>Ga0194126_10004368_pt1 | contig 21651 bp, 19 predicted proteins | sample TA2KigC150mmetaG_FD_148641 | JGI IMG/M metagenome (GOLD analysis project Ga0194126, IMG submission 148641) | Freshwater microbial communities from Lake Tanganyika, Tanzania - TA2015035 Kigoma Deep Cast 150m | ecosystem: Environmental > Aquatic > Freshwater > Lake | place: Tanzania: Lake... | reverse complement strand
GCGCGTGCCGTCGGGAGACCAGCGGGGGGCGTAATACTGCGTGTCGGCCGCCGAGTCGAGCACCGTCATGTCGGCTTCGGTCAGGCGCTCGGCGTCGGCGTGTCCCGCGAGCACCAGGTCCCGTTGACCCAGAGACTGGCGCACCGCGACAATACGGCCGTCGGCGTTCAGGTCGGGATCAAGCAGGCGCAGTTCACGGCTCAGGGCCGTTCGGCGTCCCGTCGGGAGGTCGAGGCGCCACAGGTCTGCGTAGACCCCGATGTTGCGTCGGTATTCGAACTGGTCGAACACCACGACGTGGCCGGCCCTTCCAAAGGTGGAGCCCAGCACGCGAGTGGTGACCGCGCGATCGACCAGGCCATGACTGTCGACCAGACGCATCTCCGGGAACGCGTCGGGATGGTTGATGGAATACATCACGTCAGGCGGACACCCCTCGCACGAGGGCGCCACGAATCGGGGACCGGCGACCTGCTGGCCGCGTCGCGTGAGGCGTCGCAGGCCGTCCATCGGCGGGGGGGACGGCGGCGCCGATTCCAGCAGAGCCGCCTGATACTGCGACCACAGCTGACGGGGGTTCGCGCCGAACACCTGACGGAAGGCACTCGAGTAGCGTCCGCCGGATGTGGCCGCGGCGAGGGAGCCCAGCGACTCGACGCCGTAGCGTTCCGACAGATAGGCCGTGAACCCCAGCCCGTAGGCATAGACGCCCGTGGGCCCGGGCCAGGTCACCAGTCCCTGATCGACCCGGTCGATCGGATCGAATCGTCCCGAGGTCGCCGCCACGCGGTCGATCGCACGGAACTCTCCGGCGCGCAGTCGCCCCTGCGTCGTCAGCTGGCTCTCGACGTATGTGGCGAGGCCTTCCACGTGCCAGCGTGGAAGAAACACGTTGGGAAAGGCGAAGGGCGTCCGCCCCAGCACACGACGCAGCAGCCCTGCCCAGCGTCGCGACTGATCGAGGTGCACGATGTGGGTGTATTCGTGCACGAGCAGAAGGCGCAGCCAGTCGTCGGTCCGCCCGATGACCTCGGCGCCCGAAGGTGCCGACAGGTTCATGAAGATGACGGGGCGGGGCAAGACCGTCGCATAGCCATTCGAATAATCCCACTGGTCGGCGAGCACGATGTGGGTGAGGGCTGGGGCCTCGAGCCGCAGGGTCGCGGCGACATCACGTCGCACATCCTCGACCATGGCCGCCAGTCGCCGGACCAGGGCGTCTTCGCCGGGGTGCGAGTAGATGACGAAGTGCGGAGTGCGCTGCTCGACAAACGCGAGGCGCGGGTCGAGTTGCACCTGTGCCACGGCCCTCGTGGTGGTGCACCCGAGCGCCAGCAGCAGCGCGAAGACACGGAGCAGCGCGAGGCGACCGTCGACAGCGTGCATGCCTCAGCCTACGGCAGTGACGAGACGCGATGCGAGAGGAAACTGGAGCCGGCGACCAGACTTGAACTGGTGACCTGCTGATTACGAATCAGCTGCTCTACCAACTGAGCTACGCCGGCTAGAGGCGGGACGTGCGTCGTTGAGACAACGACCGGCACCCTGGAATAGTAACACAGGCCCCCGGAGCCCCCCGACCGCAGGCGAGCCGCCTTGCCGTGCAGCCGCTGCCGAGACTACCATCGTCAGGATCGGTTCCGGCTGGTCACACCCGTATGGCATCCTCCCGCTCTCCCATCGTCGTTCGCGGGGCCCGCACCCACAACCTGAGGAACGTCAGCCTCTCGCTGCCGGCCGGAAAGCTGATCGTGGTCACCGGGGTCAGCGGGTCGGGGAAGTCCTCGCTGGCGTTCGACACCATCTACGCCGAAGGGCAGCGCCGCTACGTCGAATCACTGTCGGCCTACGCCCGGCAGTTCCTCGAGCGGATGGAAAAGCCCGATGTCGACAGCATCGAGGGCATCTGTCCCTCGATCGCGATCCGCCAGAAGAATGCGGTTCGCAATCCGCGGTCGACTGTCGGCACCGTGACCGAGATTCACGATTACCTGCGGTTGCTCTTCTCACGGGTGGGCACCACCCTCTGCCGCCAGTGCGGCCAGCCCGTCCGCCGAGAGACCGCCGAGGCCGTGACCACGGAACTGATGGCCCGGCCGGAAGGCACACGGTGCATCATCGGATTCGACCTGCCGCTCGTCGATCTGCGCAGGGCACCGGCCGACGATGCCCGTGAGGTCGGTGAGGCCGATGCGGCGACCGAGACCGCTGCCGAGGCGAGCCTGCCGGCGGGTATGCGGGAACGGGAGGAGCTGCGGCGGAAGGGGTTCGGCCGGGTCGTGATTGACGGTGAGGTCATCAGCCTCGATGCCGTCGAGCCCCGTCAGCTCAAGGGCCTTACGCAGCTCGGCGTGGTCGTCGATCGCATTCGGCTCGATGCCGACGCGCGCTCGAGGCTCACTGATTCCATCGAGATGGCCTATCGGGAAGGCGGAGGCGTGGCCTGGATGCTGGAGCCAGGCACCGCGTCGCAGCCAGCCACCCGTGTCGAATACTCGGAACGCTTCGAATGCCGCGCCTGTCACATCACGTACGAAGACCCGCAGCCGCGCCTGTTTTCGTTCAACAACCCCTTCGGGGCCTGCGCCAACTGCCACGGTTTCGGCAACGTGGTCGAAGTCGACATGGACCTCGTCATTCCCGACCCGACAAAAAGCATCGCCGCGGGTGCGATCGAACCGTGGACCAAGCCGCACTATCGCTCGGCGCTTGCGGAACTCAAGCGCGCAGCGCGGCCGAAGAAGGTGCGTCTCGACGTGCCATGGAGTGACCTCACCGATGACGAACGACGGTTTGTCATTGAGGGTGACGGCGGTGCCTATGAGGGCGTGCGAGGGTTCTTCCAGTGGCTCGAAAAGAAGAAATACAAGGTGCACGTCCGTGTGTTCCTCAGCCGCTACCGGGGGTATCAGCCGTGCCCGGCGTGCGGTGGGGCACGCCTGCGGGCCGAGGCGCGTGATGTGCGCGTCGGTGGCCGTCGCATTGATGAAGTGTCGGCCCTCAACGTGCGTGATGCCGCCGAGTTCTTCGCGCATCTGGCGCTGACGCCTCAGCAGGCCGCCATTGTTGACAAGGTGCTCGGCGAAATCACCAGGCGCCTCGGGTTCCTCCGTGACGTCGGGCTCGAATACCTGACGCTCGATCGGTTGTCCTCGACGCTGTCGGGTGGCGAGTCGCAGCGCATCAGCCTGGCCACCTCGTTGGGGTCGGCGCTCGTGGGCACCCTTTATGTGCTCGACGAACCGTCGATCGGGCTGCACACGCGAGACAATCAGCGGCTCATCGGCATCCTGCGGCAGTTGCGTGATCAGGGCAACACCGTGCTGGTCGTCGAACACGACGCCGACATGATTGCCGTCGCCGATCATCTCGTGGACATGGGACTCGGGGCCGGTGAACACGGCGGTCGTGTCGTGTACGAAGGCACCATCGAGGGCCTGCAGGATGAACCACGCTCGCTCACCGCCAAGTACTGGCGCGGCGAGCTCTCGATTCCGGTGCCGGTATCCCGGCGGCGAGGCCTGCCGCAGCGGATTCGCCTGCTCGGTGCGCGTGAACACAATCTCAAGGGCGTGACGCTTGAGATTCCTCTCAACACCCTCACCGTGATCACCGGGGTCAGCGGATCGGGCAAGTCGACGCTGATCCACGACGTGCTCTACGGCGCCCTCAAACGTGCGAAGGGGGATTGGGACCGCAAGGTCGGCGCGCATGATCGGCTTGAGGGGCATGAACTCGTCACCGATGTCGTGCTCGTCGATCAGACACCCATCGGCCGCACACCGCGATCGAATCCGGTCACCTACCTCAAGGCGTTTGATCCGATCCGCGAACTCTTTGCGGCAACCAAGGACGCCCGTGCCCGCGGGCTGACGGCCAGTCATTTTTCCTTTAATGTGCCCGGTGGCCGCTGCGAAGCCTGCCAGGGCGAAGGGGAAGTCACCGTCGAGATGCAATTCCTGGCTGACGTCAGCGTGCCGTGCGAGCAGTGCGACGGGCAACGCTTCCGGCCGCAGGTGCTCGAGATCACCTACAAAGGCAAGTCGATCATGGACGTGCTGGGCATGACCGTGCGCGAAGCCATGGCGTTCTTTGCCGGCACGCCGAAGGTGATTCGGCGCCTGCAGGTGCTCGACGAGGTCGGGCTGGGGTATCTGCGCCTCGGGCAGCCGGCCACGACGCTGTCGGGAGGCGAAGCCCAGCGCGTCAAGATAGCCTCGCACCTGTCATCGCATGCAGGCGAGCGGCTGCTGTACATTCTCGATGAACCGACGACCGGGCTGCATTTCGACGACATTGCCAAGCTCATCGCGGCCTTCCGGCGCCTGCTCGACGCGGGACACACGCTGGCCGTCATCGAGCACAACCTCGACGTCATCAAGACCGCCGATTGGATTGTGGACCTCGGGCCCGAAGGCGGTGAAGGGGGCGGACAGCTCCTGGCCATGGGCACACCCGAGCAGGTGGCACACGTCGAGGCCTCACACACGGGACGCTATCTCAAGCAGGTGCTGCAGTCCGACCGGGTGCTGCAGACCATCGCCCCCGCGTAGACGTCAGTGGCGTTCCGGTGACCCGGTGGTGTCGCGTGGGCCGGCAAGCGGCATGGGTGCCTGGCTCCGCAGCGTCACGGCCATCTGCTGCACCGGAATGCGGATGCCTTCGGCGTCGAAGGCCTTCTTGATGCGGCGGCGCAGCTCGCGCGCGACCATCCACTGACTGAGGGGCGCCGTCTTGATGCGGAAGCGCAGCCCGACCGACGAGGCGCCGAGGCTGTCGACGCCCATCACTTCCAGTGTGTCGAGGAGATGCGGGGCAAACACCGGGTCGGCCTGCAGCCCCTGCGCCGTCGCCTGCACCGACGCAATCGCCGCATCAATGTCGTCGTCATAATCGATGCCGACGTCGATGACCGCGTATGCGAAGTCTTTGCTGCGATTGGCGAGCGTGGTAATCGCGCCGTTCGGAAACACGTGCACGGTCCCTTCAAGGTCGCGCAGAACCAGTGTCCGCAGATGGATTTGCTCGACCGTGCCGCTCGTGCCGTTCACGACCGCCACATCACCGACGCGCACCTGATCTTCGAGAATCACGAAGAAGCCCGAGATGATGTCCTTCACCAGGGTCTGCGCACCGAACCCCACGGCCAGGCCGAGGATGCCGGCGCCCGTCAGCACGGGCGTGATGTCAACGTCGATGGCGCGCAGCATCATCAGCAGGGCGGCGCTCCAGACGATGGCCGAGAGGAAGCGCGTGAGCGTGCGTCCGATGGTGTCGGCGCGCTTGTGCCGTTCGAGGGCTGATGGTGACGATGCCACGCCCGGTGACATTTCGGCGACGGCGCGACTGATGAGTGCCGACACCAGGCGCGAGGCGGTGAGGGCCACGAGCAGAATGACACCGATCCGCAGCGCCGTCTGGGCCACCCACTGACCCAGGGCCCGGCCGTCAAGCGATACCGGCAGCGTGATGCCTGCCAGGGCCAGCGCCGGAAAGATGAGCGCGGTGATGGCCACCACAAACGTGACGGCCCGTACCAGGCGAACCGGGGTCTTGCCGAACGAGGGCGTCTGCCCGATGGGGCCTTCAAGGTGCGCGACCAGCCGGCGCACGAGGCCGCCGGCAATCAGTGCGAGGGCGGCAGCCAGGGCGGCCGTGAACACCAGCGCGGCTACCAGGGCAATCGACTGATCGGGTGCAGCACCAGGAGCCGACGGTGGCGTCATGGCCGGCTCACTGCCGTCGGCCGCGTGTGGCGCGGGGTTCCTGCTTTTCCACCTGGGCTCTGACCGTTTCGGTCTTGCCGCCACGGAGCACCTCGACGCGGACCGTCGAGCCGATGGCCGTGTCGGCGATCTGTCGGACGAACTGTCCGGTGTTGGTGATGGCCTCACCGTTGATCGTGCGGATGATGTCTCCGGGCCGCAGCCCGGCACGATAGGCCGACGAGGTCCGGCTCATCTGGGTGATGACGATGCCGTCGGCATTGGGGGCGCGCAGTTCCTCGGCCAGTCGCGTGGTCAGCGGGGCCACATCGAGGTAGCCCAGCGAGCCCCGGCGTACTTCGCCGTACTTCTTGAGGTCGTCGATCACCCGGCGCGCGAGGTTGCTCGGCACGGCGAATCCGATGCCCTGATAGCCGCCGCTCTGCGAATAGATCGCGGTGTTGATGCCAATCAGCTCGCCGCGGCTGTTGATGAGGGCACCGCCCGAGTTGCCGGGATTGATGGCCGCGTCGGTCTGGATGAAATCCTCATAGGTGGAAATGCCCATGCCCGCACGTCCGAGCGCCGAGACGATGCCCAGCGTGACGGTCTGGTTCAGCGAGAACGGGTTCCCGATGGCCATGACCCACTCGGCGACCTTGAGGTTCGACGAGTCGCCCCAGGGAATGACGGGCAGGTTGGTCGCCTCCACCTTCAGCAGGGCCAGGTCCGTCCACGAATCAACCCCGACGACCGTGGCCTTCAGTTCGCGGCGGTCACCCATCGAGACGCTGACCTCTGCCGTGTTCTCGCCGATGACGTGGTTGTTGGTCACCACATAGCCATCGGCCGAAATGACGACGCCCGAACCGAGCGACGACTCGTAGCGGTTGCGGTAGCCGAACATTTCGCCGGGGTCGCCGCCCCCGAAGAAATACTGGAAGAACGGATCGTTGGCGAACGGCGAGTTGGGCTGGCGCACCACCTGCACGGCCGAGATGTTGGTCACGGCCTTGATGGTGCGCTCGGCCACCGCCGTGAAGTCGGGTCCGGGAGACGGCGGTGCCGTGGCACCGGCCCGTCCGCCGCCCGCCTGATCGGTCACAGGGTCTGTGGGGAGCGCGACGGCGTCCTGCTGCACGTGGATGCGGCCGGCCAGGACCAGGCCACCGACGACCCCGATCGACACCAGGGCGGCTGTGAGGACAAAACGCTTGATCATGGAGGAATCCTGTCAGGGATTATCGGACGTCGATGCGCCGGGCGCCGGAGGACGAGCGGCGGGGCACCGTGATGGTCAGCACGCCGTCAGAGAGGTCGGCGGTGATCTGGTCGGTGTCAGCCGTCGACGGCAGTGCAAAGGTGCGCGAGAACGCGCCGTGACCGCGCTCGAGCTGATGATACGTGTCCGCCGGCACGCGGCCGTCCCGTCGGCCCTCGACAACGAGCCGTCCCTCGTGAATGGCAATCGTGATCGACGCACGCCGCAGCCCCGGCACTTCGGCCGTCAGCACGAAGGCAGAGTCGGTTTCATAGACATCGACGGGGGGCGCCCATCCGGCGGCACCGGTCAGGGGCAGCCGGTCGAGTCGATGTTGGATGACCACAAGGTCCCGGAATGGGTCCCAGTGCGAGAGGGGCACAGCAACCCCATGCTAACATGGCGGGGTTTCCTCATTTCCCGAGAACCACGCATGGCTGATACCCTCCTCGCCACCCAGCTCCGCAAGGGCATGATCATCAAGTTCGAGAATGATCTGTTCCGCATCCACGATCGTCAGCACGTCACGCCCGGGAACCTCCGCGGGTTCGTGCGCCTCAAGATGCGCAACCTGCGCACCGGGGCGCTGGCCGACCACAAGGCCCGCTCGGAAGACGTCATCGAGCGCGCGACCCTCGAGGAAAAGGAAATGCAATATCTCTACGCCGACGGCGAGGGATATCACTTCATGGATACGGATACCTACGAGCAGGTGCACCTCACCGAGGACGCCCTGGGCGAAGGGGTGGGCTTCCTTAAGCCCGAGATGCTGATTCGGGTCGAGTTCTACGGCGAGGAACCCGTCGGCGTTGAACTGCCGCAGACCGTCGACCTCAAGGTGGTCGAGACCGTGCCGGGCATCAAGGGAGCGACGGCCACCAATCAGCTCAAACCCGCCACGCTCGAGACCGGCGTCGTCGTCAACGTACCGCCCTTCATCAGTGAGGGCGACGTGATTCGCGTCAACACTGAGACGGGCGAGTATCAGGCGCGCGCCTGAGGCTGCCCAGGGGCGATGCCGGCCCGGCCGGCAGCACCCGGGAGAGTGTTCCAGTATGGATGTGGTCCGCACGCCTGCCACCGGGTGGATTGAAGTGATCGTGGGCAGCATGTTCAGCGGCAAGAGCGAAGAGCTCATCCGCCGGCTGCGCCGCGCCCAGATTGCCCGGCAGCGGGTGCAAATCTTCAAGCCCTCGGTCGACACGCGGTTTGGCGATGACCACATCGTGTCGCACAGCGAGTTGCGTATTCCGGCTGACACGGCCGCCACCGCGGTCGAACTGCTCGACCGTGTACGGGTCGAGACGGAAGTCGTGGGTATCGACGAGGGGCAGTTCTTCGATGCCGACCTGCCGGCCGCCTGCGCCTCCCTTGCGGCACGCGGGGTGCGGGTGATTGTGGCCGGCCTCGATCAGGACTATCTGGGGAAGCCGTTCGAGCCGATGCCGCAGCTGCTGGCGGTGGCCGAGTTCATCACCAAGACGCGGGCCATCTGCATGGTGTGCGGGAACCCGGCGAATCACACGCAGCGACTGGTGGGCAGCAGTGCCCGCGTGCTGCTGGGGGCGACGGGGGCCTACGAGGCCCGATGCCGACGTTGCTTCGACCCGGCCCTCGCCGAGCGGGAACTCCGTCGGCAGTCCCAGACCACCACGCCTGACCCGCCTGCGTCGGTGTCCGATCAGTCGCCGTCGTAGCCGCCGCGTCGCCAGCTAACGGCCGAGCAGCCAGCCAATCAGCCCAGGACCGCTGGCCAGCGGATCGCCGAGCCAGGCAGGCGGCGTCAACCACACGAACGAGAGAATGGCGATGACCCACAGGTCGAAGGGGATGGTCGCCCTCTCATCGCGCCAGAAGAAGAACCGCCAGAAGAGCCCCGTCGCGCCGGTATTCGAGGGCATCGGTTTCTTCTCCAGCACCAGGTAGGTGTAGTAGATGCGGTTGGCGACCGTGACCACCGACAGCGCGAGAATCACCCACAGCACGGCCGCCATCCGGTCGGTAAACGCCCCGATCATGAACAGGACGATGCGCTCGGGGCGTTCCATGAAGCCCACCTTGCACTTCTCGATCAGGCACTCGGCGCGGGCACGTGCGTAGCTGATCATGATCGAGAAGACCAGGGCCAGCGTGGTGATGAGGACATAGTCGGTGCGGTCGCGCTCCGAGTAAATCCAGATAAGCCCGGTGAACAGGGCCAGGTCCGAGAAACGATCGAGTGTCGAGTCCCAGAAGGCACCGAACGCCGACTGCGTGCCCGTCTGGTGCGCCACCTTGCCGTCGATGAAGTCGAAGATGTTGGCGACGATCATGATGAACCCCGCCTCGACGAACCGGTCCCGGCCCAGCGAGACCGCAGCCATCACGTTGATGATGACCCCGATGAGGGTCAGCATGTTGGGGTGGATGCCGAGGGCGATTGAGCCGGCGATGATGGCCCGCAGCGGAAACATGCAGATGGCGCCGATGGCACCGGTAAATGTCATAGGGAAACCCGCCTAAGGGTAGTCGACCGGGCCGCTGCCACACAACCGGGCGGCGTGCGATGATCGGTCAGAGAGCCCCCGCTGCCGCACATGGCCATTCACGACCTGAAAGAACAGATTGCCCGACTGCCCGAGCAGCCCGGCGTGTATCTGTACGCCAATGCGCAGGGTGACACCATCTACATCGGCAAGGCCCGCAGCCTGCGCGACCGGGTCCGCAGTTACCTTGGGGCCCGTGGCCAGCATGCCAAGACCGATGCCCTGCTCGACGAGGTGACCAGCCTCAGCGTCATCCTGACCGATTCGGTGGTCGAGGCCCTGGCCCTCGAAGACAGCCTGGTCAAGCAGCGCACGCCGAAATACAACATCCGCCTGCGTGACGACAAGCACTACCCCTATCTGCAGCTCACAACTGGCGAAGATGTGCCCCGCGTCATGGTGGCGCGGTCGGTCGAGCGCGACCGGCACGTGTATGCAGGCCCCTTCCTCCCGGCGCGGCTGGCGCGCAAGACCAAGGATCTGACCCATCGGCTCTTCGGGATCCGGTCCTGCAACGAGGTCATCACCGGACGGCGTGACCGCCCGTGTCTCGAGTACGACATCAAGCGGTGCCTGGCGCCGTGCGTGGCCGACCTCTGCTCGTCCGAGCGCTATGCACAGGCGGTCGACGACACCCGCCTGTTCCTCGAGGGCCGCACCGAAGAACTGGGGCAGCACCTCGAGACGCGCATGCGCCAGGCCGCGGCCGACGAGCGCTTCGAGGAAGCCGCCGCTCTGCGCGATGCCCTGCGTACGGTGCAGACGCTCGAGGAGCGCCAGCAGAAGATGTCGAGCGTCGCCCTCGGTGACCGCGATGTCTTTGGAGTCAAGGTGGGGCCCAGCGGGGCAGTGGTGCAGGTATTCCAGGTGAGACACGGCCGGGTTGTGGAACGGTTCGAGGTGGTCGCGGAGGCTGGTCCCGATGCCGACCAGGTTCCCGGGGTGCTCGCTGCGGCGATGGCCCACGTGTACGCCGACCAGGCGCCGCCTGGGGAACTGCACCTGCCCGAATGGCCAGACGAGTACGAAGCGCTCGAACAGTGGCTGAGTGATCGGGCCGGGCGCAAGGTGCGCTGCGTGCTGCCCCAGCGCGGCGACAAGCGTGGCCTCATCGACCTGGCCCGGCGCAATGCCGAGCTGGCCTATCGGGCGCGCTTCGATCAGGGCCCGGGCACGGCGCAGTACGAAGCCCTTGAGACGCTGCAGGCCGCCCTGCGGCTGCCGCAACTGCCACGCCGCATCGAGTGCGTTGACATCTCGACCATTCAGGGCAGCGAGACGGTGGCCTCGATGGTCGTGTGCGAGGACGGGCGCCTGAAACGCAGCGAGTACCGCCGCTTTCGTGTTGCCAGGGGCGAGCGCTTTCTCGATGATTTTGCGGCCATGGGGCAGGTCGTCAAGCGGCACTTCGCGCGCAAGGTCGCGCACGACGCACCGCTGCCGCATCTGCTGGTCATTGACGGCGGCAAGGGACAGCTGGCCGCGGCCTACGAGTCGCTCGAGTCACTCGGGCTGGTCCAGCTCGTGGCCGTCGGACTGGCGAAGAAAGAGGAACTGGTCTTTACACGCGACCACGACCAACCCCTGGCTCTCGACCGCCACGGTCCCGCGCTGCGGTTGCTGCAGCGCATCAGAGACGAGGCTCACCGTTTCGCAGTGACCTACCATCGTCAGGCGCGAACACAGCGCGATTTGCGGTCAGCGCTCGATGAAGTGCCCGGCATCGGGTCGCGGCGGCGACGGACGCTGCTGACACGCTTCGGCAGCATCGCCGGTGTTCGGCGGGCCAGCCTCGAAGAGCTGTCGGCCGTGGTGGGTCCAAAGGCCGCAGCGGCCATCTGCGAGCACTTCGCCCGGGCCTGAGGGCCATCTGATAGAATTTTCTCCTCTTGGACGGCATTAATTTCGCAGAAATCCTCGCCTTCATGGTGATTCTGGTCGGCTCGCTGTCGGTCCACGAGGCCGCGCATGCCTGGGCGGCCGACCGGCTGGGAGACCCCACCGCGCGCGCGCTGGGCCGGCTGTCGCTGAACCCGGCCGTGCACGTCGACCCCATCGGCACCGTGTTCTTTCCGCTGCTCGCCGCGATGACCAATCTGCCCCTGATTGGCTGGGCCAGGCCGGTGCCGGTGGATCGACGCTATCTGCGTGCGCCCCACCGCGATTTTGCCCTCATTGCCGCCGCCGGCCCGGTCAGCAACCTGGTGCTCGCGGCGCTCGGCAGCGGAGCAGTACTGGCCCTGGGGGGACTTGGGGCGGTGCTCGAGGCGGGCATGCTGGGTGAAACGCTGGTGCAGTGGGTCGTGCTCAACGTTCTGCTGGCCCTCTTCAACATGATTCCCGTGCCGCCGCTCGATGGCGGCAACGTGCTGATGGGACTGCTGCCGAGCGGCGCGGCCGACGCGCTGGAGCGACTCAGACCCTACGGATTCCTCGTGATTTACGCGCTGATGCTTTCGGGCCTGCTCTCGGCAGTGCTGCGACCGGTGCAGCGCCTCATTCTGGGCGGGTTACTGTGACTGGACGTCAACGGGTCGTATCGGGCATGCGCCCGACGGGAAGACTGCATCTGGGCCATCTGGTGGGGGCGCTCGACAACTGGGCGCGCCTCCAGGCCGAGTACGACTGCTTCTACTTCGTCGCCGACTGGCACGCGCTCACCAGCCACTATGCCGACACTGGCGATCTCGTGGCGAACGCCATCGATAACGTGGCCGACTGGATTGGCGCGGGTCTCGACCCCGAGCAGAGCACCTTTTTCGTGCAGTCGCTGGTGCCTGAGCATGCGGAACTCTATCTGCTGCTGCAGATGGTCACGCCGATTCCTTGGCTGGAACGCGTGCCGACCTACAAGGAGCAGATGGAACAGCTCGCCGAGCGCGACCTGTCGAGCATCGGCTTCCTGGGATACCCCCTGCTGCAGGCCGCCGATGTGGTCATCTACGATGCCAACGTCGTCCCCGTCGGCGAAGACCAGGTGCCCCATCTGGAACTGACCCGGGAAGTGGTGCGGCGCTTCAACAACGTCTACTTCCCGGTGCCGCCTGATGCCCCGTCGCGCGGCCTGGTCGAGCCGCTGGCGCTGCTGACCCCGACGCCGCGACTGCCCGGTCTCGACAACCGGAAAATGAGCAAGAGCTACCAGAACACCATCGACCTTGCCGACTCGGCCGATGCCGTCCGCCAGAAGGTCCGGCAGATGTACACCGACCCGAAGCGGGTACGCGCAGACATCCCCGGCACCGTCGAGGGTAATCCGGTGTTCATCTACCACGATGCGTTCAACCCCAACCGCGCCGAGGTCGACGAGCTCAAGGCCCGCTATCGCGCCGGCACGGTGGGGGACGTCGAGGTGAAGACCAAGCTGGCGATGGCCATCAATGCGATGCTCGAGCCTCTTCGCGAGCGGCGTGAGGCGGCGCTGGCCCGTCCGGGCTACCTGCGCGATGTGCTGTTCGAGGGTTCGGCCCGCGCGCGCGTGCAGGCGCAGCAGACGCTGGACCGCGTCCGTGATGCGGTCAGGCTCCGGTATTGATCGTCCTCCGCCGATGAGTGCCGATTCACCGAACATCGACGCGACCGAGGGCTTCGACTCGCAGCTCGAGGCCATCCGCATTCGCCTGCAGGCGTTCGAGGGGCCCCTCGACCTGCTGGTGCATCTCATCCGGAAGAACAAGGTCGACGTCTACGACATTCCGATTGCCATCATCACGCGCCAGTATCTCGATTACCTGACGCTGATGGAGGAACTCAATCTCGACGTCGCCAGCGAATTTCTGGTGATGGCGGCGACGCTGATTCACATCAAGAGCCGCATGCTGCTGCCGCGCCCGCCGGCGATCACCGAGGTCGACACCCTCGGCGAAGATCCGCGCGATGTGCTGGTGCGGCGGCTGCTCGAGCACGAGCGCTTCAAGGCGGCGGCCGAACTGCTGCACGACCGCGAGACCCTGCGCAGCGCGCAGTGGATGCGACCCGATTCGCGCATCGAAGCCATCGCTGGCGATGACTATGAGCCTGAACTGGAAGTCGACCTGTTCGGATTGCTGTCGGCGTTTCAGCGCGTACTCGACCGGGCACGCGAACGTCCGCCCGTGCCGCTGCCGCGCGAGGAGCAGTCGCTCGAGCAGCGCATTGAGCAGTTGCTGGAACGGTTGTCCGTAACCGCGGCCTGCGGGTTCGATGACCTGTTCGACGACACGACCACACGGGCCGACCTGATCGTCACCTTCCTGGCGGTGCTCGAGATGATCCGCCTCAAGCTCATCCGCGTGTTCCAGAGCGGGCACACGGGAGACATTCGCGTCTACATGCGCGCGCGCCCCCAGGATGCGCCGCACCTCATTCACGATCCGGAAGATGAATTCAGGGGTCACCGTGCACCGTCCGGACCAACCGCCAGTGAGAACGAGTCATGAGCGACGACACACCAGTTGATGCATGCGACACGCCCGTCCCAGTGAGTGAGGGCGAGTTCGACGTCGTCGACAGCAGAATCAGGCTTGACCCGGCACAGTTGCGCGCGATTGTGGAAGCCCTGGTCTTCGCGTCATCGGAACCGCTGAGTCTCAAGGCCCTGTGCCGGGTGCTGGCCGATGAACCGAAGGAAGATGTCGAGGCTGCCCTTGAGGCGGTGCGCGAGGCCTACAGCGATCGGCCTGGGCTGCATGTGGTCGAGGTCGCGGGTGGTTTTCAAATCACCACTCGTCCCGAACTGCACGACTGGGTGCGGCGTCTCTTCCATGAACGCTCCGCGCAGAAGCTGTCAGTGGCCGCCCTCGAGACGCTGTCGGTGGTCGCATACAAGCAGCCCATCACCCAGGCCGAGATTGGCGAAATCCGTGGCGTCAACGTGTCGGGCGTGCTCTCGACACTGCTCGAGCGGCACCTCGTCAAGATCGTCGGGCGCAAGAACGTGGTTGGGCGCCCGTTCCTCTACGGAACCACCCGCGAGTTCCTGCTGCGCTTTGGCCTCAAGGATGTCTCCGATTTGCCCAGGGTCGAGGACATGGCCCAGCAACTCGGCTTTGACGCGCCGCCGATGCTGACCGAGCGCATGGTGCCCGAAGAGATGCTGTCGCTCGATGATGACGACCTGACGGTCCTCGGGGACGCGACCGCCGACGAGACACAGGTCGACCAGTCCTAGCGGCCTTTCTTCCGATGCGTGCTCCGGCCGGCGCCTACTGCGGGCCGCGGTCTCGCCGACGCGGGCGTGCCGGTCGATGTGGATCGCTGGCGGCTTCCGCCACGTGTCTCTCCCGCCGGTCGCATTCCGCCGGTTGCGACGTGCGGCGTTTTCCCCGGGGGACGGCCCGACGTGGCGGCACGTGCTGAGCTCTCACGAGTCCCCGGTGCCTTGTGCCCAGGCGTCGAGTGGCCTGTTGGTGACGTTCGGCTCTCACGATGTCGATGCGCCGGGGGCTTGTCCCAGGCCTGCATGGGTTCCTGATGGTGCGGAGGCCTTTGCCTCGGGTGGGCAGAGCGACGGGCCGGCGTTGAACGCATGAGCCGCGACTCGTCTGAGGCGTTGCTCTGGAGCACACGAACCTCCGTCGGCGACAGGTCCCGATACTCGCCCGGGCGGAGTTGGCCGATGCCGAGGCTGCCAATCCTGACGCGCCGCAAATCGCGGACCGGCAATCCGACCACCTGACACATCTTTCTGACCTGCCGGTTACGCCCCTCGCGCAGCGTGATCGTCAACCGTGTCGTCGGTCGGCTGCCTCGGACTGTGGCCTCGCATGTCACCTCTGCTGGTGCGGTGCGCTGCCCGTCAATGAAGACGCCGGCGCGCAGCTTCTTGAGTGCCACGGGATCGGGTGTGCCGACCACAATCGCCTCGTACACCTTCGGCACTTCGTGCCGCGGATGCATCAGGCGTTCGGCAAGGTCGCCGTCGCTGGTCAGCAGCAGCAGGCCTTCGCTGTCATAGTCGAGGCGGCCGACGGGATACACGTAGCCGACACGCCGGTCGAGCAGATCGAGCACCGTGGGCCGTCCTTCCGGGTCGTGGCGCGTGGTGACATAGCCGCGCGGCTTGAAGAGGAGGATGTAGCGCGGCGAGGCCCCGAGTCTGACACGGCGGCCGTCGACCCTGACATCGTCGGTGAATGACGCGCGGGCACCGAGCGTTCGGATCACTTCGCCGTTGACGGTGACGCGTCCGTCCACAATCAGTTGTTCCGAGGCGCGGCGCGAGGCCACGCCAGCCGAGGACAGCAGCTTCTGCAGCCGGATGCCGTTGGGACCGTCTGCGTGAGTGGGACGAGGGGGCACAGCATTCCTTCCGGTATTAGCGGCTGAAGACCTGCCGCCAGAATGAAGCCAGACGCCAGATGTCGGTGGCCGTGGGCGCGCGGTTCATTTCCGCGTGCGTAATCAGGGTGCTGAGCAGGCCATGCACCTCGGCCTTGCCCTGCAGGTATTCGCCAAGCAGCACCGTCTCGACCGAGGGAATGACGTTGTCATCGGCCCCGTGCAGCAGGTACACCGGCGCTGCGGGATGGCGCGGGGCGCGTTCGATCGACACCGATGGCATGCCGGGATGTGACTGCAACCGGTCGACCACCGGTGACAGACGGGCTCCGAGTGCCACCACATCGCGGGTATTCACGTAGAACATGAGCGTACGCGCGGGTTCGGGTAGCCGGGCGGCGTCGTCCCGTACAGCCGCGAACGTCTGTTCCGCCAGCGGAGGGTTGGTCATCGCCTGTGACGAGGCCAGCAGGAAGCGGTCAATCGCATCGCGCAGGAGCGACACCTGGTCGGGCGGCACCATCTGGTCGGCGACGTTGAGCAGCACAACCGCGAGACCGTAGTCATGGGGCGGATGCACCTGGACATCGGCCGCGCCGATGATGACGCGGCTCTGGCGGGCTCGCGCCAGATCCCCGAGTACCTCACCCGTCGCCAGGTAGTGCATCACACGCCACAGGTCACCGTGTCCCCCGAACGACACCAGGAATGCCACCCGATCGCGGATGCGGTCGCGACCGATGGCCACAGCCGAGAGTCCGCCGGAAAAGCTGATGCCAATGACCCCGACCTGACCGTCGGGCGCCAGGGTCGGTTGCGTCGAGGTCCAGAGAATGGCGTCTTCAATGAGGTCCGTGGCATCCGGGGTGATGCGGAACTTCTGCAGGTCGGGCGCGGCAACGGTGACGACCCGGAACCCGGTTTCCACGAGGTCGCTGGCGAGCCGCACGAGGCGCTGTTCGTCAATGCCGTCACGATGGACCCCGGGAATGAGGACGACGGTACGGGTGGCGGACGTCCGCGGATGATAGAGCCGAGCGGCGATGGGTCCTCGGCGGGTTGGAATGGTGAGGGACTCCTGTGGACCCGTACCGGCGGCACGCCACGCCGCCAGGCGGGCCGGGGCCCCAGGGACGTCGGCGGCGCGGATGATGAAGGCCGTGGCATCGACGAGCGGCCGCAGTAGCGCCGCGCTCGCCACGCCACAGAGCAGCAGGCCCAGACTCCACCGCAGGAATCGCTTCACGCGGCAATGGTACACTGAGCTACTCGTGCGTCCCATCATCATTGCCATTGACGGGCCCTCTGGAGCGGGCAAGGGTACGCTCGCCCGGCGACTGGCTGCCCTGCTGGGCTATCCCCATGTGGACACCGGTGCCATGTATCGGGCCGTGGCATGGAAGGCGTGCCACGACCATCTGCCACTGGATGATGATGCGGTCGTGTCGGCACTGTCCCGTGAGGCACAGATTGAGCAGGATGCCCTCGGAATCCGGATTGACGGACACGATGTCACGCGCGACATCCGCACCCCGGCCATCGATCAGGCGGCGGCGCAGGTGGCGCGCCTGCCTGGCGTGCGTGCCGTGCTGGTAGCGCGGCAGCGTGCGATGGGTGCCGGGGGCGTCGTCATGGAAGGACGCGACATCGGCACGGTGGTGTTTCCGGACGCCAATGTGAAGGTGTATCTTGATGCCTCGGCGGAAGAGCGTGCGCGCCGGCGCATGGCTGACGCCGCACACACCGCCTCAGGTACCGGAGATGTGGCCCGTGTGCAGGACGCAATGGCCGCTCGTGACCGGAGTGATTCGACCCGGCCTGTGGCGCCGTTGACCTTGGCGCCTGACGCGGTGTACCTCGACACGACCGAACTTGACGCCGATGGCGTGTTCGCGCAGGTCGTGACGCTGGTGCGCCGTACGCAGAACGAGCCGGACACGGGCCCGGCTAGTTCCTGACGGATTCGACCAGTGAACCTGCGGCGTTGAGCTCGCAGGCGCTGCGTCGGCTAGCGGTCGTCGAAGTCCTCAGACGGTTCGGGATTTAGTTCCCATCGGTGGCGATCGCGGTCAGCGATTTCGTCACCTCCGCGCAGGTCCTCGTCATCCTCATACTCGACGCCGAGGGCCTGTCCAATTTCGTCGACCACGTCCTGGTCGGGAGTCGGGTTGTCGCCGCCGGGTACTTCATCGCCCGCCGAGTCGGCACGGCCCCAGTCGGCATCAACGTCGCCACCGGTCAGGGCTGGGCTCGTTGAGGTGTGCTGCGTCAGCTTCTGCTTCAGTTCGGCGCGGCCGGTGCTGGTGCCCGTGGAGGCAGCAGGAGCGGCGAGGGTCGACGGTAGTGACGCACGTGTCGTCTTCGGCGTCGCCGCTTGACGCGTTTTACCAGCCGCGGTGGAAGTCCTCGCGACCGGTGCCGGTCGCGTGGGCGTGACCTTCTTCGATCCGGCTGCCGGTGCCGGGGAAACCTTCGAGGCTGCCTTCTTCGGCATGGTCGCCCTCGTTCCCCTGGCGGCTACCGGCGCCTTCGCGGGCGCGGCCGCCCTGCGCACCGTCGAGGCCTTCACGGATGCGGGCCTGCGGACGGCGGCAGACTTTCGTGCAACGGCCGCCTTCCGTGCGGCGGCCACCTTGCGCACAGCCGCAGCGGGCTTCTTCCCGGTCGTGGTCACGGGCCTCCGGGCTGCGGAGGTCTGTTTCGCAACGACACGTTTCCGCCCTCCGGTTGACGCGGCCTTGCGTGTCGTGGCCTTCCGTCGTGTGGTGGGCCGTGTCTTGGCGTTGCGTGCCGCCGCGGCGGCCTTCTTTCGCGCCGGAGTCTGTTTCGCGGGGGCCTTCTTCCTCGCGGCGGCACCGGACGCCCGGGCCGGTGTGCGGCGAGCGGCCGCGCGGGAGGCGGGGCGGGCAGACTTGGCAGACTTGCGACGAGCGGACGTGCCTGACTTGCGGGGTGCCGGTTTCTTGGCCATATCGGGGGGGTCCTTTGGGCTACCTTGACACAGGGCACTAACTAACGTAACGTCATCAGGTTACGCGGGTCGCCGGCCCCCGCTCAAATCGACCGGCAAATCTGCTAGTCAGGAGGACGCGCACCGCAATGGTAATTTCGCACGACGAGCACAACACGGCCAACGAGCCGAAGGGCGCTTACACCCCGACGGCTTTGGCCGCGGGGCGGCAAGCTCCCAAAACGACCCCCCTGTGGGTCAAGGACGACGAGTCCGTCTCCCCCGAGGAGTTCAGCCGCCTGCTCGACCTTTACGATAACAGCTTCCGGAACATCGCGGAAGGTGAGGTCGTCAAGGGCACCGTTCTGAAGGTCACCCCGAACGAGGTGGTCATCGACGTCGGGTATAAATCCGAAGGGGTGATTCCGGTCGACGAGTTTCTCGACGAAACCGGCGCGGTGATTGTGAGGGCCGGCGACGTCGTCGACGTCCTGCTCGAGCGCACCGAGGACCGGGATGGCCACATCGTGCTGTCGCGCGAGAAGGCCGAGAAGATGAAGATCTGGGACGAGGTCGAGCGGGCGTTCATCGACCGCAAGGTCGTCATCGGCCGGGTCGTCGAACGGATCAAGGGTGGGTTGGCCGTCGACATCGGTGTCCGTGCGTTCCTGCCCGGCAGCCAGATCGACGTGCGTCCGGTGCGTAACCTCGATGCGCTGAGGGGGCAGGAACTCCGGATGCGCGTCATCAAGGTCAATAAGAAGCGCGGCAACATCGTCCTCTCGCGCAAGGTGCTGCTCGAAGAAGAGAACGCCGAGAAGAAGAAGACCACTCTCGAGACGCTGGCCGAAGGCAAGGTGCTGCGCGGCACGGTCAAGAACATCACCGACTACGGGGCCTTCATCGACCTCGGCGGTATCGACGGCCTGCTGCACATTACCGACATGTCGTGGGGTCGCGTCGGACATCCGTCAGAGGTCTTCAAGGTCAACGAAGAAATCGACGTGGTCGTCCTCAAGTACGACGCGGCGACCGAGCGCGTGTCCCTGGGCCACAAGCAGCTCATCATCGACCCGTGGACCAGCGTGATGGAGCGGTTCCCGGCCGGGGCCCGGGTCAGCGGCAAGGTGGTCAGCCTGACCGATTACGGCGCCTTCATCGAACTCGAGCCGGGCGTCGAAGGCCTGATCCACGTCAGCGAGATGTCGTGGAGCAAGCGTGTCAAGCACCCCTCGAAGATTCTCAACGTGGGCGACACCGTCGAGGCCATGGTGCTTGGCGTCGATCCCACCGCACGCCGGATTTCCCTCGGCCTCAAGCAGGTCGAGAGCAACCCGTGGAATGAGCTGACCGAGAAGTATCCCGTCGGCACCCGCATCACCGGCAAGGTGCGTAATCTCACCGAGTTCGGCGCCTTTGTCGAGGTCGAGGATGACATCGACGGCCTCATTCACATCTCCGACATGTCGTGGAGCAAGCGGGTCAAGCACCCGAGCGAAGTCCTCAAGAAGGGCGACACGGTCGAGGCCATGGTGCTCAGCATCGATGCCGAGAACCAGCGCCTCTCGCTTGGCCTCAAACAGCTGGCCACCGACATCTGGGAAGACTTCTTCTCGCGTCACAAGGTCGGCGATACCATCGAGGGCAAGGTGGTGCGTATGACCAACTTCGGCGCCTTTGTCGAACTCGACGAAGGGATCGAAGGGCTGATTCATGTCAGTGAGTTTGACGACATCCAGGGCGGCGAGAAGCTGTCGCTCGAGGTGGGCCACACCACGCCCATGAAGATCATTAAGCTGAGCCCTTCTGAACGGAAAATCGGTCTGAGCATCCGCGCGCTCAAGACCGACGAGTATCGCTCCGACTGGGATAGCTATTCCTCGACGCAGGGTGATGGCGGTGCCACCCTCGGTGAGCGGCTGCGCCTCAAGTAACACGGTTGCACGGCTGGCGTGCGGGCATCATCCCACGCGCGCCGGCCGGACGCCCCATCCATGACCAAAGCGGAACTGGTCGAAGAAGTCTCGCGGATCGCTGACCTCAGCAGGAAAGAGGCCGAGGTGGTCGTCGATACGGTGTTTCAGAGCGTCATCGATGCCCTGCACCGCGGCGAAAAGGTCGAACTGCGCGGCTTCGGCAGCTTCCGCCTCCGACAGCGCGATTCACGGCGCGGTCGCAATCCGAAAACAGGCGACACCGTCGACGTCCCGCCCAAGAGCGTCCCCTACTTCAAGCCAGGCAAGGAATTGCGCGACCTCATCAATCAGGCCCTAACCGGCCGTGTTGATGACGGCCAGCCACGCGTCGCCGACGACTCCTTCTGACTGCCCGCCGGCCCCACGGAACCTGTCTCCCTCGTAGTGTCCCCGCCGGTTCGTGACGCTCGATGGCCCCGAGTCGGACAGGCGCGAGGAGCCGAACCTGAGGCCGGCGCCTGGATATAATTGTTGGTTATCAGACTTGTGCGTTTGGCTTATAACAGGACGTATGCACTTCCCACCCGCATGCTCCGCTGTGCCACATCCGCCGCGGGCGCTAGCCCTTGCGGCACGCTGGCAGGTCCTCGCAGCGACGCTGGAGTCGACTGCCGCGATCGACGGCAAGGCCTTCGAGCAGGTGCTGCACGACGTCGGGACGGGCACCGCGCCCGAGACGCTTGAGTTGCTGGAGGCGCTCGCGGAGGCTAGTGGTGCACTGGCCGTGCTCGTGGCGATGCGTGGTTCAGGAACCGGTCCCGCCATGGCAGTGTTCCCGGGCATGCGTCGCCATCAGACGAGTGACGACGACCAGTGTCTGCGCCTGGCGGCCGTGGCCGTCGGTCTCGGTCGCCGTGCCGTTGCCGTGGCCGTGGCCGAGGCGCGCACGCGGGGGGACCGACCCTCGGGCCTCCCGCAGGAACCCCCGCACTGGCTGCTGGCCGATGCCGCGACCGAGGTCGATGCCGCACGGTTA
>Ga0194126_10004366_pt1 | contig 21655 bp, 19 predicted proteins | sample TA2KigC150mmetaG_FD_148641 | JGI IMG/M metagenome (GOLD analysis project Ga0194126, IMG submission 148641) | Freshwater microbial communities from Lake Tanganyika, Tanzania - TA2015035 Kigoma Deep Cast 150m | ecosystem: Environmental > Aquatic > Freshwater > Lake | place: Tanzania: Lake... | reverse complement strand
GGGTCCGGTTGGCATAGTAGGTCGACACCTGCATCTGCACGCGGCCCATGTGGGCGGAGATGGCGGCCCGCGGACTGACGTAGGTCACGTCCTTGGTCGGCAACTGGCGGTCCTGCGGCTCCGACTGCCATGAGTCGGCACGCGCGCCGACTTCCACAGTCAGCGCGTCGCTGACCTGCACGTTGGCGCGCGCGTAACCGGCAAGGATGGTCTCGGTGCCGCCCGAAGCGAACGGGCCGCTCCGGGTATTGACGCCAGACACCAGCGCATAGCGCAGTTCATCCTGGTGTGATTCGGTCCGTCGATAGTCGGCGCCGACAATCATCGTCAGTTTGTCGATCGGGCGGGTCCACTGGCCGTTGAAGAAGCGATGCGACGTATCAATCGTCTGCTCGAACGTCAGCCGTTCCGTGGGGCGGCCGGCGGCGACGGCCGAGAAGGTCTGGTAGTAATCCTGCGAGTTGCCGGCGCCGTGTAGTTCGAGCATGCCGCCGCCCACAAAGCCGCCCGCTTCGAGCGACAACTGCTTCCAGTCGGTGTCGTTCACCTGCACCACCGTGCCGTTGTTGCGCTCCTCGGTATAGGCCGCGACGCGGCCGCTGGCATGCCAGTTGTCGCCGCGGCGGCCGGCGGTGCCGAAGCCGGTCTGGTAGTCACTCTTGGCGCGCCGATCCACGACACCGCGCACTTCGTCGGCCAGCACGAAGACACCATCCGTCCGCACGCCCTCGTAGGCGCCGCTGGCCATCCAGCCGTCCTTCTCAGCCGCGGCGAACAGTGAACCGCGGAAGGTCTCATGCGAGCCGAGGTCGAAGGTCGCGCGGGCGCGCGTGCGGTTGGGCTGCACCGTCAGCAACTGCACCACGCCGCCGAGCGCGCCGGCGCCATACAGATCGCCCGTCGCGCCGCGCACCACTTCCACCCGCTCCACGGCCGCCAGCGGGATGCGGTTCCAGTAGACCCAGCTGCCGAACGGATCGTTCAGCGGCACGCCGTCGGCCAGCACCAGCGTGCGGCTGGCGCCAGAACCCGACACGCCGCGCAGCGTCACGCCCTGGGCCGTCGGATTGGCGACGCGAGACGAGGTGCGGCGGAACAGCGTAAAGCCCGGCGTCGATCGCAGGGCATCGTCGAGCGCGCCGGCCGCCACGTTGCTCAACTCGGCCGACGTCAGCACCGTGGAGCTGGCCGCGCTCGGCAGCCGTTCGGCGCCGCGCGTCGCGGTCACGACGACGGTGTCGGCGAAGTTCACGGGACGCAGCACCACGCGCACCGGTCCGGAGCCGGTGACCTCGACGTTCGCCGTTTCGAATCCCTCGGAGGTGACACGCACGCGCGCCGCGATCAGGCCGGCGTCGAAGTTGCCATCGGCGTCGGTCCGCACGGTGCTGCTGCGGCCGTTCCGCGACGTCACGACGACTTCCGCACCAGGAATGACTGCGCCCGAGACATCGATCACCGTGCCGACGGTATTGGCGACAGGTTGCTGCGAAGATGCCGCCGCAGGGGCCTGGGCGAGCACGGGCGACGGCACCACCAGCATTGCCGCCAGCACGCCGCCGACAATAACGAACCCCCTTGGTCGGACCATAACGATAGACTCTACACTGTTTTCCTCATGACCTCATCGGATCGCGTTCTCCTCGAAGGCCCGCACTCCCGCTTCCGCGAACTGCTGCTGTTGCTGCGCGCCGGACGCGATTTCATTCGGGCGTTCCGCACCCTCCATTTCGTTGGACCCTGCGTGACGGTGTTTGGATCCGCCCGGTTCGACGAACACCACCGCTACTACGCGATGGCCCGCGAAGTGGGCTCGGCGCTCGCCGGGCTGGGATTCACGGTGATGACCGGTGGCGGCCCGGGCGTGATGGAGGCCGCGAATCGCGGGGCCCGGGAAGTTGGCGGACGTTCCGTCGGCTGCAACATCGAGCTGCCATTCGAACAGTCGCCGAACCCATATCTCGATCGGTGGGTCACCACGCACTACTTCTGGGTACGCAAGGTGGTGCTCGTGAAATATTCCTACGCGTTCGTTGTGATGCCCGGCGGCTTCGGGACGCTCGATGAACTGAGCGAAGCGCTGACGCTGATCCAGACCCGCAAGATCCTGCAGTTCCCGGTCGTGCTGATGGGCCGTGACTATTGGGCGCCGTTCATGGCGATGACGAAGACGATGGTCGAGGCGGGCACCATCTCTGGCGAGGATCTGGAGCTGATGCTGGTGACCGACTCCGTGCCGGAGGCGATGGCGCACATCGAGCTCAACGCGATTCAGAACTCCGCGTTCGGCCTCAAGCGGAGGAAGGCGCCACGTGCCAGCAAGGTCCTGGGCGAAACACCGCTGGCTGAATAGTGCAGGGACGCGCAGGCGGAGTTACACTCGTGTAGATAGCTATGCGCTTAGCGAAGCTGGCCGTGGCCAGCGTCTCACCGACGGTTGGCGCGGTTACGTCCAACGTCTCCCGCCTGGTTGCCGTCGCGAAGGAAATGGCCGACGCAAACGTCACGATTGGCGCGTTTCCCGAACAGGTGGTCGGCGGCTATCCGCCTGAAGACCTCGTGCAATGGCCCGGCTTCCTGGTCGGGCAGTGGCGTGAGCTCGAGCGCTTTGCGTCGGAAACCAGGCAGACCAAGACGGTTTTCGTGCTTGGCCTCGCGGTATCGGTGGACGAGCAGGTCTTCAACACCGCGGCGGTGGTGCATCGCGGCCGCATCGCCGGCGTCGTGCCGAAAGAGAAGCTCCCAACCTACAACGTCTTCTACGAAGGCCGCACGATCTCGCGCGGCGGGCCGGGTCTCCGGCTCGATGCCCGCGGCGTGCCGTTCGGCGACTACCGCTTCACGTTCGATTTCGGTGACGTCGCCGTGGAGGTCTGCGAAGACGGCTGGTCGCCTGATGGCCCCATGCGCCGCCGCTGCTATTCGGGAGCGGAGATTGTGGTCAACGTCTCGTCATCGCCCTATCGCATGGGCGTTGATTCAACTCGCCGCGAAATGCTCGCCACGCGCGCGGCCGACAACCAGGCGCTGCTGCTCTATGCCAATGCCGTGGGCGGCCAGGATGGCCTGATTTTCGACGGCGGCGGCTTCATCTTCCAGAACGGCCGCCTGGTCTTCGAAGCCCCGCGCTTCACCGAAGGCTGGTGGTCCACGGTGGTCGACCTCGATCGCACCAAGCGGCTGCGCATGGAGAACACCACCTGGCGAACGGACTGCGAGGCCTTCCGGATCGACGGCGAGATCGTTCCGTCGATCACGGTCGACGGCCCGACGTCGGATTTCTCGACGCTGGCCTTCCCCGCTCCCGAGGGCGGCAGCTTCTTCTTGCCCGCTTCCGCGAAAGCGGCGCGACAGATCCCGCAGGGTCCCTCCACCGATCCGCGCGAGCGCGCGCTCGACGACCTGTTCGAGGCGCTGGCGCTTGGCGTCAAGAGTTATTACGAGAAGACCGGCGCGTTCAAGCAGCTCGGCATTGCTTTGTCAGGCGGGCGTGACTCCATGCTGACGCTGCTGGTGGCGTGGCGCGCGGCGCAACTCATCAAGGGCGGCGCGGTGATCTCGGCCTTCTACATGCCGAGCAGGCACTCGAGCGACGACACCAGGAGCGCGGCGACCGTGCTCGCGCAGGAACTGGGCGTCGCGCTGCAGACCATTCCGATTCACGACGCCGTCGAACGCGAAATCGAAGCGACCGTGTCGATGCTGGGCAGCCGGCCGCCGACCGAGCTCACCCGCCAGAACATCCAGGCCCGCATTCGCGGGCAGCGGATGTGGAACTGGGCGAACTCGTCGGGCGCGCTGTTCCTGCAAACCGGCGATATGAGCGAGAAGGCGGTCGGCTACACCACGATCGGCGGTGACCTGGAGGGGGCGCTGTCGGTGATCGCCAACGTGCCGAAGACCGTGGTGATCGCGCTGCTCGAACGGCTTGGCCAGCGATTCAGCTTCAGGGGGGTCGCGGCCACATTGAGCACCGATCCGGGCCCCGAGCTTGCGGACCAGCAACTCGCCGAGCACGAGCTGATGCCGTTCCCGGTCCTCGACGCCTGCCTGCACCTCTACGCCGGCGAGAAGATGTCGCCCGACGAGGTCGGGGTGGCCTTGCAGGCGACGTTCCCGGACTATCCCGCGGCGCAGTTGGCGGAGTGGGCGCGCCGATTCACCACGCTGTTTTCCCAATCGATCTACAAGTGGGTGCAGTCGCCGCTGTCACTGCACGTCGGTTCCCTCGATCTCGATCGCGAACGCGCCCTGCAAATGCCGGTCGTCCAGAAGACCGAGTGGACCTAGATTCCTTGGGTGAGCGTGCGAAGCGAGACGGTTGACTCGATAGACGACCCGCGAGTCGCCTCCTACCAACACATCGCAGCATCCGACCGGCTGTCCGGGCTCGGCCTGTTCGTGGCCGAAGGCCGGCTCGTCGTCCGGCGCCTGATTGAATTACAGCAGTGGGACATCGAGTCGGTCCTGCTCACACAGCACGCCGCCGACGCGCTCGAGGACGTGCTGCCGCTCTGCCACGCGCCGATCTATCTCGTGGACCAGTTGGTGATGAACGGCCTTGCCGGCTTCAACATCCATCGCGGCTGCCTGGCGCTGGTGCAGCGTCCGGTGCCGCCAACGCTCGACCGCGTTGCCACGGGCCCGCTGTCGCGCGTGCTGATGCTCGAAGGCGTGAACAATCCCGACAACGTGGGCGGACTGTTTCGATCGGCCGCGGCGTTCGGCGTCGAACTGGTGGTCCTCGGACCGAACAGCGGCGACCCGCTGTATCGCAAGGCGATTCGCACCTCGATGGGCGCGTCGCTGTCCGTGCCGTTCGCCACCGCGCCGCAGTGGCCCGGCGCGATTCGCGATCTGCGCCTGGACGGCTTCACGGTGGTGGCGCTGACCCCGCATCGCACGTCGGCCCCTCTCCGGGAGATCTTTCCGCACTCGAAGCTGGCCCTGCTGGTCGGATCCGAAGGCACCGGCCTGACTGACGAAGCCATGCGCACCGCGACCCTCCGGATCCGGATCCCGACCACCGCCGACGTCGATTCACTCAACGTCACGACGGCGGCGTCGATCGCGATGTATCACTGCTTCTCTGCATGCGCACTGAATCGACCATAATCAAGACTGCCGTGGATGTTGTCGAAGAAGTCCTGAGGTTCCTGACCGCCCGCATGCAGATCGAAGCGGAATGGGCGGTGCAGGAACGGACTTCGTTCACCTGGTGGGCCCATACGCTGGCGCAGCGCGTCTGGGTGTCCGAGCCACGCGAGTGTCAGGGCGTCGAATTGCGCACCGTTCACATGGAAATCGACCTGCTGAAGGACGTCCCCATGACGGAATCGACATGGGCGCGACTGGCGAACATGAACCAGTTCGCCACCCTCAGCGCCTACGTGGCCGACACGTCGGCCGGCGCCATCCGCCTGCATGCGTCGGTGTCGCTCACCGCTGACAACTGGTTGCTGGCGCGATCGATCGCGCTGCACGCCATGGCCCTCCAGATGGCGGATGCGTATGCCGAGGCGGGCGAGCTGGCAGGCGCGTTCGGCGGCACCATCGCCGCGTCGCCGCATCCGAGGAGAGGCCTGCGGGAGCGCGCCGATGAAATGGTCGGCATCCTGGAGGTCTACCAGCAACGCGGCGACGGCGACTCCCCGTTCACTGCCGACGAGATCGCCGGGCTCGTTCACCTCGAGCCGCGGCCGTGGATCATGGCCGCCAATCAACTGCACCGGCTCGATGCCGATCTCGCGTTTGCGTCGGGCGACGTCCACGCGCGCCTCGAACTCGATGCAGCCGAGCGGCATGCGTCGCTGGGCAGCGGGCTGCACATGCGGCTGCAGCTACCGGTGGAACCGGACGAGGCGCTGGCGCAGAAGCTGAACGCCAGTGAGTGTCTCGAGCCGGATGCGCATCAGCTTGGCGCCTGGTGCGTGGACCCCGCGCGAGGCCTGATGTTCACGGGATTCGTGCCGGCCGCGGCCTACACGCCGGGACTGGCCCGTGCGATGGTGTATCACTTGTCGGCGAAGAACGAGTGGGCGCGCGCGATCCTGTTTCCCGCGGCGTGACGCGGCGCTAGCTCTCCCAGTCCAACGAGCGGCCGACGGCCTTCCGCCACCCGGCGTACAGGCGGGCGCGCAGGCGGGCGTCCATCGACGGCCGGAACTCCCGATCCAGCGCCCAGTTGTGCCGGACGTCATCGAGGCTGTTCCAGTAGCCCACGGCGAGTCCGGCCAGATACGCGGCGCCCAGTGCGGTGGTTTCGGCGACTACCGGACGCCGCACGTTGACGTTGAGCAGGTCCGCCTGGAACTGCAGCAGCATGGCATTCGCGGCCGCACCGCCATCGACCTTCAACGCCGTGAGCGGCAGCTTCGAATCCTCCAGCATGGCCTCCAGCACATCGCGGGTCTGGTAGGCCATGGCGTCAACCGCCGCACGCGCGACGTGCGCCATCTGGGTGTTACGCGTCAGGCCGACAATCACACCGCGAGCCCGTGGATCCCAATACGGCGCGCCCAGTCCCACGAAGGCCGGCACCAGGTAGACGCCGTCGGTATCGTGCACCTCGGCCATCAGCTTCTCCACGTCACCCGACGCCGTGATCGCCTTCAGTCCATCGCGCAGCCACTGCACCGCCGCACCGGCCACGAACACGGAACCTTCGAGCGCGTAGCTGGTCTCGCCGCCAATCTGCCAAGCGATGGTGGTCAGCAGGCCCTTGGTCGAGGGCACCGGCCTGGTGCCGGTGTTGAGCAGCATGAAGCAGCCGGTGCCATACGTGTTCTTCGCCGACCCCGGCTCGAAGCACGCCTGCCCGAACAACGCCGCCTGTTGATCGCCGGCGTCGCCGGCAATCGGCACTGCCGCACCGAGCAGCTGCGGATCGGTGTGGCCGTACACCTCACTCGATCCCCTGACCTCCGGCAGCATGGCGCGCGGCACGTCCAATAGCTGCAACAGCTCGTCGTCCCAGTCGAGCGTGTCGATGTTGAACAGCAGCGTGCGGCTGGCGTTGCTCACATCGGTGACGTGCACCTTGCCGCCGGTCAGACGCCACATCAGGAACGTGTCGATGGTTCCGAACAGCACCTCGCCGCGCGCCGCGCGATCGCGAAGGCCGTTGAACGAATCCAGCAGGTGCTTGATCTTGGTGCCTGAGAAATAAGCATCGACGACGAGGCCGGTCTTCTTCCGAAACGTCGCCTCGTGGCCGGCGGCCTTCACCTGATCGCAGATCGGCGCGGTGACGCGGCTCTGCCACACAATCGCATTGGCAATCGGCTTGCCGGTGGCCTTGTCCCACAGCACGGTGGTCTCGCGCTGGTTGGTGACGCCGATCGCGGCCAGATCGAGCGCGCTGATGCCGGCGCGCGCAATCGCTGCCCTGGCGGTGGCGAGCTGCGTCGCCCAGATCGCCTCCGGGTCGTGCTCCACGTGACCGGGGCCGGGAAAGATCTGCGGGAATTCCTGCTGCGCCGAGGAGACCGCCGTGCCGGCGCGATCGAACACGATGGCGCGGCTCGAGGTGGTGCCCTGATCGAGGGCGAGAACGAACTTCGACATTCAGTTGGCCTTCGTGGCGACGTGATGCTTGTTGATGAACGTGTCGTAGAGCCAGGCGCCGAGGATCGCGCCGGCGATGGGCCCGGCAATCGGCACCCACCACCAGCCGCCGCCGGCCGTGAACACGCCCGATCCCCACCCGGCCACGAACGTAAACAGCCGCGGGCCGAAATCGCGCGCCGGGTTGATGGCATAGCCGGCGTTGAAGCCGAAGGCGACGCCAATGGCCACGACCACCAATCCCACCAGCGGGCCCGTCAGGTAGGCCGGCGCCCCCACGTTCTTCTGATCGGTGACCGCGAGCACACCGGCCATCAACAGCATGGTGCCAACGACCTGGTCCACGAAGCCGCCGGCGATGGACAGGAACGGCTGGGGATACGTGGACCAGATGCCGGCGGTCGCCGTGGCGCCTTCCACCGCGCGCACACCGCCGTCAAACGCCGACAGCGCCTCGCGGTAGGTGGCAAACACCACGACGGAGGCGGCAAAGGCGCCGGCCACCTGCGCGATCGAATACGGCAGCACCTTGCTCCACGGGAAGTCGCGATGCACCGCCAGCGCCACCGTGACGGCCGGATTGAGGTGCGCGCCGGAGACGCCGGCCGACGCGTAGATGCCCAGCATGACACCCAAGCCCCATCCGATGTTGATGGCCAGGAACGATCCGTTGGCGTCTTGGCTCAGTACCGTCTGCGCAACGACACCCACGCCAAACGCGATCAGGATGAACGTGCCGAAGAACTCCGCGGCGGCTTCTCGAGCTGTGCCTCTAAGCATGCGCGCGATTCTAGTTCAAAGGTCGACCGATGCAACAGGGCCATGGTCATTTCACCCGCAGCACGATGATGTGCTGCCAGGGCAGCACGTCGATCACGCGATCGAGTCGGTAGCCCTCGGCCTCGAGCTCCTGCTTGACCTCCGCGACGCTCATCTTGTGCACTTCGAGGATCGGCACCGTCGGATCTTCCTTGCGGAACTCCACCAGCACCAGCCGGCCACCGGGCTTGAACGACGCCTTGAGCCGTTGCAGGAACACCTGCGGCTGCTGCAACTCGTGATACACGTCGACCATGATCGCCAGGTCAATCGACTGCGGCGGCAGCTTCGGGTCGTCCACGCCGCCCAGCACGGTCGTCACGTTCGTGAGACCCTCCGAGGCGACGCGGCGATTCAGCAGGTCAATCATCCCGGGTTGGATGTCGGTGGCGTAGACCCGGCCGGTGGTCCCCACCAGCTTCGCCATCCGCGAGGTGTAGTATCCCGAACCGGCTCCCACATCCGCCACCGCCATGCCCGGTTTGAGCTCGAGCGCTGCGATCGCCTTTGACGGTGCCTCTTCGCTCTCCCGCTCGGCACGCTCGAGCCAGCCCGCCCCCGCTACGCCCATGACCGGCGCAAACACGCGCCCGCTGACCGGGTGACGGCGCTGGGCATCCAGCATCACCGCGGCCGAGATGACAATCGCAACGCTGACGGTCAAGACTCGCATTTGTTATCCTTGAGTTTCCTTGAAGCAACTGGTTGTGCGCCCTGCGTCCTTGGAGGACGCCGGCCGCATTGCTCAAATCTATAACGAAGGCATCGAGGATCGCATAGGAACGTTCGAGACGCGGCTGCGCACCACGGACGACGTGCGCGCCTGGTTCGACGGCCGGCATCCCATCCTGGTGGTGGAAGACGGCGGTGCCATCGTCGCCTTCGCATCAACCTCGCGCTATCGGGCGCGCGACGCCTACGCCGGCATTGCCGAGTTTTCAGTCTATGTCGCGCGCTCGGCGCGCGGCCGGGGCGCCGGCACCGCCGCCATGCGCGCGCTGATCGTCGCGGCGCGCACCGCCGGTTTCTGGAAGCTCGTATCGCGCATCTTCATCGAGAACACCGCCAGCCGGACGCTGATGAAGGCCATGGGCTTCCGCGAAGTCGGGATCTACGAGAAACACGCCAAGCTCGACGGCCAGTGGCGCGACGTGGTGATCGTAGAACGGCTCATTCCCGAGAACTTCCGCTGACACATGAAGCGCACGGTTCCACAGCTGATCTCGCTGGTCGCCATCATCGCGGGCATCGCCCTGTTCGTGGTGACGATCCTCGGCATCGATCGGACGCAGACGATGAACGAGGTCCGCCGGCTCGGGCGCACGCTGCCGCTGGTGTTGTTGCCAGGCCTCGGGTGGCACCTGCTGCGCGCCGCCGGATGGTATGTGTGCTTCCCGCGCGAAGAGCGCCCGAGCTACTGGCGGGTGTTTCGCGTGCGGCTGGCCGCGGATGGCGTCGGCTACTTCACGATTCGCGGCGTGGCCAGCGAGCCGCTGCGTGTCGTGCTGCTGATGGGCCAGGTCTCACCCGTCGTCAGTGCCGCCTCATCCGTGCTCGAGCGAACCGCGATGGGCATCATGAGCGTGGTCGGCGTCGGCCTGTTTGCCGCCTTTGCGGTTTCGTCCGACATACTGCCGCCGGCGTGGCAAAGCGTGTTCCTGGGCATTGCCTACACCGCCGGCCTGGTCTTGCTGCTGTCGATGCTGTTCCTGATGCGGTCCGGCAGGTATTTCGGACCGCTGGTGGAGCGAATCTACGCGCGGACCGGATGGCGATGGGCCGGGGGCCGCACCGTTGGCGCGATCAGCAGGGTCGAGGAGTTGTTCCTGAAGCTGGCGCGCACGGATCAGCGGCGCATGTTGCTGCTGGTAGCGCTGGCGGTGGCGTGTTACTGGTTGATGGCGGTCGAAGTGGTGCTGGTGTTCTGGGCGATCGGGCAGCCAATCTCACTCTGGATCGGCACCATCGTCGAGACATTCTGGCGGTCTGCGAGCGTGGCCGGCGGTGCGATTCCCGGCAACCTCGGCGCGCTCGAAGCCTCCCATGTCGCCGTGGTGAACGCGCTTGGACTTGCCGGCGGCGGCACGCTGGCGCTGTTCCGCCGTTTCCGCAGCCTGCTGTTTGCGACGCTCGGCCTGGCGTTGTATCCAAGGGATGCCGTGACCGCACGGCCGCCGGCTGCCCAATGATCGACACCATCCAGGAGTGGGCCACCGAACTCGGCGGGGTGGGCCTGTTCATCATCGCCCTGCTCGATTCGTCGTTCCTGTCCTTCCCGCAAGCCAACGACATCCTGATCATCGTGCTGAGCACCAAGTTCCCGGACGAAATGCCGTATTACGCCGGCATGTCGATGCTCGGGTCGGTGATCGGCTGCTTCATGCTGTACGGCGTCGTCCGGCGCGGCGGCGAGTCGTTCCTGCGCAATCGGCTGACGGGACGATACGTGGGCCGCGCGCTCGGCCTGTATCAGCGGTACGGATTGCTGGCGGTGGTCGTGCCGGCGCTGCTGCCGCCGCCGGTGCCGTTCAAGGTGTTCGTGTTGCTGGCGGGCGGGGCCGCGGTGTCGCCGCTCCAGTTTGGTCTGGCCGTGACGATTGGCCGAGGTATCCGCTACTTCGGCCAGGGCTACCTCGCGGTGCTCTACGGCGAGCGTGCGGCTGAGTTCATGAGGCAGTACGGCGCGCAGATTGGAATTGGTCTTGCGGTTTTCGCCATGGCCGCAGGCATAATCGTGATCGGGCTCCGCCGCCGCAAGCGGTAGCGGCGCTTCGCGCCGTCTCATGGACGTCCTGCCCCTCAACGCCGTTCACATCGACCTCGTCTACACGGCGAACGCCGACGCGCTTGCCAACCTCGAGGCTTACCGGACGATGCTGTCGCCCGAGGAGCACGAGCGGATGGCGCGGTTCGTGTTCGACCGCGATCGCCGTTCGTTCCTGCTGACGCGGGCGTTGGTCCGAACGACGTTGTCGCGCTATGCGCCGATCGCTCCGGCCGCATGGCAGTTCATCGCCAACGTGCACGGCCGGCCGGAGATTCTGGATCGCCCAACCGGAGTGCCGGACCTGCGCTTCAACCTCTCGCACACCGACGGGCTGATCGCGTGCGCGGTCACGATTGGGCGCGACATCGGGATCGATGTGGAGCACGTCGGCCGAAGCCTGCATCATGACGTGGCGGGGCAATACTTTGCGCCCGCCGAAGTCGCCGACCTGCGGCGATTGCCCGCCAATCAGCAGCGCACCGTGTTCTTCGACTACTGGACGCTGAAGGAGTCGTACATCAAGGCGCGCGGATTCGGACTGGCGCTGCCGCTCGGCGACTTCGCCTTCACGCTCAATCCGCCGAGCGCGCCCACGATCTGCATCGAGCCGTCGCTGAACGACGATGCGGCCAGCTGGCAGTTCCTGCAGGACTGGCCGTCGCCGCAGCATCGTCTGGCCCTGGCCGTGCGCCGAGAGGGCCGGGACCTTCCCGTGCGCATTCGCCAAGTCGTGCCACCCGCATGAGCGGTCCCAGGCTGTGGGCGATCAGCGATCTGCACGTCGGCTTCGAAGACAACCGCCGCCTCGTCGATGCCCTGCCCGCCTATCCCGGCGACTGGCTGATCGTCGCCGGCGACACCGGCGAGACGCCCTCACATCTCGACTTCGTCTTGCGGACGCTGGAGCCGCGCTTCGCGCAGTTGATCTGGACGCCCGGCAATCACGATCTCTGGACACCGCGGACGCTCGAGGGAGGCCAGCGCGGCGTGGCGCACTACCAGCGGCTGGTGCGTCTGTGCCGCAGCTACGGCGCGCTGACACCGGAGGATCCGTACGCGCACTGGCCGGGTGAAGGCCCGGCGCGGGCGATCGTGCCGACCTTTACGTTGTTTGACTACTCGTTCCGTCCACCGTCCGTGACGCGCGAACGTGCGGTTGAATGGGCCGCGGAGTCCGGCGTGCGGTCGGTGGATGAAGATCTGCTGGCCACGGATCCCTATCCGGCAGCCGACGCGTGGTGCGCCGCGCGCGTGGCGGCCACCGAAGCGCGCCTGGCCGCACTCCCGAAGGACGTGAAGCTGGTCGTCGCCAATCACTTCCCGCTCCGCGCCGATCTCGCGGTGCTGCCGCGGATCCCGCGCTTCTCGATCTGGTGCGGCACGCTGAAGACCGACGACTGGCATCGCCGCTTCAACATCGAGACCGTCGTCTACGGGCATCTCCACCTGCGATCGACCACGACCATCGACGACGTTCGCTTCGACGAGGTGTCGCTCGGGTATCCGACGCAGTGGAACCGGCAGCAATCGCTGGCCGACTACCTGCGGCGCATCCTGTGACGGTCAGATGCTGACGAGGCGTTCGGCCGCAGCGCGGAGCGTGTCGTCCTGCTTGGCGAAGCAGAAACGCAGCACCGGCCCGCCGCTGTCCTGGTAGAGGAATGCCGAGACCGGAATCGACGCCACGCCGTGCTCGACAATCAGCCGGTGCGCGATGGCCGTGTCTTTCTCACTCGAGATCGCCGCGTAGTCGAACAGCTGGAAGTAGGTGCCGGCGCACGGCAGCGGTCGGAAGCGGGAGCCCGCGGTCAACTGCAAGAAGAGATCGCGCTTGCGCTGGTAGAACGGCGTCAGCTCCTTGGCCGACGGGTCCTTCCGTACGAACTCCGCAAACGCGATCTGCGACGGCGTGTGGACCGTGAAGGTCATGAACTGGTGCACGCGGATCACTTCGGCGATCAGCGGCTGCGGACCGACGCAGTAGCCGACCTTCCAGCCGGTGGTGTGGAACGTCTTGCCGAACGAGCTGATGACGACCGATCGCGACCGCAGGTCGGGATACCGCAGCAGGCTTTCGTGCCGCCGGCCGTCGAAGATGATGTGCTCGTAGACCTCGTCGCCAATCAGGATGATGTGGGTCCCGTCGACAATCGACTGCAGCTGGCGCAGGTCGTCCGCCGACCACGTCGTGCCGGTGGGGTTGTGAGGCGTGTTGACGAGAATCGCGCGGGTCCGGGGCGTAATGGCGCGGCGGACCTCGTCCCAATTCACCGAGTAGTCGGGATACCGCAGGCTGACGAACACCGGCGTACCGCCACTCAGGCGAATCACCGGAACGTAGGAGTCGTAGCACGGCTCGAACAGCAGCACTTCGTCGCCGGGCTGCACGAACGTCGTCAGGGTCGCAAACAGGCCGGCCGTCGCGCCGGACGTCACCACGACCTCGGTGACTGGATCGAACGCCGCGCCGTAGAGCTGTTCCACCTTGGCGGCAATGCCTTCTCGCAGCGCCAGCACGCCGGGCATTGGCGCGTACTGGTTGTGACCGTCGCGCATGGCCCTGGCCACCGCCTCCACCAACGCGGGATCGCAGTCGAAGTCCGGAAACCCCTGCGACAGGTTGATCGCCTTGTGCTCGTTGGCCAGGCGGGTCTGGACCGCGAAAATGCTGACCCCGATGTCGGGCAGCTTGGAGGTGACGGGGACGGTGGTGGTCATGACGCCGCCTGTCATTCTACGCGGTGACGAGAAAATCCTGCCGCGCCAGGCACGCCCGCAGGCGCCGAACCGCGCGGCAGAGACGACTCGCCGGAGCTGCCCTCAACCAGCCACATTTCCATTGTCGATCGCCTCGGCAACGCGATCGCGATGACGACCACCATCGAGAGCGCCTTCGGCAGCATGCAGATGACGAAGGGCTTTCTGCTCAACGACCAGCGGACGGACTTTTCGCTCAGCCCGACGGACGCGCAGGGCAACCCGGTCGCCAATCGGGTGCAGCCGGGCAAGCGGCCCGCGGCCACCACCCGGTGGTCGTCGACATCAACAGCGGACTGCAGGGCATTGTCTTCAACGGCCGTCGCAGCGCTACGCCCCGCCCGTTCGCTCGCCAGCCAGCGAACACCCGCTGGACCGGCGGCGCCGACCCGCGGCGCGAAGGCGTGGCCAAGGGTCACCGGGAGTCACGCCGCTCGTCCCAGACATTTAGGTAGAATTGCACCGGAGGCTGTTCATGATCCGCCGTGCTGTTCTCGCATCCATCGCCGCGCTGGCGATTGCTTCACTGACGCTCGAAGCCGGCTCCGCGCCGCAGCGTGCCCGTCTTGGGATGGTGATCACGCAGAGCGATATCGCATCTGACATTGGTTTCACGGTGATCCAGGCGGGCGGCAACGCCATCGACGCCGCCGTGGCCTCGGCCTTCGCCCTGGCGGTGACGCACCCGACGGCCGGCAACGTCGGCGGCGGCGGCTTCATCGTCTATCGCCCCGCCAGCGGCGAACCCGTGTCGTACGACTTCCGCGAGACGGCGCCGACGCGCTCATCGCCGGAAATGTGGCTCACCAACGGCAAGTACGACGCCGAGAAGCACCACAACAGCCACCTTGCCGTGGGCGTGCCCGGCACGGTGGCCGGGCTGCACCTCGCCTGGAAGGAGCAGGGCTCGAAGCCCTGGAAGGATCTGGTGCAGCCGGCGATTGTCCTCGCGCGAGACGGCTTCGAGCTTTCACACGGGCTGGCGCGCTCGCTGGCCGGCGTGTTGCCGCAGATGAAGAAGTACCCGGCGTCGGTCGCCCAGTTCTCGAAGAACGGCGTGCCGTACGAAGCCGGCGAGATTTTCAAGCAGCCTGACCTGGCGCGGACGCTGCAGCGCATTGCCGACCAGGGACCGGCCGGCTTTTACGAGGGCGAGGTCGCGGCGGCGATCGAGAAAGAGATGAAGGCCAACGGCGGCCTGATCACCATGGCCGACCTCAAGGCGTATCAAGCCAAGAAGCGTGGCGTCGTCAAAGGCACCTATCGCGGTTACGACGTCATCGGCATGCCGCCACCGAGCTCGGGCGGCATGGCGGTCATGCAGATTCTCAACGTGCTCGAAGGCTTCGATCTCAAGGCCAACGGCTACGGCTCGGCGAAGAACATCCACCTGGCGGCCGAGGCCATGCGCCGTGCCTTCGCGGATCGCGCGCGCTACATTGCCGATCCCGACTTCGAGAAGGACATTCCGCTCGCGATGCTGATCTCGAAGGACTACGCCGAGAAGCAGCGCAAGTCGATCAACCAGGACAAGGCGTCGAAGTCGTCCACCAGTACGTTCGAATTCACCAGCGAATCGCCGGAGACGACCCACCTGTCGATTGTCGATGCCAAGCGCAACGCGGTGTCGCTCACCTACACGCTCGAGGCCGGCTACGGCTCGAAAATCGTCGTCCCGGGCGCCGGTTTCCTCCTCAACAACGAGATGGGCGACTTCAACGCCGCGCCGGGCCTGACCGACGAACGCGGGCTGATTGGCACGACGCCCAACCTGGCCCGCCCCGGCAAGCGCATGCTGTCGAGCATGTCGCCGACCATCATCTCGAAGGACGGCCAGTTGTTCATGGTGACCGGCACGCCGGGCGGTCGCACCATCATCAATACCGTCCTGACGACGATTCTCAACGTGATCGATTACGGCATGAACGCCCAGGAAGCGGTGGATGCGGGCCGAATGCATCACCAGTGGCTGCCCGACCGCATCAGCGTCGAACGCTTCGGCTTCTCCGCCGACACGCTGAAGATGCTGCGCGCCATGGGACACGAGGTCACCGAGGCCGGCGGCCAGGGCGCCGCGCAGGTGATCGTGTTCAACCAGAAGGACAACATGCTCGAGGGCGGCGTGGACCGCCGGCCGCCAGATGGTGGAGCGGCCGGGAAATAGGATTCAGAGTCCCCTGACGGTCGGCGGCGTCGTCTTGTGCGGGGGGAAATCGACCCGCATGGGGGTGCCCAAGGCCACGCTGCCGTTTGGACCCGAGACCATGCTGCAGCGCGTGGTCAGGCTCCTCGGCGAGGCGGTCTCGCCGATCGTGGTTGTCGCCGCGCGAGATCAGACGCTGCCGGTATTGCCCGGCAGCGTCCATGTCGCTCGGGATGAAAGCGAGGCCAAGGGACCGCTCGAAGGGATCCGCGCGGGACTGAGCGCGCTGCCGGCCTCGGTCGACGCGGCCTACATCACCAGTTGCGACGTGCCGTTGCTGGTGCCGGCATTCGTTGAGCGGATGATCGCCTTGCTGGGCGAGCACGATATCGCCGTCATGGACGTGGACGGCTTCACGCATCCGCTATCGGCGGTCTACCGGCGCCGCACGCTGCCCCACGCAGAGTCGCTGCTCGCGGCAGATCGATTACGGCCGGTGTTCCTGTTCGATGCGGTCCGCACGCGCCGCATCCGGCCTGAAGACATGACCGTGGTCGACCCTGAGCTGAAGACGCTCCGGAACCTCAACACCCCGGAGGATTACCGCGCGGCGCTCGTCGACGCGGGCATCGACAGCATTTCCTGACGCGCCAACTGCAGGCGCCGGGCTCTCATGTCGTCGCCGCGAATCTCATGGAGGGCGGCGCTCACCAGCGCGCGCACCATCTTCTTCCTCCACACGAGCTCGAAATCGGTGTTGTCCATCGGCTTGGCGATTTCAGCCGCGGCGGCCCCAGCGGACGCGATCAGATCATCGGTCAGCTCCTGCCCGAGGAGCTGGGCGACGGCGCGATCGGCAGACAGCGGCCTGGACGACACCGCGCCGAGTACGATGCGCGCGTCGACGACCCGCCGGCCGTCGAGCCTGGCCGCCACCGCGGCCGAGGCGACCGGAAAGTCGAAGGCGCCGCGACGCCGCAACTTCCAGTAGGCGCTGCGCCAGCCGTCCAGTGCCGGCACCGCAATCGAGGCGAGGATTTCATCGCGCTGCCTGGTCAGGTAGTGCATGCCGTCGTTGGCAAAGAGGTCCGCGATGGGCAGCACGCGCGCGCCGCCGGCAGACACCAGGGTCACCGATGCGTCGAGCGCCTGCAGCATCGGCGCGGTGTCGGTGGACGACACCGCCAGGCACTTCGGGCTGGAGGTGGCCACCCAGCACGTCTTGCCGTCGCGCTTCATGCAGAAGTCGATCGACTTCCGCCATTCGTAGTTCTGGTCGTAGTAGGTGCAGCGCGTGTCGAGGCACACGTTGCCGCCGATCGTCCCCATGTTGCGCAAGTGCGGGGTGGCGACCTGCGCGGCCGCCTGCCACAACCCGGCGTACGACGTCCTGATCCGCGGGTCGGCGACGAGATTCGACAGCGTCACACCCGCGCCAATCGTGAGGCCATCGCCGTTGCGAATCTCGGCCAGGGCGCCAATGCCGCTTAATCCGATGATCGTCGACGGTGTCTGCTGCCGGCGCTTCATGTTGGGCAGCAGGTCCGTGCCGCCGGCCAGCAGCATGCTGTCGGCCGGCTGCTCCGCGAGCCACGCCGCGGCATCCTCGATGGTGCGCGGGGCGCGATAGCGGAACCCTGGAAGGCGCATCACGATCGCACCCCCGCGGTTGCTTTGACGCCCGCCTCGGCCTTGCGCCGCAAGCGACGATCGGGTTCATTCGAAGCGCGGCCGTCGCCACCTTCGTGCGGCGGCGTGACCAGCAGCGGTTCCGGCCAGGCGACATCCGGGAACGAGGCTGGTCCAACGCGAGCCGGCTTCCCGGCCGCCTTCGCCTGCAGCGCGCGCAGAATCTTCTCGGGCGAAACCGGAATCTGATCCACGCGCACCCCCACCGCGTCGTACACGGCGTTGGCCACGGCGGGCATGATCGGCAACAGCGGACCCTGCCCGACTTCTTTCGCGCCGAACGGCCCGCGAGGATCGGGGTGCTCGATCAGGTCGGTCACGATCTCCGGCATGTCGAGGCTGGTGGGGCTCTTGTATTCGAGCATCGACGGGAATTTGTGCACCAGCGCGCTCGACAGCCGCGGCGGCAAGCGGCGAAACGCCTGCTCTTCCATCAGCGCTTCACCCAGTCCCATGTAGACGCTGCCCTCAACCTGGCCGCGCACCAGCGTCGGGTTCAGCGCGCAACCAATGTCGTGCGCGATCCACACGCGCGGCACGGTGATCCAACCGGTCTCGGCATCGACGTCCACTTCGACCACCGCCGCCGTGTACGAGTAGGTCGGCGAGGGACCGACACCGCCGCCTTTGAAGTGTCCCGCCGCTTTCGGCGGCGTGTACGAGCCGGTGGTGCCAATCGTTCCGACACGCGCTTCGGCAATGCACACCGCCTCCTGGAACGTCACGCTGCGATCGGGCTGCTCGCTGTCGAAGACGCGCCGGTCTGCGAACACCAGGCGATCCGCAGGAACGCCCAGCTTCGCCGCCACCGGACCGGCGACGATCGCCCTGGCGCGTTCGGCGGCCTGAATCGCCGCGTTCCCCATCATCAACGTGACGCGGCTGGAGTACGACCCCAGGTCCACCGGCGTGAGATCCGTGTCGCCGGTGACGGCGCGCACATCGAACGGATCGATGCCCAGCACCTCGGCCACGATTCCGACCAGCACATCGTCCGAGCCCTGGCCGATTTCCGTGGCGCCGCAGAACACCGTGACGCCGCCGCTGCGATCGAGCTTGAGTTGCACGCCCGAATGCGGCAGGTCGTTCCAGTTGATCGGCATGCCCGCGCCGGACAGGTACGAGGAGCACGCCAGCCCGACGCCGCGGCCCAGCGGCAGCTTGCGGAACTTGTCTTTCCAGTTGGACCGCTCCACCACCTTCGTGATGCACTCGGCCAGCCCAATCGTGCCGACCCGCAGGTAGTTCGCCGTCAGTGAGTCCGGCGGCGCGATCATGCCCAGCCGCAGGCCGGCTGGATCGCGCTTCAAGTGCTCGGCGATCTTGTCGAGTTGCACTTCCTGGCCAAACCGCGACTGCGGCGTGCCGTGGCCGCGCTTGGGCCCGCACGGCGGCTTGTTCGTAAAGACGCGGCAGCCGCGGAAGCGATAGCGCGGAATATCGTAGGTCACGGTCTGAAGCGCGCCGGTGTAGAACGTGCTGGCGACGCCGTACGATCCGTACGATCCCCCGTCGAGCAGCGTCTGCAGATCGAGCGCGGTGATCTTGCCGTCCCTGGTGACGCCGGTCCGGAATCGCATGGTCACCGGGTGCCGGCCACGATGGCAGTAAAAGACCTCCTCGCGATTGAGGCAAATCTTGACCGGCCGGTCGAGCAGCATGGCCGCCTTGGCGACGACCAGCTCGTGATTGAACGGATCGCTCTTGCCGCCGAAACCGCCGCCATTGGGCGTGGCGACGACGCGAATGTGGGCGGCGGGCATGGCCAGCGCTTTCGCCAGCGCACGGTGCAGGTAGTGCGGCGTCTGGGTGCTCGTATAAATCACAAGCTTGCCATCCGGATCCTTCACCGCCACCGATGCGTGCTGTTCGATGGGCAAGTGCGTATTGCCCTCGAAGAAGAACACATCGTCGAACACGTGGTCGGCCGCAGCCATCGCGGCGTCGACATCGCCGAACTGCAGCGACACGGCCTTGTGCACGTTGCCGTGGTCGCCGTAATCGTGAATGCGCGGCTCGTCGTGCGCGAGACTCTCGGCCGGCTCCGCAAAGGTGCGCAGCGGCCCGTAGACCACGTCGATCAGATTGACGGCCGACTCAGCGGTGACTTCGTCTCGTGCGATGACGGCGGCGACCGGATCGCCAACGAATCGCACCTTGTCTCGGCACAACGCGTGCTCGTCGTGGCTGACGGGCAGAATCCCGTAGGCAATCGGAAACGACTCCCCGGTCAGCACCAGGTGCACGCCATCGAGCTGCTCCGCCTTGCCGGTGTCGATGCTGACGATCCGCGCATGGGGATGGGTCGAGCGCAGCAACCGGCAGTGCAGCATGCGCGGCAGGATGATGTCGTCGGCAAAGCGCGTCTGCCCGGTGACCTTGGCGCGGCCGTCGACGCGGCGGCGTGGTTGACCGATGATGCGCCTCGGCGTCATTGGCCGGCCCCCGGCTCGCTCTGGGCGAGGAGCGGCTGCCGTTGCTTGGAAGCCGCTCCGAGTCGAAGGGCAGCTTCCACGGCTTCGACAATCTGCAGGTAACCGGTGCACCGGCACAAGTTGCCCGACAGCGCTTCGCAAATGCGTTCGCGCGAGGGATTCGGCTCGGCATCGAGCAGCGCCTTGGCGGTGATCAGGATGCCCGGGGTGCAGTAGCCGCACTGCGAGGCGCCAAGGTCGGCGAAGCACTCCTGGAGAGGATGGAGGCGGCCATCGGCCGCCAGACCTTCAACGGTAGTGATTCGGCGCCCTGCGGATTCAACCGCGAGCACCAGGCACGACAGCACCGGACTGCCGTCCACCAGCACCGCGCAGGCGCCGCACTCCCCCAGCTCACAGCCATGCTTGGTGCCGGTGAGCTGCAGGTCTTCCCGCAGCACTTCAAGCAGCGTCTTGTAGTCGTCCACCAGCACGTCGACCGGTTCCTGATTGACCGAGCACGTCAGGCGGACCTTCACGACGGCCTCCGCACCACCGAGAGCTGTCGTTTCGTCGCCGGCGTCCGCATGGCGACGCCCCTCACCAGGTAGCGGGAAATGACGTCGCCGACCGCCGCAGCGGTGTCCGCGCCCTCTGGCCGGAACCAGGTCACGGTCCAGTTCATCGCGCCGAGCATGGCCCTGGCAACCAGCGCCGGATCCATGTCGATCAGTTCCCCCGAGCGCACGCCATCGGCAATCAACCGACGGAGCGCCCGTTCGTACCGATCGCGCTTCCGGACAATGGCGGTGCGGAGCGCCGGGGGCAGCGACTCGATTTGCAGGTGCGCAGTGGCGCCTTCGATGTCGTCCAGCAGCGTGCGCACGTGCGCGACCAACACGGACCGCAGACGTTCGGGCGCCGACGCGGCGGCGCGGCGCGCCGTGGCCACGGCGTCGAGCATGCGGTCCAGGGCGCGGTCCTGGCAGTAGAACAGCAGGTCGTGCTTGCCGTCGAAGTAGTGGTAGAGATTGGCGGCCGACAGGTCGGCGGCCGCGGCGATGTCCCGCATGCCGGTGTCGGTGAATCCGCGCTCCCGGAACAACTGCGCGGCGGCGTGCAGGATGGCGTCACGCTGCCGGTCGCGACGGCGCGCCCGCGGCGTGGCGGCAGCGCTCTGTAAACGGCTGTTCGATTTTCGAACCACGGTTCATTATCGCCGCGGCCCGGCCGGGCGGCAAGCACCGTTAGCCTTCGACGTCGCGCGGGTCCGCCGTGCCGCGCTGGCGGTGATACTCGGCGACCAGCGCCGCCAGGCGTTCGCGACTGAGGGTCGCAAGGGGATCGTCGGGCAACGGCGTATCCAGGACGCGATCCGGCAGGGTGTCCTCCTCCGGCCGCCACCCGGCACGCCGGTTGAACTGCTGCTTGGCCGCGACGATTCGCGCCGCGGTCTGGCGGAGTTCCCTGGCCGTGACCTCCCATCCGGTCACGCTCCGT
>Ga0194126_10004359_pt1 | contig 21698 bp, 20 predicted proteins | sample TA2KigC150mmetaG_FD_148641 | JGI IMG/M metagenome (GOLD analysis project Ga0194126, IMG submission 148641) | Freshwater microbial communities from Lake Tanganyika, Tanzania - TA2015035 Kigoma Deep Cast 150m | ecosystem: Environmental > Aquatic > Freshwater > Lake | place: Tanzania: Lake... | reverse complement strand
AACGAAGCATGAAAAAATGGCTGGTGTTGGTGGGGCGGCCGTCCCTGGCCGCCTCTGGCTGGCGGGCACGGAGGCCCGCCCCACCGGGATATTTTCATATAATAAACGGTCATTTCCTTCCCTACCCCGCTCCGCCGTGCCATAACGGGCCCCGGACTCTTGCGCCAGGGGCGCGCCGCGTCAAACCCTTCCCATGGACAGATGGGGTGAAGCACCCCACGAAGTGGGAAGAATGACCCGAGACGCGGGGGTATCGTAGGTCTGGAAGTGGAACGGAAAGCTTGTGAAAGTTTTCATAATACCAATGATTTTAGTTATTTTCATTGACTCTCTAATTTTTCCATGCCTATTATAGATTTGGCAAGTACCTTGCACTATTCACCGCGATATAAAATTTTTCCCGGCAAGGAGGTGAGGGGCGAGAATCAGGGAAAGGGAGCAGGCACTTATTAACCGCATAATAACCCGCACATTTATTTTCTTAATTTTCTTAAGGAGGTAGCTCATGGTAGACAAGGTACCAGGAAAAGCATGGAAAGTGGTATTTTGCGGCACCGCCGTCAACCTTTGTTTGGGCATCCTTTACGCGTGGAGCGTCTGGGCCAAGGCCCTGATCGATGAGAAGAAAGCCGCAGCCGGGCTCATTATGGACGGCGTCAACGCCGGTTGGCCTTATCTGACCAATGCCGAGGCCGCCACGCCTTTTTCCCTCTGCGTCCTTATCTTCGCTTTAGTCATGATTCCCGGCGGCAGGATTCAGGATAAAATCGGCCCCAAGGCCGGCGCCATCACCGGCGGTCTGTTCCTGGCGATTGGTTGTATCATTGCCGGCCTGAGCAAAAGTTATGGCGGCCTGATCTTCGGCTTCGGCATCATGGGCGGCATCGGCATGGGGATCGGCTATGCCGCGCCCACCCCCTCGGCCCTATCGTGGTTCGGTCCCCACAAGCGGGGCCTCGTCGCCGGCCTGGTGGTGGCCGGTTACGGCGGCGCGGCGCTGTATATTTCCCCGCTGGCCGCTCATCTCCTCACCAGTGGTATCACTTACAGCTTCGTATTCTTGGGGATCTTTTTCTCGGTGGTGATCGTCATCGCCGGCTCCCAGTTGGCCAAGGCGCCTCCGGGCTATGTGGCCCCGGCGGCAGTGGTCAAGGCGGGCGCGGCGCCGGCCAGGGTTGCAGGCACCCTGATAGACTGGGTGCCTTCGGATATGGTAAAAACCCCGCAGTTTTATGGCCTGGTGTTCATGTTCATCGCCTCCACCCAGTCGGGGTTGTTGGTCATTGCCAACGCCGCGGGGTTGCTGGCCACCACGGCCAAGGCTATTCCTTTCTTCGCGGCCAACGCCTGGATCCTGGCCTCCTTCGGTGGGCTGGTGCAAATCCCGGGCAGAGTGTGTACCGGCCTCTATTCCGATAAGATCGGCCGCGGCAATGCCTATGCCCTGAACTGCTCTATCTGCGCCGTCTGCCTCTTCTTGATGCCCTCCATTATCGGCGCCAAGAACGTCTTTTTCCTGTTCCTGGCCGTGGGCATCGCCTTCTGGCAGTTCGCCGGCGGTCTGGCGCTGATGCCGGCCTTCACCGCCGACTTCTTCGGCCCCAAGAACCTGGGCATGAACTACGGCATGGTGTTCATCGGCTGGGGTTGCGGCTTCTTCATGGCCCGGCTGGGCGGCTCCATTAAAGACTGGACCGGCACCCTGGATTACGCCTTCTATATTTCCGCCGTGATACTTATAGCCGGGGTGATAGTCTCCCGGGTGAACAAGCGACCGGTGCTGGCCCACGAGTAATAGCCACCCTCAGGCCGCCGGCGGCCCCGCAAACGGGGTGAGCTTTCGGCCGTTAATCTACTAAACTGAGAAGGCAGGGAGGCATCCCTGCCTTCTTCATGTTTACTAAGGATGAAGCTGCAATTATGACGATCGATACCGCATGGCCGGCGCCTTTTATTATTAATCCCCAGAACCTGGCCGCTGACGCCGTGACGGCCTTTTGCGTGTCGGTGCTGTTGGCGGTGATGCTCAATGCCGAGGCCCAGGCTTTTGTGAGCACGTTTTTAGGGGATCGCCGGGTCGGGGCCAAAGACCGCTTCCATTTTAACGCCTTCATGCATCTGGATATTTTGGGGACGATTTGTTACCTGGTGGCCGGCTTCGGGTGGCCCCGGACCATGGATATTGATCGCGGCAAACTCGCCCAACCGCGCCTCTATACGGCGATCATCCGGTTAGCCGGCCCCCTGGCCAATCTGTTCCTGGCCGGTATCGCGGGCAGCCTCGCGGCCATCATGAAAACCTTAGAATGGGACCCCCGGGTCTTTCTGATGTTGATCGGGGTCAATATCACTACGGCCATCTATAATCTGATCCCGCTGCCGCCTCTGGCCATGGGCTCCCTGGTTGGCGAGTTGATCCCGCCGGACGCCGTCAGAACCAGGTCGCTCTTTCTTCAGGCCGGACCCTTCCTGATCGTCGCCCTGGCCCTGGTGGAGCGCATCACTCACCAGGGCATTTTCAGCCCTTATATTGATCCCCTCATCAAGACGGTGTTCGCCTATTGCCGGGGCCTTTAATCAGGCTGACGGGGTTGTTCCCAGGTGGCCGCGGCAACCGCGGGCGCTCCGCGGGGGCAAGACGCCGGGCGCACCTCCGGGTCCGTCCACCCGGGGCGTCCCCGGAGGTGCGCCTCCACCTTCCGGGTTTCACCCCGCTTGGACTGCAACTCATTATAAGTTCACAAATCGGAACATTTCTTGGTTGATTTATCCAGGCATTACGCTTATGTTAACTCAGGTGTATCGGTATCGGCGGGCAGTGCCCGCCCTACACATCTTTTCACGGTTTTTAGAGGTATCGGCGGGCAGTATCAGGAAGCAGGCCGGCTCGTATCCGGGTGACGACGCCCCGATCAGGCGCCGGAGAGTTGATCTATTGAGCAGAGGTAAAAAGGAAAGGAGTTATATTGGAGGTCAAGATTCCCGGGGTGATTTGCCGACCCCTGGTGGTGCACACTGATCAGCGCGGCTGGCTGGCGGAAATTTTCCGCCAGGATGAAACCGCGCCGGAACATATTCCGGTGATGGCTTATGTGTCAGTGACCCAACCGGGGGCTGGGCGGGGACCCCACGCCCACGTGGACCAGACCGATCTATTCTGTTTCGCCGGGCCGGGCGATTTTCGGGTGGTCCTGTGGGATAATCGGGCGTTCAGCCCCACGTTCGGGACCCGCCAGGATTTTCACCTGGGAGAATCCTGCCCGGCGGTGCTGATCGTGCCCCCGGGGGTGGTGCACGCCTATCAGAATGTGGGCGAGGTTCCCGGTTTTGTCGCCAATTTTGCCAACCGTCTTTACCGCGGCCCCGGACGCCTCGAGGCGGTGGACGAGATCCGGTTTGAAGACGACCCTGATTCCCCCTTCCGATTGGAGTGACATGCGGATTAGGGCGGGGAAAGTGCGCCAACTTTACAGCGCAAGAACTTCACCTGCATGCATAACTATTTAAACAAAATGAGCAAATCCCCCCTTACCCCCCTTTTCCAAAGGGGGGAATAATGGGTTGGGCAGGTGAAGTCCCCCTTTGCAAAAGGGGGATTTAGGGGGATTTCAAGTTATGTTGGCAGGTTAGGCTAATAATGCTCTTTTGCTTACGTGAGCGCCAATGGGATAAAGGGAGGGCGCCGTGGCCGGTAAGCTCTTGATTACCGGCGCGGCGGGGCAGTTGGGCCAGGCCCTGGTCCTTTCGGCCGGCCGGCAGGGCTGGGAGGTGGTGGCCACCGACGTGCATGACCTGGACATCACCGACCCCCAGGCGGTGTGGAGCGAACTGTCCCGGCAGCGCCCGGAGGTGGTGGTCAACGCCGCGGCGGCCACCCGGGTGGACGACCTGGAGTCGGACCCGGATGCGGCGCTCCGGGTCAACGGCCTGGGACCCCGGAACCTGGCGGTGGCTTGCCGCCGCCTGGGAATGAAATTGATTCACCTCTCCACTGACTATGTCTTTGATGGGACCAAGCCGGGGCCCTATGTGGAGTGGGACGTCACTGCGCCCCTGTCGGTCTATGGCCGGAGCAAGCTCCTGGGAGAAGAGTGGGTGCGGCAGCAATGCCCCGACCACTTCATCGTGCGCACGGCCTGGCTCTATGGCGTTCCCGGCCCCAATTTCGTCACGGCCATTCTGGCCCAGGGCCGCAGTTTGGGCCCGGCCGGGGAGCTGAAAGTGGTGCACGATCAGCGGGGGACCCCCACCAGCGCCCTGGCCTTGGCGCCGCAGCTCCTGGCCCTGGCTGCGACCGAGGCCTTCGGCACGTATCATGCGACCTGCCAGGGGGAGACCACCTGGTATGAATTTGCCTGCCTGATCCTGGCGGCAGCCGGCATCACGGTGCGGGTAACCCCGTGCACCACGGCGGAATTTCCCCGTCCCGCCCCCCGGCCGGCCAACTCGGTACTGGCAAACCGGCTGCTCCAGGTGGCCGGGCTGGACCGCATGCCCGCCTGGCAGGCAGCCTACCAGCAGTTCTGGGAAGCATATGGGGGCCGATTATGAGTTGGGTTCTGGTAACCGGCGGCGCGGGCTTCATCGGCGCCAATTTTCTCTATTGTTTGCGGCAGCAGCAGCCGGAGGCGCACATCATCAACCTGGACCTGCTGACTTACGCCGGCAACCCCGAGAACCTCACCGGTTTTAACGGCGATTCCCGTTATATCCTGGTCCAGGGAGACGTGGCCGACGGGGAACTGGTCCAGGACCTGTTTTCCCGGTATCCCATCACGAAGGTGGTGCACTTTGCGGCCGAATCCCACGTGGACCGGTCGATTCTGGACCCGGGCGTCTTTGTGCGCACCAACGTGGTGGGGACCTTCACCCTGCTGGAAGCGGCCCGCCGGGCCTGGGAAAACTGCGCGGGGTCTGAGGCCCCGCGGTTTTTGCACGTCAGCACGGATGAAGTGTACGGCTCTTTGGGGCCCCTTGATCCACCGGTCACCGAGGCGGCGCCGTACGCCCCCCGGAGTCCGTATGCCGCGTCCAAGGCCGGCGCCGACTTTCTGGGGCGCGCCTATTTTCACACGTATCAGTTGCCGGTGCTCATCACCAATTGTTCAAACAATTACGGCCCGTACCAGTTCCCGGAAAAGCTGATCCCCTTCTGCCTCAGCCAGGCCCTGGAAGGTAAACCCATTCCCATCTATGGCCAGGGGGCCAATATCCGGGACTGGATTTTTGTGGAGGACCATTGCCAGGCGCTGCTCCAGGTGCTGGAGCAGGGCCGGGTGGGGGAGACCTATAATATCGGCGGCCGGCAGGAGGTCCCCAACCTGGAACTGGTGCGGCGGTTGCTGCACTTGCTGGGGGAGATGCGGCCGGATTTGGGGGACCTTAACCGGCTGATCGCCTTTGTTCCGGACCGTCCCGGCCACGACTGGCGTTACGCCCTGAACATCAACAAAATAGAGAGCCGGCTCGGCTGGCGTCCCCGGGTAAGTCTGGAGGAGGGGCTGAGGCGCACCATCGCCTGGTATCTCGGCCATGAAGGCTGGCTGACCCGGGTGCGGTCTCAGGCTTACCGCTCTTTCCTGAAGCAGCAATATGGGACCGGGGTGGTGGGGCCGGGTAAGCCCCTTAAAACTCCAACCCCTTAGGGGACTGGGCAATGTCAGGCTCGATTGATTCAGGGATTGCCAGGACGCAACGCCATGCCGATCTTCCAGAGAAATAAAGTTAAGTTTTTTCTGAAAAAGCCCGAACAGGATCATGGGGGGAGGCGCTTGTGCGCTCCGAAACCTTGGAGCCGGCAAGGGTTATGAAAAAGCAACCGATCATTCTCGTAGTGGACGATGACCCGGCTATCCTGGAGATGGTCAAGGACATTTTGTTTCCGGCCAGCTACCTGGTGAACACCGCCACCAACGGCAAGGAGGCTCTGGCGGCGATCCAGGCGCATCCCTACGATCTGGTCCTCACCGATATGATCATGCCCCAGATGGGGGGTATGGAACTAGTCCAATACCTGCGTCTCCACCACCCTGAGACCCTGGTGATTGTGTTCACCGGTTTTGCCAGTTATCAGGACGCCGTGGATGCCGTGAAGCTCGGGGCGTTCGATTACCTCCCCAAGCCCTTACAGCCCGAAATCCTGCGTCATGCCATCGAGCGGGCCCTAGATTACCAGCGCCTGTTGCGGTCTCAACGGGATTTGGAGACGGTGTTCCAGGGAGCCGAGTCCCTGGGTTGGCAGGCCCTGGAGTTAGTCTCTGCCACTCCCGAGGCTACGGTCCTGGGAGAGTTGCGGGAGCTGGTCTGGCAACAGAAAGACCTCAAAGAGGTGGGCCGTATTTGCCTGGAAGGCGCCCAGAAATTGCTGCAGGTGACCAACAGCTCCATTTTCCTCTATGATGCCGTCCGGGGCCAGTTTTCCGGGCTGGCGGCCCTGGGACCCGATTCGGAGGCCAAGACCGGGGCCATGATCACCGCCGAAGGGGTCATGGGTTACGTGGCCACCCACCGGCGTCCTCTGCTGGTCCCCGATCTGAGCCGGGATTCGCAATTATCCCTCATGCCCCGGCGCACCAACTACCAGACCAACAGTTTCATGGTCATCCCCCTCACGGGATATAAATTTTGGGGAGTGATCAACTTAGCCGACCGGGAGGATAAAAACCCCTTTGGCTCCCGGGATCTCTTCCTGGGCTGGTTGATGGGCCGGCTGCTGGTGGAGATCTTGGAGTCCAGGGAAGCGCCCGAAGAGGTGTTCATCCCGTCTTTGACCACCTGGATCACCAAGGAGATCCAGGTGGGCATGGCGTTCCTGGACCAGGACCTCAGGGTGCTCCAGTCCAACCCGGCCCTGGACCGGATGGTAAGTTTAGCCAAAGCGAACCTGGTGGGAGGAAACCTCCTCGCCTGCCTGGGATTAAGCGCCACGGACCGGGACCGTCTGGAACTGGCCTTCCAACAAGTCCTGGCCAGCCAGGAGCCCCGGGAATTCTTTTCCCTGAAGTCCTCTTCCCGGGAAAACGAGGTCCGTTACCTGTCTATCAAAATGTTTTCGGTGCCGGATGAACGCAACTCCCGCCGGGGATTGGTTCTGGTGGAGGATGTCACCGAGGCCGAACAGCTCAAACAGCGTCTGGAACTTTACGAACATCTGGCCATCATGGGCAAGCTCACCCTCTGCGTGGCCCACGAGTTGAACAACCCTCTGGACGGCATTCGGCGTTACCTGTCGCTGGCCATCATGAAGAAAGCGGACCCCGCGAGTGTGGAACGCTACCTCACCGAGGCGCAGAAAGGTCTCCAGAAGATGTCCCTGAGCATCAAGTCGTTGATGTTCTCGGCCAATCCTTTTAAGGGGCCGCCCCGATCCAGCGACACGGTGTTCAACCTGCTCCAGGACGCCATCAAGATCATGATGTTTCAGGCCAGCGACCAGCGGGTGCAGGTCGATTTCTCGGCGCCCCCGGAGTTCGAAAAGATCATCACCGAGGCGGACCTTTATTATGTGTTCATCAATATCATCAAGAATGCCCTCCAGGCCATGCCCCAAGGAGGCCGCCTGGGGGTGAACTGCTCTCTGCATGACTGCCAGATGGAGATTTCTTTTCAGGACAACGGCGCCGGTCTCGCTCCCGAGGAGATGGACCAAATCTTTCAGCCGTTTTATTCCACCAAAGAGGGGGCCCAGGGATTGGGCCTGGGTTTACCCATTTGCCAAAAAATCCTGGGTCGCTATGATGGCCGTTTAGCGCTAGAAAGCCAGCCCGGGCAGGGTACTACGGTCCGGGTGCTTCTCCCCTATGCCGAATCGGGGGTATTGTATGGCAAATAAAGACGTTCTGGTCGTGGATGACGATATCCTGGTATCCGAGTCTCTTAAGGAAATGCTCATTCTGGAGGGCTTCAGGGCCGATGCGGTGCTGGATGGCCAGGCCGCGCTGGCGAAAATCAAGGACAATCACTATCAGCTGATCCTCTCGGATATTCAGATGCCCGGGCTCAACGGCTTGGAGTTATTGAAGGAGTTGAAAGGCCGCTCTCCCGATACGACGGTCATTTTCATTACCGGCCACGGCCACATTGCCGGGGCTGTGGAGGCCATCAAACTGGGGGCCTACGACTATATTGTCAAGCCCATCGACGATCTGCGCCTCAAACTCACCATCAGCCACGCCCTGGAGCAGAAGAAGCTGCAGGCTTCTTACGACTCCTTGAAAAAGCGGATCAAACCCTGGAACCTGGATGAGACCATGGTGTTCGGGGACCGGAAGATGGACCAACTCCTGGGACTGGTGCACACCATCGCCGACACCATGGCAACGGTGCTGATCACCGGTGAATCCGGCACCGGCAAGTCCATGCTGGCCCACTATATTCATAAGCACTCGCACCGCCGGGAAGGGCCCTTTGTCAAGATCAGCTGCGGTTCGCTGTCCGAGAGCCTGCTGGAGAGCGAGCTTTTCGGTCACGTGCGCGGCTCTTTTACCGGCGCCATTCGGGATAAAAAAGGAAAATTCGAGGAGGCCAACGGGGGCACCATTTTCCTGGACGACGTCAATTCGGCCTCCCCCAATTTACAGATTAAATTCCTGCGCGTCCTCCAGGAAAAAATCATCGAACCCGTGGGGGGAAATGTCCCCATCCATACGGATGTGAGGATCATCACGGCCACCAATGCTTCCCTGCAAGACGAGGTAGCCAAGCAGAACTTTCGGGAAGACCTGTACTACCGCATCAATGTGGTCTCTTTCACCATTCCGTCCTTACGAGACCGTTTGAGCGACATTGAACCGCTGGCGAACCATTTCATGAGTCAATTCAACCTGATTCACCATAGGGAGATCAAGGGCATCTCCAAGAGCGCCCTGCACGCCTGTCTCCAATACCCGTGGCCGGGCAATGTCCGGGAGTTGGAGAATGTCATGGAACGGGCGGTCATCTTGAGCCCCGGGGAGTTCATCGTCCCCGCATCGCTGCCGGCCAATATCAGGGAAAGCCAGCCGGCAACCTCCGGGGAACCCTTCAAGCACCTGACGCTGGAAGAGGCCATGGAGCGGGCCGAGAAGCAGATCATTCTGGAAACCCTGGAATCTTTTAGCTGGAACCGCCAGCTCAGCGCCCGCACCCTGGGGGTCAGCCGCACCACCCTGTTCAATAAAATGCGGCGGTTGCAATTGGCCGATCCTCGGCGTTCATCGCCCGCGAGCCTCATCGAATCCACCTCTTCCCAGTCCTGATGGAGTGGCCGGGACGGCGCCGGCCGGACGCGTCCCGAAGAGCCGCTCGCCGGGATGGCCCGGCGGGTAACTGCCTTCCTCCTGTCCTGAAAGGTTTGCTGTTTTCCGTTTTCTGTTTTCTGTGGAACCGCCGCCCCGGCTGTTGTGCTCCGAATAGTTATGTAGTCAGGGCGGGCACTGCCCGCCAAAATTGCTGCCATCCGGCACGCGACAAAATGTCGGCCGGATGGTCTTCCTTCCCGGCGTCTTTTTGCATATAGTAGCGATGGGGCGGGAGGCCGCCGTAAGACCGCGGCGCCCGGCTCGACGTTACGTGAGCGAGGGACACTATGGGTTACGACCCCGAGACTCTTAAGCAGTGGGACCGGGAGCATGTCTGGCATCCTTTCACCCAGATGCAGGGCTTCCGGGAAGAAGCCCCCCTGATTATCAGCCGGGGGGAAGGGATTTACCTCTATGACCTCCAGGGCAACCGCTACCTGGATGGGGTCTCTTCCCTGTGGGCCAACCTTCACGGGCACCGGCGCCGGGAACTGGACCAGGCCCTCCTGGCGCAGCTCTCGCAATTGGCCCACAGCACCCTGTTGGGGATCGCCCATCCCCCGGCCATCCTCCTGGCCCGCCGCCTGGTGGAGGTTGCGCCGGCGGGTCTGAACAAGGTATTCTTCTCGGACAACGGCTCCACCGCGGTGGAGGCGGCCCTGAAGATGGCGTTCCAATTCTGGCGGAACCGGGGCCGGGTCCTGAAACAGCGTTTCCTCAAGCTCAGCGGCGCTTACCACGGGGATACCCTGGGCGCGGTGTCGGTGGGCGGCATCCCCTTATTCCACGAAATTTATCAGCCGCTGTTGTTCGACACCCTGGAGGCCCCGGCCCCCTACTGCTACCGGTGCGACCTGCGGGAAGATTGCCGGGAGCAGTGTCTCGTCAGGCTGGAAGAGCTGGTGGCCGCGCACCACCAGGAACTGGCGGCGGTGATCGTGGAGCCGGTGATGCAGGGCGCCGCGGGCATGATTGCCCAGCCGCCCGGCTATCTGGCGAAGGTACGGGAGGCGACCCGGCGCCACGACGTGCTCCTCATCGCCGATGAGGTGGCCGTGGGCTTCGGCCGCACCGGCAAGATGTTCGCCTGCGAGCACGAGGGGGTGAGCCCCGATCTCTTATGTCTGGCCAAGGGCATCACCGGGGGCTACCTGCCCCTGGCCGCCACCCTGGCCACGGACGACATCTATCAGGCCTTCCTGGGGGAATACGAGGAGTTCAAGGCGTTTTTCCACGGGCACACCTATACCGGCAATCCCCTGGGGGCCGCGGTGGGCCTGGCCAGCCTGGATATCTTCACCCAAGACCAGGTCCTTGCGGGGCTGCCGGCCAAGATCGAGGTTTTGGCCGGCAGCCTGGCGGCCATGGCCGAGCATCCCCACGTGGGCGATATCCGGCAACGGGGTCTGATGGTGGGGCTCGAACTGGTGGCCGATAAGGGCGCCCGGGAACCCTTCCCTATGGGGCGGCGCACCGGCCACCGGGTGATCCTGGCGGCCCGGCAGTTGGGGGCCATCCTGCGCCCCCTGGGGGATGTCATCGTGCTGATGCCGCCGCTCTGCATCACCCCGGAAGAGCTGGGCACCCTGTGCGACATTACCATTGCGGCCATCGACCGGGGCGCCGCCGGGGCCTAGTGTTATGCTTCATAAATTGGATGGCAATTACTTTGCCCGGACCTCCCAAAAGCTCTTTTCAAGTCCACCTTTCCTAAAGGGGGATTTAGGGGCAATACGGTTCACTTAAGGCGCAGAAAAATTTTTTGTCATGCTGAGCAAAGCGAAGCATCTCGTAATTTATGAGATGCTTCGGTCGCTCCACTCCCTCAGAATGACAGGAGAGATGAACTCCGCAGAGCTCTCTACGATTCAGTGAACAGCATTGGATTTAGGGGGATTGTCAAACGGTTATATAATCCCCCCTGCCCCCCTTTAAAAAAGGGGGGTAACATCCTGGCCTTTATTGGGGCTTTTTTCTCTCATTCCCAAGCTCCTGCTTGGGAATGAGTTAAATCCTTAAAATCCGCCGATGATCTATACCACCCAAAGAGGCGAATCCTTCGACCTGGAGAAAGATTTTTCCTCGCCGGAACGCCACATCCTCCAGAAGTTGTTTATCTGGAAAGATATGGCTGTTAGTGTCGATGAATTCCGGCTGAAGAAGCGGGAGGCCTTGGGCAAAGGCTGGGGCGATTCCGGCCCCATCCAGGCAAGCCGGAATCTGGAAAGCATCACCCGAGACTTTGAGGAGCAGGTCGCCCTCAGGATACGGGCGGCGAAGCCGGGCCAGGGGTGATCCGGAATAAAAGAGTCCCGTAGGGCGGGCATGGCCCGCCGCCGGGCGCACCCTACAACCAGCACAGGCGGGACGCCGGTGCCATCAATTTATCATTATTCCTCCGGACAGAGGCCAAACCTTGGACCAGCTGATGACCGTGGCCAGGCAATTCACCCCCCAGGGCGTGGTCCTGGACCTCCGGGAGTATGGCAGCGGCAATGTCAATGACACCTTCCTGGTGACGGTGGGCGCCATGGTGCGCAGTGCGCACCCTCCATTACTGGATGCCGCCGGAGACCAGCGCTTTATCCTGCAACGCCTCAACCTTAACGTGTTCCGCCGGCCGGAACTGGTCATGGGAAACCTTTGCACGGTGAGCGACCATGTACGCCGCCGTTTAGCGAGATCCCCCTTAAGGGGCGGCCGCCGCTTTGAGGTGCCCCGGGTGCTTTTGACCCGGGAGGGCCGGGACCACGTCCTTGACCCCGGCGGCTCATTCTGGCGGGCCTTGAGCTTCATCGACGCGGCCGAGACTTTTGACACCATCAAAGATACCGGGCACGCCAGGGAAGTCGGCTATGCCCTGGGCAGGTTCCATAACCTCCTGAGCGATCTGTCCCCCGACCATTTGTCCGACACCCTGCCGGGATTTCATCTCACGCCGGGCTACCTGGCGCATTATGATGAGGTCCTGGAGCGCCGGGGCGTGAGCCGCTCCCCCGAAGTGAATTATGGCTTGCGGTTCATCAGCGAACGCCGGGCCTGGGCGCCCGTCCTGGAGAAGGCCAGGGCGCGGGGAAAACTCAGGCCGCGCCCGATTCACGGCGACCCCAAGGTCAATAACGTCATGCTGGACACCGCCACCGGGCAGGCCGTCGGCATGGTGGACCTGGACACGGTTAAGCCTGGCCTGGTGCACTATGATATCGGCGACTGCCTCCGCTCGGGCTGCAATCCCCTGGGCGAAGAAACCGAGGCCTGGGAGACGGTGCGCTTCGAGCCGGAACTGTGCCGGGCCATGCTTCAAGGCTATCTCTTGCTGGCCCAAGATTTTCTCACCGAGACCGACTATGCCTATCTGTACGACGCCATCCGCTTGCTGGCGTTCGAGCTGGGACTGAGGTTTTTTACCGATTATTTGGCAGGCAACGTCTACTTCAAGGCGCGACACCCGGAACACAACCTGGCCCGGGCGCTGGTCCAATTCAAGCTGACCCAGAGTATCGAATCCCAGGCTACCGCCCTGGGGGCCATTATCCGGGACCTGAGATGAATGGCCAGGACTTTTCCCTTCGGCCATTTTCCCCTCTCAGCCCGCACCTTGATTTCAGGATTACCGGCCACATCGCCCGGCGCGCCGATATACTTGCCATCCGCTATGACCTCCACGGCCCTCGGGCGAAACTGGTGATTCCCGGGCCGGCCGAGTTGCCGTCCCGGAAGCACGGGCTTTGGGAAGAGACCTGTTTCGAGTTATTTCTCGGGGTCAAGGATTCGCCGCGGTATTGGGAATTAAACCTGTCGCCCGCCGGATCCTGGAACGTTTATCACTTTGCCGGGTATCGGCAAGGGATGACCGAGGAAACCGCGTTTCCGTCACTCCCCTTGAGCGTCCGGCGCCGACCGGAATTGCTGCGGGTTGCCCTGGAATTGGAGATAGAGAGGATCGTCGGGGCGGACCAGCCCCTTGCGGTTGCCCTGGCCGCGGTCATCAAGTCCAGGGATCATGGGCTGACCTACTGGGCCTTGACCCATCCCGGGCCGCGGCCCGACTTCCACCGGCGAGACAGTTTTCTGATGGAATTGTAGGATAGTCATTCATGGGCCTTTGGCCCACCCGTAAATCATGAAAAGACCGGTGGGGCGGGCCTCCGTGCCCGCCACGGGTGAAATGGTGCGCAGTGTCTACGAAAGAACTGATGGAATTGTAGGACAGACCCCGTGGCCATGGCGGGTACGGGGTATCAGACCCCCACCATCATGGACTTTGCCGCCATGGTGGCAAGCTGGCTCACCCCCGCCACCGGCACGTTCCCCTCTGGGGTCAGGGGTATGGGCCGCCGCAAGAACAGCATGTAATCGCTGTGGTTGTTATAGATCGCGGCGAAGCGTTTGTAGTCGGGGCCCCAAAAGTCGGCCTTGTCGAAGCGGTCGTCGTCGCCGGCCTCCACGCGGCCGTCCGGATACACGTCCACCCGGTAGTAACAGTCATCGGTTTCCAGAATACAAGGCAGAATAACCCATTCGCCTGGTTCTACCGCGATAATCCGCCTCATATCCCTTCCCCTCTTCTTTGGCGCAGCCGCCCCTAATGGTTGAGCCTCTTGCCGATCTCGGAAAAGGAGCGCCCCTCGGCCCCCAGTTCCTCGAACCGGGCTTGAGTTGCCGTTTCCCGGTTCAGTATTTCAGGTTGCCTGGCGCCAGCCCGGCCCCCGATCTTTATTTATCAGGCGGGAGCCCAATTAGTCAAAGGGAATAACGTGGCGGCAGGTCTCCCCCGGGCGGCTATCCGACCTTAAAAGGGGCGGACTGCGCCGCGGCGCGCAGGAGGCGGGTAAGCAGGTCGTTGACCGGGGTGGGCAGGCCCAGGGCTCGGCCTTGGGTCGCCACCTGGGCGTTCAGGGCCTCGATTTCCGTGGGTCGCCCCGCCAGTATATCCTGGAGCATGGAAGAGCGGTTGGCAGCCGTATCGGTGCAGACCTGGCGAAGGCGGGCCGCGGGGTCGCCGCTGAGGGTGATCCCCGCGGCCTGGGCCACCGTCTGGGCTTCTTGCGCCGCGGCCACCGCCACTTCCCAGGCCTCGGGCAACTGGAGCAGCACCCCGTTGGGAACCCGCAGCAAGGCGGTGAGGGGGTTTATGCCCACGTTGATGACCAGCTTTTCCCACAAGACGGCCTGGATGTCCTCCCGGGGTTGGCACGAAAGGCCGGCGCGTCGGAAGAGGTTCACCACGGCCGCCACTTCCCCCCTGGACACCCGGGACCCGGACGGCGCCCCGATATAAATAATCCCCCGACCGGCATAGATTATCCGGCCCTCATCCTGGCGGGTCACCCCCAGGAGGCCTACCCCCGCCAGCAGGCGCTCGGGCCCCACGATCCGGGCGATGGATTCCAGGTTCCCCAACCCGTTTTGCAGGGTGAGGGCCATGCCGCCCTGAGACATGAGCCCCGGGAGGGTCCGGGCCGCGGTTTCCGTCTGATAGGCCTTGACCGCCACGATGGTCAAATCGCACGGACCCACCTCCGGCCCCAGGCCGATGGGCGCCTTGATGACCAGGCGCCCCCCTTCCAGGGTGTGCACCTGAATGCCCTGGAGGCGCAACCGGGCCACCCGCTCCGGGCGGTAATCCACCAGGGAGACATCGGCGCCGGCCTCCCGAAAGAGGGCGGCCATGAGACAGCCCAAGGCCCCCGGTCCCAACACAGCCACTTTCATTGATTATCCTGAACGAAAAACAGAAATAGCCACCGAAATTGCCAGAGGATTCTTTATCTTTTAGACGATTTGTATTAAAATTTCTACGAGTAATACCGTGTTCGTTTTGTAGGGGCGGGTTTGAAACCCGCCCCTACGAGAGATATCAATAGGTTATCTGGATGGTTTGTTTCATTTCAAAGGGAACACGGTATAATTAAAGAGAGGGGTCGATGATGACCACGCCCATGGAATTACCGAGACATTTCGACCGGGAGTTGGCAAATCTGAAGCAGGATTTGCTCCGGATGGCGGCGCTGGCCGAAACTGCGGTGGCCAAGAGCCTGGTATCAGTCACACACCGGGACTCTGATCGGGCCCGGGAGGTGATCATCGATGACATCACGATCAACCGCATGGAACTGGCTATTGAAGAACAGTCATTTAAATTGCTGGCCCTGCGCCAGCCCGTGGCCACCGAACTGCGCCTGACCGTCGCGGCGATGCGTATCGCCACTGAATTGGAGCGCATCGGCGATCAGGCGGTCAACATCGCCGAAAGGGCCCTGGAATTGAACAGCCGCCCCCCCCTGGAACTCCCCATCGATATCACGGTCATGGCGGATATAGCTTTAGGGATGGTCCGCACCAGTATTGACGCCTTTGTCAACCAGGACCCCAAGCTCGCCCTCCAGGTCTGCCAGCGGGACGTGGAGGTGGACATCCTGGACGACGAATATATCCAGAAGCTCCTGGATTCCATGATTCAAGAATCCCGCTGGGTGACCCGGCTGCATCACTTTATTATCATCGTGCGCAATATCGAACGCATTGCCGACTTGGCCACCAACATCGCCGAAGACATCGTGTTCATCGTCGAGGGCCGGGTAATCAAGCATCGGTGCGAAGATTGGATGATGTCCTAGCCCTCGACCTGACCTTGGACTGAGCCAGTTTCTCTTCCAAGAGTTGTAATTCCTGGGCTACCCGGGGTTGGGTCTTGCGGTTCCGTTCCAGGGTCTGTAGGGCATGCACCACGGAGGCATGGGACCGCTGGAACAGGCGCCCCAACTCCACCATGGTTTTTTCCGTGTAGATGCGGCAGAAATAAAGGGCCATCTGCCGGGCCCGCACCAGGCGCTTTTGCCGCGACCGCCCCAGCAGGTCCGGCAGGCTCACCCCATAGTAATCGCTGACGATCTTTTGAATATCCGGGGTATTCAACCGGGTGTCCACGGTTTGCAGGTCCTGGAGCACCTCCTGGGCCAGGCGCTGACTGAAAGGTTCGTTGAGCAACGTCGACCGGGCTACCAGGCAATCCAGGGCACTTTCCAGGCGGCGCACGTCCTCGTCGATGTATTCGGCCAGATACTCTAAAATCTTGACGGAAACCTGCACTCCCCGGCGCTTGGCCTTGTTGTCCAGGATATTGACCCGGGTGGGGAAGTCCGGCGGCCCGATGGGAGTGATGAGGCCGCCGGTGAGCCGGGACCGCAGTTCCTGGGAGAGGAGGCCGATCTCCCCCGGCAGATAGCAACTGGTAAAGACCAACCGCTTATTCTGGCCCATGAGCGTATCCAGGGTGTAGCAGACCTCAGCCTGGATCTTCTCCTTGCCGCTTAAAAACTGCACTTCCTCCAAGAGCAGAATATCGCAATCCTGCCGAAAGCGCTCTTTGAAGTTGGACATCCGGCCGTTCTTGAGGGCGCTCACCATCTCATTGGCGAAATTTTCCGCAGTGATATAGAGGACCTGTTTCCCCGCCACCGACTTGGTGACGAAGTTGCCCACCGCCTGGGACAGGTGGCTTTTCCCCAGCCCGGGGCCGGAGGTGAGGAACAGGATGCGGTTATAAAAGGTATCGTTGCGGGCCAGGGCCTGGGATGCCTGGTAAGCCAGGCGGTTGGAGGCCCCGACCACGAACTGGTCAAAGGTAAAGGCCCGGTTGAACCGCCGGCCGCCGGTTTTCCCCGAAACCAGGGGCAGGGAGGGCTGACTCACCGGGACCGGGACCGGAGGGCGCACCGGGGCGGTGAGCAGCTTCAGATGCACCGGCAGGCTGCAGTTCAAGGCCGTTTCCAGTAACTGGCGGATGAGCTTGAGATAATGGGCCTGGACCCACCTGAGAGCAAAGGGATTGGGACAGGACAACACCAGCTCACCTCCAGGTCCGGACTCTGCCTGAAGAGGCTCGACCCACAGGTCGAAGGTGGCTTCGGAGAGCTGATGCTTAATGACTTCCTTGACGGCCTGCCAAATTGCTTCCATATTCCCCCTTAGGTTTGGCGCTGCTGGTGAAGGGAATATTAACCGCAGCCGATATCCCGGGTCAAAGGGGCTAGACCGAAATCAACCTTAGGATTCTCTCTCAAAAAAAGCTGAGCAACTCGTTACAGAACGCAACCATTACGCGGCTTTGGCCAAGCTTTAATAAAGATTAATTAATATAACAGGTTATAATGCATGAACTGCCGGGTTGGGAGCCTTCCGGGGCCATGAGCCGGATTGCATGATTTTAAAGAATCTCCCGCATCCTGGGTTTTTCGCGGTTTCTCATAGGGAGGGAAAATTATTTAGGGCGAAAATCGCTAACTAGTGAATATTAATTTGCAATATCTTAAAAACGCTTGATCCCAATCGGAGTCTTGACCGGGATTGACCGGGGTGAACTGGCCGGGATGGACCACCACGACCTTTGACCCCGACAGACCTCTGACCGGACAACCTTGATGGATGATGGCCCCGCGGTCCGGGCGATGTCAAGGCACCCCCCCGCCTTGCCTCATAGGCCTGCCGGGAAAGCCGGCAAAAGGAACCGCGCCCAATTTGCCGGCTGGTCTAAATCGGGTCAGGCGGCAATTCCCCTTTTTATAAGAAAATTCTTTTGACCCGGTATAATTCCGCCGAAACCGCTTGCCAACCCCGGCAGGCGGCTTCGGCGTGAAAATCGAGGTTTGGCCCGACCCGCCCGGCATCGAGTTTTTCGCATTTTCCTTATAAGACCTTGCCCGGACGCCGTTTCTGTGATAGAGGATTGGAAAAACCTACGCGCCGCAGGCAGGAGGAACCATGGCTGGGGTCAACAAGGTTATTCTGGTGGGGAATCTGGGGGCTGATCCGGAGATGCGTTACACTGCCGACGGTACCGCAGTGTGCAATTTCAGGATAGCCACTACCGAGAAGTTCAAGGACCGCCAGGGCAACATGCAGGAGCGCACCGAATGGCACAAGGTGGTGGCCTGGACAAAGCTGGCGGAGATTTGCGGCCAATACCTCTCCAAGGGCAAACAGGTTTACATCGAGGGTAGAATCCGTAACGAAAGCTGGGAAAAAGACGGGGTTAAACAGTATTCATATAAAATCGAGGCCAATAACATGCAGATGCTGGGCGGGGCAGGCGGCCGCGGCCAGGACCAGGACCGGGAGCCGGAACCGCCGTTTGGGCGGCCGGAGGGCGGGGCGCCGGAAGATGATATCCCCTTTTAAGGTTTAGGGCCGGGGGAGCCGGTCGCCACTGCCTACGCCCTTGAACCCTCGCGGCCACAGGAGATCATACGGTTTTGCCATCAAGCCGACGCCAATTGCGGGAGAAGATCGTCCCCCTGCTCCAGGCGGGGGATTTTCCCGCCCTGACGGAATTGGCCGGCCAGGAATCAGGGGTGGCCGCCATCCTGATGCAGTTCCTCTACGAACCGGGCGCCCTCTTGTATTGGCGGGCCCTGGAGGGCCTGGGGCTGGTGGCCGGCTCCCATCCGGAGCAGGTGCATAAACTCGTCAACCGGCTCCTCTACCTGCTCAACGAGGATTCGGGGAGCAACGGCTGGGGGGCGGCCGCGGCCCTGGGGGAGATCGGGCGGGGCCGGATCGCCCTGGTGAAAGAAATCATCCCCCTGTTCGTCGGCTTCCTGGCGGAACCCTTCTCCCGGGAGCCTATGCTCTGGGGAGTGGGCCGGTTGGCGGAGGTGCAGGCGGAACTTCTCCATGAAGTTCTGCCAGAGATTGTGCCTTTTCTCACAAGCCCCGAACCCCAGATCCGGGCCCTGGCCGCCTGGGGACTCGGCAAAGCCCGGTACCTGCCGGCGGCCGGCGCGGTCCAGGCCCTAACCGGGGACGAGCACCCGGTGGAACTTTACGACCGCGGGCGCCTGCTTGAGACCACCGTGGGCCAAATAGCCCGGGAGGCCCTGGCGGGCCTGACTTGAGCCAGGAGAGCCGCGACGCTCAAACTTTTCTGTGCATACGCATCAGATTAAACTCGGATAAGAGAGGAAGGTTCAGATGTTTTTACTCATTGTGGGTTTTGGTGTCGGTGTCTTTGTGGGCTATAAATACCCCCAGCAAGTGGAGCAGGCTTTGCAGTCCAGCAAAAACATCTTCAACGATTTGAAGGATAAGATTTTCAAGAAGTCCTCGTAAAGGCTAACCCTGGTCTGCCTTCAGGGGGAAAAGGCGTGCCGGCGCAAGCCTGGCGCGGCCTTCCTTTGTACAGGATTTCATAAATACGCTCACGTCATATATCGCCCCCCTCACCCCAGCCCTCTCCCCCCGAAGCGGGGGGAGAGGGAGTAGGCTAGGTCACAGTTTTTTTTATGATGGCAGAGCCTCAAATCGGTCCCGTCTTTTCCCCTCTCCCCCAATGGGGGAGGGTCAGGGTGAGGGGGAAGTGATTTTCACGGAGTAAGAAATACGCTGCCGTATTTATGAACCATTGTACTAAGTTCAGGCCTTAAGCGCGATGACTGCCCCCTGGCGGCCGGTAACCCGGTCCCGGCGGTAGGAGTAAAAATCGTCGGCGCCGCAGCGGGTGCAGAGCCCGGCCAGGTCGAGGCGCGCCGGCGAGATCCCCGCCGCCGCCAGTTGGTCCCGGCTGACCCGCCAGAGGTCGAAGTAGGTGGGCCGCACTTGGTAGGTCCACAGGGCCGGGGGAAATTCCCGGCGGAAGTTCTTAAACTCGGCGCAGCAGGGGCCCAGGCTGGGACCCACTGCGGCATAGAGGTCGCCCGGCCGCGTCCCGAACCTGGCCTGGAGCAGGCGCACCGTCTCTCCCAGGATGTTGTGGACCTGGCCCCGCCAGCCGCAGTGGACGTTGGCCACCACCCGGTTGACCGGGTCATAGAACACCACCGCCTGGCAGTCCGCCTGCTTGATGAGCAGGCCCAGGCCGGGGACGGTGGTGACCAGGATGTCCACCTCGGGGATGTTCTCCTCCCGGGCCTGGTCCGGGGAGGTGATCACCGCGGCCCGGCCGCCATGCACCTGGGCGGCGCCGGCCAGCCCCGAAAGCCCCAGGGCCTGCTGCATCCGGCGCAGGTTTTCAGCCACCGCCCCTGGGTCGTCCCCCACTGCCAGGCTGACATTGAGACTGTGATACGCCCCGGGGCTCATGCCCCCCTGCCGGGTGAAAAACCCGTGCACCACCTCCGGTAAGCCGGTAAGCTTGGGGCTGCGATAATACCTGGGGCCATCGGTTGCCTGCCAACCCGCCATCCGCCTGATCCTCCTCAAAAACTCCGGTACCTTGCGCCGCCAGGCGGCAAGCCGCGCGGCGCCTTATCCGCTAAGGTTCAGAAGGCGTGTAGAATGGCCATTTATGATATCTACTCCTCAGATTAGCTATATTATAAAGTCCTGTGGGGTGCGTATTGCGCAGCTTATTTTTTCAAAAAATCCATGATCGCCTGCCGGGTGGCCAGCGGCTCCTCTTCTGGCGGCATATGGCCGCATTGGGGCAGGATCACCAGCTCTGAGCCCGGAATATCCCGCTTGAAATTCCGGCCGACCGAAACCGGCACCACCTCGTCGTCCGCCCCCCAGATAATCAAGACCGGCACGCTGATGGTCTTATATTGGGCGACCAGGGCGTCGATGTCATCCGGTACGATCTGCTTGGCGGTTTGCACCACCGCCTCCCGGGCCCCTGGAAGACTGCCGTAATAGGCATAGGTCTCAATCTGTTCGTCGGTGATTTTATCCTTATTATAGTAACATTTTCTCAGCACCTGGGCGGCGGCGAACCGGGGCGAGACCAGCTTGCCTCCCACCGAACCGAGCACAGGCGCCTTGGCGAGCCAGATGAACCAGGGCATTTTTTGGGGATAGCCGGCGCTGTCGATGAGCACCAGGCGCCTGATTCTTGCGGGCTGGCTCTCCCGCACCTTGAGATAGGTCATGAGGGTGACGCCGCCGCCCATGGAATGGCCGATCACCACCAGGTCGCGCAGGTCCCGGGTGCGGATGAACGCCGCCACCATGTCGGCCTGGTCGCTGATGGCATATTTGCCGTCCTCGGGCTTGGCCGACAGGCCATAGCCCTTGAGGTCAAGGGTAAAAACCCGATGATCCGCAGCCAGCGGCGGCGCCAGGAACCGCCAGGAATAGGCGGAGGCCCCGAAGCCGTGTAAGAGGATGATGGGCGGCCCCTGCCCGGCCTCGTAATAGTTGATCCTGACGCCGTGATAGTCAAAGATTTTCGGCTCACCTAACGATTGTTCCAGGCTAGCCATCGGCGCCGGCACATGGGCACAGCCGGCAAGCATCAGCAGCAAAAAAAAACCACCAAAAAGAATCTTAAATGGTCGCATGATTCCTTATTCAGAAAAGCCAAGAGGTTTCATAAATGCGACGGCAAATGATGTGAAAAAACCCAGCAGTGTCCGGTTAGGAAATTGCATGCGGTGGTTCTGCCCCCCTCACCCCAACCCTCTCCCCCCGAAGCGGGTGGAGAGG
>Ga0194126_10004355_pt1 | contig 21719 bp, 19 predicted proteins | sample TA2KigC150mmetaG_FD_148641 | JGI IMG/M metagenome (GOLD analysis project Ga0194126, IMG submission 148641) | Freshwater microbial communities from Lake Tanganyika, Tanzania - TA2015035 Kigoma Deep Cast 150m | ecosystem: Environmental > Aquatic > Freshwater > Lake | place: Tanzania: Lake... | reverse complement strand
GCGCATTGCGATGTTTTGGTCACACTTTATTCCACCATGGTCGTCGAGGAGGCCATCCACGATAAACCGATAATTAATGCCTGTCTTCCGACCGGGAGCGGCTATGGGGAAGATTTCTGGGTGCCCATCTCGGAAGTGCCTACATTCCCGACCTCCAGGCGGGTCAATTCCACCGGCGCCGGGAAACTTGTCCGAACTATAGAGGAATTGGAGGCTGCGGTTGCGGGTTACCTTGCCAATCCGGGTCTCGATTCCCACAATCGCCAGGAATTCCTGCGCCAGGAATTAACTTATGTGCAAGGCGAAGCGACTCAAAAAACCGCAAATTTCATTTTATCATTGCTCGGTGACAATAAGCATGGAGATGGATCATAATGAGTACAGCAAAAATTGACAGTCTGTTGATCTCGCCGCAAAAGACGATCCTGGAGACGATGGCGATAATCGAGGATGCTCCTCCTCGGTCCGGCATTTCAGGTATCGCGATTGTTGTGGATAATGACCGCCACTTGCTGGGGGTTGTGACTGACGGCGATATCCGTTCGGCTATCTTGCACAACCTAACTCTCGATACCAGGGTTGAAAAAATCATGAGCCGGACACCATTCGCGGTCGTGCAACATCCGAGCGCTCAAAAGATGTACGAAGCTTTGCTGGACATGCTTAAAGGCAGTACCCGCATGTTGGACCGTGGCGCAGGCAAGATCGTGGTTGTGGATGATGAACGTCGGGTTGTCGATGTGGTCTCTTTCTTTAGCCTGATGCAGCAATCGGACATCAAGTCCCGCAAAATTGCAGTTCTTGGACTGGGCTTTGTTGGCCTGACATTGGCGGTTGTTTTGGCTGATTCGGGTTTTAATGTACTTGGAGTGGAAGCCCAGGCGGACGTGGTTGAGATGTTGCGCAAAGGAACCCCCCATTTTTACGAAACCGGTCTTTCGAACCAGTTGCGAGCCCACATTGGCAACCGCTTGAAGGTCGAGAATGTTCTCTCGGATAAGGACTGTGATATCCATATCGTTTCGGTCGGAACCCCCGTTAATTCGAACCACGCGCCGGTCATGACCTATGTGGAAGAAGCATGCCGTTCCATTGGGCGCGTTCTGAAATCGGGCGATACGGTCATGATGCGCTCCACGGTACCGGTGGGCACAACCCGTAACGTATGTCTGCCGATTTTGGAAAAGGAATCCGGTTTATTGGGCGGGAAGGATTTCTCTCTCGTGTTTGCCCCGGAGCGTACGATAGCAGGTAAAGCCCTTAAGGAATTGCGCGCCTTGCCCCAAGTCATAGGAGCTCTTGATCCCCAGGGGGCGGAGGTCGCGGCAGCCGTTTACCGAGAACTATCGCCAACCATCGTCATCCTCGACTCGCTCGAAGAAGCCGAGATGGTCAAATTGGTCAACAATACTTTTCGCGATACTATCTTTTCCTTCGCCAATGAGATAGCCCTGGTGTGTGAAAAGTACAATCTGGATGCGGCCACGGTCATCAATGCCGCCAACGAGGGGTACCCGCGTGACCCGGTGCCCTTGCCGAGCCCGGGCGTTGGGGGGGTGTGCCTGAAGAAAGACCCCTACCTGCTCCAGGCGAGCGCCCAAGCCAAAGGGTTCGCTCCGCACATCCTCGGGCGCAGCCGCCTTGTGAACGAATACATGCCTTCCCATATTTTCCAGAAATATGTCCGCTTCTGTGAGGCGAATGGGCGATTGGTGGCTGGTTCCAAGGTTTTCATCGCTGGTTTTGCCTTCAAGGGCTGGCCCGAGACATCGGATATGCGCGATTCGGCCACGCTGGAACTTGCGAAACTCCTTCAACAGTCGGGAGCGGAGGTTTTTGGCTACGACCCGGTTGTTGCACCGGATGCGCTGAATACCATCCCCGGTGTCCGGGCGTGCTCTGTGGAGGATGGGTTTTCCGGCGCGTCATGTATTTTTATCATGAATAACCACCCTTCCTACGAGGATTGGAACCTTCTGAACCTGCTTGCATCAATGGAAAAACCCGGTCTGTTCGTGGATGGTTGGTCGATGTACCGGACGGAAGATATCGTTGGCGCGGAAGGAATATCTTATAGCTCGGTCAGCAAGGATCAGTGGAAGCAGGTATGAACACGACCGCCCGAGACTAACGTGATGAGTAATAACCACATTTTTGCTGTAGTTTTATCAGGCGGTCAGGGCGTCCGGCTATGGCCTTTGAGCCGCGCGGCGCGTCCCAAGCAGTTCCTGGCCGTATCGGCAAATGGACAGACTCTACTCCAGGAGGCCGTACGCAGGGCAATCCAGTTGACAGGTTCGATTGACACGGTTCTGGTCGCCACCGGGAGCGCTCAGGCGCCACTCGTGCGGGAGCAATTACAAGGCCTGCCACCTGAGAACTTGTTGGCGGAACCCGTCGGGCGGAACACTGCCCCGAGCCTGGCGCTGGCCACATACGTCCTGCGGCAACGGCAACCGGATGCGGTCATGGTCATCCTACCGGTCGATCACATATTCCATGATGAAGCGCCATGGTTTGAAGCAATGAAGACAGCAATCTCGATCGCGGCCGGGAGCGATATGTTGATAGCGGTGGGAGTACCTGCCGATCATCCTTCCACAAGTTATGGTTACCTTCACCTGGCAGGGGCTGTGGAAGGATTACCTGCGCGGCAGGTCAATGAATTCGTCGAAAAACCGGACAGGGAACGTGCCGAGGCATTCTGCGCCTCCGGGGAGTATCTTTGGAACACAGGTACTTATGCCTGGAGAGTCCCAGTATTTTGGCAGGCAATCGAGTCGCATCTTCCTCAGGTAGCGGAAACGCTGAGGACACTGAGACATCCCGTCTCACCCGATTCGCTCGATAGCATGTATGGAATGTTCCCATCGATTTCAGTGGATTATGCCATTTTGGAGAAAGCCCCCAATGTGGCTGCTGTGTGCGGGACATTCGAGCGGATAGACATTGGTTCACTTGACAACCTGGCGGAAATCTGGCCTGCCGATTCAGGAGGTAACGCTGCCCGGGGGGATCTGCTGGCATATAGAAGTCACGGGAACCTCGTATACACGGATGACGGTTTGGTCAGCCTGGTCGGCGTCGATGGTTTGGCGGTTGTTCGGGCGGGTGAAGTAGTGTTGGTTTGTCCACGAGAGCGCCTGGCTGAAGTGCGCGAACTCCTTTCCCAAATGAGGGAGAAGGGGTTTGAGCGGTATTCATGAAAGCCCGAGCGGTAATGTTCGATTGGGATGGAACATTGATCCATTCCTTGGATTACAAGATACGTAATGGTGGAATCCTTTTTTCTGCGCAATACAATGTGTCGGCCCGGGATGTGGAGGACTCCTACCGGCGTCACTCCGGCATTCCCCGCCGGGACCTGTTCGCTGCCATTTGCAGGGAGTTATCCCTCCCTCCCCTGGATGAGAATGTGTATGCGGAATTCAGCGCCCGTTTTTCAGAGATGAACCGCCGCATCCTGCTTGATCCAGCGACTCCCGGTTTACTGGATATAAATACGCGACCAGTATTGCAGGCAATGGCTGATGCCGGCTGTATCCTTTTTGTTTCAAGTTCGGCAGAACAAAAGGAGATCATTGATGTGGCTCATGCATTGGGATTGGATGAGATTATTTCCGCTTCAGGAGGAGAAATTCTGGGATCCCATCCCGGTTTCAGCAAAGGAGAACAGCATGTGAATCATGTTCGTTCGATGCACCCATTCGGTTTGGCTGAAATTGCATTTGTGGGTGATGAACCGACCGACATTGCCCTCGCCCGCCAGGCCGGAGTGCTAACCATTGCGAAAACCGGGACATACACGGCTAAGGAACTTGCTGCTTACAAACCCGATGCTGTGATCCATGAATTCGCAGAATTGATATCGATCCTTGGAATATCCGCACCACCTGTCAATGAACCAGGAAAAATATGAAACCAACTCTACCGGTGATTATTGCAGAGTTTTGCCAGAATCACAAAGGCGACTTGACCCTGCTAAAAGAGATGGTCTGGGCTGCGGCCGAGGCCGGCGCTACCTATGCCAAAGTACAGTCCATGCTGGCCGATGATCTGACTTTCCGGGAAAGGTTTGAAGAAGGCCAGTGGCAAGGCGACCAGCAAGTAACCATCAAGCGTCCCTACAAGGCCGAGTATGACCGCCTGAAACCTATGGACCTGACTGACGATGCCCACCGATTATTCTCTGATGAGTGCCACAAGGCGGGCATCAAACCCATGACCACGATTTTTTCCCGGTCCCGCATTCCATTTGTCGCCTCGCTCGGCTGGGACGCCATAAAAGTAGCCAGTTATGACTGTGCCAGCCTGCCGATGTTGCGTGAACTGATGGAACGGTTTAAATATCTGTTCATTTCGGTTGGTGCAACTTATGACCACGAGATCGAAACTGCCGCCGGTCTATTGAATGGGCACGATTATAGTTTTCTCCACGCAGTGACCATCTATCCAACGCCCCTGAACGAGTTCCACCTGGCCCGGATGGACTACTTGCGTCAGTTCACCTCGTCAGTAGGGATGAGTGACCATTCACTGGTCGCCCGGGACGGCATCAAGGCATCGATGGCAGCCATCAGTCTTGGCGCAGATGTGATCGAACGTCATTTCACCGTCCTTCCGGTGGATGCCACCAAGGATGGACCGGTTTCCGTCCAACCGGGACAGTTGAAACAACTGGTGGATTTCAGCAGATTGTCCCGCGCCGAGCAACAGGAGATCATCCGCAGGGAAGCGCCGGAATTCGAGCAGATGATTGGTCAGCGCACCAGGTTGTTGAGCCAGGCGGAAAAACTAAATCGGGATTACTATCGCGGTCGATTTGCCAGTCATATCGGCGGTGAAATCGTGTATAACTGGGAAGAAAAACCAGTTATCCGGGATATTCTATGAGCGAAAAGAGACCAAACATACTTGGCGTTATTCCAGCCCGTGGCGGATCGAAATCGGTACCGCGGAAGAATCTGGCTTTGTTGAACGGCAAACCGATGCTTTGTTACACAATCGAGGCTGCCCGGCAGAGCAAAATGCTGACACATTTTGTCGTTTCTTCAGAAGATGAAGAGATCATCAAGGTTGCCAAGAGTTTTGGCGCGCCGGCGCCTTTCGTCCGCCCGGCGGAGTTGGCAACAGACGAGGCTCCAAGTCTGCCCGTCGTTCAACATGCTTTGAGGGAGGTTGAAAAAAAAGAGGGGATCACTTTTGAGTATGTGGTTCTCCTTCAAGCGACATCCCCGCTTCGCAATGCCGCAGACATTGATGCAGCCCTGAAGAAACTTCTAGAAACGGGAGCCGATTCGGTAGTATCCGTTGTGCGTGTTGCCCACCACCACCCGGCACGGATGCGTTTTATCGAAGACGATTTGTTGGTTCAATTGCCGATGGGCGAACGGAAGGAGATGCAGCGTCGTCAGGATTTGCCTCCAGTCTATATCCGCAATGGAGCGATCTTTGCCACCCGACGTCACGTAGTGATGGAGCAGAACAGCATGTTGGGTCGAATCAGCCGTCCCTACGTAATGCCTGAGAGCCGCTCGGCGAATGTGGATACCAGGTTCGATTTCCTGGTGGTGGAAGTGATGATACAGCATCCGGAAAAAGTGGAAGAATAGAGGTAATCATTCCATGGGACAGAATAATACCCAGTTCGCCGAGAAGTATATATCTGATTTGGAAGAAGTCGGTTGCAATGCATGTGGTTCACTCGAAACTGACACACTCGCCGAGCGTGAGCGATTTGGATTGCCTTTGCGAACTGTAATATGTAAAAACTGTGGGTTGATATTCATTAATCCCCGCCCAACGAAGGAGATGTATGCCGAGTTCTACAAGAGCGATTACCGGAAAACAGTATCAGGGTCCGATGAAGGTGATGAGAACCAGTTCCAACGGGAATATACTTTTGCCGCTAAAGTCAGTCTGCCGATTTTCAAAAAGTATTTACCAAACTGGTCGCCTCGAACGATCATGGAACTGGGTAGTAGTTATGGCGGAATACTATCTGCTCATATGGATTATTTTCCCGGCTGTAAAGGATTTGGTATCGAGCCGTTGTTGAAGATTGGTGAGTTCGCTCGACGCCGGACAGGAGCGACAATATTCACAACTCTTCTGGAGGACTTTCAATCAGATAAGCAATATGATCTGGTTATCCTTTCCAGAACATTGAACCATACGCTTGATCCCGTCGGCAACCTGAAAAAGATTCGATCCATGCTTTCCAAAGAGGGTATTTTTGTCCTAATTCTGCAAGACCCTGTGTCGCATACCATTCATATGCCATTGGAAAGCGTTACAGAAATGACACATCCATATATGTTTACCAGGGAGAGTATTCAATACCTTCTTCGCCTATGTGGTATGGAAATCGTCGGATATCAAGATGAATATATTGATGGGCGCCAGATGAACCGCCGCGATTACAGGAAACTACAGTTTTCTTACATGGTTATCCTCTCGCGGTTGGAGCAGGAAGGGATGGCGGACCATCAAAAACCCGATTATTTGGATATCAAGGCACGTATCCAAGCCAATCAAGCGGTTTTTAGGAAATATGGCGCGTATATTGAGCGATGGCGGAATCCCTCTGTGTTGATGAGATTGCATCGCAAGGTTTTGAACGTCATGGGAAAATGGTAATACTTGATGGTGAATTATGCCCCGCCTAGGATATAACCCAGCCCGAGGTCATGTAAGCGGCTACCACCCTTCGCGCGTGACAATTTGCATCCTGACCTACCTTCCTGAAACTTCTGGGTATTTCAGGGATCGGTTTGATGTAATTCGATTAAGTTTGGAAAGCCTGATTGCTCAAACGCCGGATATGGATTTGCTGGTCTTCGACAACGGAAGTTGTCCGCTATTGGTGGACTACCTGCGCGGCTTGCGTGACGGGGGCAAGGTTGATTATCTCTTCCTTTCAGGTCAGAATATCGGCAAGATTGGCGCGTTTCAACTGATGTTCCCGGCCGCGCCGGGGGAATTGATCGCTTACACAGATGATGACATTTTTTTCCTGCCTGGTTGGCTGGATGCCTGCTTGAAAGTATTCGATGCCTTCCCGCGGGTAGGGATGGTGTCGGGTTACTATGTCCGCACGCAAATGAAATACGGAATCGGCTCTACATTGACGTATGCCGGGCAGCCAGAAGTCCGGATGAGGAAAGGAACTTTATGGGAGAAACAATATGAGCAGCATTATGTCGAGAACTATGGTCGTGAGTGGGAGGCCTATGAACGGGATATTGAAGGTTTGGAAGATTGCCTGCTGACTCATAATGGCGTGCAGGCTTTTATTTCTTCACAACACATGCAATTCGTTTCGCCAAAACAAGTGCTCCTGGACGCGCTTCCAAAAACCTGGAGCGGTCATCTGATGGGACAGATGCGCGAACTGGATATGGAAGTTGACCGTTTGGGCTACTTGCGTTTGTCCACGCCTGAGCCTGTGACGCGTTTCCTAGGCAACCTGGTCAATCCGGAAATGGCACAAGAGGCGCAACGGTATGGGCTCTCGGCTCAAGGAAAAGTTTACAGGAAGCCCAGGCACTTCCTGCGCTTCCTGCTGCGCAGCGGGCGAGTGACCCAATGGATGTGGAAGTATTATAATAACTTGTTCGATTTGCTGAATTCACGGGAGACGTAGTGATGAAGCTTACTTGTTCTGTTATAGTACCGGTCTATAATAGCGCAGAGATGCTGGGGATCCTCGTCCAGCGCTTGGACGCTGTGCTCTCGAAAATCACTGGCAGGTACGAAGTAATTCTAGTGAATGATGGCAGCCGGGATGACAGTTGGGAAGTTATCACTCGACTGGCCGACAAGCATCCCTGGGTGCGCGGAATCAACCTCATGCGTAATTATGGACAGCACAATGCTCTGCTTGAAGGGATCCGTGCCGCTCGGTATAAGGTCATCGTCACGATGGATGACGATCTCCAGCATCCCCCCGAGGAACTTCCAATACTGCTCGCAGAGATCGAGGCGGGACAGGATGTTGTATATGGCATTCCAATTACACAGAAGCACAGCCTCTTTCGATCCCTATCATCCCGGATTACCAAATGGCTGATGGGAGTAGCGCTGGATTCGCCGAATATTGCTCGAAGCGGAGCGTTTCGGGCATTTCGTTCGCAAGTGCGGGAAGCGTTCATGGATTACCACAGCCAGTTCGTATCAATTGATGTTTTATTGTCCTGGGGTACATCAAAATACAGCTATGTACCTGTTCGTCATGATCCACGCCTTGTAGGGAAGTCGAACTACACTCTTCGCCAATTACTGAGGCACACGTTTACTATGATAACCGGCTTCAGCACTTTACCGCTTCGTCTGGCAAGTTTGTTGGGATTTGTTTTCACGATATTTGGTTTCCTGGTTCTCGCTTATGTTCTCGGGCGGTATTTGTTGGAGGGAAGCCCGGTGGAAGGTTTCCCCTTCCTGGCTTCTATTATCGCCCTTTTTTCTGGTGTGCAGTTATTTGCCATTGGGATTTTCGGTGAATACCTGGCGCGGATGTATTTCCGCCTGATGGGGCGCCCTCCCAGTGTCAGGCGCGAGACCATTAACCTGCCCCCGGCTCGGGAGCGGAGCGATGACTGAACAATGTTTCCGACCCGTACCCGTCGCGCTCTCTCCGCTCGAAGAGGCTCGTTTTGGGATTCGCACAGCACGTGCCATGGTTCTCAGTATGGACGATCTTCCTCAGGTCATGGACTTTTGCCATGCAGAGAATGTCCGTTTGTTGATTTCCCGCTGCTCCACGCGCGACCTGTCCGTTGCCCAGGCAATGGAACGCTTCGGTTTCTCTTTGATGGACACCCTGGTCTGCTTCCGCCGCACGCTGGAAAATCTCCCTGAGCGGCCCGATGTCACGGTCCGCCCGGCTACCGGCGCAGACATTGAAACTGTACGTGCCATAGCGCGTGCTGCCTTCCACGGCTACGATGGGCACTATCACGCCGATCCACGTCTCGACCGAGCTGCATGTGATGACCTCTACGAGGATTGGGCCGCTCGCTCCTGCACTCTGGCTGACCTGGCCGATGAAGTGTTGTTGGCCGAGGTGGACGGTGAAAGCGCAGGCTTCCTAACCTTAAAAGCACTCGAGGACGGTGATGCTGACGGACGTCTTTACGCAGTTGTCCCACACGCACAGGGACGCGGCATTGGCCAGGCGCTGGTTCGTGAAGGCCTGTATTGGAGTCAGGCGGAAGCGCTGTTAGGGATGGTCATCTCCACACAGGTCACCAACATTGCATCCCAGGTCTCGTGGGTGCGTGTGGGGTTCGCCCCGCATGGTTCATTTTATACATTCCATAAATGGTTCGATGAAGAGTAATCCATGACCGAAACCTTACGCCAAACTTTCAACCGTCCCGTAATCATGGGGAACGAACTGCACTACATGGCCGAAGCCATCGCCGGGGAGAAACTCTCCGGCGATGGGCCTTTCACCAAGCGATGTCATTCCCTGTTGGAGCACGAATTGGGCGTGCAGAAGGCGCTGCTCACCACCTCCTGCACCCACGCTCTCGAAATTATGGCGCTCCTGCTCGATATCCGGCCAGGCGACGAAGTGATCATCCCGTCGTTCACCTTTGTTTCCACGGTCAATGCCTTCGTTCTGCGTGGGGCCAAACCGGTCTTTGCAGATGTGCGCCTCGACACCTTGAACCTGGATGAGTCCAAACTCGAAAGTCTGGTCACGCCACACACCAAGGCTATCGTGCCGGTCCACTATGCCGGGGTGGGCTGTGAAATGGATGCCATCCTCGAAATCGCCATCCGGCGCGGGGTTCGAGTAGTGGAAGACAACGCCCACGGACTTTTCGGCAGGTACAAAGGCAAGTACCTGGGCACATTCGGCGCGCTGGCTGCACAGTCGTTCCACGAGACCAAGAATTTTACTTGCGGCGAAGGCGGGGCGCTGCTCATCAACGATCCAGCGCTGGCCGAACGGGCCGAGATCATCCGCGAAAAGGGCACCAACCGATCCCGCTTCTTCCGCGGCCAGGTGGACAAGTACACATGGGTTGATATTGGCTCGTCGTATCTTCCTTCCGATGTACTGGCGGCTTTCCTGTATGCCCAATTGGAGAACCGTGAGAAAATCCAGTCCCACCGGCAAAAGGTCTGGGTAACCTACCAGGCAGGGTTGACCGGCTGGGCTGCCCGTCATGAAGTGCAGTTGCCATTCATCCCTGTGTACTGCGAGCAGGCCTATCATATGTTCTACCTGCTCCTGCCCACCCTGGATATCCGTCAGGCCTTCATCGCCCATCTCCGTCAGCGGGGCATCCACAGTGTTTTCCACTACCTGCCACTGCATCTTTCCGACATGGGTTTGCAGTTTGGCGGAAGACCCGGCGACTGCCCTGTGACCGAGCGCGTCAGCGACCAACTCGTGCGCCTGCCCTTCCACAATGCCCTGACTGAAGACGATCAGCAGGTTATCATCGAGGCCATCCTGGAGTTTGATTTCTAATGCAAAACATTCTCGTTACTGGCGGGGCAGGATTTATCGGCTCGAACTTTGTCCGCCACATCCTGCGGGCGGGCGCGGACCTGCGAGTCGTGACCCTCGATGCCCTGACATATGCCGGTTCCCTGGAAAATCTCAAAGACTTGCCGCACCCCGAGAAACATGCCTTCGTGCAAGGCGACATCTGCGACAGGACGCTGGTGGAGAATACCCTGGACCAGCATAAAATTGATACCATCGTCCACTTTGCTGCCGAAAGCCACGTGGACCGGTCCATTCTTGGGCCGGGTCCCTTCGTTCAGACCAACCTGGTGGGCACGTTCACCCTGCTCGAGTCGGCCCGGCTGGTGTGGGGCGAGAGCGGCGGCTTCGATGGGAGGCGTTTCCACCACGTGTCCACCGATGAAGTTTTCGGCTCACTTGGGCCGGGCGATCCCGCCTTCCGCGAGGTCACACCCTACGACCCGCGCTCGCCCTACTCGGCTTCCAAGGCGGGGAGCGACCACCTTGTGCGTGCGTATTTCCATACCTATGCTTTACCGGTCACGCTGACCAACTGCTCCAACAATTACGGCCCATACCAGTTCCCCGAAAAACTCATCCCGCTGATGATCCTGAACGCCATCAGGGGAGCGCCCCTGCCGGTTTACGGCGACGGGCTACAGGTCCGCGATTGGCTGTATGTGGAAGACCATTGTGAGGCGATCCACCTTGTGCTGGAGAAAGGTCGCCCCGGTGAGACGTACAATATTGGCGGCGGTAACCAGCCTGTGAATATCGAGATCGTCCGGCTGGTCTGTGCCATTCTGGATGAACTTCATCCCCAGGGTACACCGCACGAACGGCTCATTACCCATGTCCCTGACCGCCCCGGGCACGACCGCCGCTACGCGATGGATATCACCAAGATCCAGGCTGAACTCGGCTGGTCGCCGCGCCATACCCTGGGATCGGGCCTGCGTACTACTGTCGAGTGGTATCTTTCCCGTCCCGAATGGGTGACGGTTATCGCACAACAGTCAGGATATAACGAATGGCTGGAAAAGAATTACGGAAAACGCGGAGGTGGCATGTGAAAGGAATTATCCTGGCAGGCGGCAAAGGGACACGGCTCTACCCCATCACCCTGGGCATGAGCAAACAGATGCTGCCGGTCTATAACAAGCCGATGATCTATTACCCCCTATCCATGCTGATGCTGGCGGGCATCCGCGAGATACTGGTCATCAGTTCACCCGAAGATCTGCCGGCCTATCGCCGTCTGTTGGGGGACGGGAACCGGTGGGGGGTGCGCTTTGACTACACCGAGCAGGCTGCGCCGCGCGGGCTGGCCGAGGCCTTCCTGATCGGGGCGGACTTCATCGGCAAAGACCCGGTCAGCCTCATCCTGGGCGACAACATATTTTTCGGCACAGGCTTGTGGGACCATCTGAAAGCGGCCGCGAAATTAACGAAGGGGGCGCAGGTGTTTGCTTACCCGGTGCGCGAGCCGGAGAGTTATGGCGTGGTTGAGTTCGATGAAAACTGGAAGGCAGTCAGCATCGAGGAAAAGCCGCAGAAACCAAGGTCGCATTTTGCCGTACCGGGGCTATATTTCTACGATAATGCCGTAGTCGGGATCGCGCGCGGCTTGAAACCGTCGCTCCGCGGTGAACTGGAGATCACTGATGTGAATCGCGTTTACCTGGAGCGCGGACTATTGACGGTCCGTCCCCTGGGACGCGGCATTGCCTGGCTGGACGCCGGCACACATGAGACACTGCTCCAGGCGGCGAATTTTGTGCAGACCATCGAAGAACGCCAGGGACTGATGATCGGTTGCCCGGAGGAGGTTGCCTACCGCATGGGGTTCATCGGGCGGGAGGAACTGACCGGCTTGGTGAAGCCATTATCCGGAAATGGTTATGGTCGATATTTGCAACAACTGCTGGATGAACATGGTAATTAGTCGAGCCCCGGCGTGGCTCTTCACCGATGGCTTCAGGCGCTCGGTCGGCAGTATGTTCGTGATCGCGATCACTGCCCTGATAAAAATACCGTTGATGACAGATGAGGTACTGTTCGACTCTAGTACATATATCGAAGTCGCACGGTTAATTGTCGAACAGAACCAATTGGTTACCATCCCTCATTTTGTGTACCCAATCATCACGGCCGGGATGAAAGTCCTTCTGGCTGCGGACTATTGGACTGCCGGTCTGGTTACATTGTTCTTGTTCGATGCCGCGCTGGGGGTCATCCTGTATTGTCTATTCGATCGCCTGGTAGGGAGACGCGATAGACCGGGGACATTTCTTGCGAGCGGATTAATCGCCGTCAGTTTGATGCTGGTCGCGCCGGTATTTGTCCTGGCCCCCATCGACCGGCATTTTTACTTTGGATATATCGGCATCAATGTATTCCATAATGCCACAGTCAATACCTTGAAACCTCTGGCGTTGTTATGGTTTTGGGCTGCGCTCGAGGTGTTTTCGCCTCAAAAGAAAACCGCAATACTGGTAATTGGGAGCGCCATCCTTTCTATTTTGACTGCAGCAGCCAAGCCCAATTTTTCGCTGGCCCTGCTGCCGGCTTTGGCATTACTTGCCTTTGTTAATGTACTGACAAAGCGGCCTGTCCATTGGAGACTGCTCGCTTTCGGATATATTATTCCGACAATATTGATATTGGGTTGGCAGTACTGGTTCATGTATGCATCCAATACAGATGTGGTCCGGGAGGGAGCCATTGTATTCGCGCCTCTGGCAACATTCCGATACTGGTCGGGGATGCTCCTTCCAAAATTCTTCCTTTCGGTCCTGTTCCCAATGGCAGTAACAATTCTCTATTTCCGCCAGGTTCGCAGCGATACCCGTTTTGTGCTGGCCTGGGCTGCGTTTCTTGCCGGTAGCGCTCTTGCTTACCTGCTCGCAGAGGATGGGATCCGGTTCACCCACATGAATTTCATCTGGGGGGCGCAGGTGGGGTTGTTTATCTTGTTTGTCTATTCCTTGTATTTCTTCATAGAACAGGTTGTAAACCGGGTTGGTCAGACGGGCGCCTCGATAGTCAAGTCGGTTGTTGATTTTAAGATTTGGCTGCCTGCCGGAATCTACCTCCTGCATGTGTTTTTTGGTGCGATCTGGTACCTGGATCATCTCCATATGTTCGGCCCAATAATATGGTAAGTACCCTCTGTGTGACATACACTACATGAAACCGTTATCGATATTGCAGAGAGGTTCTGTGTGAAGATCCGCCAAATTAATAAAAGTGCGGTTTGGAAATCCTTCAAATGGGTAGATTGCTTAGCCCATTTATTGGCGTTGTTGGGCGGGATTATTTTTGTCATTGGTGTCGTTTATTTTGCCCACCATCAATATTCTGTTTTCGATGAAGGCTTTTATGCGTACGAAGGCAGTCTTTATGTTTTAGGAGAATACGAACCCTACCAGGATTACGGTTTCCCGGCCAACCAGATGCCTTTGGCCTATCTTATCCCTGGAGCGATCCAGGTTATATTCGGCCCGGATTTTATGGCCGGCCGCTATGGAGCGATTGCAATTGCTTCACTGATGATGATCGGTTTATGGCTGGGAACCAATCGGCTGGGCGGGAAATGGATTTCGTGCTTTGTGGTTTGGGCTGTTGCCCTGAATCCGGCCATGATGAGAATGTACAGCCAGTTGACCACACAAGTGATAACAGTCTCCTTGCTTGTGTGGATGATGGCGCTGATTTTGGGTGAAAACCGCCGTACCTGGCAGATAATTATCGGCTCGATATTCGCAGGGATACTGGTATCGACCCGGATCAATATGCTGCCAGTGGTACCTTTACTGGTCTGGTATGTTTTCTGGCAACATGGAAGAAAAGCCGGCTTCTTGGCGTTGTTTACCAGTGTCTTTCCGTTGGCATTATTGCATGTAATTTATTGGCCGAACATCCTGCGCTTATGGGCTTATTGGAGCCCGGCCCAACTATCGGCGCTGCTAGGCGATTGGCGTTTGCCGGCCGGGCTTGTCAGTATTTGGCGACCTCCGTTTGATACCGCCGACCGGTTGACGAGCCTGTATTTTACACTTCAAGCGCATTTTCTTGCTTTCATGAGCGTTTTGGTTTCCTGGTTATTATGGCCTGGCAGGAAAAAGTGGAAGAGCAGCGCGGATTTCAAGGCCAGTGTTTTTTTGTCCATCCTCTTTGTCGTACTATTTGTTGTGCATATCTGGGCTTCCCTGGGCATGTACCACTGTGTATACTGTCTTCAATCCTACCTGGGTTTCTTCTCGGTTTTGGCTTTTCTCTTGATCTCTGTATCTGCCAAATCCCTGGACATGAGATCGTCCCGGTTACGCCAGGTAATGTTTTTATGTGTAGGAATAATAATACTTCTGGGTATAACGCTTAGCGCAGATAGAGCCACGATCATCCTGGATGAAGACGGATACTGGCACCCGTTTTGGGGCCGGCTGGGCGAAAACCTGATCAAGCCAATCCTCTGGATGTCTGTACCGCGTGTCAAAGATCTGCACATCCTTCCTGGAGTGACAAACCTGTGGGTCTTATTTGAGAATAAATTCGGCTGGACCTTGTTCGAGCAGTTCGAAATTGCCTACCGGCTAGTAGCGTTTTCCATAGCCCTTGCCACCGTGTTGGGTTTGTCACGGCTGATAATATTCCTGGGGAGGAGAACTCGCGCTTACTCGATTAATTATGGTTCAGCGATCCTGGTTGCAATTATCCTGCTCGGGATGGCGTTTTCGCCATCGGATGTTTTGGGGGATGCGTATGACACTTACGATTGCGATCCTGCTGTCACCAGTTCGTATCGCGAGATTGCCCGGGATCTCGATCAATTGATCCCTGCTGGCGCGGATGTTTACTGGGAAGTTTATTCCCCCATGATCCTGTTGTACCTGCCAGACATTCAAATCCACCCGCCGCAGATCTATCTTACATCCTTTAAAACCACTGACGGAGATCCTGATACAGTGCTCCGATTCGGCTGGTGGAATGAAGCGCTCGAGCAGCAATGGATTCAGGAAGCCGATTTTATTCTTATCGAGCATGTTTATTTATTGGCGGATGAGAGTCTCGCCAGTCAGATTAGCGAGTCGGGATTCGATGAGAGTATGCAAACAACCCTCTCGGTACCTTGTCTGGAAAATTCCCTCATCCACGTTTACCAAAAAACGACACCATGAAACCACGAGCAGAACATGAGAGAGTGGCTGATCTCGAGACCCGTATCAGGCTGGAAGCATCTTCGGAGACGAAATGACAGATCAAATTAGAGAAGCTATAGCCTCTGTCGGAGACGAATTGTCCGATCCATTATTCTGGCGTGTGACGGAATTGGCTCATCAGGTGGCCCAGAAAGCAATGGATAACCGGGCGAATGTGGAGATAAACAGCATTTGTAATGGAAAATCATTGGAGGAAGCCCATGGAGAAGCAATAAGGGATTATTCCCAATATCAGGCATTGAGCGACACAGCTTTCCAATTCTTGCGTTTGGTTGGTATAACACCTGCCGGTTGTGCTGTCGATATGGGCTCGGGTACTGGAGTGGGCGCAACGATATTATCCAAATATGATACGACCGTAAAAATATATGCGGTTGAGTTTTCCAGTGAATTTGTGCATCATGTTATGCCCATGGTTTTTTCGAGATTTAACGCCCAAATGTCAAAAATCCAGCGCGTGGTTGGGGATTTCAATAACTTGGAGGTTCCAGATAGTAGTTTGGATGTGGTCCTTGACTTTGATTCTTTTCATCATTCAGAAGATTTAGATATAACTTTACATGAGTGTTTTAGGGTGCTGAAACCGGGAGGTTTAATTCTTGCTGTTGATCGCGCCTGGTCCGATAAGTACACTCGCGAAGAACTTGATGCCATGCTTGACGTTGATTTTCCTGATGTGTTGAAGAAGAAATACGGCATCCCTGTCGAGCAAAGATTTACTCGACGGGATTACGGAGAACATGAGTACACGGTATCAGATTGGCTGAAAATGCTATCTGGGTGTGGATTTGATGGGATGATTTTCCAGAATTGGATGCCGCCTTTGCTGAATCGCATTTGGAGAAAAATGAAGATGTATGACCTTTCTTTAATAATAAGTTCATTGCTATTTCAGCTTGGTGCCCGGCGATTGTGGCGTTATGGATATGTTTCAAACCGGGTCCTCATCGTTGGGATAAAGAAAGAAATATGATCCTCATCGCCGGCCTTGGTTCCATCGGACGTCGCCACCTGCGCAACCTGCTTGCGCTGGGTGAAAGGGATATTGTCCTGTATCGCACTCGCCGGGCGACGCTGCCGGATGATGAACTGGACGGCTTCCCGGTCGAGACCGACCTGCGCCGTACCCTGGAGCGGAAACCGGCGGCCGTTATCATAGCCAATCCCACCGCCCTGCACCTCGATGTCGCCATCCCGGCCGCTGAAGCGGGCTGCCACATCCTACTCGAAAAGCCCATCTCCCACTCATTCGAGCGGGTGGATGAATTGAAACAGGCGTTGCGGCGCGGCGGCGGGAAATGCCTGGTCGGCTTTCAGTATCGTTTCCATCCCACCCTGCGAAGTGTGGCAGAAATCGTGCAGGGTGGCGAAATAGGGCGGGCGCTTTCCTTCCGCGCCCAGTACAACGAATATCTGCCTGCATGCCACCCCTGGGAGGATTACCGCCAGGGATATGCCGCCCGCGCCGACCTGGGCGGCGGGGCGATCCTGACCTTTTGCCACCCGCTGGATTACTTGCATTGGCTGCTGGGTGATGTGGACTCTCTTTGGGCAATCGTGGACCGGTTGAGCGACCTGGAACTTTCGGCTGAGGATACGGCTGAGATCGGCCTGCGGTTCGTTGGCGGCCCAATCGGCAGCCTGCACTTGGGTTATAATCAGCAGCCCCCGACCCACTGGCTCGAGATCGTGGGCACGCAGGGCGCTCTGCGCTGGGATAATGCCGATGGCGTCCTGCGCTGGTATCACTCCGCAGACCAAGCCTGGCGGCATATAAACCCGCCATTGGGCTTCGAGCGCAATGCGCTGTTCTTGGAAGAAATGAAGCATTTCCTGTCTGTTATTCGCGGCGAAGCGGAGCCTGTCTGTACTTTGGAAGATGGAGAGATAGCCTTGCAACTGGCGCTGGATGCCAGGCTTTCCAGCGAGCAAGGCAAATTGATAAGGTATTCGGTATGACCCATATCTTTGATCGGTTCAAACTTACCGGGCATGTGGCGGTTGTCACCGGCGGGGCGGGACTACTGGGAGCGGAATTCTGCCGCACCCTGGCCCAGGCCGGAGCAGCGGTTGTTGTGGCAGATGTCAACCAGGCAGCGGCATTTGAAGTTGCCCGCCAGTTGGAGGACGAAGGCTATCGGGTAATTGGCAGCGGGCTGGATGTGACCTGCCCGGAATCCACGCAGGGGACGGTGGAGCAGACCTTGCAGGAGTTCGGACATCTCGATATCCTGGTCAACTGCGCCGCTATCGACCCCAAGTTCGATCCGCAGCACGTCGGGCCGGGTTCATCGGGGGCGTTCGAAGATTACCCGTTGGAGGCCTGGAAGCAGGCGCTGGATGTCAACCTGACCGGCATGTTCCTGGCCTGCCAGGCGGCAGCCAAGCCCATGCTGGCACAGGGGGCGGGTGTCATCATCAATATTTGCTCCATGTACGGGCTGGTCGGGCCCGACCAGCGTCTGTATCAGCATAAAGGACAGCCGCCGCGCTACAAACCGGTCTATTACTCGGTCACCAAGGCCGGCGTTCTGGGGTTGACAAATTACCTTGCCACCTATTATTCCGGTAAGAACATCCGCGTCAATGCCCTGACGCCTGGCGGCGTTTTCAATGGGCACGATAATGAATTCATGGAAGCCTATGCCGCCCGTTCGGTGCTGGGACGCATGGCGGAAAAAGATGAGTTGAATGGCGCATTGCTTTTCCTGGCGTCGGATGCGTCGGCGTATATGACCGGCGCCAACCTGGTCGTGGACGGAGGCTGGACGGCATGGTAAAGCCCGAGGCGCTGGTCATCATCCCGGCGCGCGGCGGTTCCAAATCCATCCCGCGCAAGAACATCCGTCCGCTGGCTGGTCACCCGTTGATCGCCTTCAGCATTGCGGCTGGCCTGGCAGCGCGCACGGTCACGCGCCTGATCGTTTCCACCGATGACGAGTTGATCGCAGCCATCTCTCGCAATTATGGAGCCGAGACCCCTTTCCTGCGCCCGGCGGAATACTCACAGGACGAGACCCCGGACCTGCCGGTCTTCCAACATGCCCTTCGTTGGCTGGAACAGCAGGAGGGCTACCGGCCCGAGGTCGTTGTCCAGCTGCGGCCCACCTCCCCCTTCCGGCGGGTGGCGCACATCGACGGGGCGGTCCGGCTCCTGCTCGAGAATCCGGCGGCGGATGCCGTCCGCACTGTCTGCATCCCGTTCCAGAACCCGTTCAAGATGTGGCGCATCGCGGCGGATGGATTCATGCAGCCGGTCGGCGTGGAACTGGGCATCCCGGATGAACCCTATAACCAGCCGCGCCAGTCCCTGCCCGAGGTATACTGGCAGACCGGTTATGTGGATGCGGCCCGGCCTTCGACCATCCTCGCGAAGGACTCCATGACCGGGGAACGGATCCTGCCGCTCGTGATCGATCCGAGCGAGTGGATCGATATCGACTCGCCCGACGACTGGCGGCGCGCCGAACGCCTGCTGGAAAGCGGCGAACTGACTTACGATAGTTTGGGTTTCAAATTTGGAGGGTTGCATGCCTGAGATCAAGATCGGCGACCGGTTGATCGGCGACGGTCACCCAACTTATGTAATTGCCGAGATTGGCGTAAATCATAATGGTATTCCGCAACTGGCCTTCGAACTGATCGACATTGCCGTCAACTGCGGTGTGGACGCGGTCAAATTCCAGAAACGCAGTCTCGAGAAACTGTATCCAAAGAAATACCTGGATAACGCCAACGCCGGCGAAAAGTCCATGCGTTACCTCATCCCCATCCTGCAGCGGGTGGAATTGCCGGACAATGTCTATGTGGATATCGCGGCTTACTGCCGGAAGAAAGGCGTTACATTCCTTTGCTCGCCGTTCGACCCGGAAAGCGCCGATTTCCTGGATGGATTGGGCGTACCGGCCTACAAGGTGGCCTCGGCGGACTTGACGAACCTGCCCCTGCTCGATCACCTCGTGAAGAAGGGGAAGCCGCTCATCATATCCACCGGCATGTCGCGGCCAGATGAAGTGGATTTTACGGTCAAGTTCCTGAAGGAGCGTGATGCCCGGTTTGCCCTTCTTCATTGCAACAGCACGTACCCGGCGGCCTTCGAGGACATCAACCTGCGTTATATGGACCAATTGCGGAAGTACGATGTGCCGGTTGGATATTCCGGGCACGAACGCGGCATTGCCGTGTCCACAGTGGCGGCGGCCATTGGGGCGAGCATCATCGAGCGTCACATCACCCTTGACCGCACAATGGACGGTCCGGATCATGCCGCCAGCCTGGAACCGCAAGGTTTCCAAAAAATGGTGCGCGATATCCACCAGGTGTGCCTGGCCCTGGGAACCGGCGAGGAGAAATTCTTTTCGCGCGGCGAGATCCTGAACCGTGAGGTGTTGGCGAAGAGCCTGGTGGCGGCACGCCGGATCGAAGCCGGCGAGGAGATTCAGGCGGAGATGGTGGCGGTCAAAGGACCGGGCCTGGGGCTTTCCCCGCAACGCTACCCGGAACTGGTGGGGCGCACGTCCGAGCGAGTCATCGAAGAGGATGAGCCTTTCATGGAAGGCGACCTGGGCCACAAGGCAGTGCTCGATATCGAACACGCCCTGCCGATGCACTGGGGATTCACCGTCCGCTTCCGTGATTTCGCGGAATTGCTGGCGCTCAAGCCGCGTCTCCTGGAATTCCACTTCACCGACCAGGACCTGGATGAACACTATCCCGGCACGGATTACGACTTGCAATTGGTGGCTCATGCCCCGGAATTCTGGGAACGCACCCTGGTGGACCTGTGCGCCGAGGATGAAAAACAACGGCTGGACTCGATCACCCTGATGCAGAAGACGATCGACCTGGCGCGCGAGATGGCGCCGCACTTCAAGGGCACACCCAAGATCATCGTCCACCCGGGAGCGGCCACCCTCGACCATCACAACCATGACAAGAACACCCTCTACGCCAACCTGCGCCGCTCGGTGGGACAGATCGATACCGAGGGCGTCGAACTCCTGCTGGAAAACCTGCCGCCGCATCCCTGGTATTTTGGCGGACAGTGGTTGACCAACGCCTTCATGGATGCCCGCGAGATCAAAGATTTCGTGACATCACTGGGCATGAAGATCTGTTTCGATACATCCCACCTTAAACTCTATTGCAACTGGGCGCACGTGGATTTCTACGAACAGGCCCAGGTACTGCTGCCGCTGGCCGACCATCTCCACCTGGCAGACGGTTCCGGCCTGGATGGTGAGGGCTTGCAGATCGGCGAGGGGAATATCGATTGGGTGCGTTTCTTCCAGGTGGCAAAGGATTACCGCGGCACGATGATCCCGGAGATCTGGCGCGGCCACCAGCATGGAGGGGCCGGTTTCATGCTAGCCATCCAGCGCCTGTCGGATGCGTATCACGCCGCCCAACGGGCTTAGGATGGCAGGCCTGAGATCGAAAGGAAATACCCGTATGATTCGCGAAATGATAGAGATCCTGCCAGTTTCCCTGCTCGACGATAACCGTCCGCTGGTGGAAATGCTCAAGCGGCGCGCCCGTTCTATGCGGATGAAACTTGGTTGGCATTACCTGCTCGACCTGACCTGGGTATTGAACTGCCTTGGCGATCTGGATGGAAAAAACGTGATGGACGCCGGCGCCGGGGTTGGCTTGCTCCAATGGATGCTGGCCGAAAGGAGCGCGCGGGTATTCTCCGTCGACCGCGATAGCCGGGCTGGACTACCCATGCAATTCCGGTCACGTTATCACGTTCAAGGCCTGCGGGAAGAAGACTTGTCGCCCATACCGCCTTTAGCAGCAATGAAAGATGATGAGGAAATTGGGTTGAGCGCCCGGTTGCGCATGGGCATTTTGGGGAGCGCTGATTTATTCCGTTCCCTGTTCCCAAAACAGGGCAGGGGCGTTGTGCTCATTTATAACCAAGGCCTGGATTCTTTGGCAGACATTCCCGATAACTCTGTGGATGCCGTCGGCGCGATCTCGGCCCTTGAACATAATTCACCGGATGGTCT
>Ga0194126_10004354_pt1 | contig 21719 bp, 17 predicted proteins | sample TA2KigC150mmetaG_FD_148641 | JGI IMG/M metagenome (GOLD analysis project Ga0194126, IMG submission 148641) | Freshwater microbial communities from Lake Tanganyika, Tanzania - TA2015035 Kigoma Deep Cast 150m | ecosystem: Environmental > Aquatic > Freshwater > Lake | place: Tanzania: Lake... | reverse complement strand
GGTTCGGCGAGACGGAAAGGAGCGGTTCGGAGACCGGATGCGACCCGTTCGCCGCCGGGCTCGCCACGCCGGTCAAGCTCGGGAACGCGACCACGACGAAATAGCCCTCCAGCACGAGACGGCCGCCGGACGCTTCTCTCTCGCGCGCATCGATCTCGTCCCCGACGAGCCCGAGCGCTTCGGGACGGACCGCGCGCGCCGGCTCGCTCAGCTCGGAGGGCGTTCCGGCGATCGCCGTCGGCGGGTAGTCGAAATCCGCCGTGAAGTAGACGCGAACGCTCCCGTCCACCGGGTCGCGATCGCTGAGCGTGAGCGCGCTGATCCCGGTGAAGTCGGTCAGCGCCGTTCCGGCATCCGCGAAGCCATCGCCGTTCACGTCGACCGGGTCTCCCTCGCGCACGAGCAGCTGCTCGTCGAGGTAGAGCGCCTCGATCGCGCCTCCTTGGATGTCCCAGATGAACGCGACGTCCCCGTCCGCGTTCATGTACGCCCCTTCGATCGCCCCCGCGAGGACCTCGCCGTCCAAGACGTCTCCTTCGCGATAGGCGATCCGGCCGTCGATCACAACCACCTCGTCGAGCGCGACATTTGCGTTCGTGTCGCCGGTGAACATCCATCGCCCGGCGTCCGTGATCCCCATAAAGTCGAAGTTGTCCCAGAGCTCGTTCAGCAATCCCCCCGCGGACGCCGGAACCGGCCCGTTCTCGCTGACCGGAAGACCGTCGATCACGACGACCGCTCCGTCGATCACCACATGGTCGTCGTTCAGCGACGATCCGGTTATCGTCTGAACATTCGCGATGAAGTGGTTGCCGCTCGCGGAGACGCGGTAGTCGAAGGTGGGGGAATTGTGGCCGAGCGTGTCGGGGAGCCCGACGAGCGACCAACCTCCGAGAAGGAGCGGCGTCGTCCCGAAGCCGTAGAAGAGCCCTCGGTTCTGCGTGCTTCCTCCGGGCGTGCTCGTGATCCCGCCGACGAAGTGCGGAGCACCCGCCGCCGTCGCCCCGGGCCGGCTCCCGAAGCTCCAGTACTTCCCCGCGAGGTGCGGGTAGGGCTCGCGCTCGATCATCACCTTCGTGTCATCGAGATAGACCGCGTCAAGAGAGGTGAACCCGTTCACCGTGTCGTCGCAGATCGGGCTGTAGGCGACTTCGAGCGCGTTCGAGATCCCGAAAAAAGACTCGAAGGAATTTTGCCTGTACTGCTCGATCGATGACTCGGTCCGAAGCACCGTTCCGGCGCACGGGAAGTTCCCTCCCCACGCATGGCTTCTGGTGACGAGACCGTCCGTCGTGTTCACCGTGACGGCGTATCTCATGCCGTGGCTCACCGCCGTGTTGTTCAGAGATTGGATCGTGTGGCCGGGCGGGGCCCCGGGAAGGGGTCCTCCCTCGATAAGAAGCGCGGTGGGGACCTCGGCGTTGGCGGGTGGATGGAAGGGAGCAAGAGAAGGAGAGCGGCGATCCGAGTGCAGAAGCTCACAACGGCACCTCCTGGGAGCGAACGGCGTAGGCTTTCGGCCGGAAGAGCGTGTCGGCTCTTCTACTTTCGCAGGCGAGGGCTCGCGCGTCAAACAAATCGTCTCGAAGAAGAAGGACCACGCCGACGGCCCGCGGCTTCTCCTTTCGATCGGCGGGTGGCTTCCGTCCTCGTCCGCGCGCGGATGGCCGGGCCCGCCGCCGCGTGCTAGACTCTCCCCCATGCGCATCACTCGGATCGAGGCGTGGCCGGTCGCGATGAAGCTCGCCGTCCCGTACACGATCGCGTACGAGACGGTGGAGACCACGACCAACGTTTTCTTGAGACTTGAAACGAACACGGGAGTGACCGGGTTCGGCTGCGCGGCGCCCGATCTCCACGTGACGGGCGAGACGCCGGAGGACGTGCTCGAGGCGATCCGCACGATCGGCGAGGAGACGCTTAAGGGGACCGACCCGCTTCGGACGACGAAGCGGCTCGAGGCGCTCCGGCCGCACCTCGCCATGAAGCGCTCAACGCTCGCCTCGATCGACATGGCGCTCCACGACATCCTCGGGAAGAGCGCGGGGCTCCCGCTCTGGAAGCTGCTCGGCGGCTTCCGGAGGAGCTTCCCGACGAGCATCACGATCGGGATTCTCCCGCTCGAGGAGACGGTCGCACGAGCGCGCGAGTCCGTCGGCCGCGGGTTTCGCTCGCTGAAGATCAAGGGCGGCCTCTCGGTCGACGAGGACGCGGAGCGGGTGCTCAAGGTGCGCGAGGCGGTCGGTCCCAAGGTCGAGCTCCGCTTCGACGCGAACCAAGGCTACACGGTGGAGGACTCGCTTTGCTTCGTCGAGAAGACGCGCGCGGCGAAGCTCGAGCTGATCGAGCAGCCGACGCCGAAGAGCGAACCGGATCTTCTCGGACACGTGACGAGCCGCGTGGCGCTCCCCATCATGGCGGATGAATCGCTCCGCACGTTCCGCGACGCGTTCCGCCTCGCGCGGCGGGACCTCGTCGACATGGTGAACGTGAAGCTCATGAAGGTGGGCGGGATCGGCGAGGCGCTCCTCATCAACGCGGTGGCGCGCGCGGCGCGGCTCGAGGTGATGGTCGGATGCCTCGACGAGTCGGCGCTCGGGATCGCCGCGGGACTTCACTTCGCGCTCGCGCGGCCGAACGTCGCCTACTGCGACCTCGACGGCCACCTCGACCTCGTCGGCGACCCCGCCGACGGCGCCGTGATCCTCAAGGACGGCGTCCTCTACCCGACCGACAGGCCCGGCCTCGGCTTCGAGCTTTGGATCTAGCTCGGTACCTGATACCCGAAGCCGCTTGGTACCTGATACCGCGGATCCGCTCTAGGCCTCCCGCTGGCTACGCCGTGGGCGGCGATCCCATTCCCTGACCATGTAACCGCTGATTTTGCAGCGCGGAGACCGGGCCCATCTCTTGCTCCCGAGCTTCCACAGGTACAAGAGGTATCGGATACCTTTCTCGGAAGGTATCGGATACGGAAAAGACAGATACGGAAAAGACACCGAAAAGACACGGGCAAGGAAACGCCGGGAATCAGGAGGTCATCTTGCCGCGACCACTTCGAACGGTGATACCGGGAGTTCCCCACCATGTCACTCAACGGGGAAACCAGGGGAGGGACATCTTCGAAACGGACGACGACCGGCGTTTCTACCTTGAGCTCCTCCACCGCTATGCTGTGAGGCACGGTCTCGCCATCTGGTCCTACTGTCTGATGACAAATCATGTGCATCTCGTTGTCGTTCCCTGTGATATCCGGTCCATCGCTCTGTCCATCCACGACGCGCACCGGCTGTACGCGTTCAGAAAGAACAGCCGCGCCGGAGTTACGGGTCATGTCTGGCAGGCACGATACTATTCCTGCGGACTTGACGAACGACATCTTTGGTCGGCGGTGAGATACGTCGAACGGAACCCCGTCCGGGCAGGAATCGTCGCCCGAGCGGAGATGTACTGCTGGTCCAGCGCCCCTACGCACTGCGGTCTGTCGCCCGAGACCTTTTGCTCCCCGGAGTTTCCTCCACCGGGGGTCATCGAGAATTGGGCCGAATGGCTGGCCTACCCAGATGATGACCAGTCGATCGCCACGATCCGCCGAGAGACCTTGAGTGGTCGCCCTTTGGGTTCGAAGGAGTTTCTCGAGCGGATCGAGTCGATTCCTGGATCGCGAGTCAAGACCGGGGACGATGGGAAGAAGACCGGCGCGCCCCCTCGAGGGACTCCGAACACCCGACCGGAATAGGGTATCGGACACCGAGCCCCTCGACCGGCGTATCGGATACCTATTCTCCCGGTTCCGGGAAGCAAGGTATCAGGTACCGATTCCGCTTCGCCGATTCTGCTTGACACGAACAGCCCGTCCTCGAACAATGTTCGGGTATCCTAACTTTCTAGGCAGGCGACGAGGTGGCCGAGAAACCTTCCCCCCGCATGGAGATGTACTTGAAGACGATCCTCCGCACGGAGGACGCGGACGGCGCGGCGCGCGTGAGCGCTATCGCGGAGACGCTCGGTCTTCGCATGCCGAGCGTTTCCGAGGCGATCCGGTCGCTCAAGGCCGCGAAGTTGGTGCTGCACAACTCGTACGGCTCGGTCCGCCTCTCCTCGCGGGGCCGGCGCGCGGCCCGCGCAGTCGATCGACGCTACACGACTCTGCGCCGCTTCCTCGTCGAGGTTCTTCGCGTGGACGAGAAAACCGCGGACAGGGACGCGTGCGCGATCGAGCACGTGGTGAGTTCGGACACGCTGAGGCGGCTTGCCGCGTTTCTCGAACACGCAGCGGGGGAAGGAAAGGAAACGAAATGAACGGAGAACGGAACCGGAGACCGAAGAATCCGCTCTCGACGAGCAGGCTCGCGGCCGTCGCGCTGCTTCTCGCAGGGACAGTCTTCACGGCCCACGCGGACCGGCGTCCTTACGTTTGGACGTACGGATACCATACCATGCCGCCGGGCGGAACCGAGCTCGAGCACTACCTCACGAGCAAGACCGGAGATCTCGACAACGTCGGCGAAACCTCGTGGGAGCACCGGATCGAGCTCGAAGCGGGACTCACCGAGCGGTGGGATGTCTCGCTCTACCAGATCTTCCAACAGCCGGCGGAAGGAGGGTTTCGATACGATTCGTTCCAGATCCGGACGCGGTACCGTATCGGAGAGAGCGGACTCCGTCCGGTCGATCCGCTCCTCTATTTCGAGTATCGCAGGCCCCGCGATCTCACTCTGCCGAACAAGCTGGAGGGGAAGCTCATCCTCGCGCGCGACGTCCGACGGTTCAACCTCGCCCTCAACCTGATCGAGGAGGTGAAGTTCGCCCCCGGAACCGTGTGGGAGACCGGCTATGCGTTCGGTGCGAGCTTTGAGCCGCATCCCGTGATCCGAGTCGGAGCGGAGATCTTCGGAAAGCTCGTCGTCGACGGCGATCTCCCGCACTACGCCGGTCCTACTCTTTCCATCGCGCGCTGGGGGTGGTTCTACACGGTCGGGCTCGGGTTCGGTCTGAACGATCACTCGAGCGATCTCCAAGCCCGCGCGATCCTCGGCTTGGATCTGTGAGCCGGCCGGCCGCGCGCCTCCGGATCGCCGCCACCATCGCCGCGCTCTTCGCCTCGGCGCTCGTGATCGTGTGGTGCGCATGCGCGGGCTCCCGTCCGATCGGGGACGGATCGGAAGGCGCCCGGCTCTACACATCACGCTGCCGATCGTGCCATGCCTTGGGCGATCCCGCGTCCAAACCGTCCTCGTCCTGGGAGAGGTTCCTGGAGCTCCACGCGGAGCGGGCTCGACTCACCCCTGCGGAGCGCGACTCGGTCCTCGCCTTCCTCGAGAGGAAGTAGAAGCGGGAGTTCGCTTCCACGTTCGAGTCGGCTCCGTCGCCCGCCCCTCCGCGAGTCGGCGCGGCTCAATGGTGCTTCTCGGCGTCGCTCCGCCTCCCCAGCTTGCTCTCGAGCTCGTGCACTCGATCGAGAAGAATCTCGAGCACACGGACGTCGTGATCGCCCCGGCTTTCGGTGAGGTCCACCTTCACCGCATCCTCGCCGTCCGGTCTTCCGCACCCGAGAATGCGCGCCGCGATTCCGATCACGGTCGCTCCGGGGGGGACATCCTTCACGACGACCGCGCCCGCGCCGATCCGCGCGTTCTCACCCACGCGGAGCGCCCCGAGCACTTTCGCACCCGCCCCGACAACGACCCCTCGCGCGAGCGTGGGATGGCGTTTCTTCTTCTCGAGGCTCGTGCCGCCGAGGGTCACCCCTTGGTAGAGAACGACGTCGTCGCCGATTTCCGTCGTCTCTCCGATCACCACGCCCATTCCGTGATCGATGAAGAAACGTCTCCCGATGACCGCCCCCGGATGGATTTCGATTCCGGTGAGGGCGCGGCTCGCGTGACTGAGGAGCCGCGCCGCGAAGCGCAGCCTCCACTTCCAGAGCCGGTGCGCGAGGCGGTGGATCCAGACCGCGTGGAGACCGGGGTAGCAGAAGAGAACCTCGAGGACGCTTCGCGCGGCAGGGTCCTTCTCGAAGATCGTCCGAACGTCCTCCGCGAGACGGTCGAGCGATTTCGGCCGTTCCCTCGCGCGCACGGCCGGCGCCGTTTCCACATGCTCCGTCATCTTCCTACTCCTTTCGCGCCGCCGCGCTCTCCGCGACCTCGAGGAGCGCCGTCGAGAGATAGCGCTCCCCCGTGTCCGGAAAGATCGCGACGAGTAGCTTCCGCGCGTTCTTGGGACGCCTTGCGACCTCGAGGGCCGCGACGAGCGCCGCGCCGCACGAGATCCCGGCGAGGATCCCCTCCTCGCGCGCGATTCGCCGAGCCGCCGCGAACGCCTCGTCGCTCGATACCTGAAGGATCTCGTCGATCACGCTTCGGTTCAGGATCTTCGGGACGAACCCCGCCCCGATCCCCTGGATCTTGTGCGGGGACGGTTTTCCGCCCGACAGCACCGGGGACTCCGTCGGCTCGACCGCCACGAGGCGGAGCGAGGGGCGCCGCGGCTTCAGAACCTCTCCGCACCCGGTGATCGTTCCCCCCGTCCCGATCCCGGAGACGATGATGTCGACGCTCCCGTCCGTGTCGGCCCAAATCTCCTCGGCGGTCGTCTCGCGGTGGATCGCGGGGTTCGCCGGGTTCTCGAACTGTTGAGGGATGAACGAATGGGGCGTCTCCGCGGCGACCTCGCGTGCCTTCTCCACCGCGCCGGTCATCCCCTTCTCGCCCGGGGTGAGGATCACCTCGGCGCCGAAGAGCCGAAGAAGGTTTCGCCGCTCGAGGCTCACCGTCTCCGGCATCGTCACGATCAGCCGATACCCCCTCGCCGCCGCCACGAAGGCGAGGGCGATCCCGGTGTTTCCGCTCGTCGGCTCGACGATCACCGTCTCGCCGGGCCGGATGAGTCCTTCGCGCTCCGCCGCGTCGATCATGCTCACGCCGATCCGGTCCTTCACGCTGGACAGCGGGTTGAAGGACTCCAGCTTGGCGACAATGCGCGCGCCCCCCTTCGGCGACAGCCGCCGGAGTTCGACCAGAGGCGTGCGCCCGATGGTTCTCGTGATGTCCGAATAGATGGTTCCCATGCAAAGAGCTCCTTCCGAGGGCTCCCCGCGGCGCCGCTTCGCGCGGCCGCCGCCGGAAACCGGTGCCGGGGACGAAAAAAACCCGCCGGCGCCTCGCCGACGGGTCGAAGTCTCGATCCGGTTCGCCTTTCAGAAACGATGAATCAGATCAAGCCCCTCCCTCCCGCGGCGCGCGCGCGACGACAACAACAACAGCAACCGATCCCGCGGGCGAAGGTTCTCATTCCGCTCCTCGAATCCGGCCGGCGACCGACCGTCTACGATGACAAGTTTAGTTCAACCGTCTCCGTTCGTCAAACGCTTCCCGGCCGATCGCCCACTTCCGACTTTCCGACGGAGCGGATCTCGTCCACCGAAACGCAGCCGCTCCCCCGGTCCCCCCCACGATCTCTCGCGGCTCCCTCCTCGACAGCGGCCTCGAAGGGAGGAAGGCTTGTTCGGGGACCGCTGTTGCTTTACCGGGGGGAGATTCCGGCGCGCGCGACGACCGTCCCCTTTTCGTGCGGGGACCGCCTACCGGAACAGAGTCTTCAGCCGACCCCAACTCGACGGCTCGACCGCAATCTCGCACTGCGGCACCACGGTGACCGAGTTGTTCTCCTCGCTCCACTCGACGCTTGCGTTCAACGCGTCGAGCGTGACGACGACGCAGGTCTCGTAGCAGATGTCGAGCCCCTGCGTGCTTTGCTTATTCCTTGTATATTTGCATTTACAGACCTCCACATTATTCTCCACGGTTTTCCTACATCCGTGATTTGTCCACGTGTCCATATTCGGGCACGTCTCACCCTGCTTGTTCCTGCAATGGTACTGCTGACCCCCCCAAAACATCTCGCATTTGTCTTGGTGAAGCCAGGCAGTCTCGTCAGCCATCAGGTCCGAAAGCAAGTTCCCCTCGCAGTCGCGGATCGTGATGGACCAGGTGTTCCTGTCGTCGTCGTTCCATCCCGCGTACACCGTTTCGTCGATCTCGACGAGAACCGAGTCCCCGACGATCGTGAACCGGACATCCTCGGGAGTCAGGGTGAGGTCGAAGAACGGATCCACCTGACCGCGAATCTCTCCCTCCGGAAAGACGGTCGTGCGGATGTTCACATAGGCGAGGTTCCAGATGAGGCTGTCCTCCTGGCTCTCGTCGTAGTGCCACCCCCCTACTTTCGGGCTCCCGAGAGGGAGCGCGTGCAGCACCGGACCGATCGCGCCGCGCCCCGCGAACCCGTGGATCGCAGCGGCCGTCTCCTCTCCGAGGAGAGCCCCTTCCGGGAACGTAATGTGATAGGAGACCGTGTTCGCATCCGGATCGACGACGAACGTTCCCGTTCCGACGGCGGGGGAAGGATTGGGCGGCACTTCCTGCTCGCCGTCGATCGTATGTGCGGTGTAGTTCAGAGGCCCCGCGAAGCACGGGGCGGTGGTAGTAAGAATCGCGAGAACCCCCCAAGCGAGGATCCCCTTCCCAAAAACACGCATCGGAACTCCTCCTCTTCTCGGGCGACCCGGCTTCCCGGCCGGGGTCGGCCTCGAGCGCGTTCGGACCGGGGACGGCCGGCAAGCGTGCTCGTTGATGAGCCGGTCGGCCGGCAGGTTTCCCGAACGTCCGTCGAGCGCGGGCGGTTCCTTCCGCCCCCTCTCGACCTCGCACGTCCTCGTCCTTCCTCGACGCGCCTGCCGCACCTGCGAGCGACGGAACCCGGGGGACCCGACGGAAAGGGCCGATTATCGGCGAACGCGCTCGGGCTTCGAGGAAGGGCTCTTCATGTTCGCGAGAGCGGCCCGAGGTCGGATTCGGACCCCGGGCCGTTCCGTGGGAAAGCGAAGAGGCCTGAACGTGGGGAGAGGGCTCATGTGTTCCTCGGAGTCGCCCGGGCCGGTCGAAGGCACGGGCACCCGTCCGACCGCGAACCATGAGAACCCGTGCTCACGTTCGAGCACGGGGAGAATCCCGACTCGGAGGAAGCTGCGCTTGCCTCGCTTCGACGTGCCGACGCGGTCGCAGGGCAGGCTGCTAGTCTGACAGGTATTGTGTCATTCCGTTCTCTTCATTTCAAGGACTCCGGCGATTCGGTTTCGCATTCCCCTCTCGGTCGGCAGGACGCAGGGGGACTCCCCACTGGGCGCGAGTCCTCATGCCGGGGAACGGAAAGCGGTCACCGTCTCGATATGCGGCGTCTGCGGGAACATATCGATGAGAAGCACGCGCTCGATCCCGTAGCCCTCCGCCTCAAGCAGGCGAGCGTCGCGCGCGAGGGTCGCCGGATCGCAGCTCACGAGGTCGATCCGCCGCGGGCGGAGACGCCCGAGATCGCGGATGACGGATGCGCCGAGCCCGGTCCGCGGCGGGTCGGCGACGACCTCCGCTTTCTCCAGGTCTCCATGCGGAAACCCGCTCCTCGCCCATTGGGAGAGTACCTTCTCGACGAGACCCGGGACGACGGTCCCTCTCTTCGCGAGCTCCGGATCCCGCGCGAGGTTCGCGCGCGCGTCCCTGACCGCGACGCGATCGCTCTCCACCGTCACGACCTTCTCGAACCGATCGCCGAGCGCCGCGGCGAAGAGGCCGACGCCCCCGTAGAGATCGAGAAGAAGCGGCCCCCGCCGGTCCGCCGATCGGCCGTCCTCTTCCATGCGCGCGGCGATCCGGCGGACGAGCGCTTCCGTCTCCGCGAGGTTCACCTGAAAGAAGCTCTCCGCGTGCACGCGGAACACGCGCCCGGCGAGCGGGATCTCGAGATGATCCTCTCCCCACACCGCCCCCCCGTTTACGAGAAGGCCGAGACAGGACGGGGGAACGCGCGTCTCTCCGATGCGCGCGAGAACGCGCTCGGCGAACGAGGCGGGTTTCCCTTCCCCTCCGGAGAGATCGACGAGGAAGCCGCCCTTTCCATCGAGCCGGACGAGAGCCTGCCGAGCGCGCGGGAGCGCGAGGAGAAACGGGAGCGCTTCGTGGTTGAACACTTCGGGCATGAGAAGATTGTGGTCGAACGGAACGACCACGCGCGTCCCTCGGCGGTGCATTCCGTATCGTCCGCCGCGCCCGAGATGGAGCCGGATCTTGTTCCGATATCCCCAGGCGGGGCCCGCCGGCTCCGGACCTTCCAGCCGCTCCCCGAGATCGATCCGCGCGATTCGCGCGAAGCAGTCGCGCACGATCTCCCGCTTCGCCTCCCGCTGCGCCGCAAGCTTCATGTAGAAAAGATCGGCCCCCGCGAGCGCGCCGGGAGACATGTCCGGAGGCTCTTCCCGATCCGGCGAGGCCTCGAGGATCTCGAGAAGCGCGGCCTCGAGGAACCCCTTCGCGCGCCGAACGATCCGCGCCCTCACCCGCTCCCCCGGCAGCGCCCCGCGGACGAACACCACCTCCCCGTCCTTCCGCCCCATCCCGGCGCCGCCGGTCACGAGCTTCTCGATCGTCGTATCGAGGGTTTCGCCGTGCATAGACAAGAACGCCCGGTGCCGAATCGCGAATCGGGCCGGGCGAGAAGGGAGCGCAGCTCCTACCAATCGAGGATCAGGTTCGTGGTGGTCCCCTGGATCCCCTCGATCGCCCGAATCTTGCTCACCACCAGGTCGAGAATCGAATCGACCGAACCGCTCTCGACGAGGCAGATGATGTCCTGCTCTCCCGCCGTGATGTCGGCGTTCAGGACCTCGGGAACCTGACGAAGGCGGTTACGGACGTCCACCTCGCGCCCGACATCGGTGTTGATGCGAAGATACGCCTTGGCCATTGCCGCTCCTCCTCGGTTCGCCCCCGCGCGCCGGCGCGAAGAGCCCTCCGTCTAGTAGAACACGATCTTCCGCAGCGTCTGCAGCTCGTCTCCGGTCAACAGGAAGGAACCGCCCTCCTGCAGCTCGCCGCCGATCTGGTTGATGCGGACGATGAACTCGATCGTCTCGCCGTCGGTCTTCCGGATCTCCGTGCGGAAGGTGTAGTCGAGGTCCTTATCCTCGATCATGTCGTACTTGTGCGAAACGGAAAGCGCCTCGCTCGCTCCGATCCTCCCGAGAACGCGAAGCTGCTTGATAAATCGCTTCTTGATCTCGTAGCGGGTGTTGAGGAAGTACCCGACCAGCGCCTCGCTCGACCCGAAACCGTGTCCTGTGTTGAACCGGATATTTCTTACGTAGTACGTATCGATATCGGTTGTCACGACTCCGTTTTTATTTACCTGAAGCGTTTCCAGAAACGGAGAATCTTCGCCCGCTTCTCCGGCCGCTTCCCGGCCGGACTCCCGCTCTTCCGCGCGCGCCTTTGCGCTGGGGTCCTCGAGCGGGGGCGCTCCGGCGCAGGCCGAGAGAAGAAAGAAGAGAATCGGAAAGAAAGAGACACATCGCCTGATCGCCGTGGACACGTGGCACCTCCTCGAAGGCGGACCTCGGAGCGCCCGACCGGTTTCATGCTACCGGGCCGGCGCGTCGCGCGTCAAGAAGCATCGGGTCAACGATCCGGTCTCCGCGTTCCCTCGACGTAGGGCCGGAAGAGATCGAGGATCCCGGCGATGCTCCCTCCCGACCTCCGCTCTTTTCGAGTGGCCGCGCGATGGGCCTCAGGCTAAGTTAATGCATGAGCCCCGTGGTAGGGAGAGCCGCATGAGGACCGAAGCGGAAAGCGCCCCGCATCCGGCGCTCTGGTGGCGGGAAGAGAACGGGCGGGTCGTCTGCACGCTCTGCCCCCGCTTCTGCAGCCTGCGCGAAGACCAAGCCGGCTTCTGCTTCATCCGGAAGAACATCGGGGGCGCGCTCGTTTCGCTCGGCTACGGGCGGCCGAACGGCTTCGGCGTCGATCCGGTCGAGAAGAAGCCGCTGAACCACTTTCTCCCCGGAACGTCGATCCTCTCGTTCGGAACCGCAGGGTGCAACCTCGGCTGCAAGTTCTGCCAAAACTGGACGACGACGAAGGCGCGGGCGGACGCCGTGCGAACCGTCCGCGCCTCTCCGGGGGACGTCGTCAGGATCGCGATCGACGAGGGCTGCCGCTCGATCGCCTACACGTACAACGACCCGGTCATCTTCGGGGAGTTCGTGATCGATTGCTCGAGGGCCGCGCGCGCGGCGGGGCTCAAGAACGCGATGGTGACCGCCGGCTACATCACCGAGGAGGCGCGCGCCGACGTCTTTCGCTTCATCGACGCGGCCAACGTCGATCTCAAGGCGTTCACCGATGCTTTCTATCGGAAGTATTCCCTCGCCCGCATCCAGCCGGTGAAGGAAACGCTCCTCTGGCTCCGGAGAGAGACGGACGTCTGGATCGAGATCACGACCCTCCTCATCCCCGGCCTCAACGATTCGCCGGAGGAGATCCGCGCCGAGTGCGCGTGGATCCGGGAGGAGCTCGGGGCCGAAACGCCGCTCCACTTCACCGCCTTCCATCCGGACTATCGGATGAAGGACCTTCCGCGGACGCCGCACGCGACCCTCGGCCGCGCCCGCTCGATCGCCCGCGAGGAGGGCCTCTCGTTCGTTTATGTCGGAAACGTCGCCGACGCCGAGGGTCAGACGACTTCTTGCCCGGGTTGCGGCGCGACTCTCATCGAGAGGGATTGGCACTCGGTCCGAGCGAACCGGATGCGCGGGGGTGCGTGTCCGGATTGCGGCGCCCGGATCCGGGGGGTCTGGTAGCGGACGGGAGACTCCTCGGCGCGTTCGACGTCGGATGCGGTATGTGCGGTCCGATTCGAGCGGAGCCGACGAGCTGGGGAACTCTGAAGAGCCTCTTCCGAACACGTGGTCGGCTGTCCCAAGCAGCCTTCCACGATTCCAACTTCTGTGGGTCCGAAAGTCTGGGACTGACTCGAGAGGCCGCGTCTTCTTCAACTCTCTCTCCACTTTCCAAGAAGACTTCGCTAGAGTGGGAATCGGCCGGCGGCGCGCGGCGGGCCGGGAGGTGAACCTTGCGTGTAACCCGAAGCGGCAGGCGTTCGATCTTTCTGCTCGGTCTCGTTCTGACCGTCGCGCTCGCGGTACGGCTTCTCTTCCTCACGCGAAACGGCCTCTGGTTCGACGAGGCGATCGTCCTTCACCGATGCAGCCTGCCCTTCGGGGAGATGCTCCGTTTCATCCGCTCGGGCGACAACACGCCTCCTCTCCACTACATCCTCATGTGGGGATATCTCCGCCTGGTCGGGGGGGGGCAGACCGCCGCGGAGATCCCCTCGGTTCTCGCGAGCCTTGTCGGGATCGTGTATCTCTATCGCCTCGGCCGCGAACTCCTCGGCACCGCAGAAGGAGGACTCAGGGCGGCGGCCCTCCTCGCAGGAAGTACGTTCTACCTCAAGTATTCATGGGAGATCCGTTGCTACTCGCTCCTCGCAACTCTTTCGATCGCGAGCGCGTTCTACGCGCTCCGAAGTTGGAATCGTCCGCATGACAGGAAGGCGCTTCTCAAGTACGTTCTCGCCGCATCCCTTGCCCTGAACACGCACTACTTCGCCGCTCTTCCCCTTCTTTCGCTCAATTTGATCGCTTTCGGGCGACTGCGTCCGTTCCGGCGCCTCTGCGCTTGGACGGCGGCGCAAGGAGTTGTTCTTCTCTCCATGCTCCCGTGGGCGATCGGCATCGGCACGCAGTTCAACCGGGTCGCGTCCGGCTTCTGGATTCCTCCCCTCACGATTCCGTGGTTCTTCGGCCAGTTCTTTCCGACCGTCTCTTTCAACTTTCAGCGCTTTCTCCAGCCGGCGCTCGACCCGGCGGGCGCGGCAATCCGCTGGGCGGACGTGCCTCTGCCGGGATGGATCGTCCTTGCGGTCTTCTCGGCGATTCTTCTCCTCTGTCTGGCGGGCCTTCGGTCCCGAGACCTTCGCTTCCCGGCGGTCTTCGCTTTGACCGGGCTTCTCTTCCCCATCGGGCTCGTCGTGATCATCTCTCTTACGGTTCAACCGCTCTTCTTGGAAAGGTATTTCTCTTCCTTCATGCCCTTTCTCGCGCTGGGGGGCGCGGTCGCTCTCGAGAGAACCGCTCCGCGCCCCCGCGCGGCCGTCCTCGGCGTTCTCATCGTTCTTCTCGGCCTCGACACGATCTCGATGATCCGACACCCTCACGAACAAGCGCCCCGAAAGCTCGCCGCGTTTCTCGACGAGACATGCGAGGCGGACGATCGAATCATCTTCCTCTCCCCCTACCTCTACTTCCCCGTTTCCTACTACACCCAAGGACGCCTCGACCTTAGGATCTTCATGACGAAGGGAGGGTGGGAGCCGATCGCACTCGAGGTCCCTCCGGGGAATGTCCTTTCCGTGGAGCATGGTTCGCGCGCGACGGAGGGCGCCGACCGGGTCTTCGTCGTCTCGGGCTACTACTACGACTCCGGCTACGAGAAGAAGGTCGAGACCGGCTGGCGCGAGTGGCTTCGGATGGAGCCGAGCGCCGTCCGCCGGATCCGACACGTGGGTCCCGCCGGCACGCTCTGGCTGTATGAGAAGCCGGAGCCTGCTCGAGACGACCTTCCATAAGGGCGACAATGCGGGCCGTCAGGAGCCCTTCCGCCTCTTCGATCGCCTCCTTCTCGCTCTCGCGCGTGTCGCCCGAAAGGAAGCTCGTCTCGACGTCGCGTGCGAGCGCGGGGAGCATGAGATAAGAAGAGAGCTCCAAGGGGGTGAAACGGCCGGTTCCCGAGCGCGCTGGGCCTCTCGATCCGACGACTTGCCGCGGGCCCGGTGCGCGGGGACGATTCGGAGCCGGCGAGCTCTTGCACCGCCCCCCGGCTTGAAAGAACCCCGAGAGATCCTCGCCGGATCGAGGTCAGTCCCCGGCTCCGGCCGGCCGGCCCTTCGAGGTCCACTCCTCCGGGCGCGGTAGCCCCGAACCCTCGAGCTCAGCTTCGATCGTGGCCTTGTCGCCGAGAAGGAGAAGAAGCGCCTTCTCCACCGGAACCGCGCGCGCGCCGAGCGCGTTCAGGTCTTCGGCGCGGGCCGCGCTCATCGCGGCGAGATCCTCCCCGATCGAGGAGAAGGGAAGGCCTCTCCAGAGACACGACTCCGCCGCCCAGAGAAGACCGCCGAGCCCCTCGAACTGCTGAATGCTTTCCATGCGAAGCGTTTCGCGCGCCATCCCGGCCTCATCTTCCGTCACGTCCCCCGCCCGGATTCGCTCGAACTCCTTCAGGAACTCGCGAACCGCCGCCCCGGTGACCTCGGCCTGGACGTCCGACCTGGCGGAGAGATAGCCGGTCGACGGCGACATCGTGTAGCTCGAAGAGGCGCCGTACGTGAAGCCGTGCGTCTCGCGAAGGTTCTGGTTGAGCCGGCTCGTGAAGGAACCGCCGAGAATCGTGTTCAAGAGATCGTAGCGGACTCGATCCGGATCATCCGCGAGGGGTCCCGGCATATAGGCGCGAATCACGGTCTGGACCGCGCCGGGCTTGTCGACGACGACCACGCGGAGCGCGTCGTTCGCGGGCGCGCGCCGCGCGAGGGGACTCGCTTTCTCGAACGAGGGGCGCGCGCTCCATCCGCCGAACGCCCGCTCGAGAAGATCGCGCGCCTCCTCTCTCGTCACATCCCCCGCAACGAGGAACGTCGCGTTTTCCGGACCGTAGAAAAGTTCGTGGAGCGCGTGGATCTCGCCGAGCGCGATCGCCTCGACATCCTCGACCGTCCCATCGACCGGCCGCCCGTACGGATGGTCTTCCCCGAAGTACGCGCGCATCCCGACGCGGGAGGCGACCGTCGCCGGGCGGTCGAGCGCGCGGAGGAGGTCGTCACGGCGAATCCTCCGAACCCGTTCCCATTCCTCTTCGTCGAATCGCGGGCGGAGCACCGCGTCGGCGAGAAGACCGATCGCCTGGGAGAGGTTTCTCTCGAGAGCCGAAAGGCGCACGCCGGAGAACTCGTAGCGCGCGTAGGGACGAAGGCTCGCGCCGAGAAAGTCGACCGAGTCGGAGAATGCGATCGCGCCGAGCTCCCCCGCCCCCTCGTCCAGCATGTCGGCGAGGAGGCTCGCGGAACCCGCCTTCGCTTCGTCCATGTGAGCGGCGCCAGCCGCGAGAAAGAGAGAGATCTCGACGAGCGGAAGCTCGCTCCGCTCCCAATGGCGCACCTCGATCCCGTTCGAGAGGCGGAAGACCTCGGGCTCCTCGGGGTCGAACGCTCTCGACTCCATCGATGCGGGACGCTCGTCGCGCGCGGCCCGGAGCGCCGCCTCCTCATCCGGAAGCACGCGCATCGCGAGGCGCCCGTTCGGGCGAAAGACCCCCTCCGCCCACCGGCGGACATCGGCAACGGTCGCCTTCCGGTACCGATCGAGGTCCCTTCGAAAGGAGTTCGGCTCGCCCCAGTAGAACTCGTACAGGTTGAGCCGGTCCGCCTTGCGGACGATCGATTGAAGGCTCGAGAGGGCGCCACGCTCCCACTGCGCCCGCTGGCGCTCGAGCTCCTCGGCGCTCGGCCCTTCAGAGACGAACCGCCCGATCTCCTCGTCCACCGCCTTCTCGATCTCCTCGAGCGGAACCCCCTCGCGCGCGGTCACGACCACGTAGAAGAGGGAGCCGAGCGCCCCGGACGCCTGAACCGCCGCAACCTCCGTCGCGATCTTCTCGTCGTAGACGAGCCGCTTGTAGAGCCGGCTCGACTTGCCGGAGGCGAGAAGATCGGCCGCGAGGTCCATCTCCGCGTCTCCCGGCTCGAAATACGCGGGGGACGGGTAAGCGAGATAGAGACGCGGGAAGCGGACGTCGTCCGAGTAGACGACGCGGCGCTCCTCCTCGAGCCTTGCGGGCGGGGCGGGGCGGCGCGGCGGCTCGGGGCCCCGTGGAATCGTCGCGAAGAGCCGCTCGATCAGCGGCTTCACCTCGTCCGGATCGAAATCCCCGGCGACGGAGAGAGCCGCGTTGTTCGGCACATAAAATGTCGCGAAGAAGTCCTTTACGTCCTGAAGGGTCGCCGCTTCAAGATCCTCGTGCCTTCCGATCACGTCGATATGGTACGGATGCTCCGGCGGATAGACGTGCTGGCTGATCCGGTACTCCGCCTCGCCGTACGGCTCCATCTCGACCCCTTGGCGCCGCTCGTTTCGGACGATGTCCCTCTGCGTGTCGAGCTTCTCTTGCGTCATCATCCGGCCGAGGTCTTCCATTCGGTCCGCTTCGATCCAGAGAAGCGTCGGGAGGAGATCGCGGGGTCCGTAGGAGAAGTAGTTCGTCCGGTCGGACGAGGTTGATGCGTTCGTCCACCCGCCCCCCTCCTCGACCAGAACGTCGATCTCCGGGATCCGTTCGGTCCCCATGAACATCAGGTGTTCGAAGAGATGAGCGAAACCGGAGCGGCCTTCCGATTGGTCCTTCGCCCCGACTCGGTACCAGAGGTTCACGCACGCGCTCGGAAGGGAATGGTCCTCGTGCAGGATCACCGTGAGCCCGTTCTCCAACCGGTACTTCTCGTAGGCGACCTCTTGCGCGAGCGCCGGGAACGCGAGTGAGAGAAGAGCCAAGAGCCGTGCGATTCGGATCATCGATGGACCTCCTGAATGAGACGTCGCGGGAGCGTCTTCTCGACCGTTTCGGGAAGGCGCCCGGCGCCCCCGCCGGACCGGGATTCTAGCACGAAGGGGAGACATGCGCACTAGGAGAGCATGCTTGGGGTCTTCCCCCCTTCTGCCGATAGACGGAAGAGGGGGACGAGACCGGGGACAGCACCTATTTCGCACAGAGACGGGTCACTATCTCCGATCGACGAAGGCGGAAGAGAGAGAGCGGACGGAAGAAATGAGACTCCAAACGAATCGAAAGGACGAGAAGTACGATCCCGCGCACCGTGGGCGGGTGGAGAGAAGCCTTCTTTCCGGGGAGGGAGGATCCGTCCTCATCCTTCTCGCGATCGTGCTTGCGGCCATCCTCGCCCTCGGCGCGCTCAGCATCGACATCGGCATGATGCTCCTCACCAAGACGCAGCTCCAGAACGCGGCCGATTCCGCCGCGCTCGCGGGGGCCTCCGTGATGGCTCGTTCGGGCGGGGAGAGGGGGGACGCGAGGACCGCGGCGATCCGACTCGCGGCCGCGAACCGGGCGTTTGAGGGATCGGATGGAAGGCGCTTCAACGAGTTCGCTCCGGTCATTCTCGAGGAAGAGGACATCACGTTCCCCGAAGCCGGGGTGATCCGCGTGGCCGCCCAGCGGACAGAAGCGAGCGGGAACCCGCTCCGCTCTTACTTCCTGAAAGTGCTCGACCCGCGGGCGAACGCGACCATCGATGTGCGGGCGACCGCCTCCGCTTCGTACATCGATGTTTGTGGTACGAACTGTCCGAAGCCCTGGGCGCCCCCCGACCGCTGGCACGACGCGAACAAGAACAACAAGTACGACCCGAACAAGACGACGAACAAGAGCGAGTACTACGATCCGAAGCTCACCGGATATCGGCTTCCGGACGACCTCGGCGTCCAGGTCACGATCAAGATCCGCTCGGCGAGCCAGAGCATGGTCCCCTCATACTACTACGCCGTCGACTACCCTCCCGTCGGGAAGGGAAACCCGGGCGAGGGGGCGAACCGCTATCGGGAATGGATCGGAGGGTGTCCCGACCCATCCTTCGTCGTCGAGCCGGGAGACATGCTCCAGATCGAGCCGGGAAGCATGAGCGGACCGACGAAGCAGGGGCTCGACGTCCTCTATGCGCTCGACCCGAAGGCGCGCTGGCACAGCTTGAACAAGAAGGTCGTCGACTCCGCCTACTTGAGAAGCCCCCGGATCGTCACGATCCCTCTCATGGACCCCTCGATCGGGGTCACCGCAGCGGGACCGGGACGAAAGAAGGTCGTCGTCGCGAAGCTTCTTAGCTTCTTCATCGAGAGCTATAGCAGCTCGAACGTCACCGGCCGCCTCGTGGGCGCCGCGGCGCCCGGATCCGCGGTCCCGTGCGCCACACAGACCGGCCGCTCGTTCCTCTACAAGGTCAAGCTGACGGAGTAGATCATCCAGGCCACACTACATCCACGCCCCCAGGATCGCGCCGATCACGACGAGCTCGACCAAGTGATGCAGCCAATAGATGTAGAAGAGCGGGCGCGGGCGCCCCTCGAACAGGTCATCGACGAGCAGGGTCGCGCCAATGAGCCCGACCCCCGCGAGAAGACCGATGAGGACGCCGCCGCCGAGCGTGTTCATCCCGGTCCAGCAGAGAAGCCTCGCCATCGTGTAGCTGATGAAGAACCCGCAGATGAACGCCCAGAGGATCTTCGATGGGCCGAAGCTCTTCTCGATCTCCTCCTTCGACTTGCCGATCGCGCGCATCCACGCGTTCCCGAAGAGGGCGGGTTGGTACCAGATCGCGCCGATCGCGACGCTCGCGATCGCGCCGACGAGAACCGCGAGATAGTTCATCGAAACCGGCGTCATCGGAACCTCCTTTGCGGCTCGTGCCGGCCCAACCGGATCCGCCTCGGCTCCCGCATCTCATTGGGCCTTCGCGAGGCGTGTCTGAGCCGGCACCCCTTTGCCCCGGTCGAGAAAACACCGGACGAGTTTCCGTCGGGTTGGGACTAGTCGCCCTTCCCATCTCCTTTTCGTCTCCGAGACGTTCCCGCGGAACGGAACTCGGTTCCCGCGTCCGCTTCCGGGAACTCCTCGTCATCGCCGACCTCGAGCAGATCGCGGAGATACTCGAGGTAGTCCTCCCAACCCACGTCGGTCCCCTTGAAGAAGCCGTCCCATTCGGGCGAGGCCGGTATCCCCGAGTGGACGAGCCGAAGAACCGTCGAATCCCCGCGGTCCTCGAGCGTGAACTCCTCGACCACCGCCCCGCCCTCCGGCATCGGCGGAGCTCCCTCGAAGGGGAGGTAGACGAGGCGAAGCCTCTTGTGCGGCTCCCAGACGTCGATGCGCGCCTCGCCGTCCCCCTCCGCTCCCCAGGAAACCCAGAAGCGCCCGTCCTTCCGCGGCTCGATCTCCGCCTCTTCGACGAACCAGCGGGTGAGCATCTTCGGATCGGTGAGAGCTCTCCACACGAACCGAACCGGCGTGCGGATCTCGATCGTATGCTCGTGACTTCTCGTCGCGGAACTTCGCTCGGCCATCTTCTCTCCGACTCCCTTTCTGGCGCCCGGCCGGGAAGACGAGCGGCCGGGCCGGCTTCGCGGGCCCAAGGAGCGCCCGCATCCGATACCCGTTCTCCCAATCGATCCGCCGCCCGCGATGATCCGAACCGACCGCGGGCCTCGGTCCCTGCGCAATCGGCCTCGCAACATTCTAGCGGATCGGAGGCGGCGGCGCGAGAACTCTCGACGGGGCTCCGGACGGCCGAGCCCGGTCCCCTACCGAAACGGAGGACCGCCGGAACTCCTCCCCTCGAGATCCTCAAGAACGGCGCTCTCCTCGCCGCGCAGGCGACCGATCACCTCGATTATCGAGACCTCGACGTCACGGCACCCGTTTATTATCGCGTCAAGGTGTTCCAGAACCCGACGCCGATGGTGGACGGCAATCACTGCCCCAACGAGCGCGCCTGGTCCTCGCCGATCTGGGTGGAGTCGCGATAGGGGCGGGGATCCTCCGCGGAGGCACCTCTCTGCGAAACGAGCATCCCGGCGAGCATGAGCGCGCATCCGGCGAGACCGCGCGGCGGGATCCGCTCGGCGAGAACGACCGCTCCCCCGATCGCCGCGAACACCGCCTCGAGGCTGAGAAGGATCGCTGCGTGCGCCGAAGGCGCGACCCGCTGCGCGGCGACTTGGAGCGTGTAGGCGACCGACACCGAGAGAATCCCCCCGTAGAGGATCGGAACGGCCGCTTTGCGCACGCCGGCGAGGTCGACCTCCTCGAAGAAACACGCGACCGCGAGACTCGCCGCCGCGCAGGCTCCGTACTGCACCGCGGCGAGCGGGATCGCGGGAAGACGCTTCTCCCCCGACAGCCGCCCGATGAGAAGAACATGAACCGCGAAGAAGAGCGCGCTCGCGAGAACGAGAAGATCCCCCCGCGCGAAGCCCTCGCGTCCCCTCAGGCTGAGAAGGTAGAGCCCCGCCGTCGCGAGGATGGCGCCGGTCCAAGTCCGGCGCCCGGCCGGCCGGCCGAGGAGCGCGCCCAGCATCGGCACGAAGAGAACATAGAGCCCCGTGATGAAGCCCGCCTTCCCCGCGGACGTGTGCACGATCCCCATCTGTTGGAGCGAGACGCCGAGGAAGAGGACGATCCCCGCGGCGATCCCGAGAGGAAGAAGCGAGGACTGAGAAGAAACGAGGGTCCCCTCTCGGCGCGCGCGGTTCCGCACGACCCAAGGGAGCAGGACCAGACCTCCGAGCGCGAACCGGATTCCGTTGAAGAAGAAGGGGCCGAGATGCGCCATCGCCGCCTTCTGGGCGACGAACGCGAACCCCCAGATGGCGGCCGCGAGAAGGAGGAGAAGCTCCGCTTTCCGAATCGCGCCCGCGCTCTCTTCTCTCCGCTCAGTCGGCACGACAGACGAGCCCCTTGAGATACGAACCTTCCGGAAACGAGAGGAGCACGGGATGGTCCGGCGCTTGCCCGAGGCGGCGCAGAATGCGCGCTTCGCGCCCCGCGTCGAGCGCCGCGTCAGCGATGATCTTTTGGAAGAGGTCGGCGCCGACATGCCCCGAGCAGGAGAACGTGATGAGCGTCCCGCCCGGCGCGAGAAGCTTGAATGCGAGAAGGTTGATGTCCTTGTACGCGCGGCTCGCGCGCGGAACCTGCGCCCTGGACTCG
>Ga0194126_10004353_pt1 | contig 21721 bp, 24 predicted proteins | sample TA2KigC150mmetaG_FD_148641 | JGI IMG/M metagenome (GOLD analysis project Ga0194126, IMG submission 148641) | Freshwater microbial communities from Lake Tanganyika, Tanzania - TA2015035 Kigoma Deep Cast 150m | ecosystem: Environmental > Aquatic > Freshwater > Lake | place: Tanzania: Lake... | reverse complement strand
TCTTTTGAGGGCTCAACTCCGTCAACCTGTAAACCTTGTAGTGCCGAAAACATTTTTGAACCACTTAACATGCTGTTATCACAATACTATTTTTTTCTTGCTGTCGAAGATGAGTCAGACGCTAAAGTTCTCCAATATTTGCTCAACCCATCCCCGGAAACCTGCATGGGCTAAATTTTTTTCTCGTTCCCAAGTTAACTTGGAAACGAGTTGAACGCTTCCACCTCCAGGCAGCCCGCCGATCTGCCGGCCTTTCTCAAAGCCATCATTGCCGCCCTGGGGAGAGAGGCGCTGCGCCCCGCGTGCCAGATGGTCTTGTATGGCGGCCGGCCCCGGGATTAGTGGGACAACCTTGGGACAGGCAATGTGACATCTTGGCAAGTATATTCAATATGTTTGTTTATTTAACAATAATATTAAGGTGATAGCTGTATCGCCTTTCTGGCCGGGATCTTGCACCCCATATTCGCCTGGGGCCGGGAACGGCAACGTTCTCGAACCTGGAAACCACCTTGAAGCCCGGAGAGGGGAGCCCCCATGTCTGTCCCGGGCCTGGCGGCCGCGATGGTTGGGAACCGGAAAACCGGTGTCTGGCAAAAAGACCAAAAGGACCTCGGGACGCAAGAGGAGAAACTGGACCGGGCCCTGGTAACCGGGTTGATGCTGGAAGTGATCCTGGAGTCCTCCTCCTTGCCGGTGGACCCCCAAACTCTTCGCCGACTGGTGAAGACCCGTCTCAAAGACAGCCTGGCGGTCAATCTGGCCGGGCGGATCACCCTGGACCGGTTCCGCCACCTGCTGGGTAAGGTGGATATCTGGTTCCCCCTGTATTACCCCCTGACCACCGCCGGTTCCCCGGATGGCCCCGCGCCGGCCGCGGCGCAAGTCCAGGCTGCACCCGCGCCGGTTGCGGCCGCCCTGACCCGGCGGGCGCTGCGGGTGGACCGGCTGCGGGCCTGGATAGAGGAAGAGGGCCGGGACCTGTTGCCGCATCGGCCCCACCGCAAGCTCAACCAGGACAGGCTCTGGGAGTTTCTGGCCCGCACCCAGGGCGGCTGGTTCCGGCTCATAGACTTCACCCGGCACTTCGGGGTGGATCGCAAAACCGCTTGGGAATACTTACATAAGTTTCTCCACGCCGGACTGCTGCGCCACAACCGGGGGCGCTCCGCCGCGGTCCGCTACGCCCTGGAAACCCGCTTTGTGGTGGTCCGGGCCGACGTCCTGGAACCCGGGGTCGAAGCGGCGCTGTCGGGCCTGCCCCCGGGCTTGGCGGGGGAGGTGTGCGGCTGGCTTATTGCCACCGGCGGCGAGGCCTTCTGGGAAAAAGAGTGGCATGGCCGCCTGGAGCCTCCTCGGTGTCGGCAGTTCATCACCCGCCTGCTTTCGGCGGGTCTCCTGGAAGAGGTGTGCCAGGTGGGGAACAGCCGGATGCTGCAGATCGCGCCCCGGTTGCTCCGGGAATAACTTACCGGCCCGGCCCTCATAAACCCCTGGAAAACCCTCAGGACAGCTTGGGAACGAGAACAAAACCAGGTTAGTGGGGCGGGCCTCCGTGCCCGCCAGCACAGGCGGCCAGGGACGGCCGCCCCACCTTTCCTCAAGCCCGGGATCAAGGCTTCTTTCCCCCAAGTACAGAAAATTGCAAAGCAGGTTTGACCCCTGGGGTGACTTTGTGCTATCTTTAACAAATGTCTGTCAGGGAGGAGAACAAGGTTACATGATCCGTGATGTCGAACATGAAACGATGCCCCGGGAGGATCTGGAGACCTTACAACTCAGGCGCCTGCAAGCGGTAGTGGAACGGGTTTACCATCTGGTGCCGTTCTATCGCCGGCGCCTGGATGAACTCGGGGTTAAGCCGGAACACATCCGCACCCTGGAGGATGTCCGCCTGCTGCCCTTTACCGCCAAGCAAGATCTGCGGGACAACTACCCCTTCGGCATGTTCGCCGCCCCCATGGACCAGATCGTCCGGATCCACGCCTCCTCCGGCACCACCGGCAAGTCCACCCCGGTAGCCTATACCCAACGGGACCTGGAAACCTGGGCGGAGCTGATGGCCCGGACTCTGGCGGCAGGCGGCGCCCACCGGGGCGATATCGTCCACGTCGCTTACGGGTATGGCCTATTCACCGGGGGCTTGGGAGTGCACTACGGGGCCGAGCGGCTGGGAGCCGCGGTCATCCCGGTATCCGGCGGCCAGACCCGCCGCCAGATCATGCTCATCCAGGACTTCGGCCCCACGGTTCTCTGCTGCACCCCCTCCTTCGCCCTGTACCTGGCGGAGGTGGCCCAGGAAATGGGGGTGGACTTCGCCAAGACCAAGCTCAGGGTAGGGGTCTTCGGGGCCGAACCCTGGACCGAAGGTATGCGCCAGGAGATTGAAAAGCGCCTCCGCCTCGACGCTCTGGACATTTACGGCCTGTCTGAGATCCTCGGCCCGGGTGTGGCCAGCGAGTGCCTCGAGGCCAAGGCCGGCCTCCATATGTTTGAAGACCACTTTCTCCCTGAGGTCATCAACCCGGCGACTCTGGAGCGCCTGGCCCCGGGGGAGACCGGGGAGTTGGTCATCACCACCCTGAGCAAGGAGGCCTTCCCGCTGCTGCGCTACCGCACCCGGGACCTCACCTCGCTCGATTACGCCCCCTGCATCTGCGGCCGGACTATCGCCCGCATTAGCCGGTTTAAGGGCCGGAGTGACGACATGCTGATTATCCGCGGCGTCAACGTCTTCCCCTCCCAGATCGAGTCCGTGCTCATGGAAACCCCGGGCGTGGCCCCCCACTACCAGCTCATCGTCGACCGGGAGGGGCAGTTGGACACCCTGGAAGTCCAGGTGGAAGTGGATGAGGGCGCCTTCTCCGATGAAGTCAAGCAGTTACAGGCCCTGGCCCAAGGCATCCAGAGGAAGATCAAGGATTACTTCACCGTCTCCGTCAAAGTGAAACTGGTGGAACCCCGGAGCATCCCCCGGAGCGAAGGCAAGGCCAAACGGGTCATTGATAAGCGGCAGCAGTAAATCTGGACTTACGTTACCCCCCTTTCTTAAAGGGGGGCAGGGGGGATTATGGAAGGTCCTTATAATCCCCCTAAATCCCCCTTTAAAAAAGGGGGACTTACACCCACCCCATTTTTCCCCCCATTCCCTTTGGGGGAGAGGGTTAGGGTGAGGGAGCACAACCATGAAAGTGGAACAAATCTCGGTATTCTTGGAGAACAAGGCTGGCCGCCTGGCGGAAGTCACCCGGGTTCTGGGCGAAGCCGGGATCAACATCCGGGCCCTCTCCCTGGCCGACACCACTGATTTCGGCATCCTGCGGCTCATCGTGGACCAATACGACAAAGCCCGGGAGATCCTGAAGGACAAAGGCTTCACCGTCGGCAAGACCGAAGTGGTGGCGGTGGAGGTGCCGGATCGGCCCGGCGGACTGGGCCTGGTGCTCCAGATCCTGGCCACCGCCGGCGTCAACGTGGAATACATGTACGCCTTTGTCCAACACAGCGGCAAGAACGCGGTCATCATCTTTCGCTTCGACAACCTGGAACAGGCCATCGACTTGCTCCAGAAGGAAGGCATTCACATTTACAAGGGCGAGGAAGTGTATCGACTATAAATCATCTAGGAGGGAGAGCTTATGAAAACCAAGGCAATTCTGGTGGGCGTGATTTTGGCTCTGGCAGGTCTGGGCCTCATCTGTTTGGGCTGCGGCGGCGCCAAGAAGACCGAGCCTTACGTGGTGGGCGGCATCTTTTCCATCAGCGGCCCGGCCTCGTATCTCGGGGAGCCCGAACGCAATTCCATGGAGATGGTGGCAGAGGCAGTCAACGCCCAGGGTGGCATTAATGGGCGTCCCTTGAAGCTGGTCATTTATGACGACGAAGGGGACGTGACCAAGGCCCGGCTCCACGCCACCAAGCTGGCCCAGGACAAAGATTGCCTGGCCGTCATCGGCCCCAGTCTTACCCATACCTCCATGGCCACTTTGGAAATCACCCAGAAGGCCAAGCTGCCTTTGATTTCCTGCGCCGCCGGCATCGGCATCACGGTTCCGGCCAAGGAACGCGTCTGGGTCTTCAAGACCGCCCAAACGGACCAGATGGCAGTTGACCGCATCTATCAGTACTTGCAAAAGGCAAACCTCCAACAGGTGGCCATCCTCACCGTGTCCACCGGGTTCGGGGTCTCGGGCAAGGAGCAACTCCTGGCCCTGGCCTCCAAGTACGGCATCCAGGTGGTGGCCCAGGAGGTCTTTGGCGAAAAAGACACGGACATGACCCCCCAGCTCACCAAGCTCCGGGGCACCCCGGCCCAGGCGGTGATCTGCTGGGGCACCGGTCCGGCCCCGGCCCTGGTGGCCAAGAATATGAAGCAGCTGGGTCTCACCCTGCCCCTGATTCAGAGCCACGGCGTGGCTTCCAAAAAATTCATCGAGCTGGCCGGGGACGCGGGTGACGGCATCATCCTGCCCGCCGGCAAGCTGGCGGTCTGGCAGCAGCTGCCCGATACCGACCCCCAGAAAGCCGTGTGCAAGGAATACGCCGAAAAGTATCAGGCCAAGTTCAAGGCGCCGGAATCCAGCTTCGGGGGCTATGCCTATGACGCCATCCGGATGCTGAATCAGGCCCTGGCCAAGGCCGGCAGCGACCGGGAGAAAATCCGCGGCGAACTGGAAGGGCTCAAAAACTTCGTGGGCATCAGCGGCATTTTCAACATGAGCCCGGAAGATCACAACGGCCTGTCCCCGGCGGCGTTTGTGATGGTGAAGATCCAAAAAGGCGGGTTCCAACTGATAGATTAGTAGTCAGTGGTTAGGGGTTAGGGGTTAGAAAGCAGCATCCTGAAATTTCCCTGACCCCCGACCCTTGACCCCCGACCCCTGATCCCTGCTATCACGGAGGCCCTTCGCTCCCCTTGGAGATTTTCGCCCCACTGCTGCAGTATCTCATTTCCGGCCTGACCAACGGCGCGATTTACGCCCTCATCGCCCTGGGGTTCGGCATCATCTACAACGCCACCACTATCATCAACTTCGCCCAGGGCGAGATGGTGATGCTGGGGGCCTTGTGCGCCATCAGCATCTATCATCTGGCGCCCTCTCTCCCCCTGGCCTTTGCCGGCGCCGTGGTCCTGGTGACCTGCGTGGGGCTGATTTTTGAGCGCCTGGCCCTGAGCCCGGTGAAGGACCCCACCCCCATCGCCCTGATCATCATCACCGTGGGCGGCGCCGTCCTGATCAAAGGCGTGGCCATGCTCCTGTGGGGCAAAGAGGCCTACAACCTGCCGCCGTTTTCCGGCGATGCCCCCATCCACCTGGGTCCCGCCACCATCTTGCCCCAAAACCTGTGGGTGCTGGGGATCACCGCCATTGCGGTCGCGGCCCTGGAGGCCTTTTTTCGCCTCACCCTGGTGGGCAAGGCCATGCGGGCCTGCGCTTACAACACCCGGGCCGCCCGCCTGGTAGGCATCGCCGCCGGCCGCATGGTCCAGCTCTCCTTCGGGATCAGCGCCGCCCTGGGCGCCGGGGCCGGTATTCTCATCGCCCCCCTCACCCTCGGGGTCTATGACATGGGCACCATGCTGGGGCTCAAGGGGTTTTCCGCCGCCATTATCGGCGGTCTGGGGAGCATGGCGGGCGGGGTCTTGGGGGGCCTGGTCCTGGGCGTGGCCGAGGCCCTGGCCACCGGCTTCATCTCCTCCGGCTACCGGGATGCGGTGGCTTTTCTCCTGCTCCTCCTGGTCCTGTTCTTGCGCCCCCAGGGGCTGACGGGGGGGCGGAAATGACCCCGCCCCGGTTCTTAAACCGCTGGCTCCTCTTCGCCGTAGCGGTGGGAGTCATCGCCGCCTTCATGGACCAGGACTACTACTACACCCTCCTCAACTTCATCGGCATCCACACCCTGTTGGTGGTGGGGCTTAACCTGCTTTTGGGCTACGCCGGCCAGATCTCCTTAGGGCACGCCGCCTTCTTCGGCCTGGGGGCCTATACCTCCGGCATCCTCACCGCCACCTGCGGCGTCGATCCCTGGCTGGCCCTGGTGGCCGGGCTGGCGGTCTCAGGCTTAGCCGCCTTCCTGATCGGCATCCCGGCCTTAAAGCTCCGGGGCTATTACCTGGGCATGGCCACCCTCGGGTTCGGCATCATCATCTACATCATCTTGAACGAAGCCGACGGCCTCACCGGGGGTCCCTCGGGGCTCAGCGGCATCCCGTCGCTGTCCCTGGCCGGCCTCGCCTTCAACACCCCCCGGCGCCTCTATCTCCTGATCTGGATTATTTTGGGGATAATTCTGGCCATGAGCGCCAACCTGGTGAACTCCCGGACCGGGCGGGCCATCCGGGCCTTGCACGACGGCGAGGCCGCGGCCGAGTCCCTGGGGGTGGACACCTTCCGCCTGAAGCTCAAGATCTTCGTCTGGAGCGCCCTCTACGCCTCCCTGGCCGGGTCCCTCTACGCCCACACCCTCAACTTCGTCGCACCGTCGTCCTTCGGCTTCATGTTTTCCATCAAGCTGGTGACCATGGTGGTCCTGGGCGGCATGGCCAGCATCTGGGGCTCGCTCCTGGGGGCCGGCACGCTTACCGTGCTCCCGGAATTACTCACGGTGTTTCACGATTTCGAAATGGTCATCTTCGGGGCCATCCTCATGGTGGTGATGATCTTCCTGCCCCGGGGCCTGGTCCGGGGCATCCTGGACCTCTGCGAATCCCGGCGCTACAAGCGGCAAGGAGGGAGGATTAGCTTTTAGCAGTTAGCAGTTAGCAGTTAGCAGTTAGCAGTTAGCAGTTAGCGAAAAATTAGCCATGTACGCCTTTTTGTCAAGGAGCCATAAGGATGGTTCAATCATATAAAGAGTTAGTCGCATGGAATAAAGCCATGGAGCTGGTGACCGAAATCTATCGGGTGACTCATAATTTTCCCAAAGAAGAGCTTTTCGGATTAATGAGCCAACTTCGACGGGCAGCCGTATCAATCCCGAGCAACATTGCTGAAGGTAAGGGCCGATTATCCAAAGGCGAATTCCGACAATTTCTGGGAAATGCCAGAGGGTCCCTGGCCGAGGTGGAAACCCAGATTTTAATCGCCCAAAATCTCTCTTATCTCGATGAACCCGAGACCAACAGATTATTAACGAAATTGGAAGAAGTGGGAAAAATACTCAATGGGCTAATATCCGCCGTCAAAAACCAATAGCCTATGAATCTTGCTTTTCCTAACAGCTAACAGCTAACAGCTAACAGCTAATTGCTATTCTTCAATCATTTTATGGGGTTGAAACAAGAAAATATCTTATTGGCATTAGACAACGTCAGCCTGGCCTTCGGCGGCCTCCAGGCCGTGGAGCAGGTGAGCTTCGGGGTGGCGCCGGGCGCGGTCAAGGCGGTCATCGGCCCCAACGGGGCCGGCAAGACCACCCTGTTCAACCTGATGACGGGCTTTCTCACCCCCCAGGCGGGCCGCATCGTCTTTGCCGGCGAGGAGATCCAGGGGCGCCCGGCCCACCGCATCGCCCGGCGGGGGATCGCCCGCACCTTTCAACTGGTGCAGCTCTTTGACCACATGACGGTCCTGGAAAACGTCATGGTGGGACGCCACCGCCTGAGCCACTCGGGCCTCTTAGCCGGGGCTTTGCAGTTTCCCTGGACCCGGAGGGAAGAAAAAGAGATCCGCGCCAAGGCCATGGAGGCCCTGGAGTTTGTGGGCCTGGCCGACCGGGCCCGGCAGTCCGCCGCGGCGCTCCCCTTAGGCCTCAAACGGATGCTGGAAATCGCCCGGGCCCTGGCCTCCGCCCCCACGCTCCTCCTCCTGGATGAGCCCGCCTCGGGGCTGGACGCGGTGGAGACCGAGCGGCTCCAGGACCTGATCCTGGAGTTGCGCCGGCAGGGCCTTACCACCCTCCTGGTGGAGCACGACATGGGCCTCACCATGGAGGTGGCCGACGAGATCGCGGTGCTCAACTACGGCAAGCTCATCGCCGACGGCCCGCCCCGGGCCATTCAGAAGAACCCGGAGGTGATTGCGGCGTATCTGGGCACCGATTGGCAGACCTAAAAACAGGTTCTGGGTTTTAGGTTCTGGGTTTTAGGTGAGAAAAAGCCGTGGTGGCACAGGCGTGCCTCCAGTACGGAACGGGCTGGCAAGCTTGCTCCACCAAAACCAAATTACCCGGGTGAGCAGTGACCACCCTGGTTTGAGGAGGGGCATACGCCAATGGACGATAGCGAATATTACTGGGATTGGCTGAAACATGAAGATAATTTATTCACGAATCGGAACAATTTGCTGCTTGTGGCGGAATCGATGACCTTCGCCGCCGTAGCCACCATTCAGGCGGGCACTGGGAAATCCGCGCACGGGATCCTTCTTGCCGCTGCGGGCTTATTTAGCTCAAAGATTTGTCTTACCCACCAATCAGCCGGGGCGAGGTGCGCCCTTTCTGTCTTATGCTTGCCTAGGTCTCAAAATATGGTACATTAATTATGAAATGGCAAATACGCCTTAATAAGAGAGCAGTCAAAAATTGCCAGAAACTGCCTCCGCAGATTCAGGAGCGCTTCAAGGCCCTGGCTTTGGAACTACGGGCCACCGGCCCGGTGCAACGGCGCTGGCCTCATTACGGCAAAATCCAGGGCATGGAGAACTGCCATCATTGTCACATTAAGGTAGGGCGACCCACGTATGTAGCCGTTTGGAAAATCACCGGGGCGCACTGCCTGGAGATTGCCTATGTTGGAACCCACGAAGGAGCAGATTACCAAAGACTTTGCTGAAATTTGCCGGCGCTATCGGCTCCCGGACGGGAAAATCAGCAAAATTCAGGAGGCCGTATCCGCCATCCTGGATGCTGAGGACGAGACCCTCTCCCTTGAGGAGGTCTTTCCTGAGATGCACCAGGGCAGCGCCATTCGCGGCCTGCGCCTGCGGGAAGGCCTGACCCAGGAGCAGCTTGCCGGCCTGCTGGGTGTCAAGCGCACCAACCTTTCCGAAATGGAGAACGGTAAGCGTCCCATTGGTAAAAATATGGCCAAACGTCTGGCCCAGGTCTTAAAAACCAATTATAAGGTTTTTCTCTAAACATAGCTAACTGCTGATGCTCAAGATCAAAAACCTATCCGCCTATTACGGCTCCGTTAAGGCCCTCAGCGGCGTGACCTGTCACGTCCGGGAGGGGGAGATAGTCACCCTCATCGGGGCCAATGGCGCGGGGAAGACCACGTTGCTTAACGCCATCTGCGGGCTGGTGCGGAAGGACGGCGACCTGGCGTTCGCCGGGCGTTCTCTTAAGGGCCTGGCCCCGGAAGAGATTGTGGGCCTGGGTATTTCCCAGGTCCCTGAAGGCCGCCAGCTCTTCGCGCCCATGACCGTGGCGGAGAACCTGGAGCTGGGGGCCTACCGCCGCTACCGCAAGGAGTCCCGGGCCGCCATCGGTGAGGACCTGGAACGGGTGTTTGAGCTCTTTCCCCGGCTAAAAGACCGGCTGGCGCAGCTGGCCGGCACCATGAGCGGCGGGGAGCAGCAGATGCTGGCCATCGGCCGGGCCCTTATGGCCCGCCCCCGTTTGTTGCTCCTGGATGAGCCGTCCCTGGGCCTGGCCCCCATCGTGGTGGAGGACATCCTGGCCCGTCTGAGCCAGCTGCGCAATGAGGGGGTGACCATTCTCCTGGTGGAGCAGAACGCCCGGGCGGCGCTCAAGGTGGCCGACCGGGCCTACGTCCTGGAAACCGGCCGCATCATCTTGAGCGGGCTGGCCGCCGACCTGCTCCAGGACCGCCAGGTGACCCGGGCCTACCTGGGCCGGGACTACAAGGAGTTTACCGAAGGGAGGTAAGGCACATGCGCCAACCGGAAATTGAGGCCATGGACCGGGGGGAACTGGAACTGCTGCAGTTGGAGCGCCTCCAGAGCACCCTCACCCGGGCTTACCGTCAGGTGAAGTTTTACCGGCGCCAGTTCGACCGCCTGGGGCTGAACCTGGATGACATCAAGAGCCTTGCTGATCTGGCCCGTCTGCCATGCACCACCCGGGAAGATCTGTCGGAGAATTACCCTTACGGCCTGTTCGCGGCGCCGCTCCGGGACATCGTCCGCATCCTGTCCTCCCCCGGCACCACGGAAAAGCCCCTGGTGGTGGGCTATGCCCCCCCGGACCTCAAGCTCTGGCTGGAGCTCCTGGCCCGTTTGTACGTAGCCGCCGGCGTCACCCGGGAAGACATCTTACAAATAATCCTGCCGCCGGGGTTGGCCAACTGGCGCCGGGACCTCCAGGCCGGGGCCGAATATTTGGGGGCTTCGGTGATCCCGCCGGCCACTCTGAACTTCGCCAAAGAGCTCATGGTGATGCGGGATTACAAGACCTCGGTCCTGGTCACCACGCCGCCCCTGGCCCGGCACCTCTTGACGGTGATGGCCCGCATGGACCTGAGTCCGGCGGCATTAAGCCTCAAGCGCGCCCTGCTGGTGGCCTCGCCGCTGCCTCCGGAGGTGCGCCGGGAGATCGAGGCGGGCTTCCAGGTCAGGCTCGCCACGGCCTACGGCATCACCGAGGTCATGGGGCCGGGTCTGGCCTTCAGCTGCGGCGCCGACGGGGGACTCCATTTTTCGGAAGACCACTTTTACCCGGAGATCATCGATCCGGAGACCGGAAACCCGGCGCCCCCCGGCGCCCCCGGCGAGCTGGTGATCACCACCCTCAGCACCGTGGCCTTTCCGTTGGTGCGTTTTCGCAGCGGCGACCGCACCTCCTTGATTGCCGAGCCATGCGCCTGCGGCCGCACTTTAACGCGCCTGGGAGAGATCACCGGGCGCACGGACCCCATTTTCTCCGTGGGGGGCATTAAGGTTCACCCGGACCAGGTGGGCGCCCTGATCCGGGAGGCTCTCGGCGGACACCCGCCCAAATTCCAACACCAGGTGGTCTCGGAAGACGGCCTGGAAATCCTGGACATCGAACTGACGGTGGAGGAGGTGTTTTTCTCGGACGAAATCAAGGCGTTGGAATGCCTGTGCCGCCGGGCCCGGCGCCACCTGGCGGACCACCTGGGCATCAACGCCCGCATCACCTTAAAGGAACTTGGCGCCTGAGGCAATGACTGATACCAATGCGGAATCAAAAGACTATTTTTGTCATTCTGAGCGCAGCGAAGAATCTCATAACTACAAGTAAATACGAGATCCTTCGCTGCGCTCAGGATGACAAAATGGCTTTTCGCAGAGGTCTCAACTTTGCAGGAAACCTTCCGGGTAGGGGCGGGTTTTAAACCCGCCTCTACATCCAGGATAGTTATTTGAGGCTCGGATTAATAACCAGGGGTGATAGCAAATGAGGCTTAGCGCATATTTTTATTGTTCTTTTTCTGAAAAATAGCCTATAAGGAAAAAATAAGGAGGATGAAGAAATGATGATGGTGCGCAAGATTTTGGGGTTGGGTATTGCCATGGCGCTGTTAACCGCGGGCCTCGCCTTCGGGGCCGAGCCCATCAAGATCGGCTCGGTGCTGCGTTTATCCGTGGGGGCCGAGCACGGCATCCCCTCCCAGCGCGGGGTGGAACTGGCGGTGGAGCAGGTCAATAAGGCCGGCGGCATCAACGGCCGCCAGGTGGCAGTGATATTCGAAGATGAGAAAGACTCCCCCGCGGCATCGGTGAATGCGGTGCAAAAACTCATCAACGTGGACAAAGTGGTGGCCCTCGTCGGCCCCATGACCTCCGGCGGCATGATGGCGGCAGGCAAAATCGCCAATGACGCCAAAGTGGTGACCATTAGCCCCACCGCCACCACTCCCAAACTCAGCGGCTATGGCGATTATCTCTACCGCGGCTGTTCCCGCATCGACAAGCAGGCCCAGGTCCTCACCGATTACGTGGCCAAAACCTGGAAGCCCAAGACCGTGGCCATTTTTTTCTCCAACGAGCCGTATGGCAAGGCCTGCGCCGAGTTCTTCACCAAGGACTTCGAAAAAAACGGCATCAAGGTGGTGGCCACGGAGTCCTTCATGCGGGGCTCCCGGGATTTCAAGGCCCAACTCACCAAGATTAAAGGCACCAACCCCGATATTCTGTTTATCCCCGGCTACACCCCGGAAACCGCCCCCGCCGCGGCCCAGGCCCGGCAGTTGGGCATGAAGCAGAAAATTCTGGGGGTTTACGGCGACTTGGACCCGGTTTATATCCAACTGGCCGGTCCGGACGCGGAAGGCCATCTGCTCGGGGGTGAATACGACGAAGAATACAACACCCCGAAGAACCAGGCCTTCAAGAAAGCTTACTTCGATCTGGCCAAAAAGAACAACGATCCGGTGAACATCATGTTCGCGGCCTTGTCATACGATGCCGCCTCCATGCTCTTGGAAGGTATGAAGAAGGATGGCCCCACTTCGGAAGGCATCAAAAAATTCCTGGATAACCTGAAAGACTTCGACGGCATCACCGGCAAACTCTCCTTTAACAAGGAGCACGACGTGGTGCGCTCCGGCACCGAGGGGATTTACCTGCTGGAAGTCAAGGGCGGCAAGTACGTCAAGGTGCAGTAAAGACGGTTTTTAGTTTTTAGTTTTTGGTTTTTGGTGAAAAAATGTCGGGCCGGCACCCTCGCCGGCCCGTGAACCACCGGGGCGGCGGTTCTATATTTTCCAAGATGAAAAGGTCGGGTGGGCACTGCCGGCCCTACCTTAATTCCGGCTCATCCAAATTACAATTTTCCTGGTAACACCGGCGGCCCGCCGGTGCTGCACAGGCTGGAAGCCTGTGCAGCCAATGGGGGATTTTCTGTGGGGGCGAGGTAATCCCGGTCCTCCAAATGACCGCCATTTTTGAAGCTCTTACCTTTTCCCCTTTTCCCCTTTTCGCCCTCACAACCCCTGGCCTCCCAACGGAAAACTAGGCCTTTTCCACCAGCAACACCTTGTGGTTGATCAAATTCAGGCTGTGGATTTCGGCCTTCAGCACCTTCTGTTCCCCGAAGATATTGACAATCCTGACGCTGTCGCCATCCGGTTCGATGACGTCCACATCCTTGAGGATCAGTTCCTCCTGGCCGTTTTTCAACAGGTACGCGGTTGCTTCACACATGATCGATCATCTCCCTTAATTTCTGGCTGACGATCCTGTCCACCAGGTGGGGGAGAGGTTCGGGGATCAGGCCGACGATCTCCACCGCCTCCTGGGTCAGGGGCAGCAAAATTTTCCGGGCCGGGGCCGAGGCAATGGCTACGGCCATCCTGGGGGTCACTTCCCCCATCATGGAGTTGGCCAGGACGATGGAAAGGCAGCCCAAGATGACGTCGGCCGTGGCCACGGTGCGGACGATGGCGTTTTCGCCGCTGGCCCCGCGGTTGGCCCGGGCCTTCATCATCTGGGCGGTGGCCACCGCGTTGGTGCCCAGGGCGATGACCTCGTGTTCTTCCCGGTAGACCTCTTTCAGTCGCTTGATGAGCGCCGCGCCGATGCCGCCCCCCTGGCCGTCGATAACGCAGATGCGCACTGGCTCCGCTCCTTACTTTAAGCCGAATTTTTCCCGCAGTTTGTGAAACACGATTTCCGGCACCATGCCCGCGATATCGCCGCCGTGCACGGCCGCCTCCTTGAGGATGCTGGAGCTCAGAAAGACCCAGCGCAGGCCGGTCATGAGAAACACCGTCTCGATTTCCGGTTCCAGGCGGCGGTTCATCATGGCCAGCTGAAATTCGTACTCGAAATCAGTGACAGCTCTGAGACCCCGCAGGATAGCCCGGGCTTTTTGGCTCGTGGCGTATTTTACCAGCAGGCCGTCGAAGGTGTCGATGGAGACCATGGGGTAATCCGCCAGGGACACCCGGCACATCTCCATCCGCTCCTCGATGGTAAAAAGAGACTTCTTAAAAGCGTTGGTGGCCACCGCCACGATGATCCGGTCAAAGATCTTCAAAGCCCGCTGGATCAGATCCAGGTGGCCGTTGGTGATGGGGTCGAATGAGCCGGGGTATACGGCGATATCGGGCATCAGTTATTCATGCTCCTGTCGGGCCGGTTCTTCCATCAGATAGAAAGCCACCTGGGTGTCGCCGTAGCGCCGCACCTCGAGGCGCCCCAGTTGGGCGCACGCCTCCGGCAGGCTCTCCCGGCGGCTGTGCTCCACCACCACCCGCGCCCCGGGCGGGAGGAGGGGCAGTTCGGCCAGGGCGCTCAAGGCCGCCATCGCATCCCCGCCGCCGTAAGGTGGGTCCAGGAAGGCCAGGCCGAAGCGCTCGCCCCGGCCGGCCAGTTTCTTCAAGGCCGTGGCAACCGGCAGGGGCCAGACCGTGGTCCGGTCCAACAGGCCCAGGGCCTCCAGGTTGCGGCGCAGCACCTTCAAAGCCTCGGGGTGGTCCTCCACGAAGATGGCTGCGGCCGCGCCCCGGCTCAAGGCCTCGATCCCCAGGGCGCCGGTGCCGGCAAACAGGTCCAAGACCCTCACCCCATCGACCGCGGTCCCCAGGATACTGAACACCGCCTCCCGGACCTTGGCGGCGGTGGGCCGGATCCTGCCTTTAACCGGAGTCAGCCGGCGGCCCTTGAAGGCGCCGGCAATGATGCGCATCGACTGCTCCTTTGGAGCAGTCGGCTTTCAGCTATCAGCCGTCAGCTATTTGCTTAAAGAAAATCACGAGCCTTCCTTAATACATTTTTTAGCTGACCACTGACCGCTGACCGCTGACCGCTATTTTCTCAAATAATCCCGGATCAAAATCTCGGCGATCTGGACGGCGTTGGTCGCGGCCCCCTTGCGGAGGTTGTCGGCCACCACCCAGAAATTCAGGCCGTTGGCGATGGAAAAATCCTCCCGGATGCGCCCCACCAGGGTGAGGTCCTGGCCCGCCGCGTCCAGGGGCATGGGATACTCGTTTTTGGCCGGGTCGTCCACCACTTTCACTCCGGGGGCCTCGGCTAATATCCGCCGGGCTTCATCCGGGGTGAGCTTCCGGGCCGTCTCGATATTCACCGCTTCCGAGTGCCCGTAAAACACCGGCACCCGCACGGTGGTGGCCGTCACCCGGATGCTGTCGTCCCCCATGATTTTGACGGTCTCGTTGACCATCTTCATCTCTTCTTTGGTATAGCCGTTTTCCAGGAAGGCGTCGATATGGGGGAAACAGTTGAAGGCAATCCGGTGGGGATAGACTTGGTTCTTGGTTTCCTGGCAGGACAACAAGGCCCGTACCTGCTCCGCCAGTTCATCCACCGCCTTCTGGCCGGTGCCGGACACCGCCTGGTAGGTGGACACTACCACCCGCTTGATTTGGGCGGCGTCGTGCAGGGGCTTTAACGCCACCACCATCTGGATGGTGGAGCAGTTGGGGTTGGCGATGATGCCCTTTTGGGTGTAGAGCCCGATGTCCTGGGGGTTGACCTCCGGGACCACCAGGGGGACCTCCGGGTCCATGCGCCAGGCGCTGGAGTTGTCCACCACCACCGCCCCGGCCCGGGCGGCGATGGGGCCGTACTCCTTGCTGATGCCGCCCCCGGCGGAAAACAGTGCGATCTCCACCCCGTCAAAGGAGTCCTTGGTCAACACCTCCACCGGTATCTCTTTGCCCAGGAAGGTGACTTTTTTGCCCAGGGACCGTTCGGAGGCCAGCGGCACCAGACGCGCCACCGGAAACCGGCGTTCTTCCAAACAGGCCACCATCTGCTGACCCACCGCGCCGGTGGCCCCGACTACCGCGACTTTGTATGAACCGCCCATGTGTGCAAATCTCCTGGGATTATAAGCTATCAGCTATCAGCAAAGGCTGTCACTACTATCAATTTCAAAGCGGGTTTTCCCTGTCATCCTGAACGAAGTGAAGGATCTCCTCAATTTTAATAGATTCTTCGCTGCGCTCAGAATGACTTTTTTTGCGAATCGCTTTTTTGAAACAGATTCAAAAAAGCTGCAAGCTGCAAGCTGCAAGCTGACCGCTGATAGCTGACAGCTATTTCCAATTATATCATTTCCGCCGCGTACTGGGCCACCCTGTCGCCCACCTGGCTGGTGGAAAGACCCATCTTCCCCGCGGCCATGCTCTGCATGTCGTTGGCGGCGGTCTTCTTGATCGCGGCCTCCACCGCGGCCGCGGCCTTGACTGCCCCCAGCTGGTCCAGCATCATCTGGGCCGCACCGATGGCCGCCAGGGGGTTGACCACGTTAAGGCCGGTGTATTTAGGGGCTGAGCCGCCGATGGGCTCGAACATGGACACCCCTTCGGGATTGATATTGCCGCCCGCGGCCACGCCCATGCCGCCCTGAATCATCGCGCCCAGATCGGTGATAATATCGCCGAACAAATTATCCGTCACCACCACGTCGAACCACTCGGGGTTTTTGACAAACCACATACAGGTGGCGTCCACGTGGGCGTAGTCAGTGGTCACGTCCGGGTACTGGGGCGCCATGGCCTCAAAGGCCCGGAACCACAAATTCGATGCAAAGGTGAGGACGTTGGTCTTGGCCACCAGGGTGAGCTTTTTGGCCCGGTTCCGTTTCCGGGCCAGTTCGAAGGCGAATTTCAGGCAGCGGTCCACCCCTTTCCGGGTGTTGATGGACTCCTGGACGGCCACTTCGTCCGGGGTGCCGTATTTCAGGAAGCCCCCGGCGCCGGCGTACAGGCCCTCGGTATTCTCCCGCACCACCGTGAAATCGATGTCCTCGGGGCCCTTGTCCTTCAATGGCGTCTCTACCCCGGGGTAGAGGATCACGGGTCTCAAGTTGATGTACTGGTCCAGGGCAAAGCGGGCGTTCAGCAGAATACCCTTTTCCAGGATGCCCGGCGCCACGTCCGGGTGGCCGATGGCCCCCAGGTAGATGGCCTTAAACTGCCGCAGTTCGGCGATCACCGAATCCGGCAGGGTCTCGCCGGTGCGCATGTAGCGTTCGCCGCCCAGGTCGTAATAGGTGTAGTCAAATTTGAGCCCCGCGGGACCCGCCACGGCGTTGAGCACCTTGATGCCCTCGGCCACCACTTCCGGGCCGGTGCCGTCCCCGGGAATGACTGCGATGTTATATGCACTCATGCTGATTTCGCCTCCAGATGCTTTTTTACAAAGGCCATGAGACCGCCGTCGGTCAGCAGTTCCTGCATGAACGGCGGAATGGCCTGGCTGGTGTATTGCTTGCCGGTGGTCAGGTCGGTGATGACCCCGGTGTCCATGTTGACGCTGATTTTCTGGCCGCCCTTAATCTGGGCCGCGGCCTCCGGGCACTCAAAAATGGCCAGGCCCATGTTGAAGGCGTTGCGGTAGAAGATCCGGGCGAAGCTCCCGGCGATCACCCCCGCGAGGCCCGCGGCCTTGAGCGCGATGGGAGCGTGCTCCCGGGAGGAGCCGCAGCCGAAATTTTTCCCGGCCACGATGAAATCTCCCGGCTGCATCTTGTTGACAAACTCCGGGTCCGCGTCCTCCATGGCGTGCCTGGCCAGTTCCACCGGGTCGGAGGTGTTGAGATACCGGGCCGGAATGATCTCGTCGGTGTTGACGTCATCGCCGAACTTGTGCACTTGCCCTTTGAGTTCCATGCAAGGGTTCCCTTACTTTATTTTTAATCTATCAAAATAACCATAAAACGCGCCAAGAGGCAAGGCTTTGAGAAAAATAATTGGGGGATCGGGCTCCTGGCCGGCTCTAATCTGAAAAGTTCTTTAAATCGGTGGCACAGGCTTTCCAGCCTGTGCCAAAGTAGCAGGTTATACCGTGTTCGTTTTGTAGGGGCGGGTTTGAAACCCGCCCCTACGAGAGATATCAATAGGTTATCTGGATGGTTTGTTTCGTTTTACAGGGAACACGGTATTACTCCTGCACAGCCTGGAAAGGCTGTGCCACCGGCCTTTGCATGATTTGGAGAGAGAGGTATCGGCGGCGCCCTAGCCATCTCTTTGCTTTGGTGGCCAGGCAGAGCCTGGGCGCCCATATCCGCTCCCAGGCTGGAGATTGGCAATGAGCAGAAAGGCTGCCGTGGGAGTCACCGGTTCTTTTTTCTTGGTGCCCTTGGCGCCTTTGTGGTTAAAATTAAGCACCATGCCGCCGCCGGAAAAACTCTTTATCTATGAAATCGCCGGACGGGTCTATCCGCCGGACGACCTCACCAGGGAGAATTTCCTGGGCTGCTGGCGGGAGGGAGATTTTTCGTACTTGTTCTTCGGGACTCCCCGGGAAGAAGCGGTGAAGGCCTGGGTGGCCACCCTGGCCGACGCCCAGTACTCCTCCGAGAGCGTCATGAACTACGCCGACTGGGAGGCGGGCCAGCCCCTTATGAAAACGTCCATGGCGGGGTTTCACCTCTGCCCGGTGTGGGAGACTCCGGCCCCGGTCGATGGTGAGATCGTCATCCGCATGGAGCCGGGCCTGGCCTTCGGCTCCGGCTATCACCCCACCACCCGGCGCTGCCTGGAATTGCTGCGCCGGGTGTATGAGGCGGACGCCCCCCGGAAGGTATTGGACCTGGGCACCGGCACCGGCATCCTGGCCTTAGCGTCCCTGGCCCTGGGGGCCGAGCGGGTGGTGGCGGTGGAGTACAACGAACTGGCGGTGCTGACCTGCGCCCGGAACCTGAAGCACAATCAGCGCCGGGCCGACGTGGACCTGATCCAGGCCGACGCCCGGGATTACGCCCGCGTGCCCGCGGGCCTGACCCTGGCCAACATCCACCTGGACGTGCTCCTGGACCTTTTAAGTATCCCCGAATTTCTCCACAAAGACTGGTATATCTTCTCCGGCATCCTGGGGACCCAACTGGAGGTGTTTCGTAAGCGCCTGAAGGAGACCCAGCTTCAGGAAGTGGAAACGCTGCATGAAAATATGTGGTTTGCGGTGCTGGCCCGGGGGCCGGCCCTGGTCTTTGGGCGTTTGTGGGACCGGCAGGGGCTCCCCGACCTCTCCGGTCCTCTCCTCAAATCAATGCCTGCTTGACGGCCACAGCCAGGATGCCCAGCCTTTTTTGTTCCAGGCGGCCCTGAAGCTCAAAGCCCGCCTCGGTCAGGGCTTTTCTCAGGTCATGGCTGTAAAAGCGGTCGTGTTCCGGGTGCAGAAATATCCGCCGGGCCAGGAAGTTCTGATAGAACTGGGGGTAAAACTCCTCCAGGCAATAAAGGCCGCCGGGCTTGAGCACCCTGGCGATTTCCCGCAGACCTCCCCGCCAATCCGGCAAATGGTGGAGCACCCCGAAACCGAAAACCGCGTCCAGGACCCCGTCCCGGTAGGGGAGCCTCAGGGCATCCCCCACGTAGAGAGCAATCCGGCCTCGGCGCCCGACCTTGAGATATCTCCCGGCCTGGAGGATCATCCGGTAATCCAGGTCGAAGGCGTGCAGCACCGCCGGGTGAAACGCTTCCTGGATGAGGCGGGCCCCGGCCCCCCGGCCGCAGCCGATCTCCAGGACCCGGGCCTGGGGTGCGATCCGGGTCACGCCCTTGATCCACCTGATGACGCCGCGCTGAATCATGACCCGGACCGGGTTGTTGACCACCAGCCGTTCGGCCCGGTTGAGCTTCACGGCTTCACCCCCAGATAGATCACCGCGATGCCGTCGGTGAGGCGCCGGTACCTGACCCGGGTAAAGCCGATTCCGGTGAGGACCGCCGACAATTCCTCGGGTTGGGAGAACATCCGGATGGATTCGGGGAGATAGGCGTAGGCGTCCCGGGACCCCACCATGATCTTGCCCACCCCGGGCATGACGTAAAAAGAGTAAAAGTCATAGAGCCGGCGGAACCAGGCGGTCTTGGGTTTGGAGAACTCCAGGCACATTATGGTCCCCCCCGACTTCAGAACCCGGAACAACTCCTTGAAGCCCACCTCGGGACGGGTCAGATTGCGGATGCCGAAACCCACCATCGCCGCATCGAAGCTAGCGTCCGGGCAGGAGAGGCGCTCGGCGTCCCCCTGGATATACCCGATGCGGGGGGCCAGGGTGGAGCCGGCCACCTTGGGCCACCCCGCGGCCATCATGGCCCAGTTGATGTCATAGACGATCACCCGGCCGGTGTCGCCGATGGCCCGGGCGGCCCGTAGAGCCAGGTCGGCGGTGCCGCCGCACACGTCCAGGACCCGGTCCCCGGGCTTTAACTCCATCATCCGCACCGCGGCCCGCTTCCATAGGTGGTGGAGTCCGAAACTCAGAAGGGTGTTCATCAGGTCGTATTTCCGGGCCACCGTGTCGAAGTGCTGGTGTACCAGCTTGCCTTTGGCCGCGGCGCTCACCTGGCGATAGCCGAAAGAGGCCGTCTGGCGCCGGTCTTCCGTGAGTTCCTTCACCTCATGCTCTGACGCCATGTCCAACCTTTCCCGGCCTCGCCGGTAGGAGCATCCCCTGCGATTCGCCCCTGGATGTCAAAAAAATGCTCTGCCTTTCAGGTCGCGCTCATCAATTCTATCAAGCGCGGCCTGGAGGGGGCAGGAAAATTTTCGGCTATGAAGATAACCGGGTTGGGCTGGTTTTATACCGATTAGCGCACAATGGACAATTTTTGTAGGTTAATCTTCTCTACCCCGGCCCCATCTTGACCAAGGCCCACTCCAGCCAGAGCCGGGGGCTGCCGGTGCTGGTCTTGAGGTGGTAGTCCACCCGGTGCAGCATGGCCAGGTGGCCCTTGAGGGCCGCGTCGCTGAAACGGGCCGCCTGCTGGGCCAGGCGCTTCACCACGCCCTGAGGCACCTTCAGGCTGCTGGCCAGTTCCGCCGGATTGACCCCAACTCCTTCCTTCACCCGGATGAGCATCCGCACCTGCCGGGCCAGCATCCCCAGGATCTTGGCCGGGTGCTCGCCCAGGTCCATCAGGTGCCCCAGAGACGCCAGGCGCTGGTGAAAGCCGGGCGCCCCCAGGGCGTCCACCAGGGCAAAGATGTTGTAGGTGCGGCTGTGGCTGGCCAACTGCGTCACCAGGGCCGGGGTGAGGGTGTTTTCCGGCCCGGCGAAGAGGGCCAGTTTTTCCAATTCCTGGCTCAATTCAGCCAGGTTGTCCCCCACCATCTCCACCAGACGCTGGGCCGCGGCCAGGGTCAGGTTCTTCCCCAGGTGCCGGGCCTCCCGGGTCAGCCACTGGTAAAGCTCGCCTTCCCGCAAGCGGTAAAACCCCAGGGCCGCGTCCTCCCGGGACAGCCGCCCCCACACCGCGTGTTTTTCCACATCCCTGGCCTTGAGACCTTCGGCCAGGAGCACCACCCAGGCCCGGGGCGCGGGGCGGTCCAGATAGCCAGTGATGGCCTTGAGCTGGTCCGCGGGGTACGTGTCCACCCGGCGCAGGATGAGGATCTGCCCAGGTCCCCACAGGGTGGCCGCCCGGGACTCGGCCAAAAACTCCGAAAGCCCCACCTCCTGTGCCTCCCGCACCACTTTGGTGGGCGGCTCCCCGGCCTGGTCCGTCAGAGACGCCTCCAGGCGCGCGAGCGCCCGGTACATGAGAAACTCCTCGTCCCCGTAAAAGAGATAGAGGGGCTTCACGGCCCCGCGTTCCAAATGGCGTTCTAAGAGGGGATGGGACATGGTTGTGAGCGGTCAGCTTTCAGCAGTCAGCTTAAAAGATTGGTGCTTATGTAGGGCGGGCATTGCCCGCCATTAATCTATGGCGGGCGAGACGCCCGCTCTACTAAATGATTTATATTTTATGCTTATTGCCATTGCTCCTAAAATAAGCTATAATTTACCAAAATAATTAGCTAAATGGAGCAAATATTGTGCAACAAGAAAACCTGAGCCTCCTGGCATTTCAAAAAAAATTTAGGACCGAAAAAGC
>Ga0194126_10004350_pt1 | contig 21730 bp, 13 predicted proteins | sample TA2KigC150mmetaG_FD_148641 | JGI IMG/M metagenome (GOLD analysis project Ga0194126, IMG submission 148641) | Freshwater microbial communities from Lake Tanganyika, Tanzania - TA2015035 Kigoma Deep Cast 150m | ecosystem: Environmental > Aquatic > Freshwater > Lake | place: Tanzania: Lake... | reverse complement strand
AATGGAAAAATCTTTCACGCAACTTCCTAATGCCGGTGGCGCTTGCGTTTCTTGTCCTTTTCCGGTTTGGAAGCCGGCGGCCTGGGATCCGGCGCCGGTTGGGCCGCTACTGGCCGCTGGTTGACGGCGACCGCCGCACTGCGCGGCTGGTAGAGGAAGACGCGGCTGACGACCGCCGTCCGGATCTCCGACATCAGGTTCTGGAACATCTCCGAAGCCCGGCTCTTATATTGTACCAGCGGGTCGCGCTGGGCGTAAGCCTCGAGGCCGATCGAGACCCTCAGGGCTTCGACCCGGGTCAGGTAATCGACCCACATCTCGGATATTGCGCCCAGCAATACCTGGCGGTGGATGGCGGCCTGCTGGCGGCGGCCCAGTTGGGCGGCTTTTTCGCCCCGCCCGGCCTCGTCCGTCCCGCCTTCGGCGGAGAGACGGACCAGTTCGCTGGCGCCCCACGCCCGGCGCAGGGCGTCGCGCGCCCCTTCCAGGTGTTCCAATACCGCCTGGCTGACCTCGCCGCTCTCCCGGTTTTCGAGCAGGCGGGCGGCCAGGAAGATGTAACGGAAACGGATGAAGACCTGCTGGACCTGGCGGTGGGTCTTGGCGTCGAAGGTCGTCCGCCGACCCTGGGCCAGGGTCGCCAGGATGCGCAAGGCATCGGCGCGGTTGGGAGCCGGGTTGTTCTGGAGCAGGGCGTCCAGGTCGCGCCCCACCAGGCCGTTTTCGCCGGTCAGCGCTTCCTGGCGTTTTGCGATGAAGGTCTGTGCCGCGTCCAGGATGGCGGCGACGGCATCGTCCCAGCCCAGGCGCAACAGGGAGTCGCGGTCCACGGACAGTGCTTCGCCCAGGCGGGTTTCGATGGCGCCCAGGGTGCGGGTGATGACGATGCCGGTCAGGATGGTTTCCACCTGGCCGGAGAGTTCCTCCGCCAGGCTGGCGGGATCGTCGCCCAGCCGCCGTAGTCGCTCGGAATTCAGGTGCAGCGGCAGGCGCACCAGGCCGGAGAGTTCATCCAACACCTGCTGCGGGCCCTGTTTTTCAGCCTCGTCGTTGCCGCCCAGGGCGTCGAAGAATGTGTCCAGGGCGTCGTTGCGTTCGGCCAGTTGGGTCTCCAGGTTTTCCCCGCTGCGGGCCACCAGCGACTCGATGGCGTGCAGCAGGTGTTCGTGTTCGGTCTCGACTGCGCCGCGCGCCGTCTCGAGCAGGGACTGGCGCGCCGCCCCGCCGCCGCGTTCCATCTCGTCCAGCAGCAGGCGGTACGTATAGGATGGGTAGATGCCGTCCGGCTGGACAACCGGGGGCTGGATCTGTTCCAACCATGCCAGCAGTTTCCAGGGCCCGTCGGCGTCGGCCAGGGCGTCGGGGATGCGTTTTTCGATCTCGCCCCGCAGTAGTTCTTCCACGTCCTCGCCCAGGTCGTCCTTGCCGAAGACCCGGTCGCGCTGGGAATAGATGCGCAGGCGCTGCGAGTTGAGCACATCGTCGTATTCCAGCAGGTGCTTGCGGACGTCGAAGTTGGCGCCCTCCACCCGGTGCTGGGACTGTTCGATCATCCCGCTCACCATGCGGTGCTCGAGCGGGTAGGAATCGTCGATGCGGAAGCGCTGCATGACGTTCTTGACCTGCTCGCCGCCGAAGAGGCGCATCAGTTCGTCTTCGAGCGAGAGGAAGAAACGCGACGAGCCGGGGTCGCCCTGGCGGGCGGCGCGGCCGCGCAACTGGTTGTCGATGCGGCGCGCTTCGTGTCGCTCGGAGCCCAGCACGTGCAGCCCGCCCAATTCCTTGACGCGTTCCATGTCGTCGAAATGCTTCAGGAAAAAGCGGACTTCCGGCTCGTAAATGCCATAATCGGCGGGGGCCAGTTTCAGCAATGCCCGGCGGCGTTGTTCCAGGGTCAGGTCGTACGGGTCGGCCTGCCCGGCGCGCTTCAGCACGCGGCCGACGGCGGCGATGATCTCCTCGGCCAGTTCGCCGCCCAGTTTGATGTCCACGCCGCGCCCGGCCATGTTGGTGGCAATGGTGACCGCCCCGAATGCGCCGGCGCCGGCGATGATCTGGCTTTCCTCGGTATGTTTGCGGGCATTCAGGACATTGTGCGGGACGCCCCCCTGCAGCACGGCTTTCAGGCGCGCGATGTTGCCCTCGCCCAGGTCCAGGATCCCGCGCAAGGTAGCCAGGTTTTCAGCGTCCTCCGGGTTGATGGAAATGCCCAGCGGGCGCGCCATCTGGCGCAGGGAGTTTGGGTCCAGTTTTTCGAGCGGCTGGTTGAGCGGTTGGAGTTCCTCCACCAGGCGGCCATCCTCCTCGCGCCCGTTCTGCTGCATCCAGGCGCGCCGGATGAGCAGGGTCTGCATCAGGCGGCGCACCGTTTCGGCCCGCAGGCGGTTGGACAGGCGTTCGGAACTCTCGACCGAGGTGGTGCCCACCAGCAGCGGCCGCCCCCGCACGTGGAAGGTGACGATCTCGCGCACGATAGCGCGCAACTTGGCTTCCAGCGTGCGGTAGATGATGTCCGGGTAGTCCTTGCGCCGCCAGAAAACAGCCCCCCCCTCCGCCCCCCCCATCTTCCCGTAAGATGGGGGGGGGACGGGGGGGGCATCCTTGCGAGCGAAGTAGGCGTATTCGTAGCCCTCGTCGTCCTTCTCCTTGACTTCCACCAGCGGCGCATCGGCGCTGAAAGACTGGTATTCCAGGTTGGTCGGGATGGGCAGGACGGCCAGTTTGTAGATCTTGTCGAACTCCTCCGCCTCGGTCAGGGCTGTGCCGGTCATGCCGGCCAGTTTGGCGTACATGCGGAAGTAGTTCTGGATGGTGATGGTGGCGTAGGTGACGTTCTCAGGTTCGACCCGCACGCCTTCCTTGGCTTCCACGGCCTGGTGCAGGCCGTCGCTCCAGCGGCGTCCCGGCATCAGGCGGCCGGTGAACTCGTCCACGATGACCACCTTCCCGGCCTGGACGAGGTAATCCTTGTTGCGTTTGAAGAGGTGCTGGGCGCGCAGGGCTTGTTCCAGGTAGCCCAGCAGGCGCGCCTGTTCGGGCGTCACATCCTCGGGACGGTCCGGGTCGCGCAGCGGCTGGCCGAGCAGTTGCTCCACATGGGCGCTGCCCAGTTCGCTCAGGGTGACGTTGCGGTCCTTCTCGTTGACCTCGTAATCCTCGGCTTTCAACTGGCGGACCAGGGCGGCCATCCTGCCGTACCATTCCACGTCGCCCGAGGCCGGGCCGGAGATGATGAGCGGGGTGCGGGCTTCGTCGATCAGGACATTGTCCACTTCGTCGACGATGGCGAAGGCGTGCCCGCGCTGGACGCGCTCCTCCAGGCGCATGGTCATGTTATCGCGCAGGTAGTCGAAGCCGAACTCGGCGTTGGTGCCGTAGGTGATGTCGGCGGCATAGGCCTCGCGGCGCGCGGTCATGCGCAGGTTGTGCTGGTCTTCGTGGGGGGATTCGCGTTCCGGGTCGTAGAGGAAGGCCTTCTTGCCGTTCTCGGTCACAGCCGCCATTTGCAGGATGCCGACCGACAGGCCGAGGAGTCGGTAGATGGGACCCATCCAACGGGCGTCGCGCCGTGCCAGGTAGTCGTTGACCGTGACCAGGTGCGCCCCCTTCCCGGCCAGGGCGTTCAGGTAGAGCGGCAGGGTGGCGACCAGCGTCTTGCCCTCGCCGGTGCGCATCTCGGAGATCTTGCCCTGGTGGAGCACGATCCCGCCCAGCAGTTGCACATCGAAATGGCGCAGGCCGATGGTGCGCTTGGAGGCCTCGCGCACGGTGGCGAAAGCCTCGGTCAGCAGGTCGTCCAGGCTTTCCCCTTCGGCCAGGCGGCGGCGGAACTCGTCCGTTTTCTGGCGCAGGGCATCGTCGCTCAATTGATCGAACTGCGGTTCGAGGGCGTTGACCTGTTCGACGACCAGCGCCAGTTTTTCGACCTCTTTTTTATTGGGGTCGCCCCCGAGGATCTTGACGAAGGATTGGAGCATGGGCTATTTCTTTTCTTTGGTTTTGAACTCCAGGCCGCTTTCATCGGCGTTGGTCTCCACCAGGATGACCGCGCCGTTCTCGATCCGGCCGGAGAGCAGTTCGACCGAGAGCGGGCTTTCCAGGTATTTCTGCAGGGCGCGCCGCAGCGGCCGGGCGCCGAAGGCCGGGTCGTACCCGGTGCGGGCCAGCCACTTGCGGGCGACGGCGCTCAGTTTCACCTTGAGAGCGAATTCATTCAGCCGCTCCTGGATCTCCTTCATTTGCAGGTCGACGATGGCTTCCATCTGTTCCACCGTCAGCGGCGAGAACATGATGATCTCATCCACCCGGTTGAGGAATTCCGGGCGGAAGGTGCTCTTGAGCGCCTTCTCGATCTTGTCGTGTGCCTGGCGCTCTTCGTCGTTTTCGGTCTGGTGCAGGAAGCCGAGCGTGCCGCCCTTGCGGACATACTCGGTGCCCAGGTTGGAAGTCATGATCAGCACCGTATTGCGGAAGTCCACCGCATTGCCCTGGCCGTCTGTCATGCGCCCGTCGTCCAGGATCTGGAGCAGGGCGTTCCAGACCTCGGGGTGAGCTTTCTCGATCTCGTCGAAAAGCAGGACGCGGTATGGGCGGCGGCGGACAGCCTCGGTCAACTGCCCGCCCTCTTCATAACCGACGTAACCGGGCGGGGCGCCGAACAGCCGGGAGACGGTGTGCTGTTCGCGGTACTCGGACATGTCGATCCGGACCAGGGCGTCCTCGTCGTCGAACATAAACCAGGCCAGCGCCTTGGCCAGTTCGGTCTTGCCGACCCCGGAGGGGCCGATGAAGATAAAGGAGCCAATCGGCCTGCCCGGGTCTTTCAAGCCGGAGCGGGCGCGGCGGATGGCGTCCGAGATGGCGTGGATGGCCTCCTGCTGCCCGATGATGCGTTCGTGCAGGCGCTCCTCCATTTGCAGCAGTTTTTCGGATTCGGTCTCCATCATCTGCGAGACCGGGATGCCGGTCCACTGGTGGACGACGGAGGCGATATCGTCCACGTCCACCACTTCATCCAATTGGTGTTCGGCTTCCCACTTGTCGCGTTTCTTGCTGAAGTCTTCTTCCATCCGCAGGCGTTCGCTCTTCTTCTGGGCGGCGCGTTCGTAGTCGCGCGCCAGGCCAGCCTGTTCCTCCTCGGCTCGCATCCGGTCGAGTTCGGTCTTGGCGGCTTTCAGGTCGTCGGGCAGGGAGTAGAGCGCCACCCGCAACTTGGCGGCGGCTTCGTCCATCAGGTCGATGGCCTTGTCCGGCAGGTGGCGGTCGGTAACGTAGCGGTCGGCCAGGCGGGCGGCAGCCTCCAGGGCGTCATCGGCAAAACGCACTTTGTGGTGCGCCTCGTACCGGTCGCGCAGCCCCTGCAGCATCTTGATCGTATCCTCCACGTTCGGTTCTTCCACGTAGATCGGGGCGAAACGGCGTTCCAGGGCGGCATCCTTCTCGATATGCTTGTGGTATTCGTCCAGGGTGCTGGCGCCGATGCATTGCAGTTCGCCGCGCGCCAGGGCCGGTTTGAGCATGTTGGAGGCGTCCATGGCGCCTTGCGCCGCCCCGGCCCCCACCACGGTGTGCAGTTCATCGATCATCAGGATGACCTCGCCCTGCGCCCGCTGCACCTCCTCGATGGCGGACTTGAGCCGTTCCTCGAACTCACCGCGGAAGCGGGAACCGGCGATCATGGCTCCCAGGTCGAGCGAGACCACCCGCTTGCCGCTCAGGATCTCCGGCACATCGTTGCTGGCGATCTTCTGCGCCAGGCCTTCGACGATGGCAGTCTTGCCGACCCCGGCCTCGCCGATCAGCACTGGGTTGTTCTTGGTGCGGCGGGAGAGGATTTGGATCAGGCGCATGATCTCGTTGTCGCGCCCGATGACCGGATCCAGTTTGCCTTCTCGCGCCAGTTGGGTCAGGTCGCGCGAGTATTTTTCGAGGGTGCGGTAGCGCGCCTCGGCCTGCGGGTCGGTGACGCGCTGCCCGCCGCGCAGTTGCTGGATGGATTCGTTGACCCGCTCGCGGGTCAACCCGGCGCCCTCCAGGATGCGGGCGGCGGGAGTGTTGCGCTCGCTCAGGATGGCGAGGAAGATGTGCTCGGTCGAGATGTACTCGTCCTTCAGGCGGTTGGCCTCTTCGTTCGCCAGGTCGATGATGCGCTTGACGCGCGGGGTGATGAAGATCTGTCCCGCCCCGCCGCCGAAGATATTGGCTTTGGGGCTCATCTTGAGCGTCTGGTCCAGGCGTTCGGTCAGCAGGTTCGGGGCGATCTTCAAGTGTTCGAGGATCTGTGGGATCACCCCGCCAGGCTGCTCGATCAACGCCATCAGGATATGCTCGGTATCGATCTGGTTGTGACCGTACCGTCCGATGATCTCGGCTGCCCGTTGGGCGGCTTCCTGGGCGCGCTCGGTAAAGCGGTCGAATCGCATCATAGGCTTGAACCTCTTTCTATTCGTGCACGATGGAGGGATTATAACAAAAAGCGCATGGGCGGGACGGACGGGGCTGTTAGAGTTCTGTATGAAAATTTTACAGCCCGGTTACGAACGGTTTACATCGCCAATGCGCAACCGTTGTATACTACGATGAACCGATGGTTGCGCTTCTTCCTGCGAGGTGACGATGAGACACGCATTGCTTCCCCTTTTTACACTTGCCCTGCTGTACGCTGCCTGTGTCCCATCCGGTGACGGGACATCCACAAGCCCATGCGGAGACGGGAACTGCTCCAATCCGGAAACCGCCGCCAATTGCCCGGAGGACTGCTCCGCGGCCTCCAGCATATCCAACCCGGATGGCGATGCGCCGCTCTTCTTGACCACCATGACCCACATGGAGGGCAACTGGGACGACGATACCCAGGAACTCGTCTTCCTCAACCATGTGGAAAAACTGCGCTACGGCATGACCCTGGCCGAGGAATATGATGCCATCCTGACCGTCGAAAGCGAGAAGCCCTTTGCCCGCGCCAACGACATCTGGGACCTGAACATCATGGCCGAGGTGGAAGCCCGCGGCCACGGGGTGGGGACTCACTGCGACATCGGCTTCAAGACGCCGCCCACGACGGCAGAGGAGTACTCGACCCAGTTTGCCAACAACAAGGCGTTGGTGGATGCCCTGGTGGGGGCGGAGGACAACCTTGGTTGCTCCGGCGGCGGCTCGGTCAACGATTGGGCCATTGCCGCCAGCCTGGCCGGTTTCAAGTACATCGACGGCCTGGTCTCGATGCACTACCTCTCCATGCCATTGGAGAACCGCCCCAGTTCGCTGTGGACCGATGACTTCATCCGGTCCGGCAACCACCACTACAACGCCCCGGAAGACCTCTACCAGCGCATCTATCTTTATGGTGTGGCCGATGCCCAGGACTTCGTGGCCGATCCAGACCCGGTGATCGTCATCTCGTCCGGCGAACTCGGCCTTCTCCAGGCCATCGCCGAACAGGGACGTGAGACCGGCGGTACAGGCGGCGACGACAAGGATTACATTCTCGACCAGGCGGATGTCGACGCCCTGGTGGATGTGATCCTGGAAGTGGACCGGAACCGCGACCGGTCGAAAGTCGCCAAGTTGTGCCCCTACCTGCCGGCCAACATCTTTGTCCCCGAAAACGAGACCGTGCTGCGCTACTTCTTCAGCGAGATGCAAACGCTGGCCGAACAGGGCATCATCACCTGGGCCAGCCAGCGCCAGGTCTATGAAGCCTACCTCGATTGGAATAACCTGCGATGAGCCTCCCCCAAACACTCCCCACGCGCCCGGCCCACCCCACCCGCACCTGGCACAAGGCTGCCCTGGCGGCCATCCTGCTGCTGGCGGCCTTCCTTAACTTCTACGCCATCGGCCAGGAGGGTTTCGGCAACCTCTACTACGCGGCGGCGGTCAAATCGATGGCCGGTGACTGGCATGCCTTCTTCTTCAATTCCTTCGACCCGGCTGGTTTCGTCAGCGTGGACAAGCCGCCGCTCGGGTTGTGGTTCCAGGTCGTTTCCACCTGGATCTTCGGCTTCGAGGGCTGGGCGCTGATGCTGCCGCAGGCCCTGGCCGGGGCGCTATCGGTCCTGGCGCTGTACCACCTGGTCCGGCGCGTCTTCGGTCCCACCGCCGGGATCGTGGCGGCGCTGGCGCTGGCGGTCACCCCGATCAGTGTCGCCGCCAACCGCAACAATACGATGGACAGCTCCCTGGCGCTCTTCTCCCTGCTGGCGGCCTGGGGTATCAGCCTGGCTGCCGAAAAGGGAAAGTTACGCTGGCTGCTGCTGTGCGCTGTGTTGGTGGGCATCGGCTTCAATATCAAGATGCTCCAGGCCTATCTTGTCCTTCCGGCCTTCTTCCTGCTGTACCTGTTTGCCGCCCCGCTGCCGGCCTGGAAACGCATCGGCCACCTGGCGCTGGCGGTCGTCGTCCTGCTGGTCATATCCCTTTCCTGGGCGGTGGCTGTCGACCTGACGCCGGCGGAGGCGCGCCCTTATGTCGGTTCCAGCCAGGACAACACCGTAATGGAACTGATCATCGGCCATAACGGGATGTCGCGCCTGCTGCCGCGCGGCCTGCGCAGCCTGCTCGGGCTGGGCGACCAGGCCCCGGGTCCGTACCCGCCCGGCAACCCGCCCGGGGGAGGGGACCAACCCTACCTCCCGCCCCCCTACCAGCCTGGATACATCCTTCCCTACCCGCCCGCCAGCCAGCCGGGGGGCAGCCTCCCCGATCCGGCCTACGACCGGCCGGCCGGAAACCAGCCGCAACTTCCCGCGGGCATGCAACCCAACCTGCAACAGCCTGTCCCGCCCGTCTCGGGGGATGGGATGTTCACCCAGGAGACCGGCGAGCGCGGCCTGCTGCGGCTCTTCAACAGGCAACTGGCCGGGCAGATAACGTGGCTGCTGCCGCTGGCATTCCTGGGCGGGTTGGCCATTCTTTGGCAGCCGACCGGCGGGCGCCGGTTCGACCTGCGCCGCCAGGCCGCCTTCCTGTGGCTGGCATGGTTGCTGCCGCAGATGGCCTTCTTCAGTTATGCCAACCTGTTCCACCGATACTACTTGTGCATGATGGCGCCCGGCGTGGCCGCCCTGGTCGGGGCCGGGCTGGTCGCAATGGCGGAAGACTTCCGCGCCCGGGGCTGGAAGGGCTGGCTGCTGCCCCTGTCGCTGGCGGCAACGGCCATCCTGCAGGCTGTCTTCCTTTCCTATTTCCCCACCTGGGGTATCTGGATGGCGCCGCTCATCCTATGCCTGGCGGGAGCGGCAGTCCTGTTCATGCTCCTGCAGAGGTTAACGCCCGGAGTCCCCCATTCGCTGGCGTTGGCAGCCGCCACGCTGGGATTGTTTGCCCTGCTGGTCGCGCCCTGCGCCTGGTCGTTGACTCCCATCCTCTACGGCGGGGATACCGGCCTGCCCTATGCCGGCCCGGAACTGGCCGAGTCCGCACGCCAGGGGGCCAATGAGCGGCGGGAACAACGCGCCGACCGCCTGACCCAGTTCCTGGTCGACAACCACCAGGGCGAGACCTACCTGCTGGCCACCATGCGGGCGGGTGATGCCGCGCCCTTCATCTTGTCCACTGGCCAGGCGGTGATGGCGATGGGCGGTTTTTCGGGCAGCGACCCGATCCTGACGGCGGAGGAACTATCGGAAATGATCCGGCAGGGCGAGGCGCGCTTCTTCCTGTTGACGGGCGGGAATGCCCAGGGTGAACTGGCGGCCTTCATCCGCCAGCAATGCAGCCAGGCGCCACCGGCCGGGTTGGGGCTTCCGGTCCCACCCGCCGGCCAGGAGGCGCAGAATGCCCCCCAGATATTCGACTGCGGGAACCTGGAACCATGAGCAACGGGAGACTGTCCTTGTCTGCGGGCAGTCTCTTAAAAACCACCTATAGTGGGCACATCATCATCCCGCGAAGGGATGCCAACCTGATGAAGCGCCCGACTCGAAACAGAAATCCCCTCAATCTTCCCCGAATCGGTGATCGGAATCGGGCCTGCCCGAGAATTTTTTATAACCGTCGCTCATTTTTCGATAGCAAATGTCCTCCTGAGAGACCTTTTCTTCATTAGAACTGCATATTGACTGCAACCCGTGTCGTTTGCCCGACCTGCCCCAGGAATATGTACCAGTTGTTATGTCAGTCCCGGGGCGTAGATGGGCTGTTGGGTAAGCGCCCAGGACAGAGGCGCAGGGGGACGATCTTCCCAGCCAGGAAGATATATTTCAGACGGAATGTCTTTGCATGCTGCCGATATTCCCTATTCGTGCCCGCGATCCATTTTGAAGCGTCGCCGTGCACAATGATAAGGTAGCAAAGCGCTTCACAGCCCTGGAGGGGCGGCTGAGAAAGGGAGCGTAGACCGGCGGGGAGTACCGAAGATACCGTATAATCAGACAATCAGATTGCTTCCACAAAAATAATCAGGGATCGCCCAGACTCGCCCGCCCAGCCAGGGGAGCCATGCCCCAGACAACCGCCGATTTCCTTCACAGATTGCGCGCATTCGTCCAGGCTGAAGCCGATACCCAACGGGCTTCATTGGAACGCCAGTGGTCGCATTCCCTGCAGGAGCGCGTCGCCAGGGGGTGGGCGATTGAAGGCCTGCAGGTGGTTCATTTCCAGAACGGGATCGCCCGGCTGCGCTGTGCGACCAACGACTCGCGCTTCCGGGAAGGGGATCTGGTTATTCTGCACCGCGGGGGTCCCAGGGACGAGAACGCCTTACATTTCGAGCTTCAATACGATGGGGAAACGGAATTGGAAGCCAGCTTGATCCGCGGCAACGAATATTTCCTGGCCTCCCAACCCACCGGATGGCTCATGGATCAGGATTGGTTCGATGCCAGTCCATTCTACCTGGCTGCGCTCGACGCGGCAGCCGATACCCTCCTGGGGCGCACCAACATCCTGCCCCTGTTGCAGGGGACGCTCACACCCAAGATCGATTACGCCCGCTACGAACGGGCCCGGCAGGCGCTGGACCAGGCAGGGTTGAACGAAAGCCAGGTAGAGGCGGTGGCATTGGCATATGCCACCGACCTGCTGCACCTGATCCAGGGCCCGCCCGGAACGGGGAAAACCTGGATGTTGGCCCATCTGGCGCGCCTGCTGGTGCAGGATGGGCAGCGGGTTTTCGTTACCGCTCTCACCCATCGCGCCATCCACAATGCCCTGAACAAGATCCCGGCTGTGGATGCGGATATGCCGGTTTGCAAGATTGGCGTGGAACGCCAGACCGGCGACCTGAAGGTTCCCAACTTCGAAAGCTTCCCCGAATCGCGCTTTGGCGAGCTCAGTGGGGGGTATGTCATCGGCGCAACCCCCTTCGCCCTGCAAACCCAGCGCCTGGCAAATGTCGAATTCGATGTCGTGTTGTTCGACGAGGCCTCGCAGATCACCCTGCCACTGGCGGTTATGGGAATGCTGGCCGGCAGCAAGTACATTTTTATCGGCGATGAGAACCAGCTCCCGCCCGTGACCGTCTTCTCCGCCCAGGAAGCCTCCCAGACCTCGATTTTCGCTTACCTCGGCGGGCGCGGGGATGAAAGCATGCTGGACATCACCTACCGCCTCAACGATGTGCTGGTCGACTGGCCCAGCCGGACTTTCTATCGCAACGCCCTCCATCCCAGTCCGGAAGCTGCGGTCAGGCGTCTTAACCTGGCCCCGGAAGCCACGCCCTGGGATTTCGTTCTGGACCCAGCCTCCCCGGCGGTTTTCCTGGATCTGTGCCACCAGAATACGAACGTGCGCAGCCGGGTCGAAGCGGAGGCTGTTGTGGAACTGGCGCTGTCCCTCCTGACCCGGGAGGTATCCCCCGATGAGATCGGTGTGGTCGTGCCGTATCGCGCCCAGAGCCGCCTGATCCGCAGCCTGATGCGCCGCAACCTGATGGATGAGGATGCGCTCCAGCGCTTGGTGGTGGATACGGTCGAGCGCATGCAGGGGCAGGAACGCGAAGTGATGCTGGTATCCTTCGCCACGGCCAGCCCCAAATTCGCCGCCCAGGTGGCCGATTTTCTTTTCCAGCCCCAGCGCCTGAATGTGGCGGTCACCCGCGCCCGCAGCAAGCTGATCCTGGTTGGCAGCCACCATTTACTGGCTGCAGATCAGTTCGCCCCTCAGCACACGGAGAGCCTGGATATGCTGCGGGATCTGATCGGTAGCTGCCTGCATCTAACCGTCCCGGGCGGCCTCCTGGACTGACCATGGCCCGCATCCTTCCCGAGGCGCCTCCAAGAACCGTCCCACCGGATACCCTGCGCGTCTTTCGGGCGCTCAAGGGGCTGCCGGAATCCTATTGCATCTGGCGCCACCTCGCCCCCTGGCAGGTGGACGCCCCCGATTTCTTGGTGGTGGACGAGGATGGAAGGGCGCTGCTGGTCAAGGTCAGCCCTGCGGCAGCAGACCGGGCCAGCCAGGCAGCTCAGCTGTTGCTCATCCAGGATGAGCGCCTTCCCTTGGGATATGCTGAGACTGCTCTGCTGCGCTCCTTTCTGAGCAGTCTGGAACTGCCCTGCGACCAGCCGATCGAGACATTGGTGATCTTCCCCAACATCCACCACAAGCAAGTTACAGAAAGCCGATTAAAACGGGGGACCGGTGAGCCGCGCTGGGCCGGCAAGGAATTGCTCCAGGAGAATTCCGGCCTGACCTGGGAGGATTTCATCCCCTCCCGTCCAATGGAACCGCTCTGGCTCGAGAAGCTCCGGGCGCGCTTCTCCCCGGAGGTGATCGTCCCGGCTGAAATGACAGTCCGACCGCCCCTTGAGCGGCGGATCGCGGCCGGCCTGACCGACTACCTGCTGGACTACAACCAGGAGGCAGTTGTCAAGGTCGATCTGGATCTTCCCGAAGAAAATCAAACATTGAGTGAGGATTTCCGGTTGAACATCATCAACGGGGTTGCCGGGAGCGGGAAGACCCTCATCTTGCTCTACCGCCTGCGCCTGCTCTACCATCTCTACCCGGAGAAGCGCTTCCTGGTTCTAACCCATAACCGCCCCCTCAATCATGACATGCAGGGGCGTTTCACCCGCCTGGAGGGAAAACTACCCCAAAACATCGAATGGAACACCTTCAATGGCTGGTGCTTTCATCACTGGCCCAAACCACCCGGCTGGCGGGAACCGCTCAAGCTCGGAAAGCGGCAAAAGATCCTGGCAGAAATCTGGCGTACGACCTTGAAGGGAACCCCTATTTCCACCCAGGTGTTCAAGAGCGAGGTCGACTGGATCAAAGACCAGCTCCCGATGAGCCTGGAGGAATACCTGGCGGTCGACCGGCGCGGGCGCGGCTTCGGCCTGAGCGCCGAACAGCGCCAGCGCGTATACGCTGCCCTGGGCTTATATCAAGCTAGCCTGGATCAAGGTGACCTGCTGGATTGGGGTGATGTGCCCCGACGGCTATGGCAGTTCTGTCAGGCCGGGCAGGTGATTCTACCCACCTATGATGCCATTCTGATTGATGAAGCTCAGTTCTTTGCTCCCATCTGGATCCGGCTGCTGCAAAAAGCCCTCCAGCCGCGCACAGGGCGCCTTTTCATCGTCGCCGATCCGACCCAGGGATTTCTCGGCCGGGGCGCTTCATGGAAATCCCTGGGGCTGGAGGCGCGAGGCCGCACCCATCAACTGCGCCGAAGCTATCGCACCACGCGCGAGATTCTACAGTTCGCCACCCTCTTATACCGCCTGCGGCTCTCCCAGGAAAAGGATGAGGATATCCTGGTACCGGATCTGCTCGAAATGCCGGCTGGCGTGATCCCGCAGGTGATCGCCCTGGCCAGCCCGCAGGATGAGATTGCCCGGGTGGCGAACGAGGTGGCAGACTTTGTCAGGAAAGGATGCCCTCGTATGCACCTGCTGATCTTGCACACCAACGCCAGCGGTGTTCAGGCGCTGATTCGGGCGATCAATGATCGTCTGGGCAAGGATGCCGCCATGGATCCCAAGCAAACCTATCCGGGCGATTATGTGCGGGTGACCACCCTCAATGCAGGAGCTGGCATCGAGAGCCCGATCGTATTCCTGGCCGGCCTGCGCCAGCTCTTCGAAGAAGAACAATCCCTGCGCCTGTCCGACGAAGAGCGCGAGGAACTGATCCGGAATAATACTCGTAAGCTATACATGGCGGCCACGCGTGCCGGCCAGCGCCTGGTGTTAGCCTACAGTGGGGAATTGCCAGTGGTATTACTGGCCGCTCAAAAGGAACAAGGGAAAAGGATTCTACCCTCTACTAACTGATCCAGAGCCGCCTCATCTTGAAACCATATATTCCAGATAGTGACACTCCACTACCGCTAAAACGTGGGGCTTTACGCCGCCGTATGGTAAAAGGGACTCCCGCCCGGGCTGTCCACTGCAATAAAAGGCAGGTCTTTCCAAACCGCCTCCGGCCATACAGCAGGATCAATTGGGCAGGCCCGGGGTGACGCCAGGCAATCACACTGTTCAGGAATGTTAGTTCGTTTTCTCGCCCAATGAACATTTATCCTCCGTTTAGCCATGTGTAGAATATCATGATCCATATGTGGCTAATCGGAACAGCGTCGGGCGGGTTGCAATTCATTTTCGATAGGGCAGGGGGAAGATGAGCAACGCACCACAACCGCGTCATCTGGCTATGAACAGCGACCACCCAGGCGAGGAAAATTGGACGGTGTTTTGGTCGATTTCGAATAAATCGTTCATCCTGGGCCTTCCTGGGGGCTGTTTTCCAGACGCCGTATGGCGTTGCGGGAGACCACTTCCCGCAGCCCAGCATTGAAGTGGAACAGGCAAGAATTCACAGGGCCCCTGGCCAGCGCGTGGCAGGTGCAGCCATCCTCGCTGCCGCGGTCTTAATCCCGCCGAGCGGGATTTTTTATACCCGCTCGAATCGAGAGCTGAAGCATTAGAACCCAATGGTCAGTCAAGTAGTATATAAGACTTGTGCCATCATACATTGCCACGGTCTGGCCGCCGAAGGCGTAGTAGGTGAGCGTGGTCGTGGTTGTACCATCGTCCCGCACTTCATAGGATCCGCCTGCCCTTCGCTCCGCTCGTGGTAAACTCCATAATAGGTTTTCAAGGTACTGGTGAACGGCAGGCTCCGCTCACTTTTTTTCTTCCACGCCCTTGCAAGTCAAGAGATTGCCCCCCCCGACGAGCCGTCGTTGATACTTTTGGTTTACTTCTCCAGGAAATCATCTGGTTCGATTGCGGCCTGTTTCAAGATCGCTCGCAATGTCCCCTCCGGCATGTCGCCGGGATGGTTTGGGATGGTTAAATATCTCCCACTTTCAGGGTTGTGCCAGATCTCATGGCTCTCTGCCGCATGACGATAGAACTCAAAGCCGAAAGTTTTGAGTTTCTTGATGATCTGCCTGTAGCGGAAACCCGAGAGCCGCCCCATAAGGTTTATCCCCCGATAACGATTGGTAAGTCGATACTTTTCGTCACCTTGGGTAGTTTCAGGTTCGCCTGCGCTTCGAGTAGTTTCCGGGCTACATCACGAGCAATTTCGATTACCTCAGCCACTGTCCGACCTTGGGCGACCAAACCTTGAATATCATCGGAAGTTGCCAGGTATACCCCTTCTGGCAGTCGGGTAATATGCAAGCGAACTACTCGTTCGTTTTCGACAATCTCTAGCATAGTTTCTCCTCGCGATAGTTTGCAGTATAGCACAAGAATTCAGTTTGGGAATGTAAAAACCCGCCAGCCTTTGACCGGCGAAGCCCTCGATGCCGCCCGACTGGACTTGCTCGAAGCGGGTTGACAATCAACAACGAAAATCCGCGGCATCAACTGCCGCGGGATTGCTATTTCGTGTGTTGGTATGTGGCGGGTCAGGAGACCTCGCCCCAGCGAGAGGAGCTTGTCTTTTTGATTTGGGAAACACAGTGGAACGCGGCTTCCGCTTTCTCAAAGACCCCGTCTTGTTTGCGCACAGCCTCTTCCTCAAGAACCCGGCCCGCATCATGGCATTGATCATGGTGATGACAGTGGCTTTGTTAGTCTTCTCTCTGGCAGAGAGACAGCTGCGCCTACGATTGAAGGAAAAATGCTTCGGTTCGTTCCCAGACCGGCAAGCCGACTCAATCTCCAACCATGCGCTGGGTATTCCAAATGTTCGAAGGGATCGATCTGCTCTTGATCTGGAAGGATGGTCAGGTGGTTTCCCGCCAGGTACTCAATTTGAAACCGGACCACCTGAAAATTATCGCTCTATTGAGACCGCAGATTCAAAAATGTTATCCCCCGCCAAAATGAAGTGCGGAATGTGGGTTAGGATGGTCATAGTTCTGTCCTTTCCAAGGAGATGAAAAGAGTGGTGGCGAGCCTTTTCAGACTCACCACCACCAAAAGCACAAACTCTTCTCGCTCCTCAGACCAGACCCCCATCAAAAGTACAGCAATTTGACAGCAAATGCTGTTAGAACATACATTCTTTATTGAAGATTTTCCGGCAAAACATCGCAATATATGGCGGTTATTCGCCGGAATACCGCCATATATAGGTGGGCCCGGCTGGATTCGAACCAGCGACCAAGCGATTATGAGTCGCCTGCTCTAACCACTGAGCTACGGGCCCAGAATACTTACAGGATGAATATCGCAATATTTGGCGATGAAACGATATCCACCATGTTGATTATAAACTGAGCCCCACAAAAAACCAGGGTGATTATCCAAAAAACACGATTGGTTGATGGTTTAGAAAGAAACGCAAATCCCTTTGGATTATCAGCATTCTCGCCAAGCGTTGGGAACAAGAACGCGCTGGAATATAACGGTATCATCAGCGGCAACATGTAATGGGATGCTTTTACTGCAACAAATAAGACCAGATAACTGCCGACCGCAATGCACCAGGCGAGAAGTAATCTGCTAAGGATTTGTGTAAAAACAACTTCCGTTTCGTAGCTGAAAATTGCTCGTAAAAAGCGCAAAAAGTAGGGAAGTTATTATTACACGGCTACTAAGGTATTTTTCTGAGCCTATTAGCGAACCGATCGCTAGGGTAAACGCCAAGAAGTAGAAAAAGTACGGCTGTGTATAGTATTTCTCAAAATAACGCATCCAATTTACGAATCCGGTTTGATAGACCCCTTCGGGATCGGGTTCATCATAGCCAAACTTTAGCTCGTAGGATTTATCCTCCATGATTCGAGCCAGATTGTTCCGGGCGGATGGTACCGCCAGGAAGGGAGTTGAAATGAGAATGGTTACCGTCATAAGCACAAGGAATCCTAATGCCGCAGTTGCAATATGCTTGATATGTATCTTCTGAATTAACCCGGCAACCAGATAACCGCCAATGGCTAAAAAGAAAAAGATGCCGTATAGTTTCGTCGCAGTTGCCAGACCGCAGGCGATTGCGGCAAAGAAGAAATGTTTTCCAAAACGCAAACGGTCGCGTTGCAAGAATAATATCGTCAACATGACGAAAAGTAACATCAGGGAATCGGGATGCCAGAAACGAACATTGTATTTTACTACTCCAGGGATGAACAACAAAAAGACAAACAAGGATACTGAACGTGCGACAGACTTAAATCCCGTTACGATATAAACGAGTATAAGTATGGATAAAATCATCGGCAGGACGCTGACAAATTGACGTAGCAAGAGAAGGCTTACTTCGGTTTGCTGGGCGAAATCGGCCCCATTGATTATGCGTGGGATGAGTAATACCAACGCAGATGAAAGAAAAAACGGGTATCCGTAATGATACTCTTCATAAACAATGACGCGATAAAGAGTGGATGATACGGTCTCACCCGGTGTTAGCATATTTACGACGATTGGATAAATCACATACTCATCCCCTCCGTATATAAGAAAAGTATCTGGATTATTGGCGCCTTGTAAATTAAAGGGGATAAATAAAGAAAAATAAACCAGTGCAATCACGAGTAGGATACTGACGGTTTTCCGCTGGGCAGGTGAGCATTCCTTCCATCGGTTCTGGAATGAGTACATGAAGGTTCTTTGTTCCTGGTATTTTTTAGAAAAGACCAAACGGAAGAGTATCCAGGTTTGCATGCAGACGAGCATACCCCAAGCAATAAATGGACGGGCAGGAGTCGGAATCGACAGCCAGGTCAACAGGAAACACTCTACAAGGGCGAGAAGTAATACAAGTAACCCGCTTTGAACAACAAACAGGTTCGTGCCGAACGAGAAGGTGCGGTTTGTCAGCAGACTTGAGATTCGTTCCGATATTCGACCGCTCCAGTGGGAATCGCGAAAAATTCTTATTGTCAAAGAAACCAGCAGGATCAATCCACAAAAACCGAAAGCCAATAACGCCATCCTGGTTTTCGAGAGCCCAAACAACCAGGCATTTTCAGGATCTGACGGGTCAGCGAGAGACAGCAACAGGGCCAGAACACCTTCCAGGATGGTAAGCATTATGAGTATTTTCAGGTGAAGGGCTTTCATTATGTATTCATCCTCCTATTAAGAATCAAAAAAGCGGGAGACGGGATTCGAACCCGCGAATATCAGCTTGGAAGGCTGATGCCTTACCACTTGGCGACTCCCGCAAATGCAGGCTGATTTTACCGTGAGGGGGTGAGCCGGTCAAGCGTGGGGCAAGCGGGTATAATATTCCCACCATGAAAACCATCCGTTTGCTCCCCACCCTTCTCCTGCTGGCCTTTTTCCTGCTGCAACCGGTGCAGGCCGCCAGCGAGGCGCCGCTGGCGCTCGTGATGGGCATCGACGGGGCCATCTACCAGATCATGGAAGAGTACCTGGCGCGCAGCATCCAGACCGCTGAAGGACAGGGGGCCGAACTGCTCATCCTGCGCCTCAATACTCCGGGAGGGGATGTGAATACCACCATCAACATGGTGCAAGCGATGCGCGCCAGCCGGATACCGATCGTGGTCTACGTGGAACCGCGCGGCGCCTGGGCTGCCTCGGCTGGGACGATCATCGCCCTCGCCGGTCACGCCGCGGCCATGGCTCCCGAGACAACCATCGGGGCAGCCACCCCGGTCGGCTCGGAAGGCGAGGACCTGGGCGAGACGATGGAGACCAAGGTCAAGGAGATCATGAAAGCCACCGTCCGTTCCCTGGCAGAACGGCGCGGCCCGCAGGCGGTGGAACTGGCCGAGGCCACCATCGAGCAGGCTGTGGCTGTCTCGGCCGGCGAAGCGCTCGAGGCGGGATTGGTGGATTTTATTGCCGAAGATGTGGACAAATTACTGGCGCAACTGGATGGTTTCCAGGTCGAGGTCGGCGGCGAGACAGTCGTCCTGGATACGGCAGGAGCGGTGGTGGAGACGGTCGAAATGACGCTCATCGAGCAATTGTTGATGATGCTGACCAACCCCAACATCGTTGTGCTGCTGCTCTCGATTGGCGTTCAGGCCATCCTGATCGAGATCTCCAGCCCCGGCGGCTGGGCGGCCGGGTTCATCGGGGCGGTCTGCCTGGCGCTGGCCGCCTATGGCATGGGCGTACTGCCGGTCAATTGGTTCGGGATCGCCTTCCTACTGATCGCCTTCGTGCTGTTCATCGTTGACATCAAGGCTCCCACCCACGGCGCATTGACCGCTGCCGGGGTGGGCTCGTTCATCGTCGGTGCGCTGGTACTCTTCAACTCGCCCGGCACACCCCAGTTCCAACGCGTCTCGGTGCCGCTCGTCATCCTGCTCGCCATCCTGACCGGGGCCAGTTTCGCCGTCATCCTGGGTTTCGCCCTGCGCGCCCTGCGCCGCCCGGTGCGCACCGGGCAGGAAAGCCTGGTCGGCCAGGTCGGCGTGGCCCGCACCTCCATCGCCCCCGACGGACAGGTCCAGGCGGCGGGGGAACTCTGGAGCGCGGTGTTGGCCGAAGGGTCCGGGAAGATCCACAAAGGCGACCGGGTGGAGGTCGTCAAAGTCGAAGGATTGCGTTTGAAGGTCAGGAAACTATAAGCCGGGTTACCATGCACGCCCGGACCAACCCTGGAATTACGCCCCGGAAGAATCCCCACAGAGGAAATCATGCCTGTCATCCCAACCCGCGAACGGGTCGATCCCCAGAAAACGGACACTGCCCCGCTGCGCCGGCCGGAGTGGATCAAGGTGCGCGCCCCCGCCGGCGAGACCTACCAGCAGGTGCAGACCCTGATGCGTTCGAAAGCGCTGCACACTGTTTGCGAGGAAGCCATGTGCCCGAACCTGGGGGAGTGCTGGGGCTCCGGCACGGCCACCTTCCTGATGCTGGGAGATATCTGCACGCGGACTTGCAAGTTCTGCGACATCAAACACGGCAAGCCGGGCCTGCTCGACTGGGGCGAAGCCGAACGCGTGGCGCAGGCGGTGAAAGCCATGGACCTGAAACACGCCGTCATCACCTCCGTCAACCGCGACGACCGGCGGGATGGCGGCGCGCCGGTCTTTGCCATGGTCATCCGCCGCATCCGCCAACTGCTGCCAGGCTGTTCCATCGAGGCGCTTATCCCGGATTTCAAAGGCTCACTCGAGGCGTTGAAGATTGTGATGGACGCCCGCCCGGAGATCCTCAACCACAACGTCGAGACGGTGCCGCGCCTGTTCAAAAACGTCCAGCCGCAGGACAATTACGCCTGGGCTGCCGCCACGCTCTCGAACGCCAAAAAACTCGATCCCGAGGCGCTGACGAAATCGGGCATCATGCTCGGGCTGGGTGAAGAGATCGAGGAAGTCAAAGCCGTTATGCGCGACCAGCGCAGTTGGGGCGTGGACATCCTGACCCTCGGCCAGTACTTGCAGCCCTCGAAGAAGCACCTGCCGATCGCTCGTTATTACTCCCTGGAAGAGTTCAAGGAACTGCGCGAATACGGGCGCGGGATCGGGTTCAAGTGGGTCGAAGCCGCCCCGCTGGTGCGTTCGTCATACCATGCCGCCGAGCAGGTGCGGGCATTGAGCGTCGTGCATCGCAAGTTGTATGGGGAAAGCGGCAGTTGACTCGCTCCATGCAAAATAAACAAAAAATCCCCGAGATATTCATCCCGGGGATTTTGTTGCTGCACGATGGATCTAGCCGATGACGACCACGTTGCTGGCCTGCGGGCCCTTGGGACCCTGCTCGACTGTGAACTCGACCTTCTGGCCTTCGTCGAGGTTCTTGAAGCCGTCGCCCTGAAGGGCGGAGTAGTGGACAAAGACATCCGGTCCGTCCTCGCGGGTGATGAAACCGAAGCCCTTGCTGCCGTTGAACCATTTGACCGTGCCGGTGATACGTTCTGACATTTTTGCCTCCTTATGGCAAGTGAAAAAAAGTGGAGGACCCGTTTGTTTCGCCAGAACTGGTAAACAAAGGGCTCATGGTTCCGATCCCATGAGCCGATGTGGTTTGCACTGCCAAAGCGAACTTCAGGTATCCTTAGTTCACAATCTTACCACAGATGAGATTATGTATGTAACGACTTTTTGGTACGCTTGTATCTTACTCTGTCCTTTATGCACATTCCACGCGCGGTCTGGCAACGTTGACCTTCCCGGCGGCTTCCCTCCCGTCGAACGGACGGCTGGAAAGTTGCGCTATTGTTAGATTACTTTTGTCCGCCTGTGCTATACTGAGATTAATCTCATGCCGTCCATAAGCAGTTATGCGATCTGCATAAACGCGTGTTGAACTAAGCGCTTCGCGCAGGGGGCTGTCCGATAGCGGGGCGAAATTCTGAAACAGCGTCTCTTATCATCAAAACAGGCTATATTTCCTGTGTAGAAATCCACTTCACACAGGAGATATAGCCATGTCTATTTTACGACAAAAGATGATCGAAGACC
>Ga0194126_10004348_pt1 | contig 21740 bp, 18 predicted proteins | sample TA2KigC150mmetaG_FD_148641 | JGI IMG/M metagenome (GOLD analysis project Ga0194126, IMG submission 148641) | Freshwater microbial communities from Lake Tanganyika, Tanzania - TA2015035 Kigoma Deep Cast 150m | ecosystem: Environmental > Aquatic > Freshwater > Lake | place: Tanzania: Lake... | reverse complement strand
CAGAAACCACAGATAAACACAGATGAACACCGATTTTCTTGATGAACAGCCGTCTTTTATCGCCGAAATCCCTTTTATCTGTGTTCATCTGTGGCCGATTTGAGTTTTAAAACACTCTCTAAGGAGTTTAGCTTCTGAATCTTCCAGCGGAGAGGGAGGGATTCGAACCCTCGGTGGCCTGAAAGACCACAACGGTTTTCGAGACCGTCCCAATCGTCCACTCTGGCACCTCTCCAGTGGTGGGGGAATTATACCAAAAGATTCCCGAAAGAAGGGGTGCGGGCTTGCGTAGCAAACCTGCCCCTTTTTTCGGATATTAAATCTCCGCTTGAGTATGCGCATCCGGGAAGTACACCTCTGGGATACCCGCCTCCCCAAGCTTTTCCATCAGCGGCTGCGCGCCGCGCTCCTCGCCGTGCACCAGGAAAATCTTCTCGACCTTGTCTTTTGCCGCCTCGGCGTACTCGAGCAGCATCTGCTGCCCGGCATGCGCGGAGAGACCGCCGATGGTAGCCACTTCCGCCCGACGGCGATAGGGCTTACCAAATATCACGACCCTTTCTTCGCGGTCCGCCAGACGGCGGCCCAGGGTATACGGCGCCTGCCAGGAGACGATCATGATCGTATTGAGAGGGTCTTCGATATTGTTCTTCAGGTGATGCAGAATCCGTCCAACCTCCGCCATCCCCGAAGCGGAAATGATCACAGCAGGCCCTTCTACATCATTGATGGCTTTTGAATCATCGACTGAACGGGTATAGGTGAGCAAATCGAAACCCAAGGCGGCGCGGTGCTTATCGTTCCGTAAAAAATCTTTGGTTTCTTCATCGAAGATCTCGGGGTGGGCGTGGAAGATATCTGTGGCGTTGACAGCCAGCGGGCTATCAACGAAAACCGGGATGCGAGGAATATCTCCTCCATCAATCATCTGATGGAGGTAGTACACCAATTCCTGGGTGCGGCCAACCGCAAAGGCAGGGATGATCACCTTGCCCCCACGTTCGACCGTTTTGTATACCACCTCCCGAAATTCCTCGAATGCGGTCTGGGGATCGCGATGCGTCTTATCCCCATAGGTACATTCCATCAACAAGTAATCGGTATCAATGGGCAGGACAGGGTCGCGCAACAGCGGCAGATCGCGCCGCCCGATATCCCCTGAGAACCAAAGCCGGAATTTACGCCCCTTCTCTTCGATATCCAGCACCACCGCCGCCGACCCCAGAATGTGCCCGGCCTCGACAAAACGAGCCGCTACACCAGGTGTTGGTTCGAACTCCTTTTCATAGGGGAGGCCGACGAAACATTGCGCTACCATAGCGGCATCCACCTGGGTGTAAAGCGGTTCGACAAGCGGTTCTCCGCGCCTGGCAAGTTTTTTGTTGAGATACGCAGCATCGGCTTCATGGATATGGCCCGAATCCATCAGCATGATATTGCCCAGGTGCGCGGTCGCTTTGGTAGCATAGATGGGGCCATCGTATCCAAGTTTAGCAAGGTGGGGAAGATTACCGCTGTGGTCAATGTGCGCGTGGGATAGGATCACTGCATCCAATTGGGTGGGATCGAAATGGAAATGACGATTGAGTTCGTAAGTATCCTGGCGCCGCCCCTGGAATAGACCGCATTCCAGGAGCAGCTTATGACCGTTGATCTCTAAGAGATGCTGCGACCCTGTAACGGTACGCGCCGCGCCGTGAAAGTGGATTATCATCGTCGAACCTCCAGCAGCCTCGATATTTCATCCCCAAATTGCTCTAATCGCCAGGGGACGCTTTCCATTATCAACCCCAGATCAGCTTTGGTTTTCGGATTCTGCTCTGCGAGGGAATAGAGGATATCTTTGGGCAAGATCACATCGGATTTGACGTCGAAACGGCGCGCCTTGCGGATTCGCCAGTTCCGCAATCGCTCGACCCGATCGAGATAGTCGCTGTTTGGGCGCGGTTTGCGCGCCGGCTCGACCGGAGGGGCGGATAATCCCCGCCTGACCGAAGCCAGCATCCCTTCGCCAAGCCAATTCACCTGTCGCGAGGAAATCCCGTTGATCCGCTCCAGCTCCTGGAGCGTTTCCGGGGCTGTTTCGGCAATTTGCATAAGCGTTTTGTCGCTGACAACTTTGAATAAAGGGCGATCCAATGACCTGGCCTTTCGATCCCGGAATTGACATAATTCTTTCAGCACAGCCGCCTGCCAGGGATCGAGTTCATGCGCGCCTTTGATTCGGAAGCAATCGCCATTGCCGTTGGGATGGTTCAGAGAATTCACTTTACTGCAACGCCGGAAGTCTTCGATCGCCAGAGGCCAGCGCCCGCTTTCTTTCAACTCAGCTTTCATCTGGTCGCGCAAAGGAAGCAAGAAATGGGTGTCTATTTGGGCGTAAGTCATCATCTCTTTGGAGATCGGGCGCTGCCCCCAGTTGGCGCGCTGGTATTTCTTGTTTACTCGAACGCCGAAGCGATCCTTGAGAATCGAACCCAACCCCACTGCGTTCCATCCCAAAATCCGGGCCGCGATCATGGTATCGAATAGACCCGAAACCATAAAACCAAAATCCTGGTGCAAGATGATCAAATCATACTCCGAAGCATGGAAAACCTTCTCGATTTCAGGGTTGTCGAAAATCGAGGCCAAAGGCGAAAGGTCATCGAGGGTCAACGCATCGACCAGGTAATCTGCTTGTGGGGTGGAAAATTGGATCAAACATACCTGCTCGCGATACGCGTACAGGCCATTGGCTTCTGTATCCACAGCGATGATAGGCTCGCGTGATAACTCCCCTGCCAGGCGCGCCAAAGCATGGGGACGAGCGATGAAGATAGGATCGGGCAATTCGTCTAAACGCATAGCCCAATTATAGCCTATCTGTGAAAATGTTTCTCTAAGACAACCGCGTCCACTCCCCCGCGATAATAATCGGGCCACGAGCCAACCTGCCGGTAGCCAAAACTCTCATAGAGCCGGATGGCAGTGTTGTTCCCCGCCCGAACGCTCAACCGAATCCGCTCGACTCCCAGGTTTTCTTCGCAAGCATTCAGCAAAGCGCTGCCAATGCCTCGACGCTGAAAGGCAGGTAAAACCCCAATCGTGGCAATCCACGCCAAATCTTCGGGTTTGCGCACCTCCCCAGCGATGAATCCCACCATCTTGCCAGCGATTACCGCTTTGAGACGGACGACCCCCGGAAAGGACAACACCCCGATCACATCCAAAAGAGGCCAGGCATCCTGTTGAAAGCAGGCCTGTTCTAAATGGCGCAGTTCTTGTAAATCGCGCCAGGTAGCTGGCATGATCTCCACCGGGCTACCTGGCAGATTTATAAAACCGATACTCATCTCGTCGAGAGATTTCGTCGGGAGCCAGCCGGGAGGTGCCGACTCCTTTTAGCGTGATTCTGCCGAATTCTACTCTTTCTGCCCTTTGATGAAATCACCTAACAGGCTGGTGAACTCCATCGGGAAGATGAACTTGGTCGCTTCAGAAACGCCCAATTTCTTCAGCATATCGAAATATTGAAGCGTCATGGTCTTTTGATCGATTGCTTGAGCTTTTTCATAGATCTTCTCGAGAGCGGCTGCATACCCCTCAGCGTGCAGCAATTGGGCTTGCTTCGCTCCCTCGGCATCCAGAATAGCGGCCTGCTTTTTGCCCTCGGCTTCGAGGATAGCAGCCTGCTTCTGGCCTTCTGCGACATTGATGGCAGCATCACGTTCACCCGTGGACTCGGTCACCAGGGCGCGGCGCACACGCTCGGCGGTCATCTGGCGGTTCATGGCATCCTGGATCTCCCTGGGCGGGATGATCTCGCGGATTTCCACATTGGTGACCTTGACGCCCCAACGTTCGGTGACCTCGTCCAAGCGCGTACGCAACAAGTTGTTGATATGCTCACGTTCCACCAGCACTCCATCGAGCTGGATGCCGCCGATCACGGCGCGCAAGGTTGTCGTGGCCATGCCCTGGGCGGCGGACTCGAAATTACCTACCTGCAAGACGCTTTCGACCGCATCGAGTATTTTGTAATACCAGATGAAGTCAATCGAGATGCTGGCGTTGTCTGAGGTGATGGCGGTCTGATGGGGGATTTCACGCACTTGCTCGCGCAGGTCTGCGCGCACGCCGCGATCAATGACGGGGATCAGAAGTACGATTCCAGGTCCCTTGGCGCCAACGCAACGCCCCAACCGAAAGACCACCAATCGCTGATATTCGGGAATGATCTTGATCGCGCTGGCTAACACCACCAGGGCGATGATGATCACACCACCGACCAGACAGGTGATAAACCCACCTGCGGCCGCTAAATCTTGGGCAAGAACTGAATAGAACATGACAGCCTCCTTTACTTATTCTCTACTTCTTCTACACGCAAGATAAAACCTTCGCGAGCGACTACTCTTACTGCTGCGCCTTGTGCGATGGGATCCTTGCTGTAAACCGACCATAATTCACCTCGCACTTGCGCTGATCCTTCCTGGTGAATATCGGTTTTGGCTTCCCCGATCGTTCCAATCAACGCGCCCAGGTCATGGGCAAAAGGCGCCTCGCCTGCTTCCAGGGTTTTTTGGACAGCAAGCCAGAAGAATCCTCCGGCTAATAACGAAACTACACTGGCTAGTACCGGGTTGACAACTGGTTTCCACCAAATCTCCCCCCTGAATAAGAACACGGAGCCAACGATCAAGGCCAGGATCGAAATTCCCAAGAAAATCATGCGCCTGGATTTGCGCACAGCAAAAATGAAGGGCACTACCCCACATACAAGGATGATCAAGGCCCAATAGTTGATGGGCAGGTTGTAGATGCCCCATCCGGCCAGCAACAAGACAAAGATGGCGCCGATCTCCAAAACGCCTGATCCTGGGGTCAGGATGGCCATCAGCGCCATCGAGAATCCACCTATAAGGAAAAGATAAGCAACATTAGGATTCAGTAAAAAGTCAGCCATGAACTACTCCTCTATTCGTCCAAAAGACAGGCGACGACGGACGGCGTTGATTATTTTATCAGATAGCGGTCGGTTGTCTGTGGTCAGCGGTCGTTACAATGACTTCTCATAGAATCGATATGTCTTATACACCTCGCCGCCCATCACGCGGATGGGGCGGCTGATGGCGTCGTTGGTTTCCAAGATCCAACTCATTTCTGCGTGTTGGATGCCCTTTTTCAGGGCAGCCTTCGCAGTCTCGTAATAGAAAAGGGCGTCTACCCCCTGGGCGCGGTAGGCCGGCAGAACGCCCAGGATCAACACCCTGGCCCAACTCACGGATCGTTTTACTTTCCAATGCCAGATCATCTTCGCCATCGTCCACCACTCCGGAGTTCCAGGCCGAGGATAAGCCAGACGCAAGGGTTGGTTCAGATCGGGCAGGGTGATGCTGACCCCAATGGGCTGGCCGCCGATCTCTGCGACCAAAGTCAGGTCGGGGTCGAGAATGGGGCGCAATTCCTTACCCATCTGAGCGAATTCCTCATCCGTCATCGGCACGAAGCCCCAGTTGCGCGCCCAGGACTGGTTGTAGATTTTCTTGACTTGCTCCACCTCCTGATCGAAGTCCTTCAAATCTACTTTGCGGATATGGATTTCGTCCCTGGCTTTGATCTTCTCCACCACGCGGATCAACTTCTCGGGGAATTTGCTGCCGCCGGCAAAGATGTCGGTATCCAGGGTATAGGCGTGCAAATCCATCGCTTTGTGATAACCCTGGTTTTCGATATAGCCCACATAGCGTCGGGGATTGTAGGTCATCAAAATGCGCGGAGGGTCGTCGAAACCATCCACCAACAAACCGCACTCCTCGTTCGTAGAGAATTGCGCCGGGCCGCGCAGGGTGGTGTGTCCGCGCTCCCTGGCCCAATTTTCAGCAGTCTCTAAGAGCCGTCGGGCAGCCTCGTGGTCATCGAGTACCTCGAAAAATCCAAAGAAGCCGATATTTTCGTTGTGAAATTCATTGTGCCGATGATTGGTAAAAGCAGCGATCGTGCCCACCACTTCGTCGCCGCGTTTGGCCAGGAAGAAGGATACGTCTGCATGCACGAAGAAGGGATGGTGAGCGGGATTGACGAAGTTCATGCGCTCCGAGAATAGCGGCGGCACCCAATGGAGGTCATCTCGATAAACACGCCACGGCAGGCTCACGAAGGCTCGCCGGTCTTCGATAGATTCTACGGATTGGAGGGTTAGAGGTTTCATGATTCCATTATACATCAATTATCCCTGCCAGGGGATTTGCGTGGTATCATTTCGGTATGGATGTAGCTTTCCATAATCAATAATTAATCAATAATTCACGAAAGCGATCAGGAGCCCGTCCCCGGGCGACCCGCGGATGGGTCTTGGATCCTTTTTCGTGAAGTACTGATAATTAATTGAGGCATTTTGGTTACAAGGATGATTGATTTAGCTATCAACACTGATCTGACTTGCAAGAAACTTACCGGCTTCATCGAAAGCGAGGTCGCCCGCGCGGGCCTGGAGCGCGCTGTGGTCGGCCTTTCTGGTGGAGTGGACTCTGCCTTGAGCTGCTGCCTGGCTGTAGAAGCTCTCGGTCCGCAGAATGTCCTGGCTGTGCGTATGCCCTACAAGACTTCGGCCCGCGACACCTTAGAGCACGCTCAATGGGTGATCGAAAAAACCGCCGTGCAATTCCTGACCGTGCCTATCACCGAGATGGTTGATCCGCTTTTCGAACGCTTCCCCGAGGCGAGTGAGATACGCCGCGGCAACGCCATGGCCCGCGCCCGTATGATCGTCCTTTATGATCAATCCGCAGCCTTCCGCGGATTGGTCGTTGGGACGGGTAATAAAACCGAAATCCTGCTGGGGTACACCACTCTCTACGGGGATTCTGCCTGTGCCCTGAACCCCATCGGTGATCTGTACAAAACCCAGGTGCGACAGCTCGCGCGCGCGATGGGCATCCCAGCGGAAATCATCGAAAAGCCGCCCTCCGCTGGTCTATGGGCAGGGCAAACCGACGAAGGCGAGCTGGGCTTCACCTACGAAGAAGTAGACCGATTACTCTACTTGTTAGTTGAAAAAAGATACACTCCCAAAGAGTGCGTCGAAGCGGGGTTAGCTGAAGAATTCGTCCAGCGCGTCATCGAACGGATGCAGCGCAACTATTTCAAACGCGTCATGCCCCCGATTGCCAGGCTCACTGACCGCGTCGCGGAGGATGATTTTCAGTATCCAAGAGAATGGGGGACGTAATCAGTGCGTATTCCTCCTGCATTACTCCACCGCCGCTTCCGGTTGCTTTGGAGCGGCTTGCTTATTTCCGCGGCTGGCTCGCAGATGCAGTTCTGGGCGTTGCTCTGGCACATCCGCACGCTCAGCGACCAACCCATCGCGCTGGGCGCTATTGGGGTGGCGCGCGTCATTCCTATTCTGATCTTCTCGTTGATCGCAGGCATCGCCGCCGACACCTTCGACCGCCGGCGCATCCTGTTCATCACCCAGTCCGCCCGCATGGCGGTGGCAGCCATGTTGGGTTGGCTCACCTGGACGGGACAAATCGCCCTCTGGCACATCTACACCCTGACCGTGCTGGAAGCCATCGCCACCTCGTTCGACCTGCCGGCGCGCCAATCCTTGACCCCCAATCTAGTTCCCTTCCAGATTTTACCCAATGCCTTCAGCTTGCAATCAATGGCGTTTACGGTTGGCTCGATCGTCGGCCCGGCTTTGAGCGGCATCGTGATCGGTTATCTCGGCCAGACCTGGGTATATTTCATCAACAGCGCCTCGTACCTGGCGGTCATCCTCGCCTTGATCTTGATGGGGCCGGTAGCCCAGCAGATCACGCTCCAAAGAGGCCGCGGCCAGGCCAGATGGAAGGCCATGGGCGAGGGGCTGAATTTCATCCTCAATCATCCCATCATCCTGTCCAGCATGCTGCTTGATTTCTTCGCCACTTTCTTCTCCTCGGCCAATGCCCTACTGCCGATCTTTGCCGTGGATATTTTGAGGATAGATGAAATCGGTTATGGCTGGCTCTCGGCGGCTCAATCCATCGGCGCGGCGTTGACAGCATTGCTCATGTCGCAGTTCGACAGAATCCGACGCCAGGGAGTTGTCCTGTTGGTGTCAGTGGTATCCTACGGGATATGTACGCTGCTCTTCGGAGTATCGCGCTGGTATGAGCTTTCGTTCCTGGCGTTGGCGTTGATCGGCGCATCCGACACCGTCAGTATGATCATTCGCAACACCATCCGGCAGTTGCAGACTCCCGATTACATCCGCGGGCGCATGACCAGCATCAATCAAATTTTCTTCATGGGTGGGCCTCAACTCGGCGAGCTCGAAGCCGGAGTGGTAGCTCAATTCTTCGGCGCCCCACTCGCGGTGATTACGGGCGGGATCGGCTGCATCCTGGCCGTGGCGTGGATCGCCAGACGCTGGCCGATGTTGAGAAACTATCAAGGGGATGAACCTTCATAGGAAAGCTGGAAATGTCGAATTCATAACATTGCGAAATTTGAACCGCCAATACGCAAAGAGATGCGAAATTTGGACGCCAAGACGCAAAGAGCGCAAAGAGAACGAAAAAGTTACTGCTCAGGCTATCGATTGGAAATCGAGGCTGCGTTGCGAAACCGACCTTCGTCGGTTGAAAATCCAATCCGCGAAGGTGGATTTCGCATGCCAGCCTCGAATTTATTCGATGGCTGAACAGTTACGTGTGGAAGGTAATTCGATTCTCCTTCGATTGTGCTGTACTCAGAACTGCAATCGTTCCCACTCAGCAATCAGGGCGTGCATCTCGCTTTGGATTTCGACATAATCATCCCCCAGGCGTTGAACTTCAGCGGAGTCTTGGGGAGGGTTTTCCAACTTCTGGCTGATTTCGGCCAGTTGGATTTCTAATTCGGCAGCGCGATTTTCGATCTGCTTGATGCGCTTCTGCCGGCGCCGCTGCTCGGAAAGGGCGCGGTTCTTTGCGATGCGCGCTTCTCGGTAGGAATCCGCCCCATCGTTTTCAGAATCACGCCCGAGGGGGTCCGCAGCATCCTGTTGATCTTTACTGGCGCGATATTCGCTGTAGGTTCCACGGAAAACATGCAGGCTGTCACGATCCATATCGATATCCCAGATCTGCGTCCCCAAGGCGTCTATCAGATAGCGGTCATGGGATACCAGGATGGTCGTCCCTTTGAATTCATCTAACACGGCCTGCAGCACTTCTTGCGCAGGGATATCGAGATGGTTGGTAGGCTCGTCGAGCAGCAGGAAATTGGCATCGCTGAGGGCCAGCTTGGCCAGGGCTAGACGGCCGCGTTCGCCGCCAGATAGCACAGCCACTTTCTTGAAGACATCCTCTCCGGTAAAGAGATAGCGGGCCAGGTAGCTGCGGATTTCAGCTAGGAACATATTCGGCGCCACGGACTCGATTTCCTGCACGAGCGTGTTCTCGGGATCGAGGTTTTCATGCGCCTGAGGGAAGTAGCCAATGTCTAGACTGGCCCCCAGGTGGATCTCGCCCTTGAGTGGCGGCAACTGCCCGAGGATGGTCTTGAGGAAAGTGGTTTTTCCGGCGCCATTGGGGCCGATCAGGGCGGCGCATTCCAGGCGCCGCAATTCGATATCCGGCGCAGTGAAGAGGGGTTTCCCCGGAAAGCCGATTTGCAGATCGTGTGTCCGCAGAACCAGCTCGCCGCTGCGCTGCCTGGCTCGAAGGTTTAGCACGAGTTTCTCGGGACGCCGCAGCGGATTGCGCAAGGCTTTGATGGCGGCATGCGCCTGATCTACGCTCATGATGCTCCTGGTCGTGGCGACGTCTTCGGAGATCTCGCTCCAGGATTTGCCCTGTATGGCATCCAAACCGATCTGCTCGATGGCTTGAAGCTGGCGGCTGAGGCGCTTGAGCCTGCCTCTGGCGCTCGATACATTCTGACCGGCGATATTGCGTTTGATGTAGTCGAGTTCTTTTTCCAGGCGCAATTTCTCGGCCTCGAAAATCGTCGCCCGACGTTCCCAGCGATCCTGGCGCTGGTGAAGATAGTGCGTGTAATTTCCTCGATAGGTCTCGAAGCCCGTTGGACTCATCTCCCAGACATGGTTGCAGACTTCATCGAGAAAATAACGGTCGTGGGAGACAATCAGGGCCGCGCCATCCCAATCTTTTAGATAACCCTCCAGCCATTCCACTGCCTGGATATCGAGGTGATTGGTCGGTTCGTCGAGCACCAGCAGCCTGGGCGCTTCGAGCAGCAGGCGCGCGAGGATGGCGCGCGTGCGCTGCCCCCCGGAGAGGTGTATCAGAGGCATGCGGAATTCGTCATCGGCGAATCCCAAACCGGTCAGCACCTGCCGGATACGGGTTTCATAGAGATAGCCGCCGGCATGCTCGAACTTTTCCTGCAAAGCGCCGTATCGCTCCAGAATATCCTCGTCTTGAGGAGCGACCCCCATCAGCGCTTCCAGGCGTGCCAGTTCGGCCTCTTGTGATTGCAAGCTGGCAAAGGGCAGCAGACATTCCTCCCACAGCGTGCTGTCAGACTCGAGCACGGATTCCTGGGGGAGGTAGCCTAGCGTCAGACCGCGCGCTCGATGCACTTCCCCGGCCGAGGGAGGCTCTATTCCTGCGATGACGCGCAGCAACGTGGTTTTGCCTATGCCATTCGGCCCAACCAGGGCGACACGCGCCCCATGCGGGATGCTCAATGTAAGCCCGGCGAAGATATCAACGGGATCGTAAGATTTTGCGAGGTTGTGAGTAGATACCAGAGACATGGACGGTGTAGAGAATCCACTAAGGACGCGAAGTTCACGAAAGGTTCTTTAGTGGTAACTGCTCAGCCATCGAACGGATTTACCCGAAAAAAGGGTGTGCGCAGGGGGCGTAGCCCCCTGCGCACACCCTTTTTTCGGGAATTTCTCCGTTTGGCTGAGTAGTTACCTTTAGTGTTCCATAGTGACCTTCGTGGATTCCTCCATAATCAGGTGAAAATGTAATTGGGGAACATCTTGATATGCTCCTGCGTTTAGGATGAGACGATAGCCCGATTCCGTGGGTTCATTTTGACCGGCGAAGCCCTGGGCAATTTTCATGATTTCGAGCAGCAAGCCGCCATCGGCTGGTTCCAGATCAGCGACGCCGGGTATGGCTTTCTTGGCAACCAGCAGAAAATGCACTGGATAACTTGGCCGTGGATGATGGAAGGCCAACACGCTATCACTCTCATACACCCGTTTCATCGGTAGAAGGGAACTCATATGGGTGAAGAGCCAGGGGAGCATCCAGGCCCCAAATTTCGATCGGGCAACACGCAACCAGAACATATCCGAGATATAGCAATCCTGGCACGCGGATTGCATCCTTTCGAAGAACCGCCTAATTTTACCCTATCCGCGAGGCGCTGCGAGACCCCATTTTGGTGGTCGAAACTCTTATTACAGCGCAAAGTTACACAAAAATGATCTCCAGACCCGTCCTCGGGGCGCCCGAGGACGGGCTTTCGATCAAGTTTTGGAGCTATTTACGCCGACGTTGCGCTGTAATACTCTACTCCTTCGAAAAAGCGGCTCATGTTATAATCGGTCGGCCAAACCATCTCCACACGAACATTACTGATTTGTGTATCGCCGATGGTTGGGCCTATTGGAAAGTAGTATTCCGCAGACAATGACAAAAACCAGCAGCTTTGGAACGACTTCACGGATAGGTCACGATTCTTCGCAGTATTACCATTCACGGCTATATTCGGATTTGCCAGGAGAGAACGGCTCGCACCCTGTTCCTGATAATGAGTTTCCAGCCGAATATGAGAATACGATCATCCTGGGAAGTTCGGAATGTATGCAGGAGATTCCAAGCAATTCCTTACACTTGATGGTCACATCACCGCCATATAATGTGACCAAAGTATATGACGAGGATCTTACACTCGAGGAATATTTGCAATTGCTTAGAAACGTATTTTCGGAAACGTATCGGGTTTTGGTGTATGGAGGCAGAACTTGCGTCAATGTTGCGAATTTGGGACGGAAACCTTATATCCCGCTCTCCGACTATATTTCACGCATGATGAACGATATTGGTTTTCTCATGCGAGGAGAGATCATCTGGCATAAGGGAGCAGGGGCCGGCGTATCTATGGCCTGGGGGAGTTGGCAGTCCGCGGTCAATCCGGTCTTGCGGGATACACATGAATATATTCTGGTTTTTTCGAAGGGTTCGTTTTCGAGGAATACGCCAGATGGGAGAGAAAACACGATAGAAAAAGAACAGTTTATGGAGTGGACGAAATCCGTTTGGATGATGAATACCGAATCGGCAAGAAAGGTAGGACACCCCGCGCCGTTTCCAGTCGAACTTCCTTATCGGTTAGTTCAAATGTATACCTATAAGGGCGATGTTGTGCTGGACCCCTTCATGGGCAGTGGTTCGACAGCTATTGCGGCGCTAAAATCCGAGAGAAAGTATATTGGCTATGATGTTGATCCTGAATACATTCGATTAGCCGAAGAAAGAATAGCACCATACAAATCACACTTATGAACGCTCGAATTCGATCTACAATACTTAACAAAGGACTCGCAATCGGTCTTTGGGTTAGCCTGGGGATCATTGCGGTCATCATCGCCTGGACGACTTATGACCTGGTGAGCAGTCTGGTGGCATCCTGGAGCATGACATCTTTACCAGGTGTGGCCATCATCGAACCTGCTCCAGTCCCTGGCAGCGGAGAGGAAACTGGCGCGTCGGGAACGGTCGAAGAAGCCCCGGCGCCATCCGTTTCTACCGCTCCAACCGGCCCACAGCCTGAACCCTGGGACGGCGCAAGCCGGGTCAATGTCCTGATCATTGGACTGGATTACAACGAGTGGCGCGGCGATATCGGCGCGCCTCTCTCGGATACGATGATCCTGTTGACCATTGACCCACTGACCAAAACCGCCGGGATGCTTTCTATCCCTCGCGACTTGTGGGTGAGCATCCCCGGGTTCGATTATGGCAAAATTAACACCGCCTATCAACTGGGCGAAGCCTATAAACTCCCCGATGGAGGGCCTGGGTTAGCCCTGGCCACGGTCGAGCGACTGCTTGGGATTCCTATCCAATACTATGCCCAGATAGATTTCGAGGCTTTCGTGTATTTCATAGATCAACTGAGGGGGGTAAAGATAGATGTGCCAAACGAAATCTGGGTGGATATCTATGACGATGACAAGGGCAAAATCATGATTCGAACGGGCAGGCAGACCTTATCAGGGGAATATGCTCTGGCTTACGCGCGCGCTCGCAACTCTCGCGGCGGCGATTTCGACCGATCAGCGCGCCAACAACAAGTGATCATGGGGATTCGCCAACGCATTCTGGAGTTCGACATCTTGCCCAGCCTCATTCAGAACGCCCCGGAGATCTACCAACATATCTCCGGCAGCATCAATACCAATCTGGCCCTCGATCAGGTGATCAAATTGGCCTGGCTTGCGATGGATGTGGATGCTGCAAATATCAAGAGCGGGATCATCGCGCCGCCCGATCAGGTCACTTTCGGCAGGTCCCCCGATGGCTTGGAAATCCTCAAACCCATCCCCGACCAGATTCGCATCCTGCGCGATGCAATCTTTACATCGGCGCAGTCAGCCGGCCCTTTGGCCTATGAAGGCAAAGGACCCCTGGACTTGATGATCGAAGAGGGCGCAAGGTTGAAGATATTGAATGGGACGAGCGTCCCTGGTCTGGCGAACCGCACGGGTGACTACCTCAAAAGCCTGGGCGCGAATGTCACGGTAGTTGGCGACGCCGACGGAAACGGCTATAGCAATACCAGCGCTTACGACTACACAGGCAACCCCTACACATTGATCTATCTGTCCGAACTGTTTGGGATGACGACATTCAACATCCATGGTCGCTATGAAAACCCCAGCGATGTAGATGTGACGATCATCTTAGGTGAAAATTGGGCTAACAGCAACCCCATGCCGTAGAATCAGGCGACTCGACGGGTGAACTCTCCCCCGTCGAGGATTTCCTTTCGCCATGCGCAACTCCCCCACGCCTCCGCAATCGAGCCGAACGCTCCCCAGACACTGGTTATTCTGGGTGTTGACCGCTGCTCTCGTCGTCGCCCTGGGTCTCACCCTCTATCTGATCTATTCGACGGTGAGAGATGGGTTCTTTCCTCCCGCATCGGACGAGATCAGCGCAGACGCCGTCGAGGAAGATCGAGGCCTTCAATTCGATGAGAACGTCTTTCGAGAATTGAGCACCCCCTTGCAGCGCAGGAATGGCCCGGCTGGGCAATCCTGGGATGGGGTAAGCCGGATCAATATATTGATCTTAGGGGTGGATGATCGAATGGACGAATTGGAGGATGGCCCTCCTCGAACAGACACCATGATCCTGGCTACACTCAATCCGGAAAACAAGACCGCCGGGTTGCTTTCCCTGCCGCGAGATCTATGGGTGAATGTACCTGGATATGGATATTACAAAATCAATCAGGCCTACTTCGTGGGAGAGGCGGAGGGGATCAGTGGGGGAGGCGCCGGATTGGCTATGGATACAGTCGAGGAGTTCCTTGGCATCCAGGTGCCTTATTATGTCCAAATCAATTTCAATACATTCATCCAATTGATAGATGAAATTGGGGGAGTCAAAATAGATGTTCCTGAACGCATCATGGTTGACCTGAGGCATGGGAAAGTCAAGACCCTGGAGCCTGGCGTGCAAACCCTGCCGGGCGATATCGCCCTGGCCTATGTGCGGGCGCGCAACACATCTGGCGGCGACTTCGACCGCGCTCAGCGGCAACAGCAAATCCTGTTGGGTATATTTCAACGCCTTACCGACTTCGACCTGATCCCAACCCTGATCAATAATGCTCCCAGCCTGTATAAAAACCTGGCCGGCGGCGTCAACACCAACCTGACCCTTTCACAAATCGCCAAACTCGGCCAGATCGCCTATAGCATTCCAGGAGAAAATATCCGACATCGCGCCATTGGACATGACCAGGTCGTGGAAGGATTCTCTTTCGATGGGATGTACATCCTGAATCCAATACCGGAGCAGATCGAGTTCCTGAAAGGTGAATTCTTCAGCATGACCCCCGTCGTCGCGAACCCAACGCCCCACCCCACTTCGACGCCCCTTACCTCCCAACCCGCGCCTGCGGAGACCTCAGAGCAGCCCCTCGTCGCAGGGGCGCAGCCCGCTCAGGAGGAGCAATCCGCGGACTCCTCTCCTCGAGGAGGCCCCAGCGTCGCAGTATACAACGGCGCCGCGGTCTCCGGCCTGGCTGGCGACACTGCTGAATATCTCAAGGCAAACGGCGTACGTGTGACAGAAATTGGCAATGCTGCTGAAATCTCCCCATACACGACCCTCATTGATTATACTGGCAACCCAGAGTTGATCGCCCGGCTGACTCAATTGCTGGGACTCCCCGACATCAAAATATACAGCCGCTACGATCCAGACACCCAGGTAGATCTGTTGCTTACCCTGGGGAATGATTGGGCGGAGAGTAACTTGTTACCGTAAGTATCAATCAGACTCCTCCCCGACATCGGGGAGGGAGCATCTATCTCCCCTGGCGAACAGGCGCTTGTGGAGGGGCAGCCCCCCCCGTGGCGGGGGATTGAAGGGGGTGCGAGGCAAACCTAAGTTCTTACGACTTCGAGCTGCAATTATGGAGCATGATTAAGTGATTTCATGGAATCGCTCTCCGGCTCTGTAGAACGCATTACCTATTACAACGCTGAAAACGGGTACAGCGTTGTGCGTATTCGCCCCTCCGGACGTTTCCCCGCGGCCAATCGTGAGGGATTGGTCACCATCGTCGGCAATCTGCCGGTACTCTGCCCAGGCGAGCGCCTCGAGCTGCTCGGTCGCTGGACCAGGCACCCCAAACATGGCTCCCAGTTCGAAGTCGAGAAGTGCGAACAGACCTTGCCGGCTACCGTGGCAGGCATCCAGCGCTATCTCGGTTCCGGGCTGATCAAGGGCATAGGTTCGCGCCTGGCCGAGCGCATCGTGGATCACTTTGGGAGCAGCACCCTCGAGATCATCGAGAACCAGCCCCAACGTCTGCTCGAAGTGCCGGATATCGGGCCTAAACGCACCCACATCATCATCGCCGCCTGGCAGGAACAGAAGCAAGTCAAAGAGATCATGCTTTTCCTGCACAGTCATGGGGTCAGCACAAACCTGGCGGTCAAAATCTACAAGACATACGGCGATTCCGCGCTCGAGATCGTGCAGGGCAACCCGTACCAACTGGCGCGCGACATCCACGGGGTGGGCTTCAAGACAGCCGACCGAATCGCCCAGGATTTAGGCCTATCCTCCGATCATCCCTCGCGCATCGAAGCTGGCCTGATTTTCACCCTCAACGAAATGAGCAACGATGGGCATGTCTACGCGCCGCAGGAAACGTTGATCGAACGAGTCACACAACTGCTCGAGGTTGATGCCAGCTTGGTCCCGCCTGCCCTGGAAAGATTGGCCGAGGAAGACTTGATCCGGTCTGACAGGATCCCGATCCCCTCTCTCCCTCGAGGGGAGGAGGCGGGAACGAGGGGGACGAGCGATTCCACCCCGCGCGGGATCGCCGAACCCCGGGCAGATTACTGCCTCCCGGCCATCTACCTGACCCCCTTCTACTACGGCGAGGTTGGCGTTGCCGAGCGGCTGCGGAAACTCGCGGAACCTACGCCCCAGGAAAGCCGCCGCCAACACCTTTCCATCCCTGCCCCGGACCTGTCGAAAGAACAACAGCAGGCCATCCGCAACGCCCTGATGCATCCCGTCAGTGTGCTCACCGGCGGCCCGGGCACCGGCAAGACCACCTGCCTGAAATCTTTGATCTTTCATCTCGAATCCCTGTCCATCCCCTACGCGCTGGCCTCTCCCACCGGCCGCGCCGCCAAACGTCTTTCGGAGGCCGCCGACCGACCCGCCAGCACTATCCATCGCATGTTGGGCTTTTCCCCCACGAAGGGCTTCAAGTATCACCCCGAAAACCCTCTGCCGGTAGAATTTCTGGTCGTGGATGAAACCTCCATGCTCGACCTGCTGCTGGCAAATCACTTGCTCAAAGCGCTCAGGCCAGGGACTCATCTGCTGCTGGTGGGAGATGTGGATCAACTGCCCTCCGTCGGCGCAGGGGACGTGCTGCGCGACGTGATCGCGAGCGGATCGGCGCCGGTGACCCGTCTGAATGCCATCTTCCGGCAGGCCGCCGGCTCGCAGATCATCACCAACGCCCATCGCATCAATTGCGGTGAACTTCCTGTCTTCCCCCCTTCACCCCACCGGAGAGAGGGGGGTGAGGGCCAGGGCGACTTCTTCCTCTTCCCCGCCGAGGATGCCCAGAAAGCCGCCGATTGGATCGAAGACGTCGTCTGCAATCGCATCCCTCAGAAATTCGGCTTCGATCCTGTCAGCCAGATCCAGGTGCTGGCGCCCATGTATCGCGGCCCTGCCGGGGTCACGGCGCTCAATCAGAGGTTGCAGGAGAGACTCAATCCTCCCCTGCCCGGAAAACCCGAAAAATCGCTGTTTGGGCAGGCCTTCCGTCCCGGCGACAAGGTCATGCAAACTCAGAACGATTACGACAAAGATGTCTACAACGGCGACATCGGCGTTGTGCATGCCCTCGATTTGGTAGAACACACGCTCACGGTGAATTTCGAGGGACGCCTGGTCAGCTACGATTGGAGCGAAGCAGACCAGATCACCCTGGCCTATGCTGTCTCTGTACATAAAGCCCAGGGGTCGGAATTCCCGGCAGTCGTATTGCCGGTGGTGACACAGCACTACATCATGTTGCAGCGCAATTTATTGTATACAGCCATCACCCGGGCGCAAAAACTTTGCGTGCTGGTTGGCAGCCGCCGCGCCATCAGCATTGCCGTACACAACAACCAGGTCGCTCAACGCTACACCGCCCTGGATTGGCGTTTGAGAGAGAGGTGACCGATGAAAATCGAAAAACATGCTGTCGTGATCCGCACAGCCCAGGAAGGAGATATCGCCGCGCTGACGGAACTATGCGGCCAACTGGGCTACCCGGCGTCGGAAGACTCTGTGGCCTGGCGCGTCCATGATCTCGTGCGGGATCCGGCGCATAGAATTTTCGTGGCGCACAACCCCGGGGCCGGAGTTGTCGGCTGGATACATGTTTTCGTGCGCCGGCTGTTAGTCGCCGATCCCCACATCGAGATCGGGGGGCTGATCGTGGACGAGGCTCAGCGCGGCCTGGGGATCGGAGAAGAATTGATCAAGGCTGTCGAGGCATGGGCGCAAAGCCTGGGAATCCCAACGATCTTCGTGCGCACGAATATCATCCGCGAAGGCGCTCATCGCTTCTATGAACGTCTGGGGTTTCAGTTAATCAAAACGTCCAGAACCTATCAGAAATATAATGATCTTTGTGCTGTAATATTCGTATCATCGAATTGATTTGACTCTCTGCCCAAATATGTGTAAACTCTTATCATAAGATGGGGCGCATCTTCGGAAGATGCCCCCACCTGAAGCGCGCAAGTCCTAATGATTATTATCTAGCCATCGAGGAGAAATATCATGGCAACCCAATCTTTCGAACTGGTTATGATCGTTGGCCCCACGCCAGAGAAAAAATTCACCCTTTCCAAACAAGAGATCATTATTGGCCGCGATGTCAATGCTGATGTGGTGATCAACATTGCCGAGGTATCCCGCCGCCATTCCCGCATGCGCCTGGAACCCGGCGGATATTCGATCGAAGACCTGGGTTCTACTAATGGAACCTTCGTCAATGGTCAGCGGCTGAGCGGGCCCCATTTGCTGCGTTCAGGAGAGCGGATTCAACTCGGCGAGGCGGTTACCCTGGTTTTTCAAGTCGCGGCATACGATATGGATGCAACCGTCGTCACTCCTTCGAGTGGCTTCGATACGGTTGCAGCAGGCCCGGCCACCCCAGCGGTCGCTGCTCCGCGGCAACCGCGTCCCGCGCCCCCCATGCAGCCCTACCCGGCGCAACAACCCGCCTATTCGGGACGCGTTCCCGCGGGGCCGGCCGCTCCGGTCCCTGTACCAGTTCCCGAAAAGGAAGGCCGCCCCTGGTTGTGGGCTGGCCTGGGATGCGTGGGTGTGATGATCTGCCTGGTCGTTATTGGAGCGGTTGCCTTCGATTTCCTGGATCTCTACTGCACGCCACCATTCAACTCCCTGTTTAGCTTCTTGTATACCTGCCCATAAACGAATAGGGTATCATCTCAATATAATGGGGGGGTGTGCGGGCGGCGAAGCCGCCCGCACCCCCCCCATTTTCCCCTTCTTATTGAGAAGATACCGAATAGGGTGTGTTTCACTCCCAGGGGGATTATCCATCTTACAGGAGCAAATGATGTCGCCGATGTTCGTCCCCGGCCCTGTGGATGTCCACCCCGACGTGCTTGCGGCTCAAACCCGTCCCATGCTGCCTCACCGTAGTAAAGAATACGAAGAGACCTTTCACCGCGCTGAAAACAACGCTCGCAAGCTGTTCGGAACTCAGAACCGGGTTTTCATCTGCGCCTCTTCAGGCAGCGGCCTGCAGGAGGCCGCAGTGCGCAACTTTGCCAGGAAAAGCGTGCTTTCCTGCGTCAACGGCGCTTTCGGAAATCGCTGGCATAGCGTAGCCGAATCCAATGGCAAGGACGCCCACAAACTGGAGGCCGAATGGGGCCAGCCGGTCACTCCCAAAGTGGTGGCCGAGGCGCTGGGCCGAAAAGAGTACGAAATCTTGACTGTTGTGCATAACGAGACTTCCACCGGCCTGCAAAACCCGGTGGATGAAATTGCGGCCGCGGCGCGCAGGGTCAGCCCGGAGACGCTGATCTGCGTGGACGCGGTCTCCTCCCTGGGAGGCGCGCCCATCGAGATGGATGCCTGGGGCCTGGATTTCGTGTTGACCTCCTCACAGAAAGCTTTGGCTCTTCCCCCAGGCCTGGCCCTGGGAGCGACCTCCGACCGGGCTTTGGACCGCGCCAAAACTGTTCCCGACCGGGGCTGGTATTTCGACCTGGTCAAACTGGAAGAATCCCGGATCAAAAATTCCACCCCGGCGACTTCGGCGGTTTCGCTGGTCTATGCCCTGGATTACCAGCTCGAGCGCATCCTCGAAGAGGGGTTACCCGCCCGTTTCGAACGCCACCGGGCGATGGCCGAACGCGTCCAGGCCTGGGCGCTGGCGCGCGGTTTCGGCCTCTTTGCGCCAGAGGGCTACCGCTCTCGCACGGTGACCGCTGTGGAGAATCTCCTGAATATGGATGTCCCCGCGCTGAACGCTTTCCTGATGGGGCGCGGTATGCGCATCGCCAACGGTTACGGCGAACTCAAAGGAAAGACTTTCCGCATTGCTCACATGGGCGAGTTGACGATGAACGACATCGAGGCGTTGTTGGATGCGATGGATGAGTTTATGAAAACATGATACTGGAAAACGTGACCCTTGAAACCTATGCCCACGGCGGCGAGGCGATTGGGCGGTTGCAGGATGGGCGCACGGTATTCGCGCCTTATGCTATCCCCGGCGAGAGGGTGAGGGTGAAGCTGGTGGAAGGCAAACCCCGTTTCGCCCGCGCTGAATTAGTCGAGATCATCGAGGCATCTCCGAAGCGCGTCGAGCCAAGATGCCGTCATTTCTTTTCGCTGACCCCCCCTTCCGTCCCCCCCGTAGACGGGTGGGAAAGAGGAGGGGTGTCCCCCGTAAACGGGGGGGAGACAGATGGGGTCTGCGGCGGTTGCCACTACCAGCACATTTCCTACGACGAACAATTACAGGCCAAGGCCGACATCCTGCGCGATCAATTGGCGCGGATCGGAAAGTTGGAAAATCCCCCCGTACAACCGACGACGCCCTGCCCTCAGCCCTGGAATTATCGCAATCACATCCAATTTCACATCGCCCCCGGGGGTCGCCTGGGATTCCAGTCCCCCCGCGCCGATGCGACGATTCCCATCGCCGAATGTCACCTGCCTGAGCCGGCGATCAACCAGCTCTGGCCGCTGCTCGATATCGAGTCCATCCCCGGCCTCGACCGGGTTGGGGTGCGCCTGGGCGCAAACGATGACCTGATGGTGATCCTGGAAAGCAGCGATCCCCAGCCGGTCAGCCTGAACGTGGATCTGCCGCTCTCGGCGGCGCACCTGGGGCCGGGCGGCTGCCTGGTGATGGCCGGGGACGATCACATCGTCATCGGGGTTGGCGGGCGGCTCTTCCGCGTCTCAGCGGCCTCCTTCTTTCAGGTGAACACCGCCATGGCCGAAAAGATGGTCACTCACCTGCTCGACAATCTCTTCCTCGCCAACGACGCCACCCTGATAGATGCCTACTGCGGCGTGGGGTTGTTCAGCGCCTTTCTTGCGCCCCACGTCGGTCGGTTGATCGGCATCGAGGCCTCTCCCAGCGCCTGCGTGGATTTCGAGGCCAATCTGTATGAATACGACCATGTAGAGCTGTACGAGGCTCCGGTGGAAGACGTGCTCCCGGCGTTGACCCTCCATCCCGAGGCCATTCTGGTTGATCCGCCCCGCTCGGGGCTGGCGCGAGCTGCCCTGGATGGAATCCTGTCATTAGCACCCCAGACGCTGGCCTACATTTCATGCGATCCGGCCACCCTGGCGCGCGACGCCAGACGCCTGACGGACGGGGGATATTCCCTTCGAGACATCACCCCCTTCGATCTCTTCCCGCAGACATACCATATCGAGAGTATCAGCTTTTGGGAGAAGGCCTGATAAGGCGATTGCCAT
>Ga0194126_10004347_pt1 | contig 21742 bp, 16 predicted proteins | sample TA2KigC150mmetaG_FD_148641 | JGI IMG/M metagenome (GOLD analysis project Ga0194126, IMG submission 148641) | Freshwater microbial communities from Lake Tanganyika, Tanzania - TA2015035 Kigoma Deep Cast 150m | ecosystem: Environmental > Aquatic > Freshwater > Lake | place: Tanzania: Lake... | reverse complement strand
ACCTGAAACCTGAAACGTGAAACGTCAAACGTCAGAAGTGTGGAGTCCCCCCGCCGCGAGCACGCGCCATGGGGTGATCGGCAGCGCGTGGATGCGGGCGCCGAGGGCGTTCGCGACGGCGTTGGCCGCCGCGGGCGCGGCCGGGGTGAGGGCCGGCTCGCCGATCCCTTTGGCGCCAAAAGGCCCCAGTCCTGCGCCCGACTCCAGGATGATCGCCTGCGTGGTAGGGAAGTCGCCCGCGGTCGGGATGAGATACTCGGTCAGGGTCGGTGTGCGCGCGACCCCCTGCTCCACGATGAAATCCTCCATCAGCGCGTAGCCCAGGCCCTGCACGCTGGCGCCCTGAATCTGGCCATCTACGGCCGCGGGGTTGATCGCCCGCCCCACGTCGTGGCACGCGACGCTTTTCAGCACGAACACCTCGCCCGTTTCGGCATCCACGGCCGCCTCCACCGCCTGCGCGCCGAAGGTGAAATCGGGAAACACCGGGCCGCTGAGGTTCTCCGGGTCGAGCCGATCGGTGAAGGGCCCGGTGAAGAGCGCCAGGTTCGAGAGGTGCAAACCCTCGGCCGCGCACACGGCGATCAATTCAGCCAGTGCAAGCTGCTGCGCGGGTTCGGCCTTCACGAAGACCACGCCCTCCGCCAGGTCCAGCTCAGCGGCCGGGACCTCGAAGTGATACGAAGCGCGCTGCAACAGCGTCTTACGTACCTCGCCCGCGGCCTTCAGCACGGCGTTGCCCGACATGTAGAGCTGCCGCGTCGCGGTCGTCGTGCCCGCGAGCGGCGTCATTGCGGAATCGGCGGCATGGATGCTGACGCGTGCGAGCGACACACCTAGCACTTCGGCCGCGATCTGGCACAGGCTGGACATCTGCCCGCCGCCCAGGTCAGGCGCGCCGCAGCGAATCACGACGCTGCCGTCCAGCTCGACGCCCACCCACGCCTGCGAGGTATCGTGCAGCCAGGTGATGCGGCCATAGCTCTGCATGTAGGACGCCAGGCCCTGACCTACCCGCACGCTGCGGATGGCGTCTGCCGTCAGCCGCGTCCGATCGCCCCGCGCTCGGAACCACTCCAGAAGCTCGGCCGGAGTGGTCTTTTCGCCCAGAGCCGCCAGCGCGCGGGCGGCGGTTTCCTCCAGCCAGATCGCGCCCTTCATCTCCTGGCCGGTCGCGTTGAAGTCGCCTGGCCGCAGGTAGTTGCGGCAGCGGAAATCCAGCGGATCCATGCCGACGGCGGCCGCGCACTCGTCCATCTGCTGTTCGTGCGCGAAGCACGCCTGCGGCGCGCCGAAGCCTCGAAACGCACTCGTGAAGGGGTTATTGGTCGCGACGACCACGCTGTCCACGTGGACGTTGTCAATCCGGTAGGGGCCGGTCGCCACGACCGTCGCATAGAGCAGCACGTAGGGGCTCAGGTAGGGGTATGCGCCTGAGTCCGCCACGATGTTGATCTCGGCCGCGGTGATGCGCCCTCCACGCGTCACGCCGGTGCGATGGGTGATGACCATCGGGTGGCGCTTCGAGTGCGCCAGCAGCGATTCCTCGCGCGTGTAGACCAGCCGGACCGGCCGGCGGGTGGCTTTGGCCAACAGCCCCAGGAAGATCTCGACCGTAATGTCTTCCTTGCCGCCGAACCCGCCGCCCACCATCGCGGCCTGGACGCGCAGCTTGTTGTGAGGGACGCCGACTGCGGCCGCGATGCTGCGGAAGTGCTCGATCACCTGCGTCGAGACGCGGATGTTGATCACGTCGCGCTCGTCCACCCATGCCACGCCCGACTCGGTCTCGATGTACGCGTGATCTACGAACGGCACGCGAAAGGTGTTCTCCACGACCGTAACGGCTTCATCCATGCCCCGCGCAAGGTCGCCCTTGCGGATCTTCCAGCGGGCGACGACGTTGTCGGGCGCGTTGACGATCGGCGCGCCGGGCTTGAGCGCCTCGAACGGGTCGAACACGCCTGGGAGGGGTTCGTAATCCACGGCGATCAGGCTCAGCGCCTGCTCAGCGAGCGCGTTCGTCTCGGCGGCGACCAGCGCGACCGCTTCGCCCGCGAAGCGCACCACCTCGGCTGCCAGCACTTGCGCATCGGAGCCGGCGCGCTTCCGCTGGCCGGTTTGGCCCGGGATGTCGGTGGCGAGCCTGGCGTTCGGCAGATCGGCGGCCGTGAGGACGCACGCGACGCCCGGCAGCGCTCGCGCCCGGCTCACGTCTATGCGCAGGATGGCCGCGGACGGATGCGGGCTGCGCAGCACCCTGGCGTGCAGCATGTTCGGCAGGGTGAAGTCGCCCGCGTAGACCGTCGCGCCGGCCGCCTTGGCCAGCACATCTACCCGGCGCACCGGCTTGCCCACCTGGCGCAGCGGCGGCAGGTCAACGTGGGGGAGGGGTTCGACTCGCACTGTCATCCTGGCGCTCTCCCCTCGGCGTGGCGCAGCATTTGGGCGGCCGCGGTCACCGCATCCACGATCTGGCCGTAGCCTGTGCAGCGACAGAGGTTGCCGGAGATCGCCTCACGGATTTCCTCTTCGGTGGGCTGTGGATTGTGGTCGAGCAGCGCTTTGGCCGCGATGATCATGCCGGGCGTGCAGTAGCCGCACTGGATCGCGCCCAGATCGGCGAACGCGGTTTGCAGCGGGTGTGGATGCTCGGTCGTGCCCAGGCCCGCGCAGGTGATGATCTCCGCGCCGTCCGCCTGCCAGGCCAGCGCCAGGCAACTGTTGACGGCCAGGCCGTTCAGCAGCACCGCGCACGCGCCGCAATCGCCCTTCTCGCAGCCGTTCTTCACGTCCATGTAGCCCAGCTCGCGCAGCGCCTCAAGCAAGGTGACATTCGGCGCGAGGGCGACGTGATGAAGGCGGCCGTTAACGATAAGCGAAATAACCTTTGGACCCATGAATGTGGCCTCCTGGTTGCGCCGATAGGCTGTCTGTGGTATAAATGCACCTATTGATCACCGATATGCCCAAGCAGTCTCTTCACTATCACTTCCACCATCCTCTCTCGATACTCGGCCGGCCCGCGTATGTCGCTGATCGGTCGCACGGCCGCGGTCGCCAGACGGGCCGCCTCGGTGATGGCATCGGGGGTGAGGCGCCGGCCGGCCAGGAACTCCTCCGCGGCCGTGGCGCGCAAGGGACAGGGGGCTACGGCGCCTAGTGCGATCCGGGCCGTCTCGATGCCCGGCGTTTGTTGTTGGCCGGCGGCAGCACGCGGTCCGAAGTCCACCATCACGGCCGCGCTGACCACTGAGATCGCGTCCGCCCGCCGCAGCCCCAGCTTGTGGAATGCGCCGACCCCGCCGCGAAGCGGCCAGCGGACCGCGACCAGCAGCTCATCTGGCCGGCGGACGGTCTGGCGCACACCCGTGAAGAAGTGGGCCAGCGCGACGCGACGTGCGCCAGCCGTGCTCGCCAGCTCCACCTCGGCGTCGAGCGCCAGGAGCGGCGGCGCGCAGTCGGCCGCGGGGGACGCGTCCGCCAGGTTGCCGCCGACAGTGGCTCGATTGCGGATCAGCGGGTTGGCGAAGACCGCAGCCGCCTGGCGCAGCAGGGCCGCGTGCGCAGCGACCAACGGATCGGCCAACAACCCGGCGATCGTCACGCCCGCGCCGATCGCCAGGCAGCCGTTCTCCTGCCGGATGCCGGCCAGCTCGGCCAGACGCCCTACATCCACCAGCGCGGCCGGCCGGCAATGGCCGGCGCGCACGTCCACAAGGACGTTCGTGCCGCCGGCGATCGGCTGCGCGGCCGGGCCGACGTCCGCCAGCATCTTCAGCGCCTCGGCCAGTGTGCGAGGCATGAGCAGTTCAAAGGGAGCGAGCATCTTCACCCTCAGGCCAGGTTGCGCACCTGCGGATAGCGCCACGCGACGAACATGCCGTAGCCCAGGCAGACCGCAGCGCCTACGCCGACCGCAGTGGCCGCGCCGAAAAGATCGGCCATCGAGCCGGCCTGCATCCCGCCCAGGCGCATCGCGATCTGCGTCGTCATCGTGTAGAAGCTCATCACGCGACCGCGCATCTCGTCGGGAGTCGTAATCTGCATCAGGGTGTTGCCCAACGTCTGTTGGAAGACGAAGCTGAAGCCCACGCCCAGCAGCAGCGCCGAGGTCAGCGCGAACGAACGCGACAGCGCCATGCTCACCAGCAGCGCGGGAAAGAGCAAGTTTCCCGCAGTCAGCAAGGGGCCGCGGCGCGCCTGCGCCGGCAACGAGGCGACGGTCAGCGCGCCGACGACCGCGCCGGCGCCGACCGCCGCCATGAGCAACCCGTAGGTCAGCGCATCGGGTGAGCGGCAATCGAGCAGCGCGCGCGACCCGGTGCACACCGCGGCCAGCATCGGCTCTGCGCTCGACTTCAGAATGGTCTTGGCGAAGACAGGCAGCAGCGTCGAATAGGGCATCGAAAGGAACGCCGAGGCGGCCACCAGGCTGATCAGCACGAGCACGGGCCTGCGGTCGGCCACAAACCGGGCGGCCTCCAGGATGTGCGGGCCGAAGCTGGCGCGCGTCCGCCTCTGCGGTCGGGCGGGGATGCGCATCAAGAACAGGCCGGCCAGCACCGCGATGAAGCTGACGCCGTTAAGGAAGAACGCGCCCGCTTCCCCTGTCGCGGCCACCATCACGCCCGCCAGCGCCGGGCCGATCGCGCGCGCGGCGTTGAAGATGGTGGAGTTGAGACCGATGGCATTGGTGAGATCCTCTCGACCCTCCACCATTTCGACCACGAACGACTGGCGCACGGGCATGTCAATGGCGTTGGCCGAGGCCAGCACGGCCGCCAGGACGAGCACGTGCCACACCTGCACGAGCCCGGTTCCGGTCAAAGCGGACAAGATGAACGCCTGGATCATCATCGTGGCCTGAACCACGATCAGGATGTTGCGTTTGGGATAGCGATCGGCCAACGAGCCGCCCCAGAGCGACATCGGGATGCTCGGCAGCAGGCCGATCAGGCTCACGACGCCCAACATGGTAGCCGATCCTGTCAGCCGATAGACCAGCCACTGCTGCGCGATCATCTGCATCCAGGTGCCGATGAGCGAAACCATCTGGCCGAAGAAGAAGAGGCGATAGTTGCGATGTCGCAGCGCGCGGAATGTTCCCGGCAGATGGATGCCAGGGGTGCGCGGCGCGGCAGGCGACGGGGTGTGGTTTGCCATGGGCGGTCGCAGTCAGGCGTCAGGCGTTCGCCGCCAGGACTGCACGCACGATGCTGGCGTAGCCGGTGCAGCGACACAGGTTGCCTTTCAGACAGTCGCGCACGTCGGCCTCGGAAGGCGTCGGGTTCTCGGCCAGCAGGCTCTTGGCCGTCAGGATCATGCCGGGGGTGCAAAAGCCACACTGGACCGCTGCGTGCTGGATGAAGGCTGTCTGCAACTGATCGAGCTCGCCGGTGGGTTGGCGTAATCCCTCGATCGTCACAATGCGGCTGCCGTTTGCGGCGACTGCCAGCACCAGGCAGGCCAGCATGGGCCGGCCGTCCATCAATACCGTGCACGCGGCGCACTCGCCGATCCCACAACCGTACTTCGCGCCGGTCAGCTCCAGCCGATCGCGCAGCACGTTGAGCAGCAATTCGTTCGCCGCAACCGTGAGATGGTATGGCGTCCCGTTGACCGTGAGGGTGATGGGCGTGAAGCGTGAAGCGTCAAACGTCGAACGTGGAACGTCAAACGTCGAACGTGGAACGTCAAACGTCGAATGGGAAGCATCATCGGCTATGTCTCCCTGTGGCTCTGTTCCCATGTACGTTCCCTCATCCGCGGCCGGCGACGCGCCAGACGACACGCCATCCGCCATCCGCCATCCGCCATCTGCCATCCGCATCCCGCCTCCCTCCCACACGCGCGCCAGCCCGTCGTGTACCAGCGCGGCAGTGATCTGCCGGCGATACCAGGCGTTCGAGCGAACGTCGCTGATGGGAGAGACCTCTTCGGATGCCACGTCCGCCGCACGCGCCAGCAGGTCGTCAGTGAAGAGTCGCCCGATGAGCTCAGCTTCCGTGCGCCGACCGCGGAGCGGCCTGGCCGCGAGCGCGCCGAACGCGACCCGGCAATCCACGATGCGCTCACGATCACGCGCGAGCCAGATCGCGACGCTGGCCTTGGCAATGTCGGCGGCCACGCGGGAGATCTTCAGGAACGCGCTGAACGAGTTGGGGGCGGGGGCCGGCAGCCGCACCGCGGTCAACAGCTCGTCGGGCCGGCGTGCGGTCTGGCCGGGCCCCACGAAGAAGTCCTCCACTGGCAGGCGTCGCTCGCCGGCCGGCCCGCGGAGCTCCACTTCAGCGCCCAGCGCGATCAACGCCGGGGCTGTGTCGGCCGCGGGGGAGCCGTGGCAGAGGTTCCCGCCCACCGTACCCATCACCTGTATCTGCGCGGCGCTGAAGGCCGCACACGCCTCGGCCAGCGCGGGGTACTCGTCCCGGACGAGCGGATGGTTACGGATGGCGCGGATAGTGGTCAGCCCGCCGATGCGCAGCCCATCAGCCGTAGGGGTAATGCCCGATAGCTCCGCGATCTTGCTGATGTTCACCAGGCAGCCCGGCCGCACCTGTTCCAGCTTCATCTGCACCAGCAGATCGGTGCCGCCAGCCAGCACGTGCGCGGCGCTCCCGTGGCGGGTCAACTGGGCCAGCGCCTCCTCGACGGAGCGCGGTTCCAGGTATTCGAACTGATGGAAGAGGATGTGCGAATTCGTCATCTCGTTTATGGGTTGAGACCTTTGAGGTCTCCAAGACCTCAAAGGTCTGATCACAGAGACCTCAAGGGTCTGACTTTAACGCCGCCAGCACCTTCTCTGGCGTGATAGGCAACTCGTAGAAGCGAATCCCGATGGCGTTGTAGATGGCGTTGGCGAACGCCGCGGCGACCGGGTTGGTCGCGGCCTCGCCGATTCCCTTGGCGCCCAACGGCCCGGTCGGCTCATAGGTTTGCGCGAAGTGAGTGGCCAGGCTGGTCAGGCAAGGGCTCTCGCTGATGGCGGGCATCTTGCTGTCAATCCAGCAGCCCTGCGATGCGAGCTGGCCGTCTGCATCCCAGGCGTTGTCCTCGATCAGCGCGAAGCCCATGCCTTTCGATAGGCCGCCCTCGAGTTGTCCGGCTGCCAGGTCGGGGTTGATGACGGTCCCGCAATCGCTGCCCAATACCCCGCGTACGATGCGCACCTGGCCGGTCCAGGTGTCCACTTCTACTTCGACGAACACGCTCACATATGCGGGCGGACACGCCACGGGACGATAGCTGTCCACCGCGGCGATGGTCTTCCAGCTATCGGTCCAGCACCTGGCCGCGACCTCGCCCAGCGTCATCCGTTTTTCGGGCATGGCCGGCGCGTAGATCACCGCCTGGCCCAGCCGCTCATCGAGGCGCATGGACAACGCCTCCGGCATCACGTTCAGATAGCGGGCCGCGGTCTCCAGGGCTTCGGCGCGCGCCTGTTGCGCGACCTTCACCGCCGCGCCGCCGCCCGCGTAGACCCCGCGCGTGGCGTGCGTGACCACGTCGTAGACGCTGGTCATCGTCTCGCCGGGGGCCAGGTTGACTTTGTCCAGCGGCACGCACAGCGTCTCGGCGACGAGCTTGGCCACAGCCTCCAACGTGCCGCCGCCATGATCCATCAACGCGGTCACCACATCCACCGAGCCATCCGGGTTGATCTTGACCAGCGCGCCGGAGAAGTCAATCACATCGCCGGGCTGCGGCGCGCCCGCGGACGAGGTGTGGAACCCGCGGCCGAGCCCGATGCCGCGACGCAATCTGGCCGGCTGGCCGTGATTTGCGGATGTGCGGATGTGCGGATTCCTGCGTTCCCAGCCGATCAGCTCCGCGCCCTCGCGCAACAACTGCTCCACGCCATCGCTCTGCACGATCGAACGCACCAGCGGCCCCTGGCCCCAGAAGGTATCTCCCAGACCCACGTAGTTCTTGAGTCGCAACTCGATGGGGTCCATGCCCAGCTTCTCGGCCAGCTCGTCCATCAGCGACTCGACCGCGAAGGTGATCTGCGGGTTGCCGAAGCCCTGCATCGCGCACGACGGCGACTTGTTGGTGTAGACGGCTGTGCCCCGGTAGCGCAGATTCGGCAGCCGATAAAGAGAGACCAGCCAGCCCGCCGCCACGCCCAGAAAAGAATAGGGCTGGACGATGTGCGCGCCGATGTCGGTGAGCAGTTCCATCTCCGCGGCCAGCAGCGCGCCGTCTCGCTTCGCCGCCAGCTTCAGCCGGATTTGCGTGGGGTACTTCGTGTGATCGTGCATATCCTCTTCGCGCGTCAGCGTCAGCCTGACCGGCCGGCGGGCCTTCAAGGCCAGCGCGACGCCGATGGGGATCGGCGAGTTCATCTGAATGGACGAGCCGAAGCTGCCCCCGATCGGCGTGCGGATCACATTGATCTTGCTGAGCGGGATGCCGAAGATCTCGCCCAGCAGGATGCGCACGTTGTGGATGGACTGCGTGGTCGGCCAGACGGTCAGGCCGCCATCCGGTTCTGGCTGGCAGACCACCGCCTTCGTTTCCATCTGGCCGTGATAGATCTTGGGCGTGCTGAAGACCCCTCCGACGATCACAGCGGCCTCGGCAAAGGCGCGCTCGACATCGCCTTCTTCGATGGCGCGTGCGCACGCGATGTTGCGCTCGACCGTGATCTCCCGGTCGCCGTGCAGGATCGTGTCGTAGAGCGCCGCTGCGCCGGGTTGCATGGCGGCCACAGGATCGGTGACGACAGGCAGCGGTTCATACTCCACGATTACCGCACGGCTGGCCCGCTCGGCCAGCTCCTCGGTTTCTGCGGCGACCGCCGCCACCGCTTCGCCCATCCGGCGCACCTTGTCGGCCAGCACGTAATGATCCTTGTGCAGCGCCCACGGCACAGTGACGATGCGCTCATTGTAGCGAACGTGCGGAATGTCGTCCCACGTCAGACAGACCGCGCCGAGCGCCTCGGCCGGCCGCGCGTCCACGCGCACGATCCGCGCGTGTGCATAGGGCGCCGCCACGATCCGGCCGTGCAACATGCGCGGCAGCGTGATGTCGCTGGCGTACTTCTCCTGGCCCGTCACCTTCGCCACGCCGTCTTTGCGGGGCGTAACCCTGCCCAGGATGTGAAAGTCGTGTTTGATGATGCTCACTTGTTTTGGCTCAATGATTCCCGTTCCGCTATATTGTATCGAACGCAGGAAATCTGTCAATAGCCCACAGCGGCTAGGATTGCAGTTCTCGAATGACGCCTGCCAATCGGCGAACTCCTTCGTGGATCTCAGCGGGCGTCAGCGCGCAGAAGGGAAGCCGTACGAACGCATCGCCGCCGCCGTTGGCGAAGAAGCCGCGGCCGTCCGTCAACTCAAGGCCGGCGTTTCTGGCCTCCGCGAGCAGCGCCTCGACGGCGATCGGCTTGTTGAGCGTCATGCCGATGAAGAAGCCGCCATCAGGCCGGACCCAACTCGCCAGATCGGCCATCTGTTCGTCCAGCGCGGCGAGCATGGCATCGAGTCGAGGCGCGTAAAGCGCCTTGAGGCTGGCGATGTTCGGCTCCAGCCAGCCGTTCTGGATGAACTGATAGACGATGGCCTGGTTCAGATAGCTGGCGTTGATATAGGTCGCCTCGGCCATCTGGACCAGTTGGCCGACGTGCGGCTCTGGGATCACGACGTAGCCCACGCGAAGTCCAGGGCTGATCAGCTTGCTGTACGACGACATCGCGAAGACGCGCTCTGGGCTGAGCTGGAAGAGGGTCGGAAGATCAGTCCTGCGATAGCGCAGCTTGCGGTAGGGCGCATCCTCGATGATCCAGAAGTCGTACTCGGCCGCCAGCGCCACGATCCGCTGACGCTTGGCGAGCGAGAGCAGCGTTCCGCTGGGGTTCTGGAAATCGGGGATGATGTAGAATAGGGTGGGTCGCTCGCCCTGGCGCAGCCGTCGCTCCAACAGTTCCACGTCAGGCCCGTCGCTTTGCAGCGGAATGCCGGCCACCTGCGCGCCGACGCGGCGCAACACCGTGACCGCGCGGTCGTAACTCGGCTCCTCGACGTAGGCGAGTTTGCCGGGGCCGAGCAGCGCGCGTGCGCAGAAGTCTTGCAGCAACAGCGAGCCGTGGCCCAACAGCACGGCCGTGTCGGACACGCCGTGCTCGGCGGCAATCAGGCCGCGCAACGGCTGGAAACCGCGCGCCGGACCATATTGCAGGACCGTGGGGCCGTGCTCGGCCAGCGCGACCTGGGCGCATTCAGATAGTTGGGCGATGGGGAAACTCTCGACCGCAGGGGCCCCCCGCGTCAGTCGGATCGGCGGGCGACCCGCGATCATGGACGGTGTTGGCATGTTTCTCTTCCTCTCAGCGCGCTTCGGCGACGATTTGGTCCAGGCTGGCCTGTACGCCGGCCGGCAGCGGCTCCGGCTGGTGAGCCGCCAGGATCTGCTCTACCCGCTCTCGCGCGCGCTGGCGCAGGCTCTTGCCGCCCTCTGCCAGCCAACGCTCGTAGTTGCGTCGGGTCAGGAGTTTGGGGTTCCAATCTGCCCTGAAGTGGTCAAGGGTGTGTTGCGCGGCGATGAAGTCGCCGTGCGGGCCGACCTCGTCAATCAGATCCAGCGCCAACGTCTCCTCGTTGACGACGACGCCCTGCATGAATCGTTTGACATAATTGATGAGTTCGTCGCAGATCACGATCTGCTCGAGCGAGTGGCACTTGCCGCCATCCAGGTAGCCGATGTCGTGGATCATCTGCGCGCCGCAGAGAGCTTCGAGGAGCAACGAGAACGCGGCCTCGGCCGCGGCCTGTTCGTCGGGGATCTTGGCGTCGCTGGCGCCGGCCAGCCCGAAAATCGGCAGGCCGTAGAAGTGGGCGAACTCGGAACAAACGACCCGGTTTTCCGGCGCGGCGTAGATGTCGAGCATCGAGCGCATGTCGAGCATATCGTTCACCCCGCCAGTGAGGATGACCGGCGCGCCCTCTCGCTTGAGTTGGGCCAGCGCCAGGCCGGCCAGCTCGCCCGCGTTGGCGAGCGCAGTGGCGCCCGCGACCGTGACAGGACCGTTGGTTCCGCGCAAGACGACCGGCGTGTAGGTGGTGGGCAGGCCCTTGCCGGCCATGAACATCAGCTTGCGCAGCGCCTCCGCGTTGTGGCGCAGCGGGCTGGTGACGTTGATGTAGCAGGCGCAGATCGGGTTGCGGCGCATCTCCTCCGCGCCCCCTGTCACCGCCTCGGCCATCCTGACCGCATCCACGCAACCCTCGAATTCGGTCGTGACAAAGAGGATCGGTTTGGCGCTGTTCATCAGCATGGCGCGCATCTGATAGCGGTCAGCGACCTGCGCGTCCACATCGGACGGCACGCACAGCGACATCAAGAAGTCCACGTTCGGCAGCGCATCGCAGACGCGCGTCCCTTCTTCGACATCGCGCACCGCGCCCAACCGGCGCTCGCCCGTGCGGTGATCGAGAACGTTCGGGCAGTCGGAGCCTGGCCCGAAGAAGACGTTGTTGCGCTCCAACGGCATGACGCGGCGGCCGCCGCGATCGCACAAAACCACGCGCTTCGGCGCGATGGAGAGCGCCCACTCCACCAGGCCCGGCGGGATGCGCACGCGATTCCCCTCGCTCGCCTTCACGCCCTTCGCGGCCAGCAGGTCCAGGCACTCCTGATCGTACAGGCACACGCCGGTGCGATCCAGGATCTCCAGGCTGGCGTGATGGATGCGCTCCATCTGGTCGCGCGACAGCTTGTGGAACTGCGGCGTGACCAGCTCGGCATAGTTGCTCTGCAGTGTCATTATCGTTTCCCTCAGAATGACTGTTTTTTCGGCGCATGAATCACGGGTCTGGACCGCGCCAGTTCTGCGAGCGGCGTGTGGCAGAAGATCGTCACGTCGTCGCTGGTCTGCGGCCCTGGCTGCCGCGTTTCGCACAGCTCGCCGCCGCCCCGTCTGGGGCAGCGGGTGTGAAAGCGACACCCGCTGGGCGGGTTCACCGGACTGGGCACCGGGCCTTCCAGCCGAACCCGTTCCTGTCGGGCGGTCGGGTCGGGCACCGGCACGGCCGAGAGGAGCGCCTCAGTGTAGGGATGATAGGGCGGCTGAAAGATGCGTTCGGCCGGCCCATACTCCACCACCTTGCCCAGGTACATCACCATGATGTAGTCGCACAAGTAACGCACCACACTCAGATCGTGCGAGATGAAGATCAGGCTGGCGCCGTAGTTGCGCTGGATGTCGAGCAACATGTTGAGCACCGAGCTTTGCACCGAGACGTCCAGCGACGACACCGGCTCGTCGCAGATCACCAGCTTGGGGCGAGAGGCAAACGCACGGGCGATGGCCACGCGCTGTTTCTCGCCGCCGCTGAGCTGCGCAGGCTTGCGATCCAGGTAGGTCTCATCGAGCTTGACCGCCCGGAGCAGCCGGCGCACTTCGGCCGCGATCTCGCCGCGGGCCGCGATGCGGGCGACCTGGAGCGGCCGGCCGATGATCTGGCGAACGGTCTGCGTGGGGTTGAGCGTCGAGTCGGGGTTCTGGAAGACCATCTGGAGCTCGCGCAACACTGCGGCGTCGCGTTTCTCCACCGCTCTTGTCACGTCCACGCCCAAGAACTCGATCTTGCCGGCGCTCGGCTCCACCAGGCCAGCCACGGTCTTCGCCAGCGAAGTCTTGCCGCAGCCGCTCTCGCCCACCACACCCATGATGCTGCCGGGACGCATGTCAAACGAGATGTCATCCACGGCCTGAACCGCGCGGTCAGCGCGGCCGGCCAGCAGCTTCTTCCACCAGCTCGCTCGCTGCACATAGATCGTCCTCAGATGGGAGACTTCCAGCAGCGTGTCTCGTGCTGCGGGCTGGCCGGCGACGGTCAGCGCCTCAATCGTCTCCTCTCCGGTCTCGACGATGCCCTGTTTGCCGGCTATCGCTCCTGGCCCAGGCAGGCCGCGCGGCCGCTCCCAATGGAAGCAGCGCACCTGCCGGCCATAGCCTGCGCGCTCCAGCGCCGGACGCATCCGCCGGCACGCGTCGCCATCGCTGAAGCTGCAACGCGGCTCGAACACGCAGCCGGCGGGCAGGCTCAGCGCGGATGGCACCTGGCCGGGAATCGGTGAAAGCTGCACCGCCTCCTTGCCCGCGGTCAGCGTGGGCACGCAGCGCAGCAGGCTCCTGGTGTAGGGGTGATACGGATTCAGGAAAAGATCGCGGACCGACGCTTCTTCCACCAGCTCGCCGGCGTACATCACCGCCACGCGGTCGCATACCCGCGCGACGACGCCCAGGTTATGGCTGATATACAGGAGCGCGGTATCGAACTCCGCGCGCAGCTTCTCGACCAGGTCCAGGACCGTCGCGGCGATGGTAACATCCAACGCTGTCGTCGGCTCGTCCATGATCAGCAGGCCGGGATTGCACAGCAGCGCCATGGCGATGACCACGCGCTGTTGCTGTCCACCTGAAATCTGGTGCGGATAGCGGCGCATGAGCTCCGTTGCATCGGGCATATTGACTTTCTGGAGCGCCTCGACCGCGCATTCGTGCGCCTGTTTCTCGCTCATCACCTGATGCACCCGCAGCACCTCGGTCAGTTGCTCGCCGATGGTCAACACCGGGTTGAGCGTCGCCATCGGATCCTGGTAAACCATCGCCAACCGGTTGCCGCGGATTTGGCGCAGATCATCGTCGTTCATGGCGAGCAGGTTGTGGCCCTCGAACAGCACGCGTCCGCTGACCGCCTGCGCGTTGCCGCCCAGGTAGGCCATGACCGCCAGGGCGGTGGTGCTTTTGCCGCAGCCCGATTCGCCCACCAGCCCCAACGCCTGGCCCCGGCCGACCGTGAACGACAGGTTACGGACCGCAGGCACATCCCCTTTGCGGGTCGTGTACGAGACCGATAAATCCTCGACGCGCAGCACCGGTTCGGAACCCTCTGTGGGCCTATCGACGCTGTCTCCCAGTTTCATGCTTCTTGCTCCATGCCGATGTCAGAAGTGGCGTGACGCCGCGTTGACCCCATCGGCGAACAGGTTCAGCCCCACCACCAGGCTGGAGATGGCCAGGGCAGGGAAGATGGCGATCCAGGGCGCTGTGATCATCCAGATGCGGCCATCGGCGACCATGCGGCCCCAGTCGGGGTTGGGCGGCGGCAGGCCCAGACCCAGGAAACCGAGCGTGCCGATGGCGAACGCAGCGTAACCCACGCGCAGGCAGGCGTCAATGATCACCGGCCCCAGGCAGTTGGGCAGTATCTCGCGAAACATGATGTAAAGCGCCGACTCCCCGCGCAGCCGCGCTGCGTGGACATATTCGCGATTGCGCACGTCGAGCACCAGGCTGCGCACCAGCCGGGCTACCCCAGGAAAGCCGCCGACGGTGATGGCCAGAATGACGTTCAGCCGCGAGGGGCCGACCGCGGCGATGATGATCATGTAAAGCAGCAGCGTCGGGAAGGCCATCGTCGCGTCGAGCAGGCGCATCAGCACATCGTCCAGGATGCCGCCGAAGTAGCCGGCGACCAACCCAAGCGTGATGCCGACGATCGAGGCGCAGAGCACCGCCAGCGGCGCCAGGGTCAAGATGGGTTGGCTGCCGAACATCAGGCGGCTCAGCACATCGCGGCCCAGGTTGTCGGTGCCCATCAGATGGACGAGCGAGGGCGCCTGGTTGAACTTGCCCACGATCGCATTCGGACGGTGGGGCGCCAGCACGGGCGCGAGGACAGCGATAGCGATCCAGAAGACCACGATCCAGAAGCCCACCAGGGCCGATCGGTACTGGAGAAACGCCAGCGGGCCGGCTTTCAGGTCGCGCCAGCGCGTCTGCACTCTGGCCCAGTGCGAGCGGAGACGAAGTGCCTCGTCCCTGGCCTCGCCAGGACAGGCGCGCCAGGCGCCGAGATCGTCGCTGGCGTCGCCGACGCCCGAAGAAGTGCTCATCGAACCAGGCCCCCCATTGTTTGATCCCACCGGCTTCCTCACGAATACCGGATGCGCGGGTTAAGATAGATGTAGATGAAGTCGGCCAGCAACTGTGTTGCGGTGGCGACGAACGTCATGAAAAGCGCGCCGGCCTCGATCACGTAAACGTCTTTGCCGAGGGAGGCCTGCAGCAACAGCGTGCCCAGTCCAGGGAATCCGAACAGCGATTCGACCACCACGATGCCGCCGATCAGCCAACTGATGTGCAGCATGATCACGGTGATGGGCGCGAGCAAAGCGTTCTTGAGCGCATGTCTGAACACGACTTGCCGGTAGGGCAGGCCCTTGAGCAGCGCCGTGCGGATATAGGGGGTCGCCATCACTTCTACCATGCTGGCGCGCGTCATGCGCGCCACGTAACCGGCCTCTGCGAAAAAGAGCACGGCGATGGGCATGACGAGCTTGGCCGGCGTCTGCAGGATATTGGTCTCGGTCACCAGCGCGCTGATGCCGGGCAGCAGCTTGAGCTGGATGGAAAAGATGACCACCAGCAACACGCCCAACGCGAACGACGGCGTGGAGGTGGTGATGAGGCTCGCCAGCGTAATGATACGGTCCGCCAGCTTGTTCTCCCGCAGTCCGGCCCACAGCCCGAAAAGGAGCGCGATGGGCATGATGAGCAGGAATGCGATGCCGGCCAGAATGGCCGAGTTCTTCAGCCGGCGGAAAACGATGGGCGCGACCGGCGCGCCGTTCAGCATCGAGTAGCCCAGGTCGCCCCGCGCCAGCCCCTTCCGGTCGAGTTTGGGTGGGGTGCAGCCGGCCGGCAGCACCTCTGCGCCGAGCACGCCGCGCGCCGACGGAATCCAGTCGTCGCCGATCAGCCAGATGACATAACGCACGGTCGCAGGGCAGTTAAAACCGTTCTGCTCCCGAAACGCGGCGATCGTCTCAGGGGTGGCGAATTGCCCCAGGATATTGCGCGCGACGTCCAGCGGTACCACCTCACAGATGAAGAAGACCGCCATCGAGACCAGCAGCATCGTCAGGAGCATCAATGCCAGACGCCGAACGATGATCTCGCCCATCTGTTCTCCCCCAGGTCATGTCAGCGAGCGCGCGTTTTCTCCGGCAGCCACCGCAGCAGCGGGAGACCAAGCAGCGGGACGATCGCACTGACGGTGAACGCCAGCCGCAGCCCGAACAGGTCCCCCAGCCGGCCCAACAGAATCACGACCACGGAACGGATCAGGAAGCTGAGCGCCATGTAGAAGCCGTTGGCCAACGCCCGGTTCTTGGGGAAGCTCTCCTGCACCAACGCCATCATGACGGGCGTGATCGAGAGCGATGTCAGCCCCAGAACCACCAGGATCGGGAAGCGTGACCAGCCCGTCGCGGCCAGGAAGACGAACATGAAGATCGAGGTGGGCAACACCGACGCGAAGAGCAGCCGACGCCGCCCCAGACGATCGCTCAGCGTGCCGCCGAACAGCGCGCCCACCACTCCGGCCGCCTGCAAGACAGAGAGCGCGACGCTGGACAGCCAGAACGATTCCCCTTCGTCGTGCAGGAGCGTGGGCAGATAGGTCACGAGCGCCGCGCTCATGAAGACGTGGATGGTGATGAAGGCGACCAGCACCGCGAGCAGGCGGCCTTTGCCGGCCATCTCAGCGCGCAGCGACGTGCCCGAGCGACTGATCTCTGGCCCGTGGCGCGGCCGCTCTTTGAGCGTCAAGAGCAATGCCGCCGAAGCCAGCAATCCCCCGATCATCAGAACCGGCATCCGCCTGACGGTCAGCAAGGGGATGGCGAGGCCAATGACCAGCGGCCCGATGAAGCGGCCCGCCTCGCCGCCCACCATCCAGATGCTCATGCCGGAGCCCAGCTTCTTGCCCGAGACATTGCCCACCAGCACCGGGCCGACCGCGTGGATGCACGCCGAGCTCAGCCCGGCGATCGTCAGCAAGATCGCCAGGAAGAGGTAGTTGGGCGCAACGCCGAGCAAACTCATCGCGATGCCGGTGACGGCCGGCGCGAAGACCACGAAATAGCGGGCGCTGAAGCGATCGGCCACGCGGCCGATGAGCGGTTGCGCCAGCGATGCTTCCTGCATGAAGACCGATAACAGGCCGGCTTCGGTATTCGAGAGGCCGAGCGTTTGCTTGAAAAGGGGCAGCATGGGCGCCAGGAAAGCCGTGTAGCTATCGTGGATCCAATGCCCCGCTGCGATGGTTGTCACGCGACCGGTGTCAAAATGGTCGGCTTCGGCGGCCGGACTGGTCGCGGGGAGGGCCGCCGCAGGAACGGCTGCGGCGGCGACGCGTTGGTCTGCAACTGTCACGATGATACCTCAAGAAAGCGTTTTGGCCGCGTGCGCCCGTTGGCCGCGGCCAGCAGCGCGTCCCCAGGCAATGGTGATGGCCCAACCGACCGCCATGACCGTCGCGCCGCTCAGGAAAGGCAACTTGTAGCTCAGATCGAGCGCATAGCCGGCCCAGATCGGGCCGATGATCTGTCCCAGGCTCATAAAGGAGCTGTTCAGTCCCATGGCCGCGCCCTGCCCCTGGCCTGCAGCGCGCGAGATCAGGGCCGCGACCATCGGGCTGAGCAGCGAGCTGGCCATGACGTAGAAGCAGGCAGCCAGCGTCACGGTCGGGAAAGTCGCGGCCAGCAGGATCACCAGGAAGCCGATGGCGCTGGCCAGCAGCGCGCCGCGCACCACGGCCGCCTCGCCCCACCAGCGGGCCACGCGGCCCGTCAGAAAAGCCTGCACCAGGGCCGACCCCACGCCGGCCGCGGCCATCACCGCGCCCACCTGGTCCGGCGTGTAGCTGAACCTCTGCATCACATACAGGCCGAAGATGCTCCAGTGGTGCGACATGCCGAAGCTGAAGAGGAACGTGAGCAGGAAGAACCGCCCCAACGGCCCCCGCAGCGCCGGCGCCATCTGGGTCAGGTTTGCGCCGACCGATCGGCGGCCGCCTGGCTTGCGCTGCTCGGCCGGGAGCGATTCGGGCAGCATGAAGAAGACGAAGGCCAGCACCAGCGTCGAGAGGGCCGCGGCGACAAAGAACGGCAGCGTCAGGCTGATGTTCGCCAGCAATCCGCCGAGCGCCGGCCCGAACATCATGCCGGTGTACATGCCTGCCGAAACCAGCCCCATCCCGCCGCTGCGCTCCTCCGGGGCTGTGGCGTCGGCGATGTAGGCCATGGCGGTCGGAAAGACGGCCGACGTGAGCGCGCCAGACAGCGCACGGCTGGCATAGAACATCCACAGTTGCGTGGATAGCCCGTAGAGCACCTGCGAAACGATGCACCCCATGACCCCGATCAGAATCACAGGCCGCCGTCCGATGCGATCCGAGAGATCGCCCCAAACCGGCGCGAAGAGGAACTGCATCGCGGCATAGGCCGCGGTCAAGAAGCCTAAGTCTCGGCCGCTGGCCCCCATGGATTTGGCAAAGAACGGCACCACTGGGATGAAGATGCCATAGCCCATCGCCACCAACAGGATGGTGCAGAAGATGATCGCGGTACGGCGGTTAAGTGCTGGCACGATGGCAATCCTCAACCGGGCAGATGATCGGCTTGGGAGCCGGGTGGCTGCCAGCCTCCGGCTCCCAAGCCGTTCTAGTACTACAACCGCAGTTTCTCAGACCCGGCGACCGAGGTCGCTGCAACCTTCGCGAAGTCGCCCTCCGGCGACTGAATTGAGCCTGCATCGGCAGGCTTCGCCGCTGTTGCAGCGGTTTCAACCGCAACCTTCGCGAAGTCGCCCGCCGGCGACTGAATTAAGCCTGCGTCGGCAGGCTGCGCCGCTGTTGCAGCGGTTTCAACCGCAACCTTCGCGAAGTCGCCCGCCGGCGACTGAATTAAGCCTGCGTCGGCAGGCTGCGCCGCTGTTGCAGCGGTTTCAACCGCCCGGCGGTATGAAGTGCGGTTGTAGTACTAGTACTACAACCGCAGTTTCTCAGACCCGGCGACCGAGGTCGCTGCAACCTTCGCGAAGTCGCCCGCCGGCGACTGAATTGAGCCTGCGTCGGCAGGCTGCGCCGCTGTTGCAGCGGTTGCAACCGCAACCTGCGCGAAGTCGCCCGCCGGCGACGGAATTGAGCCTGCGTCGGCAGGCTGCGCCGCTGTTGCAGCGGTTGCAACCGCAACCTGCGCGAAGTCGCCCGCCGGCGACGGAATTGAGCCTGCGTCGGCAGGCTGCGCCGCTGTTGCAGCGGTTTCAACCGCAACCTGCGCGAAGTCGCCCGCCGGCGACGGAATTGAGCCTGCGTCGGCAGGCTGCGCCGCTGTTGCAGCGGTTGCAACCGCAACCTGCGCGAAGTCGCCCGCCGGCGACGGAATTGAGCCTGCGTCGGCAGGCTGCGCCGCTGTTGCAGCGGTTTCAACCGCCCGGCGATATGAAGTGCGGTTGTAGTACTAGGGTATCTTCTCAATTTGTAGGGGCGCACCCTTGCGGTCGCCCCGGCGGGCAGGCGCAAGGCCATGCCCCTACCCCGGATTATTGAGAAGATACGTACTAGGCTATCCAGGCCTCGTACGCCATCAGATGGTCGTGCGGGGCCACGCCGAGGTTCTGAACCTTCTTGTTGTGGCCGAGGATCTGCGCATTCCAGCGCGGGATCGCCACCGGCCCCTCGTCTTGCATCAGCTTCTGAATCCTGGCGACGAGCTTCTTGCGGGCTTCGATGTCCAGCGTGCCTTCGGCCTGATCCAGCAGCGTGTCGAATTCCTTGTTCGACCAGTGCGTCTCGTTCCAGGGCACGCCCGTGCGATAGGCCAGACCCAGGGTCATCACCGCCAGCGCGCGGTGCGTCCAGCTCGTGATGCCGAAGTCCACGTCCATCCACTGATCCCAGTACATGTTGGCCGGCATCATCGCCAGTTCGATGTTGATGCCCGCCGGCGCGCACTGTTCTTTCAGAAGTTGGGCGATGGTGGGCACTGGTTCGGAGTCCATGGTCGAGAGCTTCACGGTCAGGCCGTTGGGATGCCCGGCATCCTTCAGCAATGCCTTGGCCTTCTCGATGTCACGTTTGACCGCCATACCGGGAGTGTATTCCGGGTGGATCGGCGCGACGTGATGGTCTTCGCCCAACGCGCCGTAGCCGCGCTGGGTGGCCTGCAAGATCTTCTCGCGATCCTGGCAGAGCTTGATGGCATTGCGGACGCGTGCATCGTCGAACGGCTTCTTGTCCGCACGCATGCGGATGACGTGCGTGAAGGACGATACCTGATGGGAAATCTTGATGTTCTGGCTCTTTTCGAGCGCCTCCAGCAGCGGCGGGTTCAAGAACATCACATCAATGTCGCCCCCTTGCAGCGCCGCGACGGCCGGCGCCGGGTCGGTGCCCAGATAGACCATGCGGATGCTGTCCAGATAGGGGAGCGCCTTGCCGTCGGCGCCGTTGCGCCAGTAGCCCTCTCGGCGCTTCACCAGCGCGCGCTCATTGACGACGTACTCAGCCAGGGTGAAGGGGCCGGTGCCGACCGGCTGCTTGACCCAATCGCCCTGGAAGTCCTTCGAGAGGATCGCGGCCGGGTTGTGGAACAGGTGCTCAGGCACGGCGATCTGGGGCTTCTTCAGATTGAGCTTGACCGTGTATTGGTCAACCTTCTCCACATCGTTTGGCGACAGATAGGTGCCCATCAGCCCGAGCATCGAGGACTTGGTGGCCGGATCGAGCCAGCGTTTGATGTTGAAGATCACGTCGTCGGCCGTGAACTCGGGGCCATGGTTGAATTTGATCCCCTTGCGGCAGTAGAGCGTCCACGTCTTGAGATCGGCCGAAGCCTCCCATTTCTCCAGCAGCCAGGGCCGGGTGATGTTGTCCAGGCCGGTGACGGCCAGGTACTCGGCCACGAACCACCAGACGTTGTACTCGGTCCAGGAGCCGGCCGCGGGGTCGGTGAGTTTGTAGACGGCGGTCGAGACGCGCAGCTCGCCTCCGCGCTTGATCGCGGCTGCGGCTGCTCCGGTGGGCTTGGGCGCCTGAGTTGCCTGGGGGGCTTCCTTGACGGGCGCGGCCGGCGCAGGCGGCTGCGTGCATCCCGCCAACACCTCTGCGGATGCCACAGACACACCGAGCAGCGTCGCCAGCCGCAGGAACTCGCGGCGGTTGATCCGCCCCTGGCGGTGCAGATCTTGTAACTCTGGGACGTAGGGATGCATTCCCCCACCGGGGAGCTGCGACTTGGGCTTGTCCATTGCGAAGATAGCCTCCTTCTTTGGCACTGGTGTGAACGTGTCCGGCTGAAGTCCGAAGGTATGCTGGTCAATCACGGGCAGGAACCGCTGCGCGCTCTCACCTCCTCTCTATATTAACCCACATTGTCACATCATCCGTCGTCGGCGACCTCGATGCTGGCCATGCCGAAGGCCACGCCGCCCGTAACGCGCAGGCGTCTGCTGCCGCACGCGCAGCCGCGCGCCAAAGCCCGCGCCATGAGCATCTGAGGCGCGTCGTCGGCCCATTCGCTCAAATCGGCCTGGCGGCCGCAGTCGGTACAGGTCATTTCGACCGGCTGCATCTCCCAGTGCAAGGCGGCCCCCTCGGCCAGCGTGCCCTTGCTCAGATACTCGAAGAACAGCTCGACCGACGACGGCACGACAGGCGACATCCGGCCCACCCGCAGGTGGATACTGGTGATGCGCCGGCCGCCGGCGTGCTCGAGGGCCATGTTCAGCAGGCCCTGTGTGATAGACATTTCGTGCATATGCTTGCATCAGATGCCTGGCGTCAGGGGGCAGGTGTCAGTGTCACCTTGTCACCCCGTCCCGCGTCCCCGCGTCCCCGTGTCCCCGTGTCACCCCGTCCCCGCGCCCCCCTTTCCCCGCGGC
>Ga0194126_10004346_pt1 | contig 21744 bp, 20 predicted proteins | sample TA2KigC150mmetaG_FD_148641 | JGI IMG/M metagenome (GOLD analysis project Ga0194126, IMG submission 148641) | Freshwater microbial communities from Lake Tanganyika, Tanzania - TA2015035 Kigoma Deep Cast 150m | ecosystem: Environmental > Aquatic > Freshwater > Lake | place: Tanzania: Lake... | reverse complement strand
CAACGTCTCGCCCATGCGCTTGCCGTCATCCAGCGAGTCGAAGTTGCCGGTGAAGAGACCGTCGTTCTTCTCCGTGCTCCAACCCAACACTTGCACGTTGGCGCCGTGTTTGGAGTTGTAGTAATTCACGCCGAACTCGAAGCCCTTCATGAAGTCGGTGACGGGCGGGATGTTGATGCCGCCGAACGTGCCGACTTTGCCGGTCTTGGTGAAGGACGCGGCCACATACCCGGCGAGGAATGCGCCTTGATCGGTGGCATACACTTGTTGCCACACGTTGTCGTGCGGGTCGCTGTAGGCGAAGTCGAGAATTTGGAATTTCTGATCGGAGTTGGCTTTGGCCGCGGCAGAAGTGGCGTCGCCGAGCAGGAAGCCCACCGTGACGATCAGATCGCAGTTCGAGCCGATAAACTCATTGATGTTCTTCTCGTAATCGGTCTGTTGCTGCGATTCAAGATAAGCGGCTTCCCAGCCCACTGCGGCGGCGGCGGCTTCGGCGCCTTCCCACGCAGTCTGGTTGAATGATTTGTCGTCCACGCCGCCGGTGTCGGTCACTTCACAGACTTTGGGCTTGGCCGGTTCGGCGGTGGGTTGCGGAACCGCAGTGGGCGGCGCTTCGGTGGGGGCGGCCGTGGTGGCCGCGCCGCCGCAAGCGGCAAGGACGAGCGACAAAAGAACAACGCTCGCCAAGAGATTGAATAGGTTTTTCTTCATCGGTTTGTCTCCTCCTAAAGAGATTATTGAACGTTATTCGGTGGGTGAAGTTGTGAGGGTAAGTGTGAAGGGCGAGATGACCTCCTTAGTCTTTCGGCTCAACAAGATTATACCCGGAAAGCGATTGCGGGTGACGGCATCTACGATCTCTTTCGACCAACCACAGCGCCTTTGTGCTTTTCCCAATCCTCGTCGCTTTCGAGGGTGACCACGCGGAAGATTTCGGCGTACTGCATTTCTTTGCCTTTGGCGCGCGTGGAAGCCCATTCGCGGATGCGCGGCTCGGGGTCCCAATCGCCCATTTGGCTTTTGTGCGCGCGCAGGGCGGCGATCTTCAAATCAATCGTCTCGTCAATCGAAATCCAGTGATCGCCGTCGCGCCAGTTGAGGCTATAGACTTTGCGCGTTTTGTGCGGGGTGAGTCTTTCGGCCTCCAATTCCTGAAAGAGGTTGGGCTGGCCTGCCGCGGGGAAGACGGCTTCCAACCCGGCGAATCCGGCGGCGCGATGATCGGGGTGATTGATGTAATCCTCTCCGGCCCACACCAGAGTCGGATCCATCACGAACACCACTTCCGGTTTGAAGCGCCGAATCTCGCGCACGATCTTTTTTCGCAGCTCCATCGTCGGCTGGAGCATCCCATCCGGCTCGCGCAGGAAGACGACCTCGCCCGCGCCGATGATCTCGGCGGCGGCTCGCTGTTCGGCCTCGCGGATTTCGATGGCTCGCTCTCTGGTCATACCCTCGTCGGCAATGCCCACATCGCCGCTGGTGCAGATCACTTCGCGGATGCGGCAGCCGCTTTGGGCCCAACGGGCCAGCGTTCCGGCGCAGCCGAAATCAATGTCGTCGGGGTGGGCGACGATGGCCATCGCCGATTCGGGGACGTAGAATTTGTGGTTGTTGGTTGGGTTCATTTCAGCAGTCCCGTCTCGCCGCTGATCAGAATCAACACATCCATGTCGCGGCGGTAGTGCATTCCGTCCACCGTCTTTTCCGGTTCGGGGACGGTGATGGCGCCGAGACCGAGTCCGCGATGGGGGGCTTTGTTGAGCACCATCGGCTCATCGGTGCGCTTGAGCACGACCACCCAAGTTTTGTTGCTCACCTGAGGCCAGATTTTTCGGGCGGCTTGCACTTGATCGTCGGTGATGAGGAAGTATTTTCGTGGCGCGTCGGGCATGCCGGTAATTATATCCGCGAGGGCGCGAAGACTCAAAGTGATCCGCAGATGGCGCAGATTATCGCAGAGGGTTCACGAAATCTGCGGATGATGTGGCGGCGTCACTCAGGATAGGCAAGCGCCAGCGCGATGTCGTTGACGTTCGTTCCGGTGGGGCCGGTGCGGATCGAGTCGCCCAACTCGGCAAAGAAGGTGTGGCTGTCGTTGTGATTCAAATAATCCGCCGGATCATGATTCATTGCCCGCGCCCGCCCGCACGTATCGCCCGTTGCGATCGCGCCCGCCGCGTCGGTGGGGCCGTCGATGCCGTCGGTGGCGAACGCGGCGATGGCGAGGTTGGGCAACCCTTCAATGGCTATCGCCGCCGCCAACGCCATTTCCTGATTGCGCCCGCCGCGCCCCGGGCCGGTGACGGTGACAGTTGTTTCCCCTCCGAAGATCGCGCATTGAGGCGTTGGGGCGTGTTGCACGGCCCATTCGCCCAATCGCGCGCCCGCTTCGCGCGCTTCGCCGCGCACGCCCGTTTCGAGGTGCGCGACAGCAAAGCCCAACCTCTCGGCCTCGCGTTTCACCGCCTCCACCGCGAGCGCGTTACTGCCGATGAGTGTGTGATCGGCGAGAGCGTACAGAGGATCGTCGGGCTTGAGGGTTTCGGGCCTTTCGCCGCGCGCGCCCGCTTCGAGGTGACGGCGCACCGGGCCGTCGGCCTCCACGCCGTAACGGGTGAGCACGTCGAGCGCGTCGGCGTATCGAGTGGGATCGGGAGTGGCCGGGCCGGAGGCGATCACGTCCAACGGATCGCCGATCACATCGGAGAGCACGAAGGCGAAGACGCGCGCGGGAGCGGCCAGTCGCAACAGCCCGCCGCCTTTCAATCGCTCGCAGTGTTTGCGCACGGTGTTCAATGCTTCGATGGGCGCTCCGGCTTTCATCAACGATCCCGTTACCCGTTGCAGATCGGCCAGCGCGAGTCCATTGGCGGGCAGGGTGAGGTGCGCCGAGCCGCCGCCGGAGAGCAGAACGATCAGCGCATCGCCATCGTCGGCACGGGCGGCAACATCGGCGATGGCGCGGGCGGCGAGAAGGTTGCGCTCGTCGGGTAATGGATGAGCGGCAGGATACAACTGAAAGGGGAGCGAGTCTCGGATGGCTGAGTCGAGAGTCTGCAATCGCTCGGGCACGGCGGCCACCGCGCCCGCCGCGATGCGTTCCCCCAACAGTTCATTCACCTTCAGCGACATCTCCAACGCGGCTTTGCCTGCGCCCGCCACCCAGCAACGGCGGGCGCGTTCAATGCGGGCGGCAATGCGCGGCCAGTGCGCGGCCAATCGCTCGGCGGGGTCGGCGGCGCGCAGTGCGGCGGCGATGAGTGTTTCGATGTGGGAGCGGTGATTCTGAAAATGCATCTTCGGTGTTTACCGCCGAGATCGCGGAGAGCGCCGAGGTCGTCTCAACCTTCTCCGCGTTCTCTGCGCGCTTTGCGGTGAATTCGGGGCAGACCATAGCAAGTGTAGCCCAACCCGTCCACAAGGCAAAACGGCACAATTCCTGCAACAAGTTTTACACTTGACGCGCGCCCTTTGCCAACCTACAATCCCAGTGCATTTCATCCCCTAGCCACGACGGGAGTCTGCCAACGTGACACTCAACATCGGCCCAGTGATGGTTGTCGAAGACATCAGCGCAGTGCGCGAAATGATCGATATGCAATTGCGGGTGCGCGGCTACCGGGTAATCACCGCCCGCGACGGCGAAGAGGCGCTGGCTCTCATCGAGCAGGAGCGGCCCGCCGTCATCATCGCCGACATCCTCATGCCGCGCATCGACGGATTCATGATGGTGCACAAACTCCGCACCAATCCGCAAACCGCCTCCATCCCCATCATCTTTCTTTCGGCAACCTATGTGTCGGCGGCGGATGAACGCTTTGCCTTCGATCTCGGCGCGATCCAATTCCTCTCCAAACCGGCGGACACCGACGACCTCGTGGTGGCCGTCTCCGACGCCATCACCGGCCACCATGAGAACAAGCCGCCTCTCTCCGACAAAGATTTCTACATGGGTTACCGCGAGCGGTTGGAAACCAAACTCAAGCAGAAGAGCCAGCAGATCACCCGCAACCAGCAAGTGCTGGCCACGCTCAGCGAAGAGAACAAGCCCACCTATCGCAAACTGATCGCCGACGCGCAAGCGCAATACGACGAAATTCAACGCGAGTTGGCGGCGTTGCTCAAAGCAATGAACGAAGCGCAATGATCCTCCCTCTCTACAGTTGGGCGAGAGCCGTGCGGCCGGGGCGCCATCCGCGTGAAAAGCAGAGTGAGAGTAGAATCACCGCCGATTAGAGCCGCATCATGCCCAACAACCCCAAAGATAGAATCCTCGTCGTCGACGACGATCTGCAAAGCCTCGACCTGATCTGCAAACAGGTGCTGGAGCCGCTGGGCTACCAAGTGGCCATGGCCACCGACGGCGGCGCGGCCCTTCAACAGATCATCACCTTCGCTCCCGCCGTCATCATCCTCAGCCTCGCTCTGCGCGGGCTGTCGGGCAAAGATGTGCTCACCGCCCTGCGCTCGCAAGGATTCGATTCGCCGGTCATCGTCATCGCCCCCGAAAACGGCGAGCAACAGGCGCTGGCCGCTTTTCGGTTGGGCGCGCGCGATTACCTCGTCCGCCCGCTGCGCGAAGCCGAGATCGTCGCCGCAGTGGATCGGGTGGTGGAAGATGGCCGCCTGCGCCGCGAACGCGCCCAACTGCAACAGCAGCTCACCCAAGCCAACACCGATCTTCAACAGCGAGTGAAGGAACTCACTGTCCTCTCCGGGCTCGGCAAGGCAGTGATCAACCTCACCGATGTGGCTTCGCTCTTCAACCGATTGGTGGAAAGCGCACTGCAAATGTCGGGCGCCGAAATGGGCTGGCTGTTGGTGGCCGATCAAGCCAGCGGGCAGCTGCTTATCGTGGCTCAAAAGAATCTGCCGGGCCGCGTGCAGTTGCGCCAACCGTGGGACGACGGCCTCGCGCCGCTGGTGATGCTGTCGGGCGAGCCGCTGGCGATTGGCGGCACGGGCATTCTGCAAATGAAAATTTCGCAGATCGCCAAAGCCGCGCTGGTGATGCCGGTCAAGGCCCGCGAACAAACGGTGGGCGTGCTCACCGTCGCCAATCGCGCGCCCAAGCCGTTCACCGAGCAGAGCAAAACTTTGCTCAACGCCGTCGCCGATTACGCCTCCATTGCTATCGTCAACGTGCGATTGTTTCAGGCGCTCGAACAACGCACCCAAGCCATGCAGCAATCGTATGAGACTCTGAAGGCTGGAGAGAAACATCGCGGCGAAGTGCTGGCAAAGATCACTCAGCAGATGCGCTCGCCCGTGACTCAGGCCAAGAGCGCCGTGGATCTGATCATGGGCGAAAGCGGCATCACCCGGATGAACGAGCGCCAGCGCAACCAAGTGCGGATCGCCAGCGAGAAGTTGGATGCTGCCGTGCAATTCATGGACGACATCGCTATCCTGCATGAAAGCGGCAGTGTTGCCCATGCTCTCAAACCCGTGCAGCTCGACGAGATGGCCCGGCAATCCATGTCCAAGTATCAACCTATGGCGCAACAGCAGGGCGTAGCTCTGCTGGCCAGCATCGCCGCCAGCGTCATCGTTCCCGGCGATGCGCCGCGCCTCAGCCGCGTGTTCGATAACTTGATCGAGAACGCGATCAAGTTCAGTCCCAAAGGCGGCGAGGTGGTGATCAGCATTCAGCGCGAGGGCAGTGTGGCCCACATCTCGGTCGCCGATCGGGGCATCGGCATCGCGCCGGAACATCTGCCGCACGTCTTCGAGCGTTTCTTTCAAGTGGATCCAAAAACGGGCGGAGTGGGGATCGGGCTGGCGTTAGTCAAACAGATCGTCGAAACGCACGGCGGGCAGGCCTGGGCCGAAAGCGCGCCGGGGCAAGGCTCGCGGTTTTACTTCACACTGCCGAAAGCGATATAACTATGGCGACGAACGGCAAACCGGCCAATCGCCGCCGCTCTCTTTATTTGCAGGAGTTGCGCAGTTGGGCAAAGGCAACCACGGATTACACAGATTTCACTGATGAAAATGGAACACTCTGTGTAATCCGTGAAATCCGTGGTTCCTAATCTATCTGAACTGTGTAGGTCTTAACTTCAATGGCTGGCAAAAAGATTCTGGTGGCCGACGACTCCCGCGAAATACGCGAAACCCTCGCGCAATACGTCCTGCGTCCCGCCGGTTACGAAGTCATCACCGCCGGAGACGGCGTGGACGCGCTCAAATCCATCCGCGAGCAAACCCCCGATCTGGTGGTGGCCGATCTGCAAATGCCCGGCCTCACCGGTATCCAACTCAAACGCGCCCTCGCCATCGAAAACAACACCACCCCGGTCATCATCATCACCGCCGAAGGCTCCGAAAGCATCGCCTCCGAAGCGACCCTCGCCGGAGTGGCCGGGTACTTGCCCAAACCCATTGACCCCGATGTGCTGCTCATGGCCGTCCGGCAGGCGCTCGACTCCGAGCGCCTCCGCCGCGAGCGCGCGCTGGCCTTGCAGTCGCTCGAAAAGCGCGTCCATCAACTCGAAACACTGCAGGCCGTAGGCCGCGCTCTCACCGCCTCGCTCGACATCGATCAAGTCCTCAGCCGCGTGGTCGACGCCGCCGTGCGCCTCACCGGCGCGGAAGAGGGCAGCCTGCTCCTCCTCGACAAGCACACCGGCGAACTCACCATGCGCGCCGCCCGCAACTTCGACGATCAGTTCGTGCGCACCTTCCGCATCCGCACCGAAGACAGCCTCGCCGGGCAAGTCATCCGCACCGGCCAACCCGCGCTCTTCGGCGCCAACTCGCCGCAGAAAATCAAAACCGCCTATCTCGTCCACTCCCTCATTTACGTCCCCCTTCGCCTGCACGATAAAGTCATCGGCGTGCTCGGCGTGGACAACCGCCAAACCCGCCGCGCCCTTAGCGAAGCCGACTTCGGCCCGCTCACTGCGCTGGCCGACTACGCCGCCATCGCCATCGAGAACGCCCGCCTCTACGCCCACACTAACGCCGAACGCAGCAAACTCGACACCATCTTGCAAAAAACCGGCGAAGGGGTGATCGTGGTGGACGACTCGAATCGCGTCGTGCTGATCAACGCCGCCGCCCGCGCCGCCCTCAACCTGCCCGACACCCCCGTGATCGGGAAGCCGATTCCCGACGTGATCCATCACGCCGACCTGCGCGATCTCCTCACCCGGCCCTCCTCCACTCAAAACCGCCGCGCCGAGATCGCCCTCGACGACAATCGCGTGCTCAACGCTCACCTCACACCCATCGAAGGCATTGGCCGCGCGGTGGTGATGCAGGACATCACTCATCTCAAACAGCTCGACAAAATCAAAAGCGAATTCGTCACCGCCGTCTCGCACGACCTTCGCTCGCCCCTCACCGCCATTCTCGGCTACGTCGAACTCATGGGCCGTGTCGGGCCGATCAACGATCAGCAAAAAGAATTCATCCGCCGCGTCCGCATCAGCGTCAACGCCATCACCAACCTCATCACCGATCTGCTCGACCTCGGGCGCATCGAAGCCGGGTTCGACACCCAAAAGGAGCCGGCCAACTTCCCGCTGGTCGTGCGCTACAGCGTCGAAGCGCTGGCGGCCAAAGCCGAAATCAAACATCAAAAATTGGTTGTCAATCTGCCCGAGACTCTGCCGCCCGTGTACGCCAACCCCGTCCGCCTGCGGCAGATGGCCTCCAACTTGATCGAAAACGCCATCAAATACACGCCCGAAGGCGGAACGGTCAGCGTGTCGGTGTTCATGGACGACGATCAGCAAATCCTCACCGTCACCGACACCGGCATCGGCATCCTCCTCGCCGATCAGCCTTACATCTTCGACAAGTTCTACCGCGCCAAATCGGTGCCCGACGACATCACCGGCACCGGGCTGGGTCTCTCGATTGTCAAATCAATTGTGGAGAATCACAATGGCCGCATCTGGGTCGATTCAAAGCCGGGGAGCGGATCGACATTCGTCGCCGTATTGCCCACCCATGTTGAATCGAAGGCGGCCTCCCCGCGCGGGTGAGTCAATCCCCGAAACAGATTCCCAGATCGCGCGCGGTCAACAGCGAGTCGTTGTCCAGCGGCACGACCTTCATCCGCCCCGAGGCTTCCTCCAACGGCACATAATCCACCTTCGGCGGATTGAGCGCCACCATCACTCCCGACCGCCCCTCCTCTAACGCGCGCACCGCCGCCGCGCCGAAGCGCAGAGCCAGCAAACGATCAAACGTGGTGGGACTGCCGCCGCGCAGGAGGTGGCCGAGCACCACCACCCGCGCCTCTTTGCCGGTGAGCGCGGCCAGTTCGTGCGCCACCTTTTCGCCCACCCCGCCCAATCGCTCGGCGCGGCCCACTTCCCGCTCCACCACCGACACGGCGCCGCCCACCGGCTTCGCGCCCTCGGCCACCACCACAATAGTGAAGTCGCCGCCCTGCTGTTCACGCTCATGAATCTTGGGCACGACCTTGTGGAGATCGTACGGGATTTCGGGAATCAGAATCACATCGGCTGATCCCGACACGCCGCAATTCAGAGCGATCCATCCGGCGTAGCGGCCCATTACTTCGACAACGATGATCCGCCGATGGGAGGCCGCTGTGGTGTGCAAACGGTCGAGGCACTCGGTGGCGAACCCCACCGCCGTGTCGAACCCGAAGGTGATCACCGTTCTATCCAGATCGTTGTCAATCGTCTTCGGCACGCCGACGACGCGCATGCCCTTCTTCGCCAGAACATTGGCAATCGCCAGCGAGCCGTCGCCGCCCACTACGATCAGCGCGTCGATGCTATGCATCCGAAACGCGCGCACCAATTCATCGGTGCGATCCACTTCCTCGAACGTGCCGCCGGGATTCTTGATCGGGAACTTCATGGGGTTGCCGCGATTGGTGGTGCCGATGATCGTGCCGCCGAGGTGGGTGATGCCGCGCACGCGCTCGCGAGTGAGGCGCATGATTCCACCCTCGACGTATTGCTCCGGCATCAGCAGGCCGTTGTATCCGTCGCGGATGCCGTAACACTCCCAACCCCGATTGAGGGCCGAGAGGGTGACGGCGCGGATGACGGCGTTGAGGCCGGGCGCATCACCGCCGCCGGTGGAAATGGCGATTCGTTTGATGGGAGGATTCGGTGAAGACATGTGTGCTATTGTAGAGCAAATCTGCTGTAGGGCAATTACGGCTTCACCGTAAACCCCACCGCCTCCCCGCTCACCCGTTCGCCGTTTGTCGTTATCCCTCTCACTTCCAACTCGTATTGCCCTGGCGCCAGCTGCCAAAAGTATTGATACGGCGGCTCAACCAGCGTTGCCACCACGTCGCCGTTCAACACGAACGACACTTCTCTCATCGCCGCTCCGGCCACTGCGCCGAAGATAATTTGCTGGCTGATGATCGGCAAGCGGGGCGAGATGTTGAATACCGTCGCATCGTCGGGGGAGGTGATTTGGAGTTTGGAGTTTGAGGTTTGAGATTGGGAGTTTGAAGTTGGCGGCTGTGGAATTCCTTTGGCCCTTGCCCACTCTTGCGCTTCGGGCGGCAGAACGAGAAATACTTGCGTCACGATTCGTTCGGGCGGGGTGGAGTCGTCGGCCAATAATCCGGTGGCGGAGTCAATTCGGAACGGCTGGTACAACGTGTCGTGCGCCGTCGGTTGTGTTCCGTCAATGAAAAGTTCACTACGGCGAAGCGGGCAGTGTTCCGTCGGCAGCAATCCGCTCATCGCGCACACTTCGGCGCGCGCGAGTCCCGGCGGTTGGGCGAATTGCGATTCGGGTTTGCCGGTGAGCGCGGCGCGCATGAAGTCGTGCCAAATGGGACCCGCGCCGGCCACCCCGCTCACATTCACCATCGGCGAATTGTCGGCGTTGCCCACCCACACGCCCACCGTAAGTTCGGGCGTGTAGCCCACCGTCCAGTTGTCACGGAAGTCGGTGGTGGTGCCGGTCTTCACGGCGGCGGGGCGGCCAATTTGCAGAACACTGTTCGGGCCGAAGGTGGCGAGCCGCGCATTGTTGTCGGAGAGAATATCGGTGATGAGGAAAGCGACTCGCTCATCGAGGACTCGCTCACCCGATGGAGGCCTCCATTCTTCGATCACGTTTCCGCTCGCGTCCGTGATCCTGAGAACGGCCGTTGGCTCCACACGGACGCCGCCGTTGCCGAACACCCCGAACGCGCTCGTGAGATCGATCAGCCGCACTTCCCCGCCGCCGAGCGTGAGCGCCAACCCGAATCGATCAGCATCGCTCAGAGTGGTGAGTCCCATACGCCCGGCGAGGGCAAGCATTGAGTCGATGCCCACGTGATCGAGCGCCTTCACCGCCGGAACGTTGAGCGAGCCGCCCAGCGCATCGCGCGCCGACACCGGGCCGTGAAAGTTACGGTCGTAATTGAGAGGAACGTATGAAATGCCTTCGGCGGTGACGAACGCCGTGCGCACGTCGAGGATCATCGTGGCTGGAGTCCAGGGGCAATCTCCAATCTCTAATTCTCCGCTCTCCGTTTCATGAGAATCGAGGATGGGAGGATTGGAGAATTGGGTGCAGAGCGCCGGATCGAACGCCGCCGCGTACGTGATCGGTTTGATGGCCGAGCCGGGTTGGCGCGGGGCGACGGCCATGTTCACCGAGCCGGATATTTCGCCGTCGAAGTAATCGGGCGAGCCGACCATCGCCAGCATTTGCCCGGTGCGCGGATCGAGGGCGACGAGCGCGGCGTCGGTCGCGTTGTGATCGACGGACTCGTCGTCGGCCAACAGTTCGAGTCGGCGACGGATGATCGATTCCGCAGTCGCCACGAGATCGAGATCGATGGTCGTCGTCACCGTGAGGCCCGAATACAGCACCTCGGGCGGGTACTGCTGTTCGAGCAGACTCCAAACGTAAAACACAAAATGCGGCGCGGAGATGGGGAATGTGATGGCCGCGAATTGCAAAGGCTCGTCCTTTGCCAATTTGGCCTCGTCTGCCGTGATCAGTCCGTTCTTCGCCATGAGGTCGAGCACGATGGCCTGCTTGTCGTCGGCGGCCTGCGGGTTAAGGAGCGGGTCGAAGAGCGCGGGCGCTTGCGGCAGGCCGGCCAACAGCGCGCACTCGGCCAGATCGAGATTGCGCGCGCTCTTGCCGAAATAGGTTTGCGCCGCCGACTCGATCCCATGCGCGAGATGTCCGTAATTGGTTTGATTGAGATAGAGTTCGAGAATCTGATCTTTGCTGTAGGCTTGCGAGAGCCGCCAAGCGAGGATGCTCTCGCGCAGTTTGCGGAAGAGTGTGCGTTCGGCGCGTTCGCGCGGGTCGAGGAGCATATTGCGCGCCACTTGCTGGGTGATCGTCGAGCCGCCGGCCACCACTTCGCCGCCCCGCACGTTGATCCACAATGCGCGGGCAATCCCCACCACATCCACGCCGGGGTTGGAATAGAAGCTCGCATCTTCGACGGAGATGGTAGCTTGTTGGCACGCCAACGGAATCTCAGACAGTGGCAGGGTGGTGTGGTGCATCCCCGCCGGGTCGGTGATTTCGTAGATCAGCCGCCCATCGCGGGCGAGGATTTTGGTGGAGGGAACGGCCAGGTTTTCGGTGAGACGGTTGAGGGAGGGGAGGTCAACGAACAACAAATGAACAACGATCAATGAGGCGATGAACAACGTGAGCAGGGCGGAGAGGGTGAGTCGGCGGCGCATGGGAAACGGCGTGAGTGTCGGCAATGTCATAGGCAGTTGCCACGAATAGACGCTTTTGCGTGAGGGCGAGTTCCGAGATTTTCCCCGCGCCCGTGTCGCAGAAAAAACAGTACAAACGCCTATGCGGCTTGCCCCCTATTTGTTGTACACTCTCCCTGTAATTGCAAATGCTACTCCCCTTGCCCTGTAAAGGGGGCGGGCAGAATGAACTGAATGGGGTGGCAGTTCATCCCAACAAAAAGACTCGCGTCAGCGAGTCTTTTTGTTCTCACAGCCGGATCAACCCCTTTTGCACAGCGAGAAGCACGCCCATTTGCAGAGAGCCGTCGATGATCTCGCCGCGCAACACCATTCCCAATACGTCGGCGGCGGGCATGAACACCACCTCCAACTCCTCACCCGCATCGAGATTTTGCTGTGTGCGGATCAGATCGGCGGCGAAAAAGATGTTCATCACTGCTTGCAATGATCCGGGGAACGGATTGAATCGCCCCAACAGTTCGATGCGGCGCGGACGGAATCCGGTTTCTTCTTCCAACTCACGGGAGGCCGCCTGTTGAATCGATTCGCCCCGGTTCATCCGCCCGCCGGGCAAGTCGTAAATGATCGCGCCCACCGGGTGCCGATACTGGCGGGTGAGCACAACCTGCCCCTCGCTCGTGAGCGCCACACACGAGACGGCTTCCACCGGGCTGGCAAGGTAAAAGTATGGAAAGCGCCGCCCGTTGTGTTCGAGCGTGTCGCGCACCACGCGCACGCCGGGGTGGTCGAACAGCGTTTGAGAATCGACGACGGTGTATTCGGTCATGGTTATAATGAGGGAGTTTGCGCTTCACCGAAAAGTATATCTCAAAGGATGCCCATGCGCCTCGCCACTTTTCTTCACAACGACACACCGACACTCGGCCTCGTGCGCGAAGAGGGAATCATTCCCGCGCCCGGACTCTCGATGCTCGAGGCCATCGAACAATGGGAGGCCGTCTCTGCCGAACTGGCCCGCCTCACCGGCCCTGCCGTGCCCCTCGCCCGCGAGCGTTTGCTCGCGCCCATCCCCAAACCGCGCCGCAACATCATGTGTCTCGGCCTCAATTACGCCGAACACATCAAAGAGTCGGCGGACGCGCGCGGGCGCGAGGCCAAGACTCCAGCGCACCCGGTGTTCTTCACCAAAGCCACCCACGCGGTGAACGGGCCGTATGCCAATATCCCGTTCGACGAGTCGGTGTCGGCGCAGATCGATTGGGAAGCAGAGATGGCGGTGGTGATCGGCCGGGGCGGGAAAAGCATTTCGCAGGCGGAGGCGATGTCTTTCGTGTTCGGCTACTCGATCATCAACGATGTGAGCGCGCGCGATCTGCAATTCAATCACGGCCAATTTTTCAAAGGCAAGAGTCTCGACGGCGCGTGCCCGATGGGGCCGTGGATTGTGACCGCCGACGAGATTCTCGATCCGCACAATTTACCCATCCGCTGCCGGGTGAACGGAGAGACGAAGCAAGAAGCCAACACGGGGATGATGATTTTCAAGATACCGGCCATCATCGAGAGCCTGTCGCGCGGCATGACGCTGGAGCCGGGTGACGTGATTGCCACCGGCACGCCGAGCGGCGTAGGCTTCGCCCGCACCCCGCCTGAGTTCCTCAAGCCGGGCGATGTGGTGGAATGCGAAGTGGAAAGCATCGGCCTGTTGCGAAACAAAGTTGGGTGAATCAAAAATGCGCTCCGCTTGAGGAGCGCATTTTTGATTAGGCGAGAGAAGGCTAGACGATGTCGATGACCGCGCCGACTTCGACGAGTTTCTTCTTCGCGTCTTCGGAGGCTTCCTTGCTCACCGCCTCGAGCACTTTCGCGCCCACGGTTTCGGCCATCTCTTTCGCTTCCTTCAGGCCGAGGTTGGTGAGTTGGCGGATGACCTTGATCACTTCGATCTTCTTGGGGCCGACATCCTTCAGCACCACCGTGAATTCGGTCTTCTCCTCGACGGGAGCGGCGGCGGCCGCGGCGCCCGGGGCGGCCACAGCGGCCACAGCCACCGGGGCGGCGGCAGAAACGCCCCACTTGGCTTCCAGCATCTTGGTCAGTTCCGCCGCTTCGAGGACGGTGAGCGTGCTCAAGTCCTCGACGAGTTTGTTCAAATCAGCCATTGCAAAAATCTCCTTAAAGTTGGTTCTGGGTTGATCGGTTCCTCGTTGCCGGTCATGCTCAATCAGCGACAACCAACCAACCATCAGGCAACCGATTACTGATCACTACTCACTGATAGCTCTTTCTCAGAGTACGCTTTTACGACATTGACGATCTGCCGCACGCCGCTGGCAACGGTTCCGGCCAGGCGCGTGGCAGGCGTGTTGATGAGGCCGAGCAGTTGAGCGCGAACCACCGGCAGCGGCGGCAGGGTCGCCAGCGCCCCGATCTGTTTCGCATCGAGTACCTTGTTGCCCATCACGCCGCCCTTCACCTTCACGAAGTCCGAGCCTTTAGTGAAATCGCTGATCGCTTTGGCGACAGCCGGAACGTCGGTGAAGGCGAAACCGATAGCGGTGCCGCCCGCCAGCATGTCTTCGGGCACGGGCAGGCCAGCCTGTTTGATGGCGATGGCCGCCAGCGTGTTCTTGACGACGTGAAACTCGCCCGACGACTCGCGCACTTTGCGGCGCAGTTGCTCGATGTCCTTCACAGGCAAACCGGAATACGATGTGATGACGAACGCCTCGCTTTTCTTCAACAAATCGCCGTACTCTTTCACCAGCTCTGCTCTGCGTTTCTTTGTGATTGCCAAATTCGTGTCACCTCCTTTCGCTTTCGAATGAACGATCTTGCGGCTCGACTTTTTGATCGCTCATTCTTCAGCGAAAGCGAATCAAAAAGTCTTTACGCCCTCGGCCCGCTTCGCGTAAAGACTTTCGCGCACGTGTCGTGCTCACCGCCTCCATCGCACGGATGCGGCGCGTTTCGAGAGTCTTCACCTCGGCAGGATGTTTAAGCCCGGCGGGGCTCCTGCGGTCTACGGCGAAGGCAACCCCTCACCCCTCCCCCCTTTGTGAAACCCCAAATGGGGGAGGGGCAGGGGTGAGGGTAATTTACACCGCCGTCCCCAGTGAGAGGGCCGAGTTGGCGTCCACTTTCACGCCCGGCCCCATCGTCGTGGTGACGGTGATGCGCTTAACGTAAATCCCTTTCGCGCCCGACGGCTTGGCTTTTCGAATCGCTTCCATCAGGGACGAAAAGTTCTCAAACAACTGATCTTCGGTGAACGAGGCTTTGCCAATGGGCACGTGGATGTTCGCCGTCTTGTCGAGGCGAAACTCGATGCGGCCGGCTTTGGCCTCGCGGATCAATCGCGGCAGGTCGCCGGCAGGGGCCACCGTGCCGGCCTTGGGGTTCGGCATGAGGCCGCGCGTGCCGAGAATACGGCCGAGTCGGCCCACCTTGCCCATCATTTCCGGGACGGCGATGGAGACATCGAAGTCCGTCCAGCCATCTTGAATCTTCTTTATGATCTCGTCATCGGCGATGAAATCGGCGCCCGCTTCTTTGGCCAGCCGCGCGCCCTCGCCTTCGGCGAAGACCATCACCCGCACCGTCTTGCCCAGCCCGGCGGGCATCACCACCGCCGCGCGCACTTGCTGATCGGCCTGCTTGGGATCGAGCCCCATGCGCATATGCACTTCAACCGTCGCATCGAATTTTGTGATGCTCGTCGCTTTGGCCATCGCCAGCGCTTCTTTCGGGCCGTAAGCCTTCGTTGGATCGACTTTCGCCGCGGCGGCTCGATACTTCTTTCCGTGTTTTGCCATGTGAGTCTCCTGTGGTGCAAACGGGCGGCCATCGCCAGCCCTCCCACGCTTTCGTTATCCTTCCACCGTGAGGCCCATCGAACGCGCCGTGCCTTCCACTTGCAGCATGGCGTCCTCAATATCGACGGCGTTGGTGTCCTTCATTTTGATCTCGGCGATCTCGCGGATTTGAGCGCGAGTGACTTTGCCCACCTTCGTGCGGTTGGGCACCGCCGAGCCTTTCTCGATCCCGGCCGCCTTGCGCAGAAGCACTGCCGCAGGCGGCGTGCGCAGGGCCAATTGGAACGAGCCATCGGTGAAGATGGTGATGTCCACCGGAATGATGTCGCCGGGGCGATTGGCGGTCTTGGCATTGTAATCTTTGCAGAACGCCATCAAGTTAATGCCATGACCGGCCAGCGCCGGGCCGACCGGCGGCGCGGGCGTGGCCTTGCCTGCCTCGAGCTGCAGGCGCACGACTGCTTTCAACTTTTTTGCCATAGGGTTTCTCCTTTGTGGTGCAAGCGGGCGGCCTCAGCCAGCCCTCCCACGAATTCTCTAATTCTCTAACCCTCCAATTCTCTAAGAGGAATTAGAGATTGGAGAATTAGAGATTAAGCCTTCTCTACTTGCAAGAAATCCAACTCCACCGGCGTCTCGCGCCCGAAGAACGACACCATCACGCGCACCTTTGCGCGCTCCGCGTCGATCTCGCCCACCGTGCCAATGAAATCGTTGAATGGCCCATCGATGATGCGCACCTTCTGGCCGATCTTGAAATTCACCTTAATCTTCGGCGCTTCCGCCTCCATGCGCCGCATGATCTGCGCCACCTCTTGCGGCTGAAGCGGAGTAGGCGTGTTGCCCATGCCCACGAACCCGGTCACGCCCGGCGTATTCCGCACCACATACCACGACTCTTCGGTGAGAACCAACTGCACCAAAATGTAGCCGGGAAACACACGGCGCTCCACCGTGCGGCGCTGGCCGTCTTTCACTTCAATCTCTTCTTCGGTCGGGACGACGACATCGAAAATCTTGTCCTTCATCCCCATCGAATCGATACGCTGTTCGAGATTGTGGCGGACTTTGTTTTCGTAACCCGAGTAACAATGGATCACGTACCAATGCCGCTCGTCCCCCGATTCCTGAACCGGCTCGGTCGCTTGGGCGGGCGCCGCCGATTCACCCTCGGCAATCGGCGACTCGATCTCAGCCTCAGCCGATTCCAACGTCTCTTCAGGCTCGTGCTCTTCAATTCCCTCGAGCGAACGCTCTTCTTCCAACGTCATCATTCCTTATGCGCGCAACTAGAGTCCGAGAATCAGCACAAACATTTGAGCAAACAAGTAGTCGAATGAGCCAAGAATAATCGAACTCCCCGCAACCGTGAGAAGCACGATGATTGTCAGGTTCGTTGCTTCCTGGCGGGTGGGCCACGACACCTTGCTCAGCTCGGCCCGTGTTTCGCGCAGATAGCGCACGATGGGGTTATCAGTCATAACAGATACCTTCGCCACAGATCAAACTCACTCCCAGAAATTCGAGGCAGGCCAGGCAGGAATTGAACCCGCAACCCCCGCTTTTGGAGAGCGGTGCTCTGCCAATTGAGCTACTGGCCTATGTTGGGGCGGATTGCAATCCGCCCCTACTTCGTCTCCCGGTGCGTCGTGTGCTTCCGACAGCGCGGGCAGAACTTCTTCAATTCGATTCGGTTCGGATCGTTCCGGCGATTCTTCTGAGTGGTGTAGTTGCGCTCCTTGCAATCCACACATGCCAGCGTAATCACCGGGCGAACATCTTTTGCTTTGCTTGCCATAGCATCGAGTCAGAGTTGGAGTTGGGAGTTCGAGTTGACGACCGCCTGGCTCAACTCCAACTCCCACTCCAACTATTCCAGTATCTCCGTGATCACCCCCGCCCCCACCGTCAACCCGCCTTCCCGGATCGCAAACTTCGACCCCTTCTCCAACGCCACCGGCGTGATCAACTCCACTACCATGTCCACATTATCTCCCGGCATCACCATCTCCACCCCCTCCGGCAAGGTGATCGCCCCCGTCACGTCCATCGTCCGAATGTAAAACTGCGGCCGATACCCGTTGAAGAACGCCTTGTGCCGCCCGCCCTCTTCCTTCTTCAATACGTACACCCGGCTCTTGAATTTCGTGTGCGGCGTGATCGACCCCACTTTCGCCAACACCATCCCCCGCTCCACTTGGTCGCGCTCTATCCCCCGCACCAGTATCCCCGCGTTGTCGCCCGCTTCCACTTGCTCCAATTCCTTGTGGAACATCTCCGTGCCGGTGATGACGGTTCGAATCGACTCGTCCCGCAAGCCCACGATCTCCACTTCGTCGCCCTTCTTGGCCACTCCCCGCTCCACTCGCCCGGTCACCACCGTCCCCCGCCCCTTGATGCTGAACACATCCTCAATCGACATCATGAACGGCTTGTCTTTCTCCCGCACCGGGTTGGGAATGTAACTGTCCACCACGTCCATCAAGTCGATGATGCACTTGTATTCCGGCGCGGCCGGGTCGGCGCTGCCGCTCTCCAGCGCTTTCACCGCGCTGCCCCGCACTATCGGCGTCTTCTCGCCCGGGAAGCCGTACGACGTCAGCAGTTCCCGCAGTTCCAACTCCACCAACTCCAGCAGTTCCGGGTCGTCCATCATGTCCACTTTGTTGAGGAAGACGACGATGTAGGGCACTTCCACTTGCCGCGCCAAGAGCACGTGTTCGCGCGTCTGGGGCATGGGGCCGTCGGGGGCGGCGACGACTAATATCGCCCCGTCCACCTGCGCCGCGCCAGAGATCATGTTCTTGATGTAGTCGCGGTGGCCGGGCATGTCCACGTGAGCGTAGTGGCGGTGTTCGGTTTCGTATTCGACGTGGGCGATGTTGATGGTGATGCCGCGCGCTTTCTCTTCCGGCGCGTTGTCAATCGAGTCGTAGGCTCGATAGGAAGCCAGTTTCTTCATCGCCAGCACTTTGGTGATGGCCGCCGTCAACGTCGTCTTGCCGTGATCGATGTGCCCCATCGTCCCCACGTTGACATGCGGTTTGCTCCGGTCAAATTTCTCTTTTGCCATGATGCTAAGCCCTCCGAACTATTTTGAGAAAAGGGTGATTATTTCCTGCTTTTGCCGGTAACGATCTCATCGGCAATCGATTTTGTGACTTGGGCGTAATGATCGAACTCCATCGAATACGCGCCGCGGCCCTGCGTGCGCGACCGGAGGTCGGTGGCGTAGCCGAACATTTCGGCCAGCGGCACTTTAGCCTTGATGGCCTGCACTCCGCCGATGCGCGGCTCCATGCCCTCGATGTTGGCTCGGCGAGCCGAAAGGTTGCCGAGGATGTCGCCCATGTATTCCTCGGGCACAACGACTTCCACTTTCATGATCGGCTCCAACAGAACCGGGCCGCCTTTCATCACGCCATCTTTGAACGCCATCGAACCGGCCACCTTGAATGCCATTTCGCTGGAATCGACTTCGTGGAACGAGCCGTCGAACAGGGTCACTTTCACGTCCACCACCGGGTAACCGGCCATCACGCCGCCTTCGGCGGCTTCGCGGATGCCTTTCTCGGTGGGGGTAATGTATTCTCGCGGCACAACGCCGCCAACGATCTTGTTCTCGAAGGTGATGCCCGAGCCGGGAGTGCCCGGTTCCAGAGCGATGACCACATGAGCATACTGCCCGCGCCCGCCCGATTGCTTGGCGTATTTGAGATCAACTTTCGGAACGGTTTTGGTGATCGACTCACGATAAGCAACCCGCGGTGCGCCGATGTTGGCCTGCACTTTATATTCGCGCAGCATCCGATCCACCAGCACTTCGAGATGCAGTTCGCCCATGCCGCCCAGAATCGTCTGCCCGGTTTGTTCGTTGGTGGTCACCTTGAAGGTCGGGTCTTCTTCGGCGAGGCGGCGCAGGGCCACGGCCATCTTGTCTTGATCGGCAGTGGACTTCGGCTCGATGGCGATGTGGATCACCGGATCAGGAAAGGTGATGCTTTCGAGGACGACCGGGGTGCCCGACTCGCACAACGTGTCGCCGGTGAATGTGTCTTTCAACGCCAGCACGGCGGCAATATCTCCGGCGGGAACTTCTTCCACGTCCTCGCGGCGGTCGGCGTACATCCGGATCACGCGGCCAATGCGCTCGCGCCGATCTTTCGTGGCGTTGATCAGATTCGTTCCGGCCTTCAACGTTCCCGAATAAACGCGGAAATAGGCGAGGCGGCCAACGTAGGGGTCAGCCACGATCTTGAACACAAGCGCGGCCAGCGGCGCATCATCTTTGGCTTCGCGGGCAACTTCTTCGTCTGTTTTTGGATTGATGCCTTTGACGGCGGGGATGTCAATGGGGGAGGGGAGGTAATCGACGACTGCATCGAGGACGGGCTGGACGCCTTTGTTGCGGAGGGCCGAGCCGCAAAAGACGGGGAATATCTTTCCAGCAATGGTGGCCTTACGGATGGTGGCTTTCAATTGCTCGATACTCGGCTCGTGGCCTTCGAGATACATCGTCATCGATTCGTCGTCGTGCTCGACGATCTGCTCAATCGTTTTACTGCGAGCGGCGGCCACTTCGTCTTTCATGCTGGCCGGAATCGGCCCGCGTTTCATTTCGCGGCCGCTCTGATCGAGCCATTGGATCGATTCGACGGTGAGCAGATCGATCACGCCCTCGAACTTGGCTTCGGCCCCGATGGGGATTTGCATGAAAACGGGATTCGCGCCCAAACGAGTGCGGATCATTTCGGCGGAGCGGAAGAAGTCCGCGCCGGTGCGATCCATTTTATTGATGAAGCAAATGCGCGGCACACCGTATCGGTCGGCCTGCCGCCACACCGTTTCGGACTGCGGCTCGACTCCCTGCACGGCGTCGAAAACGACAATCCCGCCGTCGAGGACGCGGAGCGAGCGCTGCACTTCGGCGGTGAAGTCGATGTGGCCGGGGGTGTCGATCACGTTGACTTGGTGACCCTGCCACTCGGCAGTGACGGCCGCCGACACGATGGTGATGCCGCGTTCGCGCTCCTGCTCCATCCAGTCGGTTACCGTCGTGCCTTCATCAACCGATCCGATGCGGTGCGTCTTGCCCGTGTAAAACAGGACGCGCTCGGTCGTCGTGGTTTTTCCGGCATCAATGTGAGCAATGATGCCAATGTTTCTCACTTTCTCAATCGGATATTCGCGTGCCATTTCAAATCTAAAGTCAAACTGCGCTCAGCGTCCGCCTTGCGTTGCGCGAACGCTGGAGGACATCCAAACGCAGATTACCAGCGATAGTGGGCAAAAGCGCGGTTGGCTTCTGCAATCTTGTGCGTTTCTTCTTTCTTCTTCACCGCCGCGCCGGTGTTGTTGGCGGCGTCCAAAAGTTCACCGGCCAATTTTTCTTCCATCGAGCGCCCGCCGCGCGTGCGCGCTCCGGCGATGATCCAGCGCATGGCCAGCGATTGGCGGCGGTCGGTGGGCACTTCCATCGGCACCTGATAGGTGGCTCCGCCCACACGGCGAGGTTTCACTTCCACGGTGGGCGCGGCGTTCTTCAGGGCCAGATCGAAAACTTCTATTGGCGGGCGCTTGGCCCGCTCCTCGACAAGAGACAACGCGCCATAGGTGACGCCGAGCGCCACGCTCTTTTTGCCGCTGTGCATCAGCCGGTTCACGAACATCGTCAGCAGTTCGCTGTTGTATTTCACATCCGGCAGAATTTTTCGTTTGGAAGGTTTGCTGCGTCGAGACATTTCCTGACTCCAAAATCAACAGACAAGATAACGGGTCGCCGGTGATGGACGAGCGAGGCGCTCGCCGCAACATCTCACCATTAACCCGCCCGCAATGTTACTTGGCCGCCTTCTGTTCCTTGGGCCGTTTGTTGCCATACTTGGAACGGCCCTGACGGCGCGCATCGACGCCGGTGGTGTCGAGCGTGCCGCGCACGATGTGATAGCGCACACCGGGCAGATCCTTCACACGGCCTCCGCGCACTAACACCACCGAGTGCTCTTGAAGTTGATGGCCCTCGCCCGGAATGTAGGCCGTCACCTCAATGCCGTTAGTGAGGCGCACGCGGGCCACTTTTCGCAGAGCCGAGTTCGGCTTCTTGGGCGTTTGCGTGCGGACGACGGTGCACACCCCACGCTTCTGCGGAGCGCCCTTGGGCTGGCGAATGCGGCGCTGTTTCTTCGAGTTCAGCGTAAACTGCAAAGCCGGAGCCTTGCTCTTGCCCTTCTTTGTGCTGCGTCCCTTGCGCACCAGTTGGTTGATTGTTGGCACGTCGGCCCTCCGAA
>Ga0194126_10004344_pt1 | contig 21745 bp, 19 predicted proteins | sample TA2KigC150mmetaG_FD_148641 | JGI IMG/M metagenome (GOLD analysis project Ga0194126, IMG submission 148641) | Freshwater microbial communities from Lake Tanganyika, Tanzania - TA2015035 Kigoma Deep Cast 150m | ecosystem: Environmental > Aquatic > Freshwater > Lake | place: Tanzania: Lake... | reverse complement strand
CACTTGAAACTGCGCAATTATTTAATATTATTATTGACAGGATGCAGCCGGTTTTTGAAAAAGCAGGTAAGCAGCTACCGGTATTTCTTGAGCTTTATATAAAGGCAGTAAATGATGAAAGTCTAAATGGATTCACTGCTGGCACATACAATAACTTCATAAGTTTTTTTTCAGCCATCATAGACGCAGGAATAAAAAAAGGGTCAATAAAAAAAGATGTAAACCCTGAAGATGCTGCAAAAATACTATTTGCAATAGCAATAGGGCTTCTCATACAGGGTTTATTAAAGCCTGGTGGCGCGGACTGGGCGCAACTTGCAAAAATCAGCATAAAAATGCTGTTAAATTAGTTTGCGAAAGTTGCAAATTTCAATTTTCCGGAGCAGCAGTTTATAAAATGTTAGTGTAGCCGTTTTTAGAAAGAAAAGTATTTAATTTATTTAAATCAGGCAATGATTTTTGGGCTCCTATTATAGTAGTTGACAGGGAACCATTTGCATTTCCCATGATAATAGAATTTTTTATATCTTTTCCGTTTGCAAGACCATAAATGAAACCTCCAATAAAAGCGTCGCCTGCTGCTGTTTTATCTTTAGTTACCACGTCAAATGTCGGGATATTTGTAAATTCAAAGCCTTCCAGGCAATAAGCTGCTCCAAGAGGACCAAGGGTAATGATTAAATTCTTAAAGAAAAATTTCCTGAGAGCCATTATTTCTTCGCGCAAGTTATTTCCGGTAAATTTAATTCTTGTTAAAAATTCCATTTCAGTCTCATTCACAATTAAATAGTCCAGCTTGTTTAAAACATCATTTCCAATGTCCATTGCCGGCGCAAGATTCAATAATATAGTCTTTTTAAGATTTTTTGCTTTTTTAATTAAATAGATAATGATATTTCTTGGAATCTCCATTTGCAACAGCAATATATCGGAAAAAAATATTGAATCCTCAAATTTTTTTACATCATCAATATCAAGGCACCCATTTGCGCCGGAATTAAGGACAATTGTATTATTCCCGCTTCTATCAACTGTAATAAAGGCACTACCGGTATTTATATTTTTGTCTATTATTATACCATCAGTACAAACACCTGAAGATTTAAGGCTATTTATTAATAGCTGTCCAAAATCGTCATCACCAACTTTACCAAACATTGAGACTTGGACTCCCAGCTTGCCAATTGCAGATGCCTGGTTTGCACCCTTGCCTCCTTCAGCAATTTCATAGCTTTTTGAATGTATTGTTTCACCCAAAGAGGGCAGGTTGTTAACTGACAAAATGTGATCAATATTAAGACTTCCAACAACTGTTACGCTTTTCAATTCTTTTTTCCTCCTTATTACTTTTTATTATTCTATCATTTAGGCAGTAGAAATTTAAAGTAGAAAACCTTATGTCAAAAAAATTCCTATATTACAGTTAGCCTGTAAATAATAAAAAAAATTGTAATTTTGAAAATTGGTTAAAATAGATTCTGTAAATAAAGATTAATTTTAATTTTAAATTAAGATAATATATGTTTTAGTGCAAAAGATATTAAATATTTTATTAAATTCAGGAGTTTTTGCTGATGAATTCAAGACAAAGAGCTAGAAAAGCATTAAACCATGAAGAGGCAGACAGGATACCGGTAGATTTTGGAGGTACGTGTATTTCCGGGATTTCAGTAAACACTGTTTCTGCATTAAGGAATTATTATAGGCTGGATAATAAAGATCCGGTAAAGGTCATAGAACCATTTCAAATGCTGGGTGAGATATCAAATGATCTGAAAGAAAAACTATCTGTTGACTTCGTAGAACTGTCAAATATTGAAAATGCGTTCGGATTTAAAAACAAAGACTGGAAACCATGGCAACTTTTTGACGGAACAAGAGTTCTTGTGCCTGGAAAGTTTAATACGAAACAGGAACCCGATGGCTCATATCTACAGTATCCCCAGGGGGATTACAGCGTGCCGGCCTGCGCAAGAATGCCCAAAAATGGGTATTATTTTGATCCTCTTATCAGACAGGAACCCATAGAAGAAAAAAGTTTGAATCCCAAAGATAATGTTGAAGAATTTACACTGTTATCAGACCAAAGCCTGAAATACTTTGAAAAAGAGGCTGATTTCCTTTATAAAAATACAGACTGCTCAATAGTCGCTAATATTGGCGGTACTGCGCTGGGCGATATTGCGGTTGTTCCCGGACCGGCATTAAAACACCCTAAAGGTATCAGAGATTTTGAGGAATGGTATATTTCCCTGATTAAAAGAAAAGATTATATACATGAAGTGTACTTAATGCAGACCGAAGTATCATTGAAAAATATAGAAAGTTTAAAACAGGCAGTCTCAAATAAAATAGATGTATTTCTTGTTACAGATGCAGATTTTGGAACACAGCGCGGACAGTTTATATCCAATGAATTATACAATGATCTCTATAAGCCATTTCATAAAAAAATAAATGACTGGATACACAAAAATACCACCTGGAAAACATTTATTCACAGCTGCGGGGCGGTTGAAAAATTAATACCTGAATTTATTGATGCAGGTTTTGATATCTTAAATCCTGTACAACTTTCTGCTGAAGGCATGGACGCAAAATTTTTGAAAGAAAAATATGGTGACAGGCTTGTCTTCTGGGGTGGCGGAGTAGATACACAGAAGACCCTTCCATTTGGAACAACAGAAGAGGTTGCACAGCAGGTGAAAGAAAGAATTGAGATATTTTCAAAGGGTGGGGGTTTTGTTTTCAATGCGATACATAATATCCAGGCAAAAACGCCGGTTGAAAATATAGCTGCAATGATGGAAGCGGTTAAAAATTATAAGATTTGATAAAACTTAATGCCTGAAAATAAAAAGATTTATGAAAAAGAAAAATTTAAATATACATGAATTATCAAAAATAACAGGTTTTTCTGTTGCCACTGTTTCCAGGGCGCTAAACGGTCTTATAAACGGAAATATGAAGAAAGAAACCTATGATAAAATAATTAAAATAGCTGACAGCCACGGTTATATTCCAAACCAGTTGTCTGCTGCGCTCAGAAGTGGTTTTACCAGGATTGCAGGTGTTATCTTTCCGTCAAATATCAACCCTTATTATGCAATGCTTGGAAACCTTATTGAGGAAAAAGCTTTTAACAATGGATATCTCACTTATATCTGCAATTCCAATTATGAGCCAAACAGGGAATTGTTCTATATTAGAATGTTGAAAGCGCAAATGGTTGCCGGGATATTTTTATGTAGCACGGGTCTTACAAAGGAAATACTTGAAGAATTTGACAGTGATAAAAGCCCCATTATTCTTCTTGACGAAGAAGTCAAGGAATATCATGGCGCTTCAATTACTATTGATGATTTTAAAGGCGGACACATTGGTGCAGAATTTCTTATACGTAATAACCATGCTAAAATTGCTTTTATGGCCGGGCCAAAAAGTGTAAATTCATCAATAGAAAGATTAAGAGGCGCTCTTGCTGCCTTAAAAGACAATAGAGTGAAAATAAAGGAAAATTATATTTTTTATGGAGATTATTCTATTGAGTCCGGAAAAAGAATTGCAGGGGAAATTGGCTCAAATTATAAAGAAATAAGCGCAATATTCTGTTTTAACGATCTTATGGCAATAGGGGCCTCTATCGGTTTGAGGAAACTGGATATTAAAATACCTGACAGTATGTCTATTTTGGGATATGACAATAATATATTTTCCGAAATTGTTTCTCCAAGCATCTCTACTGTTGCAACGCCTGTTGAGGAAATTGCAGATACTGCTCTTAAAATAATTCTTAATAAAAATAAAAACAATATAATTTCAAGCAATAAATATATTGTTACTCCTTATCTTATTGAAAGGGAAAGCACAGCAAAAAAAGCCGCCAGCTTTTTATGAAAACAAGCCAGCGGCTTTTACAATAAATAAAATTCAGGCCGGTATTTATTTTATTCCGAATTTTTTCTCTGTTTCACCGAATATTTTGTCAAACTTATCAAGGACCTTGTCAAGCATGCTCTTTGAGATATTTAATGCTGGTATGCACTGGAGCCTGTTATGGTAATATCCGCCTTTTTCAAACAAAATACCTTCTCTTACGGCAGTGTCCCTTATATATACTGTTTCATCAATTGCAGGTTCTTTTGTTTTTCTGTCTTTTACAAGTTCTATTCCTGTATAAATTCCCATATGATCAATATACCCGATTACCGGGTGTTTTTCCTGCAGGTTTTTCAGGCCATTGTAAAAATATGAGCCAATGTCATTTACCTGGCCGAGAAATTCCTTTGAACTAACTACATCTATTACATAATTGCCTGCAGCACAGGCTATTACATTTCCAGCCTGTGTCGAAACATGTGCAGCAGGACCCCATTCAGTAAGTATTTCTTCACGTGCTATTACTGCTCCTATGGGAAGTCCACCTCCAAGTGCTTTTGATGTGCAAATCATATCCGGTTCTATTTCAGAATGTTCAAATGCCCAGAGTTTTCCGGCCCGGCCAAGGCCTGCCTGTATTTCGTCAACAATCATAAGCATGCCGAATTTATCGCATATCCTCCTGATTTCCTGCAGGTATTCTTTTGGTGGAATATAATAACCGGCAGAGCTCTGGAACGGCTCAACAAGAATTGCTGCAACATTATTGACTCCAAAACAGCCATCAGTGTAGGGTGTTTCTTTACCGTCAAGGGCTCTTTCAAATATCTTTAATGCCTCAAGCCCCCATCCGGGATATGTATCCTGGGGAGTTCTGTATTCATGGGGAAAATGGAAATAACCCACGTGCTGGTCAGGTGTAACGGGATAAAAATATGGTTGCATCCCTCCTTTTGAAGTCAGGCCCATGGTTCCATATGTAACTCCATGGTAATCGCCATATGCAGTGAGTATATAAGGGTTTCCGGTATAATATCTTGCTGCACGCACGGCAAGCTCAATTGCATCAGAGCCGGTAACACCAAAAACTACTTTTGTCTTTGACGAAATCCTGGAGTTTTTATTAAGCTTTTCACCAAGTTTTATTCTTTCTGCATGAGGAAAATCAAAATAGTGTGTCAGCTTGGCAGCCTGTTCCTGTATTATTTTTGTCAGCTCTTTCTGGCAATTGCCGAACTGGTTCACTGAAAAACCTGAAAGAAGGTCAATGTACTCTTTGCCGTCTACATCAAAAAGCAAAGATCCTTCGGACCTTTCAATGATTGGGGTAGCGGAAAAAAGCGCCCATGCCACTGAGCCGAATGACTCATTATCTGCCCATTTTTTTGCCTGAAGTTTAGCTTCCTGGCCAAAAGGTGCATCATCTATTCGTTTAATAAGTTTTTCACTGGTAGTTTTTAAGAGCTGCCTTTGTTTGTGGTTCCATTCTCTTAAATCAGTGTGTTTGAATTTCTTTTCAGTTGACATGATTTCCTCCTAATTAGTATAATAAAGTAAATAGTAAACGTAATCGTTTAAGCCATTATTCTAAAATATATTATCTCTTTGGAAATTTGTCAATAACAAAAAGGAAATTGTGTTTTTATAGAGTAATGTTATCATATAATAATGTAAGACCTTTTTCTTCAAAAAACCTCAATTTTTAGAAAGGCAGTAATATGAAAAAATTTATTAATGATCCTACAAAAGTTGTTGATGAGTCGCTCCAGGGATATGTTGATGCATATCCGGACATTGTCGAAGTTTTACCTGATGCCAGAGTGCTGATAAATAAAAGTAATCCTGCCAGGCCAAAAGTAGGCATTATAACAGGCGGAGGGTCGGGTCATAAACCTGCCTTTTTGGGTTATGTTGGTCAAGGATTATGTGATGCAGCGGCAATAGGAGAAATATTTGCCGCTCCACCTGCTGATTGGATTTATAAAGGAATAAAAAAAATAGATATGGGTATGGGTGTAATTTGCCTTTATGGAAATTTTTCCGGGGATATAATGAATTTCAGGATGGCAAAAACACTTGCTGAAGCTGATGGCATTGATGTTGAAGAGGTTATTGCTAAAGACGATATTGCCTCTTCTCCAAAGGCAAATATTGAAAACAGGAGGGCAGTAGCCGGAGAAGTAATAATGTGGAAAGTAGGAGGGGCAGCAGCTGCTGAAGGCATGAGTTTAAAAGAGGTAAAAGAAGTAACCTCTAGAGCCGTATTTAATACAAGGTCCTTTGGCGTGGGAACTTTTCCGTGTATAATTCCTGCTACAGGAAAGCCAAGTTTTAAGCTTGAAGATAATGAAATGGAGTTCGGCATTGGCCATCATGGGGAACCCGGAATAAAGAAAGTCCCAATGAAAACTGCAGATGATACCACTGCAATGCTTATGGATTATATTTTAGAGGATTTGCCTTTTAATAATGGTGACACAGTAAGTGTGCTTATTAACGGACTGGGCGCCACTCCTTTCCAGGAACTCTTTATTGTTAATAAAAAAGTAACTGAAATACTTGAAAAATATAAAATAAAAAAACTTATCACATATGTGGGAGAGTTTTTTACATCTCTTGAAATGGCCGGTTTTTCAATAACTCTTACAAAGGTTGATAGTGAAATATCAAGGCTCATACTTGCAAAGGCTGACAGCCCTATGTTTAAACAGTTTGATTTAAATAAATAAAGCAAAAAGATAGTGTGGTAATTTATGATTATTCATTTAGAAGATTTCAAAAAAATATTATTGGATATCGCAGATAGCATTGAAGAAAATGTTGATTATCTTACAGAACTGGATGCAGAAATAGGGGATGGGGACCATGGTGCGAACATGAGCAAAGGTTTTAAAAGAATAAAACAGTCGCTCATAAAATCTGAAACTAAAGATATTGGCGAAATGCTTATAATCTCCGGCAAAGTTTTATTGAATGAAATTGGCGGAGCTATGGGACCGCTTTATGGAGGAGGATTTGTAAAAGCAGGAATGTCTTTGAAAGGTAAATCCAGCCTTGATAAAAACGACATTTATACACTTTTTAAAAATATGCTTGAATCAGTGAAGTCACTTGGCGGGGCAAAGGTTGGCGACAAAACTATGGTTGATACCCTGGAGCCTTTTGTACTAAGATATGGGGAAGTGATAAACTCTATGGAAATGAAAGAGGCATTTTCCGCTGCTCTAAGTGATGCTGAGAAGGGCATGCTTACGACAAAAGATCTTATCAGCCGGATCGGCAGGTCTTCAAGGCTTCTTGAGAGAAGCAGGGGCCATATTGATGTTGGCGCAGCATCGAGCTATATTATTCTGGAATCTTTTTACAGCAGTATTGTATGATGTCAAATCACACATTTCTGGAGTTATTATAGTATTGATATTCAGATAGTGTGCTAAAATTCACAGGTTGTACTTAATGAAATATTAATGCAGCAATTCCGCATCTTCTTTTAGTCATATAGAAAATTAAGCTTAAATTAAGCTAAAATCACCCATTTTTTAAAAAAAGCAAATTCGCATTCAAACAATGCTTTACTTTTTTAACATAATATGAAATACTATAGTATATCATATTACTGAAAGGCATAATATGAAGAGAGTAGAAAGGTCAAGACGCGAAAAAGATCTGTTGTCCAAGCTTTCAGGCATAATAAATTACTCAGAATACATCCATGCAAACCTTGTAGATGTAGCCAGGACCTGCGGAAACAAAAACTGCAGATGCATTACAAAAGGACAGAAGCATGTATCACTATACCTTACCACAGTAAGAAAAGACGGGGCAAGAAAGATGATATATATTCCTAAGGCCCTTGAAGAAGAGGTAAGGCATATGGTAGCCAGATACTTTAAGATAAGAGATATTATAGAAGAGGTATCAGATATTAATCTTAAAAGAGTGCTTTTAAAAAAGAAATAATGTTTACAAGAGTAATAAAATACTCAAATAAATACTTTGATCTTTTTGACCTGGTTAATAATATTACTGACGGCAGAAAAAAACCCCAGATAGCCTGCTCTGATATTGCAGCATCAATTCTTTCCATGCTTTTTTGTGGTCTTGGTTCGCTAAATAAATTCAATGTCTCAAGAGATATCTCCTATGTTTTAGATATTGCAGCTAAAGTTCCCTCCTCATCAACTGTTGCAAGAGCCTCAGATACAATAGATTTGGACGCAATAAGAGAAATATTAAAATCCATTTACCTAAAATCAAAAAGATCCAAGATGATTGAGCCGTTTAATGGAAGATACATAGGCATTATTGACGGCCATGAGATTTTCTCTTCTGGCATACACTGGTGCAAAGCTTGCAGTATAAGAAATGTCTCCAAGATAGAGGGCCAAATTAAGCTTAATTACTACCACAAATATGTAGCATTTATACTGGCTGGGCACAGGTTTGCCTTTATGCTTGATATTGAACCGGTATATCCAGATGAAGGGGAGCTTTCGGCTGCATACAGGCTCCTTGAAAGAGTGTGCAGGGCCTACCCGAAAGCATTTGATGTTGTTGTTGGTGACGGCCTTTATTTAAAAGGGACTGTATTTAATCTTTTGGCAAGCCATGGCAAATACGCCGCAGCGGTGCTAAAGGATGAGAGTAGGCAGCTATATGATGAAGCAGTATCGCTTTGCAGTACTATTGACCCTGTTGTGTATGCAGATGAAAATACAAAATACAAGGTATGGGATCACACAATTTCCGGGCTGTGGGATGGTTATGATAAACCTGTAAGAGTACTAAGATCAGAAGAGACTAAAACAGTCAGGCACCATTCAAAAGATCCTGGAAAATGGGAGATAGTGCAAGAGAAGGCAGACTGGTATTGGGTTACCAATCTGCCTTGCATAGTTGGCCCAAAAAATGCTGTATCAATACTTCATAGCCGCTGGCAGATTGAAAACAAATGCTTTGGCGAGATAGTAGATACATGGAAAGCTGATCATGTGTACAGGCATAGCCAAAATGCAATTGTTGTTTTTATCCTGTTTTTATTTATTGTGCTAAATATCTTTAATATATTTTTTGCCCGCAACATTAAAGATAAAAGGATTAGTACAAAATCTTTTTTGGTAGAGCTAATAAAAGCAGAATTTCTAATTGCAAAATGGGCACATCCAATACCGCTTTAGCACCTCCCAATTTTTTAAACCAACCAAATACACCCTGCTTACAATTATATAAATAATTGATGTTTTAAGCACTCCAAAATCAAAAAAATGGCTAATTTTTTAAAATATTTTTATCCTTTGCGAAATTGATGAATACAAATGCTGCAGGAAAACAGCATTTTTGAGCTTGAATTGGGGCTGTTAAGTGGCAAGATGCGGAATTGCTGATATTAATGAAATATTATTGACAAATAAATCAATTAATAATTAAATATTATAGATAGTTTGGTGCAGAGCACTTAAACGATTAATCTTAGTTTTTACAAAATTTTTCAATTTTAATTCAAGTAATCTATAATAGGTATTTAATGTTTTGAGGTTATTTTTAAAAATGTTTTCAATACATTTAATTTCGAGGTCCGGAATAATTAAAAGTTTGCAGCCATTATTTCTCCATAATTTAACAAAGATTTTAATAGTTTATTAATTTCAGTTTGTTTGTAAAATAAAAGGCACAGTATAAATATTTCTAAAGAGAAAACAGTGTTAAAATATAAATTATTTAATTTACCGGAAAGGAGGGGGGCAGGCAATAAGCAAAAGTAATTAATCAGTCAAAAAATATCAAAGCGATGTATTAGAAGGAGGAAAGCAAATGTATAAAAAGATCCTGATAATCTTTATAACCCTGGCAGTTATTGTCTCAATGGGAGTTGCAGGATCAGGCTGCAAATCAGCAGTAACAACAGAAAAGGCTGATACCGCAACCCAGGAAGCTGCTTCCGGTGCAAAAGGTGAAGTAACTCTTCGTATGCTGATGGAGGATATACCAGCTACACATGCAGTAGAGGCTTTATTGCCGGAATTTACTGCAGCAACAGGAATAAAGGTCGAGTTTGAAATTGTCCAGTATATGGATATGCATCAAAAACTTGTAACTAATTTTATGTCCCCAACTGGACAGTATGATGTTATTGAGGTTGATAATTACTGGGCTGGAGAATTTCCGGCAACCGGTTGGATAATTCCTCTTGATGACTATATTAAGAGAGATAACTTTGATGTATCTGTTTACATACCTGCTATGCTTGATATGGTAGGTTATTTTCCAAGAACAGGCAACAATAAGCAAATTTATATGCTTCCCATATATAGCTACAGTATGGGCCTTTTATACAGGGAAGATCTTATAAATGATACAGAACTGCAGGAAACCTATAAGGCACTTTATAATGAGGATTTAAAAGTACCTGAAACTTTGGAAGAATATGTACAGCAGTGCAGGTTTATGCAGGAAAATGCCGGGGTCAGCGGTTCTGCAATGCAGGGAGGCAGGGGGGACCCAATAGTAATGGAATGGTCAAATTACCTGTTTGCACTTGGTGGAGATTATTATGATGAAAACTGGAATGTAACCATTAATGACGAAAAAGCCATTAAAGCAGTTGAACTTTATAAAGAAAACATCCAGTATGGTTCACCAGAAGGAGCTTTATCTTTTGCTCTTGATGATGCATTGAGAATAATGTCACAGGGCAAAGCATATTCAATGATTTCATATATTATAATGCTCCCGCTGCTTACGGATCCCGAACAGTCAACAGTCGCAGACAGCACAAGAATGATACCAATGCCTGGCGAATTGGGTCTTGCCGGAGGATGGGGATGGGCCATAGCGGCTAATTCCCAGTATAAGGATGAGTCTTGGGAGTTTATAAAATGGGTGGAATCTGCAGAAATTGCCAAGAAAAGAGCTTTAAATGACAGTACGCCTGCAAGAATAGATGTATGTGAAGATGCTGATGTGATTGCAAAATATCCAATATATCCGACAATGCTTAAAGTCATATCAAAGTCAAAACCAATACCTGAATTTCTCTATTCTGCTGAAATGGTGGAAATAGTCGGAAGGGAGCTTTCTCTCATATGTTCTGGAGAAAAAACAGCCCAGGAAGGCCTGGATTTAGCAGCAAAAGAATTAGAGGAACTTGCAGTAAAAGCAAAACTGAAATAAAGTAATGATTATTACAGGGGGCGTATAATCTCGCTCCCTGTTTTTATAATATGAAAGGTTTTACACTTACATGAAGACACTTGCTCAGCAAAAGAAACGAACCGGTTTATTTTTCATATCACCGACAGTTCTGATTCTTATACTTGTAGTACTAGTACCTCTAATTTTTTCTTTTGTTATTAGTTTTTTTAATTATACATTAGTTGATCCAAGCTTTGACAGGTTTATACTTTTCAAAAACTATTCTACAATCTTCCAGGACACTTATTTATGGAACTCATTAAAAATTACACTGATATTTGTTTTTACAGTCGTTCCTCTTGAATTTGTTCTTGGCTTTTTTATTGCTTTATTATTAAACCGGAATATAAGGTTTAAAGGCTTATTTTATACCATTCTCACAATACCTATGGTAATGTCGCCTGTTGCAGTGGGACTAATATGGAAAATGTTTTTACACGCAGACCTTGGTATTGTAAATTATATATTCTCAGTATTCAATTTACCTTCTGTTAATTGGTTAGGTTCAAATAAAATAGCTTTGCTTACAATTATTTTAGTAGATATTTGGCATCAGATATCCTTTATGATTTTAATACTTCTGGCTGGGCTTAAGTCGCTTCCCAAAGAACCCTTTGAGTCGGCAAAAATAGATGGCGCCAGTAATACACAGAGTTTTTTTTACATAACACTTGGCCTTATGAGGCCAGTTATTTCAGTAGCCATACTGATCCGGGTTATTTTTTCATTTAAAACTTATGATCTTGTTTACACAATGACAAGAGGGGGCCCCGGTGTCAGCACGGAGCTCATCAGTTATTTTATTTATAAAAAAACTTTTATGGGAATGGATTTCAGCCAGGCAACCGCGATTTCTTATGTCCTTTTTGTGATAATTATGGTAATTGTAATATTTTTATTCAGGGAGATGAGCGGTAGAAAATGGGATTAAAACAAAATAAAAATATTTCAAATATTTTTACATACATAATATTATCTGTAGCTTCCCTTTTAATATTGCTTCCTATATTATGGGTGATACGCACATCTTTTGCATCTGAACTTATTGCTTATGAAATTCCGCCAAAATTATTTTTCGTCCCTACACTGAAAAACTACATAGAACTTTTTGGTAGACTGGGGTTTGGGTCATTTTTAAAAAACAGCTTAATTATTGCGATAGGCTGCACTGTTGTTTCAGTTCCAATAGCGGCTCTGGGAGGTTTTGCTTTCACTCGTTACAGGACCGGCGGTACAACTTTAAAATTCAGCGTGCTTGCAACACAGATGCTGCCAGGTATTATTCTAGTGCTTCCGATATTTGTTATTTTTAACACTATTCATTTTACAAATACTTATATAGGCATAATCCTTGCAATACTTTCTTTTAATCTGCCGTTTCTTGTCTGGCTTCTTATGGGTTTTTTTGAAGGTATTCCTAAAGATATTGAAGATGCCGCTGCTGTCGATGGTGCTACACCCTGGAGCACTTTTTTCAGGATAGTTCTTCCTATTACAGTTCCAGGGATAATGTCGGCATCTATTCTCAGCTTTATTTTAAGCTGGAACGAGTTCCTTTTTGCACTTTTACTTACTGGCAATAATACAAAAACTATTACAGTAAGCCTTTCTGCAATGGTTACTCACAGGGGAACACTGATAGGAATATTATCTGCCGGTACTATAATTGCAATTATTCCAATGATACTTCTTTCAATATTCGTGAAAAAGTATTTAATAGAAGGACTGACTTTCGGCGCAGTAAAAGGATAGGCAGATTTTAATATAAGTATTTTTATTCACTCATAATTAATAGAGGGGCATTATGAAGCTTAAAAATAAATTTGCAATAATTATCGGTGGAGCAATTGGCATTGGCGCAGCCATATCAAATGCCTTTGCTCAGGAAGGCTGCAATCTGTTTATCACCCACCATGGGGAAAAAGAAAAAGCTGAAGCATCTGGTATGGCAGATAGATTTAAAAAATACGGTGTTGAATTTTATTATGAGGATTTGGATGTTTTAAAAAAAGAACAAATAATAGCACTCTTTAAAAGATTGCCTGATTATAGTGAAAAACTTGATATTGCTGTCAATAATGCAGGTGTCTCTAGTATGAAGGAATTTGTTAATTTAACCGAAGAAGACTGGGATTTCAATATGGATGTGAATGCCAAGGGCATGTTTTTCTGCTGCCAGGAAGAAGCAAAAATAATGATAAAACAAAATCACGGTAAAATAATAAATACAGCTTCTTTGGCTGCAAAGATCGGTGTTCCATATCTTGCGCATTACACAGCTTCCAAATTTGCTGTACTTGGATTATCTTATACTATGGCTCTTGAGCTGGCTCAATATAATATTACAGTTAATTCGGTATGTCCCGGCATAGTGCTGACTGATATGATAAGACGTGAGTGGAAATGGGAATCAGATTTAAGAGGAGTAGATGAAAATAAGTTTGTTGAAAGTATAAAAGAAAGCATTCCTCTTGGCAGGTTTGCAAAACCTGAAGATATTGCAAACATGTTTCTTTTTCTTGCGTCTGGGGAGTCTGATTATATAACAGGCCAGGCATTTAATGTAAATGGCGGACAGGAAAGTCACTGATAAAAATTATTTTCCCAAAAACATTTTTATATGCTACTTTTAACAGCTTAAAATATTTAATCCGGGATTCTGAAATCCGATAAATTAATTGACCTTTATTATTATTTAAATAAGTCTGCTATTTAAATTGAATATAAATTTTAAACTTATGGAGAAGGTATATGAAACTGGCAAAAAGAATAAACAGACTAAGCAATGAAAATGCATTTGTGGTCCTTGCTGAAGTAACAAAACTAAAAGAGCAGGGAAAAAATATAATAAATTTTGGAGTTGGAGAACCGGATTTTGATACTCCTGTAAATATAAAAACGGCAGGAATAGATGCTATAAATAAAAATCTCACTCATTACGGCCCTCCGGCAGGTGTTCCTGATTTCAGGCGATCTGTTGCAAAATATATAAGTGAAACCAGGAAAATCAATATTGATATGGACAATGTTATTGTTGGGCCCGGCACAAAACCAATCATATTTTATGCTATTAGCGCACTGGTTGAAGATGGGGATGAAGTAATATATCCCAATCCCGGGTATCCGATATATGAGTCACTGATTAATTATATTGGAGGCAATCCTATAGCACTGCCACTTCTGGAGGAAAGAGAATTCAGCTTTAATATCAGTGATTTAAAAAAAGCAGTGACAAGCAGGACAAAAATGATAATTTTAAATTCTCCTCAGAATCCGACAGGGGGTGTATTGAGCAGGGATGACCTTGAAGAAATTGCTAAAATTGCAATAAATAATGATATATGGGTTATGTCTGATGAGATATACAGCAGAATTATCTATGATGGCTCATTTAACAGCATAATATCAATAAAAGGAATGCCTGAACGAACGGTTTTAATTGATGGATTTTCAAAGATATATTCAATGACGGGATGGAGGCTTGGTTATGGCATTGTGCCAAAAGAGCTTACGCCCACTATGATTTCACTGAATACAAATATTGTTACTTGCACAGCAACTTTTACGCAATACGCAGGTATTGAGGCATATGAAGGCAGTCAGGAAGATACAGAGAAAATGACTGAGGAGTTCAGGCTCAGGCGGGATTTAATTGTGTACGGCCTTAATGATATCAGAGGATTTTCATGTCTTTCTCCTAAAGGCGCGTTTTATGTTTTTCCAAATGTTACAGAAGCATGCACAAATCTTGGGCTTAATGACTCAAGAGAGCTCCAGCAGAAAATACTCCACGAAGGAAATGTTGCTGTGCTGCCAAGGACATCCTTCGGTTTGAGAAATCCTGGTGAGAGAGAGGAATATATAAGATTGTCTTATGCTACCTCAAGGGTAAATATAACAGAGGGCTTGAAGCGCATAAAAAGTGTAATAGAAAACTAGTAATTAATAATTGCATAAGCAATGTTTTAATAGTAATATATTTTTTTAATTATAATTTCATGTCCTAATTCAGATGATGTCAAAATTTCAATAATTAGGATTGACAAATATTTTAGTTTATTATATTTTTCTTTTTTATGCTTAAACGATTACGTTTTTTAAGAAACAGTTTATAGGTGCAAAATAATGAAAGAATTGATTTATAAGATATCAAATCTCTCTAAGGAATATTATATTAATAAAAATAAGATAGTTGCTTTTAGAGATGTGAGCTTTGATATAAAAAAAATGGAATACTTTTGTATCATGGGCCCATCAGGGTGTGGAAAATCTAGCTTATTAAAGACACTCTTTGGAATTGAAATACCTACAGCTGGACATATTGTTTTTGAAGGCAGAAGGTATGACAATGGAATTCCTTCAAGTGAATTTAAAAACATAGGTTTTGTATACCAGAACGAGAACCTTCTTCCCTGGAGATCTGTTGAAGGAAATCTTAAGCTGCCTCTTGAAATCTTTAATTACAAAGGGCAAAAATGGCTTGAGAGAATCGAAGAAATGCTCAAGCTGGTAGGGCTTTATGAGTATAAAAATGCAATTCCAAGAGAACTTTCAGGCGGAATGAAACAGAGAGTAGGCATTGCCAGGGCTCTTGTATTTAATCCTGATGTGGTTCTTATGGATCAACCCTTCAGCGCACTGGATGCTATAACCAGAAATCTGCTGGCAAATGAATTCCTTTCAATATGGCAAAAAACAAAGAAGACCTTTGTCATGGTCACCAACGATCTGCATGAAGCTATCTTATGCGGTAATCGTGTTTTGTTTTTTTCAAAAGAGCAAGGTGTCAAACCGGAAATAGTTGATATTGACATACCATATGAGGAAAGGAATCAGGACATTGTCTTTAATAAGCGTTATAAAGAGCTTAGGTCTGAAATGCAACAGTATGTTTAACTGGTAAAAGAGCTGGTAATATACTACTTATATTATGGTAGTTAGTGAAAAGTGATTTCTTCTTAATTTAATATTTAAAATCTTGAAAGGGCGGTTTTTAAAATTTGAAAGTCAGCAAATCAAATAATATTTTAGCTCCTTTGATTATTCTTGCCATTATTTTTGGCTTAATGGAACTGATTGTAAGGGGACTTGATCTGCCAAAAACGGTATTGCCGGCACCAAGTCAAATTATTGTAGCTCTTGTGACAAATTTCCGTGTGGACATTTGGCCTCATTTGCTATGGACATTAAGAATAATAGGTCTCGGACTTTTAATTGGGATACCTCTTGGATTATTGTTTGCTGCTGTATTTTCACAATTTAATATACTTGTAAGCGCAACAACCCCACTTATACTTATACTTGTGACAACCCCACTTATTACTATTGTTCCCTTATTTATGCTATGGGTAGGGTTTAACCCTGGACTTAGATTTATAATTGTTGTTATACAGGTTGTCCCGATAGTACTGTTAAATACGTTAACAGGTTTCAGGAAAGTGCAACAGAAATATCTTGAACTTGCAAGGGGTTATGCAGCGTCTAAATTCCAGACTTTTATAAAAATAACTTTTCCAAATGCATTACCCCAGGTTTTTACAGGAATAAAATTAGGCTGTATTTTTTCAACTATTGCAACAATAAGCACAGAGTTTGTTGGAGGCAAAGTCGGGCTTGGATACAGGGTCCTGTATTTTTCAAGCATGCTTGAAACAGCGCTTGTATATGCAGTTATAATCTGTATTGGTGCAACAGGCTTTATCCTCTATTCAATTGTTAATATGCTTGAAAAGAGGATCGTAACATGGATACTTTAGGGAAATGCTCATTAATTAAGAGGTGTTTTATTTGAATTCAACTAAAATAAAACTGGATAAAATAAATAAAATTTTTAAGACCAGAAGACAAACAATAAATGCTTTATCAGATATTAATATTGAGGTATACGATAGTGAGTTCATATCAATTGTCGGACCATCAGGATGCGGCAAGTCTACAATAATAAGAATCATAAATGATATAATAAAACCCACTTCCGGCAGTGTTTATATAGATGGGCAGCAATTCGGCAAGAAAGTTTCCCGTGATCTTATTCGTAAAATGGGTTTTATATTTCAGCAACCTAACCTTCTGCCATGGCTTACAGTTAAAGGCAATATTGAACTGCCTTTAAAGATTTTTGGAATCTACAGTAAAAAATCAATTGAAAAAACGGATCAGCTTCTAGATATGATGGGTTTGAATGAGTATAAGAATGCATATCCATCAGAGCTTTCGGGAGGAATGACGCAGCGTGTCGGGGTTTTAAGAGCAATGATACATGAGCCTGAAATACTACTGATGGATGAACCTTTCGGCTCGCTTGACGAGAAACTTCGTGAGCAGATGGATATAAAATTACTTGATATCTGGCAAAAGCTTCATCAGACAATAGTATTTATCACACATAATATTGTTGAAGCTATACTTCTAGCTTCCAGGATATATGTTATGAATACAAATCCCGGAAGAATAGTTGAAGTTATAAACGTTGATTTTCCCTATCCGAGGGATATGGATATATTGATAGAACCGAAATTTATTGAGTACCAGAATAAAATTGTCGATCTTATTGGTGAACTGCATCTTAAAGAAATCAAGTGAGGTATCAAATACATGTCAGATAGTAAAGATAAAAAGATAAAAAAATTGCCATATTTAAACGGCAGCTTATTGAATAAAAAATGGATTAATGTTTTTGCACCTTTGCTTTTAATGCTGGTAATATTTGCTATATGGCAAGCCCTTGTTGTTGCATTTAAAATTCCTATCTGGGCAGTTGACACGCCTGTAGGCGTTTTTACACAGCTTTTTACAAAATTTGACCAGATATTGCCGCATGCCCTGATTTCAATCAGGACTCTTTTTACAGGATATTTAATTGGAGTAGCTGTAGGGATTGTTCTTGGTGGTGTTATGTCAAATTTTCCAATAGTTGATAAGGCATTATCACCATATGTTATTTTCCTGGTTTGTACTCCACTCATGACACTGGTTCCGCTAATGATGATATGGCTGGGTTTTGGCCTGCTTCCAAAAATCATTGCTGTTATACTTCAAACCTTTCCAATTGTTATGATGAATACTGCTACAGGATTTGCTAATGTGGATATTGAAAGAAAAGAACTTATGATGTCAATGAAAGCAGGAAGGATAGCAACATTTTTCAGGGTTTTGGTTCCTTCAGCTTTGCCTAACATCTTTACTGGAATGAAGCTGGGTTGTATTTTTGCTACCACAACTACTATAGCTGTCGAATTTGTAGGAGGCAATACAGGTCTTGGCAGCCAAATTATCAAGCATACCCAGTACATGCGCACAGGGTTAGCATTTGCATGTATTTTTACTGTTGCAATTATCAGTATAGCTCTTTATGCAATTGTCACGCTTGGTGAAAGATATGCTGTCAGGTGGAAAGAATAATTAATATAAGTTATATTTTTAGAGCAATTAATTATAAGAAAAATAATACAGCAGTTTTAAAAAAAGTTATAATTATAAGTGTTTAGTAAAAGCCTTTATAGAGTTGATTAAGTCTGTTTATGATAAATTAATTATTAAGGGGAGGTGAAGACTTTTTAAAAATTGATTTGTTAGTAGTCAGGCTTATTCCAATAAAAAGGCGGTATTTTATAAAAAAGAAAGGAAAGAAGATGAAGAAACTAAAATTGATACTTGTTGTCGTGCTTTGTATCGGAATCGTATTGAGTTTTTCAATAGCTGGATGCAAGACAACTGCATCAACAGAAGCTCCAAAAGAACTGCGCCAGGTAAAATATGTTTTACCAAGATCTCTTGAGGTGCTGGATGATGCACATGTATGGGCAGGTTTAAAAATGGGTTATTTTGCTCAGCAAGGTCTTGATTTAAGTATTGAACAGTCATATGGCACCACTGATATTAAAATGCTTGCCGCAGACCAAGCTGAATTTGCAATCCCTTCACCTGGATTCCAGATGGTTGGAAGAGATCAGGAATTGCCATTAAAATCAATATTCCAGGTCGACACAAGGCAGATATTTGGATTCTGTGTTAAGGCTGGAAGTGATATTAAGACTATCGAAGATCTTAAAGGAAAAACAATATCACTTGGTGATGCTGCGTGGGATGCAATATCAAACCAGTTTATTGTTGCTGCAGGACTTAAGCCTGAAGATGTTAATTATGTTGTTGGAGGGGAAAGCAGGGCACAGATGGTTGACCAGGGCCAGGCAGACGCAGTTCTAACATGGCAGAAAGAATTCCAGCTCTGGGCTGGACAGGGACTTGAATTTGATTACATTGACGGTGAGCCTTATATTCCTGGTTGTGCAAACAGTGTTGTTGTAACTGAGAAAAGACTTAGTGAAGAACCGGAACTAATCAAAGCATTTGGCCGTGCCTATGCTCAGGCCCTTTACTTTACAAAACTTAATCCCCAAGCTGCTACCCAGATAGTACTTGCCCAATTCCCGGCTATTAAACTTACAATGGAGCAGGCACTGCCTTCAATTGAGGCTCTTGTGTATATAACTAACGATAAAGATACAGAGACCAAGGGTTATGGTTGGCACAATGTTGATGAGTGGAACCTGGTTAAAAAATACATGATGGAAACAGGTATATTAACTGACGACATTGATGTTACAACGCTTTGGACAAATGAATTTGTAGATTATTACAATGATTTTGATAAAGCAGCTGTAGAAGCAGATGCAAAAAACTTTAAAATGGAATAAATGTGATTAACCTGTATTTATACTGGTATTTTCTGCATGGTATAAGGGGATAAATTATTTTTATCCCCTTATACCAGGTATAGCATCAAAATTGTTTTCTCACACTTTATGCAATGTAACACTATATAAATACTAATATTATTAAGAGTTTTAATTTTAATAGTGTTTTTACAGTGTTATCTATGCAAAGTTGTTTATAAGAATACAATCTTTATAGTCTTTTAATTAATTATTAAAAAGTATTGAGTAAGGGGTGAGTGTAGTGTCAATCAAAAATAAAGTGTTTGATTACATAGAATCCGAGAAAGATAAATTAGTTGATTTTCTTAAAGACCTTGTATCGAGGCCATCAATAAATGCCGGCGATGGTGGAGATCTAAAGCTTGTACAAGATTTTCTAGCAGGAAAACTAAATGATTTTAATTTTGACAAAGTCGAAGAATTTGCTGTTGATCCTGAAGGCAAGCACCCAAATGTATGTGCAGTAAATAAAGGCACAGGTGGAGGTAAAAGCATACTGTTCAATGGCCATATGGACGTAGTTCCTGTTGCTGAACCAGATACGTGGTGCTGTGATCCTTTTGAGCCAATTGTTAAGGATGGAAAAGTTTTCGGAAGAGGTACCAGTGATATGAAAGGCGGGGTAGCGAGTGCAGTTTGGGCCATGAAAGCTGTTAAAGACTGCAATATAAAATTGAAAGGGGATGTAGTTCTCCAGGCTGCTGCAGGTGAAGAGTCACAAATGGCAGAAGAGCTCGGTACTGTACAATGCATAAAAAAGGGATATACCGCAGACTTTGGCGTTGTATGTGAATGTTCTGATATGGAATTACAGATTATTTCTTCATCACTTGTTTTTATTGAGCTTATTATTAAGGGAAAGCCAACCCATACTTCAAGCAGGAACCAGGTTATATTCCCCCAGCCATACGGGGTTCCAAGTGGTGAAACAGTAGGGGTCGATGCTTTTAAAAAATCTTTAAAATTTGCCCAATATTTTTATGATTTAGAAGAGCAATTCAACCACCGTTTTAGGGATCCTGTGCTTGGTTCAGGAGGCAGCCCCGGACACGATAAGCAGGGAGTTGGTGTCTTTACAATAAATCCTTCTTTTGTAGAAGTTGGAGAATATCTTGGGACTGTCCCTGCTCATGCCAAGTATACATATTGCATATGGTATCCCGATCATTTTATTACAAAACAACAGCTATTTGATGAAATTACAAAAGCAGTGAAAGCATTAGCTTCAACTGATGATTGGTTAAGGCAAAATCCACCCCAGCTAAATATGCCGGTAATACAGGATTGGCCCGGTTTTAATACGCCTTCTGATCACCCTGGAGTTATTTCTTCAAAAAAATCCATTGAAGATGCTACCGGAAGTCCTGCTGTGGTTTCAGGATTTAAAGCAGTATGTGATGCTACATACCTTAATAATAATGGAGTTCCTTCAGTTGTCTTTGGCCCTGGTTCAATAAGCTGGTCAGTTCACGGGAATAATGAATATGTATCAGTGGATAATCTAATATCAGCGGCAAAAGTATATGCAAGCATGATGATTGACTGGTGCAGCTGATGTATATTTGTTTTAAATAATAAATTAAAATCTAAAATATTTATTTAAAAATCCAAATTACTAGGAGGAAAGTATGACAAATAATAAATCATATGAACTTGCAAAACAAAAATATGCAGACCTTGGAAAAGATACCGAAGAAGCTCTAAAAATACTTAAGAGTACTCCAATTTCAATTAACTGCTGGCAGGGAGATGATGTTGCAGGTTTTGAAAAAGAAAATTCAGCACTGGGTGGTGGAGGTATTTTAACAACCGGTAATTTTCCCGGCAAACCCAGGAATATAGATGAATTCAGGCAGGACGCTGCCAAAGCTTTTTCAATGATACCAGGTACAAAAAAATTGTCGCTGCAGGCTATGCACGGAGATTATGCTGGTAAGGCACCAGGGAGGGATAAAATA
>Ga0194126_10004338_pt1 | contig 21762 bp, 16 predicted proteins | sample TA2KigC150mmetaG_FD_148641 | JGI IMG/M metagenome (GOLD analysis project Ga0194126, IMG submission 148641) | Freshwater microbial communities from Lake Tanganyika, Tanzania - TA2015035 Kigoma Deep Cast 150m | ecosystem: Environmental > Aquatic > Freshwater > Lake | place: Tanzania: Lake... | reverse complement strand
TAATCCCCCTTAACAAAGGGGGACTGAGGGGGTTGTTTATTATTCAAATTTGTTTTAATGATAAATGGGCTATTAAAAGTCTTAAAATTTCAGAAGTTCCCTCGGCAATCGTGAGCAATCTCGCATCTCGCCAGTGTCTGTGCACATCGTATTCATCTGTATACCCATACCCTCCATAAATCTGTATGGCATTATCGCATATTCTCAAAGCCATTTCTGTGGCAAAAAGCTTGGCCTGAGAAACTTCAGAGGTAAAGTCTTTCCCTTTGTCTCTTAAATGGGCTGAATAATAGGTAAGAAGCCTCGCGGCATTTATCTCAGTTACCATATCGGCTAATTTTTCCTGAATAAGCTGAAAATTTGAAATGCTTTGTCCAAAGGCCGTTCTTTCCTTGCTGTATAAAAGGGATTTTTCATACGCTGCCTGTGCTATCCCTATTGCTATCGCTGCAATTGTCGCCCTTCCGGCATTGAGAATCTGTTTTGCATAATCAAGCCCCTCCCCATCTTCGCCAAGAAGATTTTGTCTCGCCACCTTGCAGTTCTCAAGGCGTATCTCTGATAATCTATGGCCTCTGAATCCAAGTTTTTGAATGACCCTGGTCACAGTAAACCCCGGCATCCCACATGGTATAAGAAAAGAAGAAATGCCTTTATCTGTTCTGGCGAACACTAAAATAATATCAGCCTCTCCCGGAATTGTTATGAGCGTTTTGGTTCCATTTAAGACATAAATATTATTTGAGAGTTCGGCCTTTGTCTGGATTGATTTTGCATCCGAGCCGCAGCAAGGCTCTGTGAGCGCAAAGGATGCCAAGCTTCTGCCCTCGACCGGCCCTTTTTCTTTGAGTAACTCATTTTTCTGCCGATCATTTCCAAATAGCCTTATACCTTCACAGATCATTCCCTGGATAGATACCTGCAATGCAGTATTTGCACAGGCTTTTGCCAGCATTTCTATAGCTGCAATATATACAGGATAAGGAAGCTCTAACCCATTGTAATCTTTAGGAAAAGGAATAGCCATAATTCCCTGATTCACTATTTTTTCTAAATTCTGTCTTGGAAACATCTCCTCCTGATCCACTCGTTTTGCAGTGGGCAGGATTTCTTTTTCAGCAAAATTTCCAATCGACTCTAAAATCAGATTGTATTCAACTGCATCAGGAAAGAGCATTTCTATGATATCTTTTTGCATTTTTGTATAATACATTTATCTTACCATTCGACAATCATTGCCACTGTATTCCAGGACACGGAGCACCGTGCCCCTACAATTATTCCCATCTTTCGATTATCATTGCCACTGCATTCCCTCCTCCCATACAGAGAGTAGCAAGTCCTCTTTTCAGTCCTCTTTCTTTCAAGGCATGCACCAGTGTTACCAGTATCCTTGCGCCGCTGCACCCTATTGGGTGTCCCAGCGCTATAGCCCCGCCATTTACGTTGAGTTTTTGGGGATCGATCTCCAACTCCCTGGAGACTACTATAGAAGCAGAGGCATAAGGTTCGTTATACTCAATGAGATCCATATCGTTTATCGTAAAGCCTGTCTTCCCTAAAAGTTTTTTGACCGCAGGAATTGGGGCTTCCATAATATCTTCAGGTTTCGTTCCTCCGGTTGCATAATCTATTATTCTGGCTAGGGGTTTTATCCCAAGTTCTCCGGCTTTCCGCGCCGAAGTTACTACCAGCGCCGCAGCGCCGTCGCTGAGCTGGGAACTGTTCCCTGCGGTAAGAATTCCGCCTTTTTGGAAAACCGGCGGGAGTTTTGCCAGTTTTTCTAGGGATGTATCTTCTCTTATACCTTCGTCCTTCTCAACAGAAATGCCTTGTACTTCGACAGGGATTATTTCTTCTTTAAATTTCCCGCTTTTTGCTGCATACAAAGCCTTTTGATGGCTCATCAGACCGAACTCGTCTGCCTCCCCTCTGGTTATGCCGAATTTCTGCGCTACCCTTTCTCCCGTAATCCCCATGTGGTAGCAGTTATAGACATCCCATAAACCGTCATATACCATTGCATCGGTAATTGAGGTATCTCCAAACTTCACGCCCCACCGCAGTCCTCTGATCAAGTGAGGTGCAGCGCTCATATTTTCCATTCCGCCTGCAACAATTATATCTGCATCACCCGCCTTTATAGCCTGAGCTGCGAGCATAACAGCCTTGAGGCCGGAGCCACATACCTTATTCACGGTAAACGAACCTATTTCAACAGGAAGTCCGGCATAGATCGCAGCCTGTCTGGCAGGGTTTTGGCCAAGACCCGCGGAGATCGCATTCCCCATGATGACCTCTTCTACGTGCTGAGTCTGAATACCCGCCCTCTTCACAGCTTCCTTTATCACTATGGCTCCTAGCTGTTGAGCAGGCGCTTCCTTGAATACGTGTCCAAACTTACCCACAGCCGTCCTTACACCGCTCATGAGAACAACTTCTTCTTCAAGCATACGTTATCACCTCTCATCTTTTATTCTGCATATCTTCTATCTCTCCCTTAATTTCTTCTGCGTCGGGGGCATTAGGGTTGAGTTTTAAGTAAGTCAGGTAATCCTTCAGTGCATTTTCATTCCTTCCCAGCTTTTTAAAGGTATTCCCGCGATGAAGGTAAGCAAGAGGATTGTAAGGGAAGAGTTCGATGGATGTGTTAAAGTCCTCAAGGGCTTCGTCAGTCCTTTCCAACAGGTTTTTGATTTGACCCCGTTCGTAATATACACCGGCAAGACGAGGACTCAACTCTATCATCTTGTTGTAATCCGCTAAACACTTTTGCATATCGCCTTTTCCGCGGTACGCTTTGGCGCGGATATAATAAGCAAAAGCATTGTTTGGTGAAAATTCTATGAAGGTCGTTGCGTCTTTTATTGCGTCGTCAAAACGTTGTGCATCGGCATGAAGAATACCCCTTTTCATATAGATTTCCGTATTAACAGGGTCGAGTTCCAGGGCCCTGTTGAAGTCTTCCAAGGCTTTTTCAGGTTCACCTGATTCGGCATACGTTAAACCCCGACTGGCGTAAGCAGCTGCAAATTTGGGGTCTAACGAAATGGCCTTACTTAAGTCTTCGATAGTCAGGTCTGTCCTTCCGACCATTTTAAAGGCAATACCACGGTTATAATAGGACAGTATTGAACCAGGATCTAACGACAATGCCTTACTATAATCCATGATGGCCTTATCGATAACCTCTATTGTAGCGTAAAGAGAACCACGATTGTAGTAAGCAGGCGCATAGTCGGGATTCAGCCCGATGGCCTTGTTATAATCACTTATTGCCCGTTCAGTATCCTTCATCTTCTCATAAATAACGCCGCGGTTGCAATAGGCTACGGCGTCGTTCCCATGCAACTCAATAGCGTAGTTTACGTCTTTTAATGCGGCATCCATGTTGCCTTTTTCTTTTTGTATTATTGAACGGTTCAGATAAATATCGGCAACAACTTCGCTAACGGTAAGATTTTTGAGGTAATACCCGTTTTTGACGCTTGCCTGTGAAATACGCTTCCCGTGCATATTAATATAATAACTATCAGGGGTAAACATACCCTCGTAACCCGTTTCGATATTTCTCCGAAAGTCTCCGTCATCGTAACGCACGAATATGTGTTCCGGCACGCTTACCCCGTATAGAGGCAAATGCAAGCCTTCTGCTACACAGAGATAGAGAATAGATAAACCCACGCAGTTGCCGACTTTCGAATCCAAAACCTTATTTAAGGATATATATTCAAGATTGCCCGTTTGAACGTACTTAAACTGGAGTTCGTTAAAAAGCACCCTGTTCATGGTCTTGATAATCTGCTCAGGCTCTGTTTCGTCACGGAGGGTCGTCTTGATATTTTCAACGATGTTTTCAATCTTTTCGAGATAGTATTCTATATCAATTTCCGGATAGGATTCCTTTGCGATTTTAAGGGCAGTTCTTGCCAGATTTCTATTCTCGTTAATTTCCCAGACCTGGTTTGGCCTTAAACTTTCTGCCAATAGATTGAACGAGGCGGGCATCAGACCAATGAAAAAACATTTGAAACCACAGATGGCACAAATAAAAGAGACGAATAATCTGCGTAATCCGTGAAATCGTTCGACTGAGCGCTCACGACGAAGTCTGTGGTTGATTTCGAAATTAGTATGCATGTTTGTTGATGAGTCCATTCCATACGGTAAGCCAGATTATCTTCAAATCAAAATTAAGCGACCAGTTTTCAATGTAATAGAGGTCGTATTCAATGCGCTTCTCCAATGACGTATTTCCACGCCAGCCGCTGACCTGCGCCCAGCCGGTAATTCCCGACTTCATCTTGTGTCTCAACATATATTTCGGGATAGTGCTCCTGAAATTTTCAATGAAGACAGGCCGTTCGGGACGAGGACCCACGATACTCATATCTCCTTTTAATACATTAAAAAACTGCGGAAGTTCATCCAGGCTTGTCCTTCTCAGTAACTTGCCAATTTTAGTGCGTCTCGGATCGTCCTTCTTTGCCCAAACAGGGCCAGTAGCCTCTTCGGCATCTACTGACATTGTTCGAAATTTGAGCATGTTGAATGTATTGCCATCCAAACCCATCCTTTCCTGCTTAAACAATATAGGACCTGATGAAGTCAGTTTAACCAATAGTGCAATAACCAACATAACAGGAGACGTAAAAATTATTACCAGAGAAGAAAAAAAGATATCCAGTACCCTTTTTACAATAATATTCCATCCGTAAAGAGGCGTGTCGCGAAGACTGATGAGCGGCATTCCTTCAAACTCACTCACACTGCCGCGCAGGGTAACGAACTCAAAGAGGTCGGGCAGCACCATGATACTAACCGTCTCATCCCCAATCCATTCCAAAACTTCCTTTAACTGATTGTGGGCATGGAATGGGAGGGCGACAAAAATAATATCAATACCTCTCTTGGTAATCAATTCGCGAACATCCGAATACTTCCCCAAAACCTTTGTCCCTTGTATATCATTTCCAACGTCATTCGAATCGCTCGTCAAAAAACCGGATATTTGAACCCCGAGTTCCGGATGCTTTCGCAATTTAGTCACCAGGTCCTGACCCAGCTTCTCCGTGCCGGCGATTAAAGCATATCTTTGATTGTATCCCTTCTGCCTTAAGAAGCGGAGAAATTCCCGAAACACTATTCTCGTCAAGCTGAGAAATACGATATTAATAAACCAGAAATAAAAAAACGTTAATCGGGAGAATTCGTACTGACGGAAGAGGAAGGTAAGCGAAACAAAGATCATGGTGGCAAAGGTTGATGCCTTGCCAATATCTACAACCTCAGAGAACCTGGTAGAAACCCTGCGGGGGCGATACAGACCAAACGTCTTGAAAACGATACTCCACAGGGGAATCATAAAAATCAGGAGGGTCAGGTAGATTTTAAATGGAGGAATCCCTTTATAGACAGGTATTATGCCGGAATAAAAGCGTAAATAGTAGGAAAGCGCCCAGGAAACAGACAGGGTAGCCCAATCCATGAGGAGCAATAACGATTCGAAAAATTTGCTGTGTTTCTTCAGCATATTGACTCGATGTATTGTTTAAACTTTTCTTTAAATATCAGTTTATCAAAACCCTCCGCATGTTTTCTAATCGAAAGCGGGTCAAACAGGTTTTTATTACGTTCGAAAAACTTTACAGCTTCCATTAAAGATTCAGTTGTTTGTTTCGTAAAAAACACCCCTGTCGGTGTCTCTGGTTGTTTTTCTATTATTTCCTGCATCGGCTCTGCATGGATTCCATATACAGTTTCCAGCACACCTCCCTTAGCAAATGCAATCACAGGCTTTCCGCATGCCTGAGCCTCGAGAGGGACGATCCCAAAATCCTCTTCTCCCGGAAAGATCAGCGCCTTGCATCCCCTGTAATATTCCCGAAGGGTTTCACTGGATTGCCAACCGATACATTGTACATGCTTTTTTGCCATCTTCCTGATTAGCTCTTCTTCCTGACCCCCTCCAATAATAACCAATGGCAAACCCATCTTTTCAAATGCATTTACCGCAATATCAATCCTTTTATAAGGTGCAAAGGCCGATACAACCAGATAGTAATCACCTTCGCTGTGAGTATTCGTGGGCGTATAAAGAGAGCAATCCACCGGAGGATGAATGACCTCTGCCGTTCTCTTATAATACTTTTTTACCCGGTTTGCAACATTGCAGGAGTTTGCCACGAAGTGATCTACCCGGTTACTGGAGGTAACATCCCACATCCTTAAGTAATGGGCAATAGGGGGCATCAGGAACCTGGAAACGACTCCCTTTTTCCCGCTGCCGAAATAGGTATTATAATGTTCCCATACATAGCGCATCGGGGTATGGCAATAACATATGTGGATCGCAGCAGGAGAGGTCAGCGCTCCTTTTGCAACACAATGGCTGCTCGACACAACAACGTCATAGCCCTTCAGGTCGAAGCTTTCTATTGCAAGTGGAAACAACGGTAGAAAAGAGCGGTAACGTTTCCTGGCAAGCGGTATTTTTTGAAGGAATGAGGTTTGTATTTTTCTCTCCTCGATTATCTTTGAAATAGAACCAGGAATATGGATGAGCGTAAAAATATCTGCATCCGGAAAGAGTTCACAGAAAATCTCTAAGACCTTCTCCCCTCCCCGCATACCAGTCAGCCAATCGTGAATAATGGCAATTTTTTTCATATTGAATTTTCGTGTCTTTCGTGGGTAACTTGAATTCCTTAAAATTTATTAAGTAAGCATAGACGAATATAGCGTCACGTGCTGAAGTCCGATATTATCCCAGGAAAAACCCTTCCCTAACTCCCTGGCGTTATCTGAGATTTTATTCCTCAAGCCGGTGTCCTGGAACAGTTTTAAAATGGAATCGGCCATGGCCTGACAATCGCCGATTGGCGTTAAAATCACATTTTCCCAATTTTTTAATGCCTCAGGGACATTTTCACCCATCGTGGTTACTACGGGGAGACCATGCCGAAGCGCAGTGAGAAACGTCCCCCGCCGCAAAGAGACTCCATCCTTGAATGGCAGAACACAGGCTATTGCATTCGTAAAATAAAAGGATACCTGTTCAGGGGTACAATAGCCGGTAATAGTTATTGCATGTTCAATGCCTAACTCTTTCATAACGCTATGATCATCATCCGAAAGATGGGTTATCATTACCAATTTACATTGAACCCCATGTAAGAGCAATTGTTTGAATGCATGGAATAAAGTTATAACGTCTTTCGACTTTGTGGCAAAACCAAAATAAACGATGTACGGTATTTCCGCCATGCGCCTGCTTGAAACGGTATTCGAAACCGGCTCAATGTTAGCGCCAATCGGGATGACCGTATATCGTCCTTTGAGCCGGGGAAACCACTTTAAAACGGCTGATGCTTCTTGCCGGTCGGGGAATATAATCTTATTTGAAAGGAGCAATAAAAAGATCATTCCAATCTTGCGAAACGTATGTGCAATGGTAAATTCATGGATTGTGGCTATTCTACATAATTTGGGAAAGATAAACCAACAAATAAGGGGAAGAAAATTGGGCAGCAGAAACCACCGATAACCCCGCGTAGGATACTGGATATGGATCAGGTCCGGTTTCATTGCCTTCAGGAATCGAACAAATCGAAACGTATTATACAATCGCCAGGATTTAACGACTTTACATACCGTTATTGAAGGCTGAAGGGACTTGATTTCAGGCAGATCGGTTGTCAGTACACAAACGTGTATCCCCTGTCTGGCTAACTCCTGCGATAATCTTGCGGTATAATCTCCTACACCGCAGGGATCATCGGGAAAGCTGCCGGTAACCATAGCTACCTTTGGGAGGTGCAGTTCTAACGGTTTATTACGAGCCTTGCGCTCGGTCGCTGATGCCATTATATTATTTAAAAAAGAGACATAATTTTATTGCCTCGCAGTAGCCCCGAAACTTCTCTTTTGCTGTTTGTGTTCGGCAAGGATATAAGGACAACCACATGAAAATCCGGATCACAGATCGTATAAAAATAGCCGCTCTTACCCACAACAGTTGCGCAGGTAAATTTTTATTAAAGTAATGAAATAAACTTCTGTGATAATGAATGATCTTGTTTGCATTATAGTTTTCAAGACGGCTTGACCCGCCGCCGTGCACAATCCGTGCTTCAGGAATAATGTAAACCTCGTATCCGGCTTTTTTTAATCTCAGACAGAGATCGGTCTCCTCAAAGAACAGGAAGAATCGGTTATCAAAGCTTCCTGCTTTGTCAAGAGCCTCTTTTCTTAACAAAAGACACGAACCCATTGTCCAATCAACCTTACAAACCTCTGAACGATTGAGATGGCTAAGTTTATGTGATCCAAAGAACCGATTCCCGGGGAATAGGCGGTCTAAGAATAAGGACTCGGCCCAGATGTTTCTGAGATTAGGAAATGTATTCCCGCTGAGTTGCAGCGAACCGTCCGTATTCAGAAGCGTGGGGCCAATAGCGCCTGCTTCAGGATGCCCTTTCATAAAAGTTATAAGGATATTCGTCATCCCGGGAATAACCTCTGTATCCGGATTAATAAAGAGCACATATTCTGCCTGGCATTCTAAAATGGCTCTGTTACATGCCTGCGCAAAACCTTCGTTTACGGTATTCCGGACAAGGATAACTTCGGGAAAATTTTCCCGGATCAGGTCGGGTGTTTCATCAGTGGAGGCATTATCTACGACTACAATCTTATAACAGAACGATCTGAGGTCGTTCATGAGACTCTTCAGGCAGTTTGAAATCCATTGGGAGGAATTCCATGTTACGATAATAGCCGATATATCTGTCTGCAATGTTGTCATTCGTCGTGATCGAATATGGTGGTGTTTTTGTAAAGGACTTTTGTCGTCTTTTAGCAACATACTTTTTTAGTCAAGGATATTATGATACCTGAGTTTTTTCATGATATCTTTTTCTTTTATCTGTCGATAAATTTCGATTAAGCCCGTATCTTTTATAAAAGCAAATTTTCTATCAGATTTAACCATTTGAGCAGCAACTAAAATGCTTGATTTTTCAACCTGCATATCTATAAATTCAAGAATACGCTGCAAAGTTGTTTCGGGATTTTCTAAAAAAGTTTCATATCGTATATGCAGGATATTTTCCCTGAATTCTCCGTTTAATGAAAACGCCTTATCAATATATTCCTGCCACAATTGTATACCTTCCTGTATGTTTTGCAATCTTAAAGAACTCTGGTAACCAACCTTCCCAATTAAGAAAAGCTCCTTGGCTCTTTCTCTCCAGTTTTTCCGGAAAGTTTTTTGAATTTCACCTTCTCTTTTTCTTAAACTTTCCGCCACATCGATTGGATTTCTATAAATGTGCAATAGTTTGGCATCGGGGAATATCCCCTTCCAGATGTCAATAGTAAACGTATTTCTTGGATCTTTCCACCCCCACGGGAAGTCTAAGTTTCTGATATCTTTATATTTTAAAAAATTTTTAAGGCCCAAATATTCATACCTTCTGAAACCTTTTAAATGGAACTCCAATACCTTAACTACCTTTTTTCTGAATTCGTCATTTATAAAGTTAAAATTTCGCGGATTGTCCCACGAGGCATTTGCCTGTCTTAACAGCCATTCATTTATTTTATAAAAAAACAAAGATTCGTCATTCTCCTCCTTTTTGCTTCCTGCAAAGAGTCCGAACTGCTCCAGCAATTTGGAGAGCATCGTAGTGCCGGATCGATGCATACCGAGAATAATTATTGGCGGGTATTTCAAATTCGATCACCAAAAAACTTCGACACCCTGTCAAGAATAACGTCGGCTCTTTTTGACCAGGTATTCTCTAAAGCCACATGTATCCTCTTCCTGCTAATCTCAGGGTCATTCTCTTCTAAAGCCTGTTTTAAATATTTAACAAATTCAAACTTATCAGAAGCAACATAAATCAAATCGGCAAACCGGTCAGCGGGGGAAACCGGTGTGGTCACGATGGGCTTACCCGTTGCAAGATATTGGTATATCTTCATAGAGTCATTACCTCGCGTTTTAAAATCGGCTTTTTTAAAACTGATAAGGACATCGAACCCTGCTAGGTAATCCGGCACTTCAGTAAATTTCCGTGCGCCAAGATAATGACAATTACTATACCGGGTGGCAATATTGTTGATATGCTGAAACCTTTCTTTGTCAGTAGGACCGATGAGGACAAAGTCAATCTGGGGGCAGCACGAAACTATATATTCGAGCAAATCGAAATCTATAACCCAGAAAAAGTTTCCCACATATCCTGCGACTTTACGGCCGTCTTTTTTCAGGAGTTTACCGGGAGAACTCTTAGAATATTCGTTACAATCAACCCCATTCGGTAAAAACTCGATTTCCCGTTTCGTGTAATCCCTGTATGCATCGCTAACCACGGGAGAATTCGCAAATATCCAATCGCACCGAGAAAGAACGCTTTTATAATTGTTTATGAATGTGTTTTTTATCACTTCATTTTTTGCTCTTGCTATTACGTCGTCAACCAGGTCTGCGATTAAAATATCATGTTTGATGGCATTTATTGCCGCAGGCAGATAATATGACGGCGGATACGCAACAAGAACTACGTTCTTGTTTGATCTGACGAAATTTTTATTTATAAAACCTCCCTGAACTCTTATCAAAAAGTCACTTAATTTCTTCAAGAAGGCAGAATTTCCGGCATAAAGAACAAAGATACTGTATACGTAAATTTTTCCACTGCCGTCGGCCAAAACAGGTTTGAGCGAAAGAGCCTTTCTAAAATGAAGCCTGAATACCTGTTTAATATTGTTATCCGGGGATCGCCACCATTTTACGATAAGACCCACAAATCCTTTTGCTGTAAAGGGCTCGACATGAAGCACATTTTCAACAGAGTCTCTCTGTGAAAGTTCCAGCAACAAGGCTTCATTTCTACGCTTGTACAAACCCCAATTGTTCATTTGAGACAAGAAAATGAAGGTTACTTTTGTATCCTGTTTTTCCATTGCCGGCTGATATTGTCCTTAAATATCCCTGAAATCCCACTCATTGACCTTGCCGTAATGCGCGAAGACAAGAGCGACCGCAACCAATAAGACCATGACGAATTTTGCGTTTATCTAAACAGTCAACCCTCCGACTGTTTTTGAGAATCTAACATGCCACTGCTCGTACACAAATTTCTTAATATCCACGTATGCTTTCAGCTTAAATACATGAACGGATAGTAAATATACTAGTATGCCAAAAGGTATCTGCGTGGCTAAATACGCCCAATGTGGCCAATTATCCGGCAACAGTAATCCCAGCAGCCATACGGCAGCTGCCATCATAGATGCAAACACAAATATACCTGAAAGGTTCCGCATAAGTTCTGAAAAGGACATATTTATCAATCTGTCTGCATATGAAATACTTGGATAGAAGTTTATTATCGAAGCAATGGTGTATCCGATCGCAACGCCAATAACTCCCCAATGAAGTCCTATAACAATACCTAAAATAACACTCGCTTTGAGAAACAGGCTGACCTTGAATTGTAAGTCTGCCCGACCCTGTGATAGATAAATATTCCCGTTGAGCGTCCCTATAGATTGTGGAATACCCAACAAACAGAGTATCTGCAAAATGGGAATCATCGCTATCCACTTCTGGCCAAAGACAACCATAACAAAAGGTTTTACCGTGACAAAAAGTCCGAATATCAATGGAAAGGTAATGAGCGCTATCGTACGCGTTATTTTCAGGTAAAGTTCCTTTACCCTCTGCTTATCTTCTTGAATGAGTGAGAATGAAGGGAACATGACGTTCGAAATTACTCGTGATATACTGGTCAATGGAAACATCATAACGGAGTAAGCCCTGCTGTATGCCCCCAGTGCATCCATTCCTACAAACCGTCCAACGAGAAGATTATCAACATTACGCGCCCAGTAATTGAGCGCCTTTGTGCCCGCATAACTGGAACTGAATCCAATGAGATTTTTAATTGCCCACCAATGAAATTCAAAACGGGGACGCCATTTACTCAGCTTCCACAAAGAAACAACCTTTGTCATTGAGATAACCACTGTTTGAACAGCAAGGCTCCAGACACCAAAGCCATTGTAAGCCATTATTATTGCTATTATGCCGGATATCCCAACGGTAACGATCTCCACAATTGAGAGCGTTCGGAAATCGAGGGATTTAGTCATGAGCGTTTTCTGGACAATACCAAAAGAATTTATTAAAAAATTCGTGGAGATGACTACCGTAAGTAAAACGAGTTGAGGTTCGTCATAGAAACCCGCAATAAGGGGAGAACCAGCCATAAAGATGAGCATCAGCAGTAAGCCCGCGCCCGAATTTAACCAGAATACGGTTGACAGGTGTTCCTTGCCAATATTTCGTTTCTGGACCAAAGCTGCGCTAAATCCCAATTCGGCAAATATTCCGGCAAAGCCGGTGATAACGGTAATCATGGTAATGAGACCAAATTCACTCGGTGACAGCAAATGGGCTAGTATAACACCTATGGAAAACGTAAGCGTCTGCTGGCCAACCTGGCTGACGATATTCCATGCGATCCCGCTGACAGTTTTATGTCTAAAATTTTTCATTCAGTTTGCAAAACCCTTATTCCTGAAATTTGTACACATGAATAAAAAGTTGCAGTTACCTATTTGCTTGATTCGCTGTAACCAAATTCATTCATCCGTGTGCTGCAAATTCTCTCAAGGCGCATCAAATTCTCGATTCCAAAAAAATCCTTCCATAAAACATTACGGTCTCCCCGCGGTTGATATTGAACATCCAGTTTGTCTTTAATATCAACTTTTTCTGTAATACCGAGTTGTTTAGCAAGGTTCGCTATGAATCCATACTTATCGGCCAAAAATTCTTCATATTTTGCCAGAATCATTCGTTCCCGGTAACATACATAATTATCAACCGCCTTGTTCCACTTATGAGCTAATGCTTCAACATAATTCTCCGTCTTGTTCCCTCCCCACGTGCTTGCATCGAGCATTATTCTTTGCGAAGATTTAATTTTAAAAGATTTCCCGTCAAGTCCTGGAAGATGGCCAGGGACGTTGATGCGATTCAAGATACTCCTGATGTTGTCGCGAGGGTCGCGAATAATAAATATGTATCTGGCATTGGGAAACCTCTCAATCACATGATCGGTAATGAAAGTCATACTCGGCTCTTTGATGAGGTCGGTTGAAAAGTAAAATTTATGGCGTTTGACTAAATTTGCGAAGTCAATCTGCCCGCGCATAATTTTCAACACAACCGGAGACCATAATGGAGGGATATCAATTGTCTTGGATAGTCCGCCAAAGTCGGCCAATAAATGCGCAATAGCCGAGGTGCCGGACTTCTGATTTCCCAACACAACGATAGGGCGTTCATTAACTGCGGCAAACCGGCTCTTTACGTAACAGGCCAGTCGCTTTCTGTATTTTTTTATCTGTATCAATAACTCAGCCATTTACTAATCGTTGAACATAAATTTATAACCACCCCATTCGCAAGGAGGGGACTTCATCGTGAGCTCAGTCGAACGATAAAGATGAGGCCTTCCACCACGCATTGAGTAATTACGTGCGCCGTTAAAATGTTCTGAAAACCCGCATAAATAAAATGATATTCCTATACGATCAAGATACCTTCCCGGCTAATAGCTCCTGGTACAACCCTACCAATCGGTCGTTCAAGGTATCGATATTATAATATTTCTCCGCATGCTCCCTCCCTGCTCGTCCCATCTTTGACCAGATTTCGGGATGCACTAAAAAAAACTCCAGTCTCTCGGCCAGGGCATCAACATCTCCCTCACGCACAAGAAATCCAGATTCTCCATCCTGAATTAACTCCGGTATTCCGCTGTGTTGGGTGCTCAGCACGGGCAACCCTTGCGCTAATGCCTCCATAAGCGCTACGGGAATTCCCTCTTGTTCTCCGTCTGTGCCCGTAATACTTGGGGCAATCAATATATCTGTATCTTTCAGCAATTCCACGATTTCTTCCTGGTTTTTCCACCCAAGAATTTTAACGTTGTCCTGGATATTTAATTCTTTTATCAAGTCTTCCATCTGGATTTTTAACGGACCGTCACCAGCTATCTTGTATTCCAGATTTGGATACCTTCCGAGCACTTTCGCAACCGCCTGAACTGCATATCGAACCCCTTTCTTTTCAACAAGCCGGCAGATCGTGAGCAACCGCACTTTACCATTTTCCCTGTGATTACGGGGAGAAAAAAGAAATTTAGAAGTATCAATACCCATCCTGTGCACAAATATCTTTCGCTCATCGCAACCCAGCTCAATCAGCGTATTTTTCCATCGCTCACTAATAGGAAGAAATATGTCTCCTTCCCCGAAAAGATTCTCATAAACATCATTACCGTTTTTTTTTATATAGGATGAAATATCATATCCGTGAAATGTGGTAACAATTTTCCCTTCAACAACTCCGATATTCCTTAAAATAACAGCTAAAATGCCATTCGGTCCAAAATGACACTGGATAATGTCGTAGACGCCTTTTGCCGGGAAAGCATCAATTGCGCACAATATTTTTACGACTGAAATTTTCCCATAGCTGCTAAATCTCAGGAATTTTAAAAGGGATGTGGGTTTTCTATAATAATTTTTAATTAAAAGACCAACGACGGTCACACCCCGTAACAATTTATTTGATGGTATATCTCGAAAATAGTGAGTACGATTTAATAAGTTATATTGTGTCACATCTGCGTGCATTTTAGTATTATTTTCCGGACGAATTGCATAGATGTCAACTTCATGCCCGCGATCTATCAAGCCTGTAATTTGGTTCAGCACAAAAGTCTGAGATAACATGGGAAATCTGTTAAGGAAAAAGGCAATTTTCATATTTTAGATTTTTATCATCAAACACGAAATAGAGAGGTCTTCGTATCGATGTAATCGTATAAATCTAATGGAGATGCTTCCAAAGGAATTTTTAACTGATAACATGGAGTATTTTTAAATATTTCCAGGAATCTTTTTATTGATCTTTCTTTTGTTTCCTCGATCTTAGGAAGCGGGCTGTCCGGCCCGCCGCCATTACATAAGCAAGAGTATTTAAAAAAGGGGTTGATCTCAAATGCCAGTATTTCAGAAGCCATTTGACTGATTACATCAGCATTGATCTCGTTTATTTCAAAGGTAGTTGCCTTAGTCCTCGCAAAGTTAACGACTTTGTTTATACGAGCGTCTTTACTTATCTTTTCAGTCCCGAAGAATTTCTTCGGATCGACTCTCCGGCGAACCGAATCTTCCCCATATCTATACTTTCTATAAAACCAATTTAATTTATCGAAAACACCCCTTCCCTTCATTAATAAGTCATATAGCTCAGCATCATTTTTTATATTATAAGGATAGATTTGAATATATTTAGGATTAAAGTATACGCGCCCATCACTGCCTACGATACTGAGATCGTCGGATAAATATCTCCAGCCTTCCTGCTTAAGCATTTGCAGCAGTATACCGGTTTTACCAATCCCGCCTGCTGCCACAAATAATATTGCCTTCCCATCCTTTTCCAAACTGCTTGCGTGAATAAAACTCGACCCATTTATCAGAAATTTTAATTCCATGATGAAATCAAAAATGTTGTATACAAAATTCTTCGCAAGGGTTTCTTCGATACTAAAGAAATTCCAATCTCTGAATCGCTCGCGGGTTCTAAAGGTGCGTTTCCTGGGAATGGCAGGATAAACATTCACTTCTAACGGACATTTTTCAAAAATTTTTCCTTTCATCTCAAAGTTTAAAGGAGTATTTTTCAAGGCGAAGTAGCGAGCATTAAAAAAAATATCAGACACAGCAGTCACATTATGGGGAACCTCAAAGGAACCCTTGTCATTGATAAAAAAACTCACTTCAGGACTTTCCCGTGTTTCCGGATAACCGGACAGTTCCTTCAAAATATTGGTATAAACTTCCCCCTCCCCTGATAATTCAATTGGTACATCTGCAACGATAAACTTCATCCTGTTTTTATTTTTCCCAGCCAAAATTAATACCGACATACTCATAAAGTCTATGATTATGAGGCACAAAATAATCAATCAAACGATTTCTCATGACAGCGCCCATTTTGGGATAGTATCCAACGTTTTGCTTTTTGAAATCCTTTACCTGCCAGACTGGCAAGCCCAAGAACTGTAGTACCTGGTCAAAAGATGCCTGCGGGTCTTTAAAAAAATCTTCACTTTTTAAAATTAAAATTTGTTCCCTAGTGAAATAATTGTTCAAGCGTTTTAATTGATCTACATAGACACCCTTCAGAAGATACGAGTAATGGAGATAATTAAAACTATAGTGATGCTCATCTTTCATAAATTTATCAAATTCTCCACGGAGCCGCTCTTCCTCCATTTTTATTGCATCCTCAAAAGATAAGGTTTCTCGTTTTTTTCTGATCTCATGGTAATAATGAGAATAAGCCCTATCAACAGGGTTCCGGAAAAGAACTATCAATTTAACGTGCGGCAGGCTTTCCGAAATCCTTCGGGGGGCATGCGGATGAAAAATATACCCGGGGGTTGCTTCTCCAGTGACGAAATCCCGTTTCCGAATCTGAGTGATGTAATATTTGTAAGGTACTGAGGGAAAATATGTCCTGTACCAATCCATGCCTTTTTGAAAATGATTATTAAAAAAATGAACTTCTTTAACGAAGGCAGGGGCAATGGATGGATGGTTGATTAAATTCCTGTAAAGAGACGATGTGCCGCATTTTTGAGCCCCAACAATAAGAAAATCAGGCAATACTCTCATGTGACGAGTTGAGTACCTAAACATATAGTTGCCTCTTTTGACTATTTCTTTTGCAGTTTCTTTCAGGAACACGAATTTTTCCTCCAAATTTACTCCATAGAATTCTGGTTTTTTCTATTTAAGAAATTTATACTACTAATTGTAATTACTCACAGATGCTTGTCAATGCTTTATTTTGTCACGAGTCCGGCGACTTTATAAACAGGTGTAAACAACCTCTCTGCCTTCTATCGTATTACCATGTAAAAACTTCTTTTCCCCATTCCCCGCTCCCCGTTTCCACGAGGACATGTTTTATGAGGACAAGTTTGTGTAAATTCATATTTGACCTTGTTACCAATTATTGTGCTTTATTCTTGACATAAATTTTCTATAATATTAGTATAATAAACTTTGGTATGTCCAATAGTTACAACTAAATTTATAAGCCAAATAAATTTATGATGCAAAAGAGAAATAATATTCTCGTTATCGATGATGATAAACTCATGCGAGTATCATTAAAAAGTCTATTGGAAGAAAATGGATACCCCGTTTATACGGTGTCTAACGGAGACGAGGCTGTTCAGACTCTGGACAATAACAATGTAGATTTAATTCTGTTCGATCTGAGACTGTACGATGACAGAGAGCTTTCGTTAGTAAACAAGATTAAAGAAGCGTCGCCGAATACCCTTATCCTCATCATGATCGACCAGAATAAAGTTAAGACGGTAATCAACACCCTGTGTTTAGATACCGTTGACTACATCCTGAAACCTTTTGATCCTGATTATTTAAAGAAAACCGTCGAAAAAGCCCTTTACAAGCAGCAACTGGAAGTGAGCCTTAAAAAGTCACTGGTAGAGAAAGAAATTATTAACAACATCAACAAAATTATTGCCACCAGTTTGGATATCCGGGAAGTCTTTCCAAATATATGCGACGAATTAAAGAGTGTCATTTCATTTGATCGTGCTTGCTTAATCATTTCAAATGAACAAGGACAATGGTTTCAGGTGTTTGCATTAACGAAAACGTACAACTTTAGCGAGATTAATGAGGGCGGATCTTTTCCACTGTCTGGCAGCCTCCTTGAAGAAGTTGTCAAGACTGGAGAACCTGTAATAACCAATAATACGGGAAAAGGCCGTTTTTGGACGGACAATGTATTACTGAAAGAAGGAATACACTCGCGGCTCGGATTCCCGCTTACATACAAGGGCAAGGTACTCGGCGCTATTACCTTTGGCAGTGAAAAAACGAACAGTTTCAATGAACATTCTTATTATTATCTCTGGCAGATAGCCCCGCAACTTGCCATTGCACTTGAAAACACAAAGCTCTTTAGCCGCATTAAAGCCTCGGAAGAGCGTTACAAGACATTGTTTAATAATGCCGCAGATTCTATGATGATGCTGGATCTCAACGGAAAGATTCTTACCGTAAACCAGCGTGAAGAAGAAATTATCGGTTACAAAATGGAAGAACTTATCGGGAAGTATATTTACGATTTCTTGCCCAGGACGTCCAAGAAATCAATTTTGAAACTTCTGGAGATAACGGTTAACGCAAAAGTTCAAACTACCGAAATCGAAGTTATCAGTAAAAACCAGCAACTTTTAGTTATGGAATTAGACCTTTCGGTGGTAAAAGAAGAAAACAATGTTTTATATATATTGGTACACTTCCGGGATATAACGAAAAGAAAAAATCTCGAACTGGAATTGAAAGAAGAGAAAATCAAATTGGATAACATCGTAAGTGAAATAGGCGCCGATCTCCTGGTTATTGACAGGAATAACAAAATATGCTGGGCAAATAAACGACTCATCGAAAACCATCCCCTGGGAAGGAACATTTTAAATCGCACGTGTTTTGATACGTATTGCCACTTCAAATCGGTCCCCGCAGATTGTCCCTCCACTAAGGTATTTAAAACGGGAAAAATAAATCAGACGGAACACGTCGTTTATAATAAGCATAAAAAGATTTTTTACAATGCGATCAGTTCTCCCATTTTTGACAAAGAAGGGAATGTGGTGCAAGTGCTGGAATTAATTCAGGACATTACGGAAAAGAAGCAGGCGGAGGAAAAACAAAAAAAACTCCAGCAACAATTGGTTCATTCTGACAGATTAATTTCCCTGGGACGACTTGCAGCCGGTGTGGCTCATGAAGTTAATACGCCTCTTGCCATACTTTCGGGTATGATACAGGGCTTTCTCGAAAGAAATAATACCTTCACAAGGGAGACCGTAAAAGAATTCAGGACTATGCAAAAGGTAACAAAACGTATTGAAAAAACGGTAGATTCGTTATTAGACCTATCGCACTCCGAGGGAAATGAGTATCCAAAACCCATTAATATTAATGAATTAATCAAAAACACTGTCTCCCTTATTATCGAACAGTTTACAGCAAAAAACAAAAACATCATCTTGAAACTCTCTTCACGGTTACCTAAAATCAAAGGATTTGCAGAACAATTGCAGCAGGTATTTATGAATTTGCTCATCAATGCCGACGACGCTACTTCTGATGGCGATACCATTTCAATTTCTACCTCTCAGAAAGACAGAAATACCGTCCACATCAGCTTTAAAGACACTGGCACGGGTATTCATAGGGATTATCTGTCTAAAATCTTTGACCCATTCTTTACAACGAAAGAAGTGGGCAAAGGAACGGGACTCGGCTTATCTATTACGTATGGAATTATAGAAAGACATTGCGGTACGATTCATGTCAAAAGCAAAGTAGGTAGTGGCACTACCTTTGATATCAATTTACCCATAGATTTTGGAAAGGCGATAGCCCATGGATAGAGGAATAAAAATATTAGTCGTAGATGATGACAAGGACTATAATTTGTATTTAACTAAATTTTTGTCTGATGAAGGGTATATAACCAGAGGCATTACAAAACCGATGGATGCCCTGCCCACACTGGAACAGGAAAAGTTTCACATTGTCATACTCGATCTGAAAATGCCGCAAATAAGCGGTACGGAATTGCTCAAAGAAATAAAATCGAAGTATCCGAATGTTTGTGTTATTATACTAACAGGGTATCCTTCTTTTAAAACAGCCGTTGAGACGATGAAACTGGACGCATTTGACTACTTAAAAAAGCCCTTTGATTTAAATGATTTACGAAGGGCGCTCAATAATGCGCAAAAAACGTATTGCCTTATTGGAAGCTCGAAGGATAAGCTCAAGAGTTCTGTGGGAAAGAAACTCAAATTTTTAAGAAAGAGTAAAAAAATCACGCAAAAGCAATTAGCAAACCGCACCAGTTTGTCGCCGAGTTTGCTATCACAGATAGAAAATGGACAAATCGCAGCCTCTCTTACCACCCTGGATAAATTATCGGCGGCGCTTAACGTTAAAATATCATATTTCCTTGACGAAGAGGCCGTTGAAGTCCCGGCGAGTGAATAGATAGGATATCAGGCTTTTATACAGCGTTATTTTTTTCAGGAGTTTACTGGATGGACAATCTGATCAATATTATCTCTAATTTAGGTTCTCCCAAAATCATGGTTATCGGGGATCTGATGCTTGATAAGTATGTATGGGGCGAGGTCAAACGCATCTCCCAGGAAGCCCCGATACCAATCATCAATGTCTCGTCGGAAGATGTTCGACCGGGAGGCGCCGGGAGTGTTGTAAATAATTTGAAGGCATTAGGAGCGCAGGTGTTTCCCTGTGGAATTATCGGAGACGATGCGCATGGACACACGCTCATGGGCATTTTCAAGCAACTGGGAGTAGACACGGCAGGAATCATTGTCGATAAAAGCCGCCCAACCATCATGAAAATGCGTTTCATGGGGCACTTGCAAACCGCCGGCAAAGGCGTGCAGCAACTGCTGCGGGTTGATTACGAAAAGACGCATGTTATATCTGCCGAAATAGAAACACAACTTACTACGTACTTAAATAAGACTATACACATATGCGATATCGTCCTGGTTTCTGATATGAATAAAGGATTACTTTCACATTCATTTCTGAAAACGATTGTAACGCTTTGCAAAAAATATAAAAAGATTACGATTGTCGATCCCAAACTTGTGAACGATTATTCCTGTTACGAAGGTTTTACAGCCATGACACCTAACAGGAATGAGACCGAACTTGCCACCGGAATAAAAATCACCGATAACGACAACCTGCATCGTGCCGGAAGTAAACTCGTTTCAAACCTTTCGCTGGAGTATTGCATCATTACCATAGATAAAGACGGTATGTTCCTCTATCACAAAAATGGGATTGGAAAGATAATCCCGACCGTTCCGCGCGCCGTATTTGACGTGACGGGTGCGGGCGATATGGTACTCAGCATGTTTGGCATGGTAGTCGGGAGTGGTCATGGTTTTGAACAGGCCGCCCCGCTTGCCAATGTCGCGGCTGGAATAGAAGTAGGAAAGATCGGCGCAACCCCGGTCAGTAAAGCTGAAATCTTGAGTGAACTCATGGGTGGAAAGAATCAACTATCCGGCAAAATCAAGGATGTCGAAGTGCTGGTGGGAATTTTGAATGAACACAGGAAGAAAAACGACAAGATTGTTTTCACCAATGGCTGTTTCGATATACTACACATCGGGCATATCGAGTACCTCAAATTTGCGCGAAAGCAGGGCGACGTACTTGTGATCGGATTGAATACCGACCGTTCTGTCAAAAGCCTGAAAGGGCCAAGCCGTCCCTTCGTCTCTGAAACAGAACGTGCCAGCATGCTTGCCGCCCTGGAAGACGTAACTTACGTGGCACTCTTTGACGAACCGACCCCCCTGAACCTCATTAAAGCGGTAAGACCCGATGTGCTGGTAAAAGGAGAAGATTGGAAAAATGCCGGCGCTGTAGGCAGCGAAGTTGTTGAGGCCTACGGAGGGAAGGTTGTGTTTGCGCCCTTTGTGGAAGGGGTTTCAACCACCAATATAGTTTCCAGAATAATCAAACGGCACAGCGAAACGGAATCATTAAAAGATGCCGTTGGTCAAACTT
>Ga0194126_10004334_pt1 | contig 21770 bp, 18 predicted proteins | sample TA2KigC150mmetaG_FD_148641 | JGI IMG/M metagenome (GOLD analysis project Ga0194126, IMG submission 148641) | Freshwater microbial communities from Lake Tanganyika, Tanzania - TA2015035 Kigoma Deep Cast 150m | ecosystem: Environmental > Aquatic > Freshwater > Lake | place: Tanzania: Lake... | reverse complement strand
AGTTGCTGATTTCATTTTTTGAATTTTCTGCGCTTGAAAATTCTATATTGCATCTCGGTATTGCTTCTGAAGCAATTGCTGCATTTACTCCTATATCAAATTTTTCTATGAGCTTTGCAGCCTGCCCGGGATTACTGTTTACCCAATCAATGCTGCTTTTATAGGCATTAAAAAATTTATCCATTATTGCTGAATTGTTTAAAACACTGTCTGAGGCAGCAACAAGGCATGACATCGGAAGCCTGGAGCCGCCCTGGATCTTGCCCCATTCTTTTTCCATGTCAAAGGCTATTTTAATTTTATCATTCTTATTGATTGCAAGAGAAACAAATGGCTCAGGGAGTATAGCGATGTCTGCTTTTGCTGATATCATTAATTGTGAGATTTCAACCTGTTCAAGAGAATAGTCAAGCTCTACATCCCTGCCGGGTTCCAGGTTATTTTTTTCAAGAATATATCTTAATAAAATATCCGGAGTCGATCCTTTTGATAAAACATATATTTTTTTGCCTCTAAGATCCTCCCAGCCCGAAATTGAAATATTCTGGTATACTATATAGAGGGTACCATAACCAATAATTGCAGCAAGTTTTAAATTTGTGCCTTTATTGTATAATTTTGCAGCGACATTTGTCGGCAGTGTAGCAAGGTCCATTTCACCTGAAAGAATTTTGGAAATCATAATATCCGGGCTAGCTACAATTTCATAATTTGCAGAAAAACTTTTGCCCAGTGAAGGCTTTTCTTCGTGGAGTTTAATCATGCCGATTGAAGTAGGCCCTTTTAAAGAACCAATATTTATGGCAATATTATCTGCAGCACTTTTGCATCCGCTGACAGGTAATACTGAAATAAATACTATACAAAATAAAACAAAAATACCGGAAAATCTTTTTAACATAATGCTAATTACCTTTCATCATAAAAACATCTTTTAGATATTACCAAACTCCTGTCTTCATATAGTTGTCCATAGCCCTTGCAGCAACTTTTCCTGCGCCCATTGCAAGTATTACAGTCGCTGCGCCCGTTACTATATCCCCGCCGGCAAAAACGCCTTTTTTATTCGTTTTTCCAATATCATCAGCAATAATATTGCCCCATTTGTTTAAACCAATATCGGGGGATGTCTGGGTAAGCACAGGATTGGCGCCCTGTCCAATTGCAATAACCGCAATGCCGGTATCAATATCATATTCGCTGCCGGGGATTTTAACAGGCCTTCTCCTGCCGCTTTCATCCGGTTCGCCAAGCTCCATTCTTATGCAGGTTATTTTTTTAATCCATCCATTTTCACCTTTTATTTCAACAGGATTTGTTAAAAATACCATTTCAATGCCTTCTTCCCTTGCATGTTTTATTTCCTCTATGCGACCGGGCATTTCAACTTCACTTCTCCTGTATATAAGGTAAACCTTTTCTGCTCCGAGCCTTTTTGCAGTTCTTGCGGAGTCAAGTGCAACATTTCCGCCTCCAATAACCGAGACAATACTGGCTTTTTTTACAGGCGTATCCCAGGCGGGGAAAAGATAGCCTTTCATGAGGTTTACCCTGGTAAGATATTCGTTTGCAGAGTAAACGCCATTTAAATTTTCCCCGGGTATACCAAGAAAATACGGCAGCCCTGCTCCTGTTGCAATAAATATGCTGCTGTAGCCGCTTTCAAGAATCTCGTCAATTGTATAAGTTTTTCCTACAATTGAGTTTAGTTTTATTTCAACTCCCAGGCTTTTAACATATTCAACCTCACCCTCAACAATTGATTTGGGAAGCCTGAATTCAGGTATGCCGTAAACAAGAACCCCACCTTCTTTGTGGAGTGCTTCAAAAAGTGTCACGGCATAGCCCATTTTGGCGAGTTCCCCGGCGCATGTTAACCCTGCAGGACCTGCGCCAATAACTGCAGCTTTTATTTTTTTGCTGTTGTTATTTTTTAAACCAGTATCTCCCTGGCTGTTATTTTTGCTGTTTTTTATTCCATAATCTGCCAGGAATCTTTCAAGCTTTCCTATGGCAACAGGTTCATTCTTTATTCCAAGAATACAAGTTTTTTCACACTGGTCCTCCTGCGGGCAAACTCTTCCGCAAATACCGGGCATTGTATTTTTTTCCCTTATTTTTTCCAGGGCTTCACTGAACCTTTTCTCTTTTATAAGTTCAATAAAACCTTTAATATCAATTTCAACAGGGCAGCCGTCTGTGCATTTTGGTTTTTTGCACATAAGGCACCTTTCGCTTTCAAGAAGCGCCTGTTCAGTAGTAAATCCAAGTTCTACTTCACTGAAATTCTTTATTCTTGATGCCGGCTGTTGTTCAGCTATTTTATTGCGTGGAATTTTTTTCCTGGCCGGTTTTAAATTTTCATTTTGCATTCGTGTTTCTCCATATATTTCTCATTTGATACTTTTTCCTCATCACAGTATATGTTAAGCCTTGAGTTTAAAAGCCCGAAATCAACAAGGTGGCCGTCAAATTCAGGGCCGTCAACGCAGCCAAACCTGGTTTTTCCATCAACTTCCACCCTGCAGGAACCGCACATGCCGGTTCCGTCAACCATTATAGGGTTAAGGGAAACAATGGTTTTAATGCCGCCAGGCCCTGTAACATCACAAACTGCTTTCATCATGAGTACGGGTCCTATAGCGACAACTCTGTCCGGTTTTTTACCAGGATTTTCCTTGAGATATTGTGACAGGAATCCGGAAACAAAACCTTTATAGCCCATGCTCCCGTCATCGGTGCATACATGATACTGGTCGCTGTATTTTTTTATTGTATCTTCAAAAATAAGGCCGCTGCAATTGCGGGCGCCTATAATTGAAATTACATAGTTTCCAGCTTCTTTCATTGCTTTTATAATAGGAACAGTAGGAGCTATTCCTACACCGCCGCCAATAATGCATACAGTGCCGAACTTTTCTATTTCTGAGGGTATTCCAAGAGGTCCGGCAACGTCTGTTATATAATCCCCCTTATTTAGTGAGCATAAAAGACTTGATGTTTTGCCTCTTTTTAAAATGGTTAGGTTAATTGTGCCGGCAGCAGCATCACTTTCAGCAATTGTGAGCGGGATCCGTTCTCCTTCTTCTGAGGCTCTGACTACAACAAACTGGCCGGCTTTTGCTTTTGAAGCTATAACAGGCGAAAAAATGATGAGGCTGACAGTGTCTGCGCACAAAACAGATTTTTCCAGGATTTTGTTTTTCTTCCAAAAATATTCTCCCTTAGTATAAATGATTTAATATTACCGGAATAAATTGTACAAAATAATTTAAGTTAAAGCCTTTTTACCGAATAATGTAGTATACACTTTTTAACTGAAAAAACAATAATTTTAGAGTAAAAAATTATTGTTTTTTATAAAATATGTGAAAATATATTTGTTATAATTGTTTCAATGTAATATTTACAGTGATATAATTAAAACACTTTTTTAAATAACTTATTACCAGCCGGCAGGCTATTTGCAGCAAAGGTTATATGATAAATTTTTTTGTATAATTTTGCATAACTGTAATAATCATATTTACAGTGCCTTGCTTAAGTTATTATTTTATTTAATTAATAAAAAAAGGATTTTTAAAAAGTGGACAAAGATTTAAATTCAGGTGAAAATTTAAACAATAGGCAAAATTCTATTAAAGAAAATATCCGGGCCAATGAAGGCGCCGGAGGAAATATTATTAAAATTATAGGGTTCGGCAATCTTTTTATGGGAGATGACGGCATTGGTGTTAAAGTAATAGAGGAATTAAGAAAGCATGATAGCTTAAAAGGGGCAAATAATATTGAAATCATTGATGGCGGCACATCAGGTGTTGACCTTATATTTTTATTAAAAGATGCTGATAAAGCAATAATAGTCGATGCTGTGGATGCTGGCCAGGAAATTGGTGAAATTAAAGTATTCAGTTTTGATGACATAAAGTCAGTAAATTCAAAGACCAGGCCATTTAAGAGTTTTTCAATGCACGATATGGACCTTGCTGAAGTGTTTGAGCTTTTAAAAACCTTAAATCTTAACAAGCAAATCATGATTATTGGGATAAAGCCAAAAAATATTGGCTACAGTGACAGGCTGTCCCCGGAGATAGCAGAAAAAATCCCTGAAATAATAAATCTTATTAAAAAAGAATTGCATTAAAGCTTTATGCGGTTATTCCGGTTTAACAAATCCTTGGAAGCTGCTCGCTGTAATGAAGATCAAGCACTCTTTTTGTGCCAAGCTCTGTAATAAGTGTTACTGAGGCATTCCTGTTTTTATCTTTAATGCCTTTGACCCTGCCAATTATTGCAGAATGTTTTCCATACCTGTTTTTCTTCATTGCGTCAAGTATGCGTATGCTGTTTTTTTCTTCTGCAAAAACAACCATTTTACCTTCATTGGCAATATAGAGGGGATCCATTCCCAAAAATTCACATATTCCCCTCGTCTGTCTTTGAATTGGGATTTTGTCCTGGTATATATCAAAATTCATTTTTGAACTTCCGGACAGTTCTATAAGAACACGTGCAAGGCCGCCCCGGGTGGCATCCCTTAAAGCGTGCAATCCGCTGCCGGCTGCATCTTTAATATCTTTTACAAGGCTGTTTAAAGGGGCACAGTCGCTTTTTATATCTGCCTTGAAGCCAAATTCCTGGCGGCAGTTTAAGATGCATATGCCATGGTCAGCAATATTGCCGTTTATTATTATATTGTCGCCTTCTTTTATATTTGAAGGGGATATACCAGGGCCATCTTCAATAAAACCTATGCCGCTTGTATTTATGAATAATTTATCTGCATTTCCTTTTTCAACGACTTTAGTATCACCTGTTACAATTTTTATGCCTTCTCCTGCTTCTTCAAGCGTATTTTTTATCGACTCAAGAACTTTTTTAAAAACATTTATATCAAGGCCTTCCTCAATAATAAATGAAAGGCTCAGGGCTGCCGGCCTGCAGCCGCTTGTAACAAGATCATTTATTGTTCCGCACACACAAAGTTTTCCTATGTCACCGCCCGGAAAAAATAAGGGGCTTACAACAAAACTGTCAGTAGTAAACGCGGCTTTTGCGCCTCTGCATGGTATTATAGCGCTGTCTTCAAGCCTGTCTAAAATATTGTTTTTAAGCGCAGGGCCGATTATTTCAGAAATCAGCCTGCCGGTCTTTACTCCGCCGTCACCATGCGAAAGAAGTATTGAATTGTTTTTATTGTCTTTCATATTTATAATCATTCTTTTTGCTTTGCTAAAGCCATAAAACAGGATGAAAAATGCTGCCTTTCTGATTTCTTTTATGACTGATGCCTTAAATTCCTGCCATGTATTTAAAATATGCTGCGCAGGTTCCCTCACTTGAAACCATACATGCCCCAACCGGGTTTTCCGGGGTGCAGGATTTTCCAAACTTTTTACAATCAAATGGTTTTATTATACCTTTAATAACATCACCGCAGCGGCACCCTGGAGGTTCGCAGGATACGGGATTTGCAACAGGAAAGATTTTTTTTGCATCAAATCCCTCAAACTTTTTTTTAAGTTCAAGCCCGCTGCCCAAGATAAGGCCAAGGCCCCTCCATTCTGAATCTGCAGGTTCAAATACATCAAATATCAATGAAAAAGCTACAGGATTGCCTTCAGGCCTTACGACTGATTTGTACATGATTTCCACCCTGAAATCATTTCCTGTAATCTGTCTTAAAATGGCATGGATGGAAAGAAGTATGTTTTCGGGCTCAAAGCCGCTTATAACGCAGGCAATGCCGTATTTTTGCGGTATGCCCTCATACATTGACGACCCGGTTATTGCTGAAACATGGCCCGGCATTAAAAAACCGCCAATGTTTATGCAGCTGTCTGAAAGCAGGGCATTAAGCGCCTGGGGCAGGGTCTTATGTGTAGAATATACAAAAAAATTATTTAGTTTTTTTTCAAAAGCTCTTTTAACAATAACAGCGGTTAACGGTATGGTTGTTTCAAAACCAATAGCAAGAAAAATTATTTTTTTATCCGGGTTACTTTCAGCAAAATCCAATGCGTCTGTCGGGCTGTAGCAGATTTTAATTTTTTTGCCCCGGGCTTTTTCTGCAAGAAGGCTTGAGTTTGTGCCGGGTACGCGCATCATATCGCCAAAAGTAAAAACAGTGGCATCATATTTCTTTATTATTTCAATTATTTTATCTATTTCCCTTATGGGCGTTACACAAACCGGGCATCCCGGACCGCTTATAAGATCAATGCTGGCTGGTATTAATTGCCTGATTCCATGTTTTGCAATTGCCATTGTGTGTGTGCCGCAAACCTCCATTATTTTTAAGGTTTTATATTTTTTCTTAAAAACAAGATTTTTATTTAAATCTTTTATTTCTTCAAGAATACTTTCGACCTGTTTTTTCATTATCTAATCCTTACTTTAAAATCCGGCACCTTTTTGCATTTTATGCAGAATTTTTATTCTTTTTTTATGACCGTTTCCCAAATGCCGGACAGGTTCAATAAAATACAATCATCTGAAAAGGCTTGCCGAAAAAATTTATATAAAGAATAACGTAAAAAGCATTCCGCCGGCAACGGCTAATCAATTATTAAAAACAATGCAGACAGCCTTTACTGGACGTCTTCATTATCGCCAGCTTCAAAATATTCTTCTTCGTTATCCTCAAAGCCTGCCTCATCAGTAAAATACTGTTTCCAGTAATCCTCTGTTATGAGAGCCTCTTCTTTATCAATAACCTGGATTGCAAATCCTGCATGTACAATTACATAATCACCTTTCCGTACATCCGGAACCAAGGATATATCTATTTTTTTTAAAACGCCAAGGCTTTCAATCTCGGCAATATTCCTGTTTATTTTTTTAACCACTGCTGGTATAGCAAGACACATGTATATTCACCTTTACTTCAAATATATTTATTATAAGAAATAAGATTTTATAATATTTGACGGTTTTTAAAAACACTCCTTTAAGTTATTTTTATATAATTATGGTGATTGAGAATAATTATAAGTCATTATAACCATTATTTATCACCCATGATAAGGTGCATTGCCGCCATATAAGCCTGGCCAAGGCTAATACCGCCGTCATTTACGGGCACCCTGTAATTGGAATAAACTTCAAATTTATGTCTTTTTAAAGCTTTTAAAGCTTTTTCAAAAAGAAAACTGTTCTGGAAAACCCCGCCTGAAAGTGCAATCATGTTAATTTTTGTTAAATTGCGCACATTGAGGGAAATTATTAATATAATCCTTGCAAGCGTATTATGGAATTTTGCTGCAATTACAGGAGCAGGAATTTTTTTCCCAATATCACCGGCAATTTGGCTGAATATGCTGAAGTCATCAATCTCAAAAGAAGGGAAGTCTATACCGGTTTTTTCACAGTTATTTTTTTCAGGCGCTGCCCCTCCACTTGTGCCGCCAGAGCCGTTTACAACAGAAGTAATATTTATTTTATAATAACCTTGCACTTTTTCAGCTGCAGCCATTTCAAGATGAACTGCTGCTTCACCTTCATAGCTTGCTGTGTGTGTGAGGTTTAAAACTGAGCTTACCGCATCAAAAAATCTGCCCATACTTGTTGTCAGTGGTGAATTGAACCCTGTTTCTATCTGGGATTTTATTATATTGGTTTCAGTGCTGCTTATAATATTTTTATAAAAAGGAAAATGCTTAAAAAAATAAGATTCAAAATCAATGTTATTATTATTTTTTTCCTTTTTAAATATTTCATATAAATATACAAAGGCCATCCTGTAAGGCTTTTTAATTGCTGCGTCACCGCCGGGAAGAATTTTTTGCCTTAAATGGCCTATTCTTTTAAAGTCCGGCGGTAAATTTTGCCCGGTTTTAAAATTATCCTGCATTACCAGTATCTCGCTGCCCCATATTTTTCCGTCATCACCGTAGCCTGTACCGTCCCAGGAAAACCCGAGAACTGCATTAGAAGTTTTGTTGCTGCCTGTATTTTGCATATTGCCGGTTTTAAAAAGATGGTTTTCTGCCGCCACTGCTGCGATATGCGCACTGTGATGCTGTATATTGATTTTTTTGGTTTTTTTAAAATTGTCTTGTGCAAATCTGGTGGAGCCGTAATCAGGGTGGCTGTCATATGCTACCAGGTCAATCTTATCTATGCCAAAAAGGTCCAGGTAATTTTTAAAAGTAAAACTGTAAAAATCGAGGCTTTCAGGATTTTCCAAATCGCCAATATGCTGGCTTAAAATCGCATAATTTTTTGTAAGAAGGCAAAAAGTATTTTTTTCATTTGCCCCGGCAGCAAATACTGCCCTGTTGCCTATGTTAATATCAAGCTTGACAGGATAAGGCGCAAAACCCCTTGCCCTTCGCATAAGCATTTGCCTGCCGGAGGAAATTTTTAAAACAGAGTCATCATATTTGGAAAATATATCCCTGTCGTTGATTAAAAAATAGTCGCAGATATTATTGAGTTTCTCAATGGCTTCATCATTCAGTGATGCAATCGGTTCCTCTGAGACATTCCCGCTGGTCATAACAAGCGGAAAATCAGTTAATGAAAACAGCAGATGGTGCAGGGGGGTGTATGGCAGCATGGCGCCTTCATATTTATTATAAAATGAAACCTGCTCTGCCAGTGAAGCAATTTCAGGCAAACCAGTAAAACTTTGCACTTTCTTGCGCAGCAGTACAATGGGGGCAGCGGAAGATTTTAAGCTCGACTCCTGCTGCCTTGAAACCTCAAGGTATTTTTTTACCATGCCAATATCCTTAAACATTACAGCAAATGGCTTAAAAGGTCTGTTTTTTCTGGCCCTCAGCTTTTTAACTGCTGCCCCGGACAATGCGCTGCAGGCAATCTGGAAACCTCCAAGGCTTTTAATGCCTATGATTTTACCATTTTTAAGTAATCCGGACGCTTTTTTAAGGGGATTTTTTTTATCAAGTATTTTGCCAGAATTGTCTGTAAGAAACAGAACCGGACCGCATTCAGAACATGCATTCGGCTGCGCGTGAAATCTCCTGTCTGAAGGGTTGCGGTATTCCGTGCCGCATTCAGGGCACATCCTAAATTTGCGCATAGTTGTGTTTTTCCTGTCATAGGGCATTTTTTCAATTATGGTAAATCTTGGGCCGCAGTTGGTACAGTTAGTAAATGGGTAAAAATATCTTCTTTTATCCCGGTAACGGTAAATATCTGCCTGGCAGCTCTTGCATGTTGCAATATCAGGGGAAATAAGCTGGAACCTTTGCCCGGATTCAAGGCTTTCTGAAATTGAAAAATCTTTAAATGTTTTTTTCCCTGTTTTTTCAAAGGTTATTTCCTCAATAAGAGAAGGTCCCGGTTTTTTCATGACAATGCTGCTGCATATGGAAGCAACTTCAGATCTGTTTTTTGCATTGAGCTCAATATAGACACCCTCAGTAGTGTTTGTAACAAAACCTTTTATTCCAAGCTCATTAAAGAGCCTCCATATAAATGGCCTGAAACCCACACCCTGGACTATTCCCTTAATATTTATGCTGTATGTATCGCTCATTTTTATTTAACAGCTTTACCTTTATTGACTAAAGTAATAATATTAATATAATTACTATCATTTTAATAGTATATGTTTTAATTACAGGCTGATTGCAATAATGATAGTTTATTAGTATTATATTGTCAATTACAAATAAAACAATATGGTAGAAGCTTATATTAGGGGCATATTATGAATGTTGTAATATTTTATTGAAATCAAGTTTAATGTAAGGCTTAAGCAGAAAAAAAAGCTGAAAAATTTATGGAAAGAAAAAACATTGTAAATACCAGGTATATTACGTTTGAAGGTCCGGGCAGCCAGCTGCTGCTTGACAGCGGACAGAAACTGACTGCGGTAACGATTGCCTATGAAACCTACGGCAATTTAAACAAAAAAAGGGATAATACAGTGCTTATATTCCATGCACTTTCAGGCGATGCCCATGCTGCAGGCTTTAACTCCGAATCTGATAAAAAACCCGGCTGGTGGGACATAATGATCGGGCCGGCAAAGCCTTTTGATACTGATAAATATTTTGTAATATGTTCAAATGTTATAGGAGGGTGCAAGGGTTCCACTGGCCCTTCTTCTATAAATCCTGAAACGAAAAAGCCGTACGGACTTTCTTTTCCAGAGATTACAATAAACGATATGCTAAAACCCCAGAAAAAGCTTCTTGAACATCTGGGCATAGAAAAGCTTTTCTGCATTGCAGGGGGCTCAATGGGAGGTATGCAGGCGCTGCAATGGATAGTGGCTTACCCGGAAACTGCCAAAGGGGCAATAATAATTGCGGCAGCAGCCGGGCACACTGCACAGCAGATAGCTTTTAACAGTATAGGAAGATATGCAATAATAAGTGATCCCGCATGGAATAACGGCAATTATTATGATAAGAGCTGTATGGGCAAAAGACCGGATATAGGGCTTTCGATTGCAAGGATGATAGGGCATATAACATATATTAGTGAAGAATTGATGCATAAAAAATTCGGGCGTGACTTCATAAATAAAAACAGGATAAAAAAAAGTTTTATAGATTTTACCAAAGAATTTGAAGTTGAAAGTTACCTTTATTACCAGGGTGAAAGTTTCATTAAAAGATTTGACCCGAATTCATATCTTTACATTACAAAAGCACTGGATAATTTCAATTTAAGCCAGGGTTATAAGAATCTTGTTGAGGCAATGAGCAGGGTAAAGTCAAGGTGCCTTGTTCTTTCTTTTAAATCAGACTGGCTGTATCCCGGCCAGCAGTCAATGCAGATTGTCAAGGCATTAAAAATTAATGGAGTTGATACAACTTATGTGGACCTGGATTTACCATACGGGCATGATTCTTTTCTTATCGAGGATAAAAAGCTGATATCACTTGTTAAGGGCTTTACAGGGGGGCTGGAAGACTGACAATTTTATAATTTAACTGCTGCAGGAAATGCGGAGGCAGAAGGCATATGCGAAGATTTGAGATAATAAATAACTGGATAGATAAAAACAGCAAGGTGCTTGTCCTTGGCTGCGGAAACGGGGATTTTTTAGTTGAGCTTAACAGTGCCAGAATGACAAAATCCCAGGGTATAGATATTAATAGCGAAAAAGTATATGAAGCAATATCGCGCGGGCTTTCCGTGATACAGGGTGATATAAATACCGATCTTGCGGACTACCCGGAAAACTCATTTGATTACATAATTGCCCATGATGTAATACAGATAATGGAAAAGCCTGATGCGGTGGTAAAACAGATTATAAAACTTGGCAGGAATGTTATTATAAGTTTTCCCAATTTTGCATACCTTCCCATAAGGCTTACTATATTCTTTTCCGGAAGAATGCCAAAAACAAAAGTCCTGCCTTACGAATGGTATGACTCCCCAAACATTCATTTGTTTACGATAAAGGATTTTAAGGATTTTTGCAAAAAAGAAAACATAATTATTTCCCGGCAGCATTATACAGGGTTTGGCAAAAGAAATATTCCCGGCTGCGCCAGCCCAAATCTTTTTTCCGAATTTGCATATTTTATGATATCCGGTATTAAAAAATAACCAGCTCTTTTTCTGCAACTTTTTTTATTCCATTTTAAATACTGCAATAAATTACGAATTAATTTATTTTAAAAAAAATATCGCAATTAATTTAAAAATCGTATAAAATCATAGAGGTTTTTTTTGCATTCAAACGGAAGGACATTACAAATTGGATGATAAACAGATTGGACAAAAAATTGCAGACTCTGTGAAGTCTGATAATGAAGTATCTGTAATTAAGGAATTTAGCTCCTGCTCCAGAGAAAATGAAACACTGTTTTTTTTAAAATCTGAGTTTTTTCATATAAAAAATATCAACTTAATAAAATCTCTGCTTTCTTTTGTATTAAATGAAATCAATAATTTTAATATTGATATTGCAGGAATAGTTGCCCTTAGCGGCAGTTTTTTAAATAATTCAAGGATAATGGAACGGCATTATGGCTTTATTAATAAATTTTCTGTAAAAGGCTCTGTGCTTGTTGATGATGCACAGAAAGAGAAGATAAAGGAAGTCCTTTCAATAAAAGACCTTTACAATCACAAAATACTTGGGGGGCATGAGGTAATAAATCGTTATAAAAATGTTGATGATAGAATGCTTACTGAAATGTGGTATTCTAAAAACTCCATAAGGATAGGGGAAGGGTTTTATATTCAGCCGCATTACATAAATGAGGAAAATGTTATTCTTATCAACGGATTTCATCCCAACCAGTTACAGCATTATACAAATACTGAAAGCAGGATTGTGCTGTTTCTGCTGCAGACAGATACCGGCTGGATAAAACTCAGGAATAATTTTGTTGGCGACACTTTCCCTCAAAACGCTTTAGACGGCTCAATAAGGGCAACTCTTTATAAAAATTCCGCTGATTACGGCATAGAGAATATAAATGTTGCAAATAATTTTGTCCATGCATCAAGCGGGCCTTTTGATGCGCTTTTTGAAATATGCAATTTTGTCGGAAGCATTGAAGAAATTGATTATTGCGATAAAAATACCAATATTTATAACCTGATGAAGAATAAATACAACCTTACTGAACTTGATTTTCACAATGCCCTGGATAATCCATGCCGCAAAGTAGGGGGCAAAGAAACGGACCTTTTTACATACACAAAGAATAAAAATACTTTTAATGCAATTTCTGATTATACAAGGTATTTCAGGAAAAGCGGTTAGCCTGCAGATATTTTACGCATAAAAAATCAATTTATCCTGCTTAAAATTAAACATAAATAATTTAAAATTGATTGTCTAATATTTAATATATGTTATAATGTTATGACAATGTTAGAGAATATAAAAATAAATAAAAATTTAAAAGTCCCTTATTATTACCAGCTTTATGAAAAGCTTGCAGAGAGCATAGAAAACAGCAGCATTCCGGAAGGATTTAAGCTTTCGGGTGAAATGGAGCTCTGTAGAACTTACGGTTTGAGCAGGATTACTGTAAGACAGGCATTGCATGAACTGGAAATAAACGGGTATATAACCCGCCACAGGGGTAAAGGGACTTTTATAAGAAATCCCATAGAAACACATTCGCTGCAGAAAGTTTCAAGCATTATTGACCAGTTAAAGATTGAAGGTATTGAAACTGTTAATAAAATACTTGCAAATAAAGTTATTGAGCCCAAGCCGGCTATAAAGAAAATTTTAAAACTTGAAGAAAGTGAAAAAATACTTTTTGTAAAAAGGCTGGTTTTTGCACATGGCTCGCCGCTTTACATTACAAAAGCTTATTTTCCTGCAGATGTAACAGGCAAAATTACAGACAAAGTGCTTTCAGCAAATTCTTTTACAAAAATTATAACTGAGATTCTTGATATAAAACTGGTTCATTCAAAAAGGATACTTGAAGCTGACATGCCGGACAGGGATACTGAAAAGCTGCTTGGGCTTGATGAAAGCGCAAAAAAAGTTATCAATTACCTGCGCACTTTCTGGACAGTATTATATAAGGCAGAAGAAAAACTAATTTATTTTGAAGAATTTTTTAATCCCGTAAAAGGGCGTTTTATTTTTGAAAAAACCTATTAGCATATTTATTTAACTTACGTGATAAAGCTGGTTCGATATAATTTAAATTAAATATAGGTTTTTTATAAACAATAATAATTGCATTAAACATTAAAAAAACAGGCAAACTGAAGGGAGCAGTAAATTGGCAGTAAAAATCAGTGGCGGCGAGTTATTTAACGAGCTGCTGGAGCATTCAAAAAAAATCAGTAAACGCATAGTATTTAGTGACGGGGATGACATCAGGCTTGCAGAAGCTCTTGATTTTTTCCAGGATGTCAATGATAGCAGTTTTATCCTGCTTGGAAATGAGCAGAAAATACTCAGCAATATTAAGCAAGCAGGGATTAAAAACACTGACAGGTTTACAATAATAAACCCTGCTAAATCACCAAAACTTGAAGATTACAAAAGCATAATAAGGGATAGTTTCAAAGCAAGGAACAAGGACATAAGCGATGAAAAATTAAATAAAAATGTACTTAATACCTCATACTGGACATCGGTTATGTTAAAAACAGATGAAGCTGACTGCGCCATTGGCGGCTCCATAAGCACCACCGCTGATCTTGTAAGAGGAGTAATTAATGTGCTTGGGCTTGTGCCCGGAAAAAAGTTTTTAAGCGGAGCTGCATTTGTGGATGTACCGGACTGCAGCTATGGCATAAACGGGAAATTCTGTGTTGCTGACCCTGCAATAATACCCAAACCAGGCGAGGACCAGCTTCTTGATATGGCGCTTTCAAGCTATGACACTGCAAAATCTGTATTTGAAGATGAACCGAGGGTTGCAATGCTTTCATATTCAACAAGAGGCAGCGCAGACGGGGAAGAAATTGAAAAAATCAGGAATGTAGTGGACAGGATAAGAAAAATGCGCCCGGAAGTAATAATAGACGGTGAAATTCAATTTGATGCGGCAATTGTTCCAGAAGTATTTGCCATAAAAGCGCCCAACAGCGTGCTTGAAGGCAAAGCAAATGTCCTAATATTTCCTGAACTTAATGCAGCAAATATTGGCTATAAAATCATTCAGAGACTGGGAAAAGCCGAGGTATGCGGGACAGTTGTGCAGGGCGCTGCAAAACCTTTTAATGACCTGTCAAGGGGCTGCCTTGTGCAGGACATAATATCACTTACGGCAATGACGCTTCTTCAGGCAAAAGGAATGCAGCAGTGAAAAACCTGGCTAAAGAAATACTGAATGGCAGCATATCTGCTGCAGCAGAACTTATAAGAAAGGTTGAGGAGGGTTGCCGGGATGCAAATGATGATCTGCAGGCCCTTTATCCTTATACAGGAAGGGCATATATACTTGGGATAACCGGACTTCCGGGTTCAGGGAAAAGCACAATTGCCAACCTTCTTATAAAGCATTACAGGGATAAAGGCATGTCTGTTGGTGTTGTTGCAGTTGATCCGTCAAGCCCGGTTTCAAGCGGAGCTATACTTGGTGACAGGGTAAGAATGATAGAACATTCAAAAGACAGGGAAGTTTTTATTAAAAGCCTTGCAACAAGAGGATGGTATGGAGGCCTTTCAGGTTCAGCCGCAAGAATAATAAACATTCTTGATGCTATGGGCAAAGATGTAATTATTCTGGAAACTGTGGGTGTGGGCCAGACAGAAGTAAGTATTATGAATTTTGCCCATACAACAGTGCTTGTGCTTGTGCCGGAAATGGGGGATTATGTGCAGACTATAAAAGCAGGCGTGCTTGAAATTGGCGATATCTTTGTAATAAACAAAACAGACAAAAGAGATCCGGGTGAACTGCTGGTAAATATGCAGTCCCTTCTCAGGAACCAGGATAGTGCCGGCGGTAAAGCTTTATGGAAGCAACAGATATTCTTGACAAGTGCAGCTGCCGGAAGCGGTTTTGACAGCCTCACTGGGGCAATCGATGGCCACAGGAAATATTTTGAAGAATTCAAAAAAACAGATTATTTGATTAAAAGGGCGGACCAGGAACTCAAGGATGAGATTTACAGCTATTTTGCAGGCTATTTTATGCGCAGGCTTAATGAAGATAAAAATTACGGCAAGTTTATAAAACAGATATGCAGCAGGCAAAAAGACCCATATTCAATTTCACAGGAATTTATAGCAAAAATACTGGGCATAAAAGACGGAAGTTTACAGGAAAAATAAACACAGTACTTTATAATAAAATATAAGAATTAATGCTCGGAGGAATAAAAAATTGGAAAAAGAAAAGGCAAGGACAAAAGTAATATTAGACAGCAGGGTAAAGAATGAAAACCCGGTTCCACTGTATAACAGCAAAGCCCTCCAGGACATAGAGAGTAATTACACTGCTCTTAAAAAGAAGTATACAGAAGGCGATAAAAAACAGCCATGGTCTGTAACTCCAAAGACAATACTTGGTTCAGAAATACCCAGGGATATGCTCTACACGCCTTTGAATGCGCCAGAATCTGATTATAGTTTTGATATCGGTATGCCGGGCAGTGAACCTTTTACAAGGGGGATTCACCCAAATATGTACAGGGGCAAGAAATTTACCATGCGCCAGATTAACGGATACGGCGGGCCCGAGGATACCAACCTTAGAATAAAATATATGCTTGAGCATGGCGGCACTGGAATCAGCGTCATACATGATTTGCCAACAACACAGATGTATGATTCTGATGACCCCATCTCAAAAGGCCAGGTTGGCATGAGCGGGGTTGCAATAGATTCTGCAGATGATATGGAAATACTTTTTAAGGATGTTCCCATCGATAAAATAACTGTATCTCTTGTAACACATTATCCATCAAATACGGCAATACTTTTCCCGATGTATCTTGCTGCAGCAGAGCGAAGGGGCCTAAAACCGGAAACACTGCGCGGAAGCGTACAGAACGATATAACACTCGAAGAAGTGGTAAGGAGCGGACCTGAATATATTCCTCCAAAGGATTGCTTCAGGATACAATGCGACAATATTGAATATATAAAAAACAATGTGCCGTATTTTAATTTCAACACTTTAAATGGCTACAATCTGCACGAATTCGGCACATCCGGAGTTACTGAAATGGCGGTAGCTGTGTCAAATGCCATTGAGAGTCTTGATGAAATGATAAAGAGGGGATATGAGGTTGACTGGATTGCAGAGAGGCTGGCATTTTTCTGGTCAATATCTAGCGACTTCTTTGAAGAAGTTGCCAGAATAAGGGCAGTCAGGAGGCTGTGGTACAGGATAATGAAATACCGTTTCGGGGCAAAAAGCCCCCGTGCCATGTGGATGAGATGCCATGTGCAGACTTCAGGCATATCGCTTGTAAGGGAAGAGCCTTTAAATAATTTGATAAGGGCCGCAATTCAATCACTGTCTGCAGTTTTTGGCGGCGTACAGTCACTCCATGTTGATTCATATGACGAAGCCTACTCTGTGCCCACTGAAGAAGCAGCCCTTCTTTCACTCAGGACCCAGCAGATCATACAGGAGGAAACCGCAGTAACAGAAGTTGTGGACCCGCTCGGCGGCTCTTTTTATGTTGAGGCTTTAACAAATGATATTGAAAAAAGAATACTTGATGAAGTCGATGAGATTGAAAAAATCGGCGGATATGTGGCCTCAATAGAAAAAGGCTGGATACACAATAAGATAGCAAATTATTTCTACAGGGAAAAAGAACTCATTGATAAAGGTGAAATTAAATTTGTCGGCAGCAATGTATACAAATCGGAAGATAAAAAACCTTCAATTGAAGTATTCAGGTATCCGGAAGGTGTCCAGGAAAGACAAAAGGCCAAACTTGCAAAACTGAGGATGAACAGGGATAACGAAAAAGTAACAGAGGCGCTTTCGGCCCTTGAAGATGCCTGCAGGAAAAATACAAATATTATTCCTTTTTCGCTTGAATGCGCAAGGCATGGCTGCAGTGTGGGGGAAATATTTAAAGTGTTTAAGAAAGCATTCGGCCTCTGGAAACCCCCTGCGCTCTGGTAAAGCAGGTTTTAAACATCGCTTTTTGTTTTATTTAATAAGTTTAATAAAAGGGATGTTTCCCTTTTTTCATACCATTTTGCATTGAGCAAAGAGAAAGGAATGATTATAAAAATGGCAGAAAGAAAAATAAAAGTTCTTTTATCAAAACTTGGCCTTGATGTCCACAACAGGGGTGTAATTACTGTTGCAAAAATGCTTCGGGATGCAGGTATGGAGGTAATATATCTTGGAAATGCGCTCCCGGAAGAAATACTTGGAATTGCAATACAGGAACACGTGGATGTAATCGGGGTAAGTTCGCTTGGCGGAGCGCACATAACTCTTGGCATGGATCTTATTGGCGATGCAGTAAAAGAGGGTATTAAGGATAAAACTGTCTTTATAATAGGCGGGGTATTTTCCATTGAAGATGAAGGGCGGCTCAAAGAGATCGGATTTGACGGAGTTTATACTGCTGTGGCAACAAGGGATGAAATAACTGCTTCAATAAAAGATCTTGTCAGCGCAAAAGCTGTAAAATAATTTAAAAAACTGCTTAAATAGATTATAATCACCTGATTATAAATTATTTTATTTTTATATGGCAATACCGGGAAAAACCAGGCAGGAAATCATTGGCGGCATTAACAGCCAGGAATCTGCTGCTGCTAAAACAGCCAGTTATATATTTGATAATCCTGAGACTGGAAACAATGAATTTGAGTCTGCCAGGTATCTTGGCGCAATTCTTGAAAAAAATAATTTCAGCGTGTGCACTGGCAGCGGCGGCCTTCCCACAGCTTTTAAGGCTGAATTTGCCTTTAATAAACCCGGTCCATCTGTCTGCTTAATTGCTGAATATGACGCGCTTCCCGGGCTCGGCCATGCATGCCATCATCATATAATAGCTTCATCTTCTGTACATGCTGCAATTGCACTTAGCAAAATTGAAGGCCTTTGCGGCAAAATAATAGTTGCAGGCACCCCTGCAGAAGAATTGATGGGCGCAAAAGGCGCCATGATTAAAAATGGGGTTTTCAATGATATTGATATAGCAATGATGCTTCATGGCGGGTTCATGAATTCAGTAAATCTTATAATGATGGCGCTTTACGGGGTTGAATTTACTTTTTATGGCAAAGCCTCCCATGCAGCAGCAGCTCCGCACGAAGGCATAAATGCCCTGGATGCATTAATACAGCTTTTTAATTCCATAAGCGCATTAAGGCAGCAATTAAAAGATGATGTAAGGATACACGGCATTATAACTGACGGGGGCAGGGCGGTTAATATCATTCCTGATACTGCTGCTGCAAGGTTTTATATACGTACCCGCTTTATTAAAGATCTTGATGCTGTATTAAATAAAATAATAAATTGTGCAAAAGGCGCAGCTCTTGCAGCAGGGGCAGAACTTAAAACAAGTATTTATGAAGGGCCGTGCAAAGATTTGCTGAGCAACAGCGCACTTATTGAAGAATATACAAATAATTTCATCTCTCTTGGAGGCTATTTAAACCAGGACCAGATGCTGCTGGGCTCTTCTGATGCCGGAGATTTAAGCTACTTTATTCCTGTGCTTCATCCGATGATAAAAACTGCCGGAAGCGGAGCGGGCCTTCACACAGAAGAATTCCTTGGATACGGCAAAAGCAGCATTGCTTATAAATCAATGATGCTTGGCATGAAGGCAATTGCGCTTACTGCAGCAAGAGCCATGCTTGATAAAGACTTCCTTGACTCGGTAAAGGCAGATTTTAAAAGCGCATCCAATATATAATATAAATTAAGCTGTAAAAAATATTTATCCCCCATCAGGCAGAAATTATAATCAGCTTTTTATTTACTGGAAAAAACTTTTGAAAGAATATCAATTAAAAGACCTCAGACCGCAGGAGGCCAAAAATTACAGTATCAATTACCAGGGTGAACTCAATGAAAGCCAGTTAAGCGCTGTGATGATAAAAAAGGGGCCTGCGCTTGTTATAGCGGGAGCCGGCAGCGGAAAAACAAGAACGCTTGTCTACCGTGTTGCCAGGCTTGTTGAGGATGGGATATTGCCCCAGCAGATCCTGCTTTTAACTTTTACAAGAAAAGCGGCTCAGGAAATGCTGCGGCGCGCCTCAAATTTACTTGACAGCAGGTGCGGGCATGTTTCAGGAGGCACATTTCATTCATTTGCAAACCAGGTTATAAGGCGGTATGCAAAATATGCAGGGCTTGCTGAAAACTTTACAATACTTGACAGAAAAGATGCCGAAGACGTCGTGGGATTTATAAGAAACAGGGATGGTTTTTATAAGAATAAAAAAAGGTTTCCGAGAAAAGATACAATTGCAGATATTATAAGTAAGGCTGTAAATAAAGACTGCCGGATAAAGGACATTATAAGGGACCAGTACCCTCATTTTCTTGAACATTGGGAGGCTATTGAAAAAATAAAGGCCTCATACAGCGATTACAAACTTTCAAAATCAATACTTGACTATGACGATCTTCTCATTTACCTGGAAAAAATACTTTCACAGAATGAAGATATAAGAAAAAAAGTCTCAACATTCTATAAATACATAATGATTGATGAATTCCAGGACACAAATAAACTCCAGGCAAAAATAGCATATCTGCTTGCATCAGAGCATAAAAATATTATGGTGGTGGGAGATGACTCGCAAAGCATATATTCATTCAGGGGGGCAAACTTTAAAAATATCATGGATTTTCCCCAAACATTTCCGGATGCTGCATTAATTAAGCTTGAGCAGAATTACAGGAGCACCCAGCCAATACTGGATTTTACAAACCGCATAATACATTTTGCAAAAGAAAAATACGACAAAAACCTCTACACTAAAAAGGAAGGGGAAGGCAAACCGGTTTTTATTGAGACTGAAAATGAAAACTACCAGTCAAGATTTATCATTCAGAGGGTGCTTGAGCTTCGCGAGGAAGGAGTTGAGCTGCAGGATATGGCGGTGCTTTTCAGGAGTTCCTGGCAGTCAATGGATCTTGAAATAGAGCTCAATACCCATAATATACCTTATACTATATACGGTGGGATAAAATTTTCAGAAGCTGCCCACATTAAAGATGTACTGTCATTTTTAAAAGTATCATATAACCCCATGGATTCGGTCAGCTGGACAAGGGCGCTGCTGCTTCTTGAGGGAATCGGGCCAAAAACAGCAGGGGATATAACTTCAAAAATAGTTGAAGAGGGAGCCGGTATTGATTTTCTTAAAAACGGGCTGCATGAGAAGAAAAAGTACTGCTCTTGCTTAAGAAATCTGCAGGAAGTCTTAAATTTTACGGGCCGGCCTGATGATAGTATAAGTTTTACCGAAAAACTAAAAAACGTAATTGATTTTTACACTCCTCTTTTAAAAGAAAAATATGATGATTTTAACAGGCGGCTGGACGATTTGTCATCACTTGAAAATATTGCTTCAAGATACAAAGATCTTGAAAGTTTTTTATCTGATATTACTCTTGAGCCTGTCGATGAAAGCCAGTTCAAGGTAACTCCTGAAGATAATGAAGATGAAAAACTCATTCTCTCTACGATTCATTCTGCAAAAGGGCTTGAGTGGCATACTGTTTTTATAATTTTTCTTATAGACGGCTATCTTCCCAGTTCCTACTCACTGAATTCTTCAGAGGAAATAGAGGAGGAAAGAAGGCTCCTTTATGTTGCATCAACAAGGGCAAGCCAAAATCTCTATCTTTTAAAACCGCAGGCGGGCAGGTTTTCAGGAAATTTCTTTGACCCCTCATTTATGCGTTTCAGCCAAACATCCAGGTTTTTAAAAGAAGGGGACATACTTGATAAATATGTTGAAAAATGGGCGCTGAAGGATTGATTTAAAAAAATAGCCGGGATTAAATATGGCTGCATTTGAAAAAATAAAAAGCGGTATTTCAGGGCTTGACAGTGCACTGGACAGCATAAGGCTTGGCGACAATGTTGTGTGGCAGGTTTCAGATATAGCATTCTTTTTACATCATTTCCAAAAAATAGTATAAGTTCCCTAAAAAGGTTTCCTTTAATAAAAAATTATTATCGTCCATTTGCCAGCCTTTCCGCTAAAACCATAATTTATAAAGATACTTAATTAAAATCATTATAAAATAAAAATATAAAAAAATCATTGACATAATGATATTAAATAAGTATCATAAATAAAAATATTTCTAAAACCGTTTTTATAAAAAATATCAAGGTTTAATAAAAAAGGAGCGAAACGTATGGAATGTAGCAGTCAGGGGAAAACAACATTTGAT
>Ga0194126_10004333_pt1 | contig 21770 bp, 9 predicted proteins | sample TA2KigC150mmetaG_FD_148641 | JGI IMG/M metagenome (GOLD analysis project Ga0194126, IMG submission 148641) | Freshwater microbial communities from Lake Tanganyika, Tanzania - TA2015035 Kigoma Deep Cast 150m | ecosystem: Environmental > Aquatic > Freshwater > Lake | place: Tanzania: Lake... | reverse complement strand
GCTCCGATCTTGCCTGGTGCGGAGGCTGCAGAGGGGGCCGAGGGCTGGATGCCGGTGAGGGTGAAGGGGCGTGGGTGGCAGGAGGTTGGGGCGGAGTATCGGCAGCGGCTGTTTGTGCGTGGGGGGGTGTCTGGGAGCAGCCAGAAGAAGGAGTTGAGTCGGGAGCAGATTAGGCGGGTGTTACAGAGGGGCGGGGAGTTGAGTCTGGGCGAGGTGCTGCGGCTGCGGATTCGGCACATGACGGACGGCGTCGTGTTGGGATCCAAAGGATTCGTGGACGAGGTGTGGTTGGCGCATCGGGAGCGGTTTGGGGGGAAGCGCCGGAGTGGGGCACGGGCGATACGGGGCGGGGGCGCGCCACTGGCGGGGTTGAGTGCGTTGCGAGACTTGCGGGTCGAAGCCATCTCGTGAGTGGGGATGGAGATCGTCGTTTTCGTTCGCGATCACGAAACGCGCGTGCTCAAGTCCTCTCGCATCCCCATCGAGCCGATCGTCCGCGAGGTCAGGATTATGGAAATCCACCCTACGCCGAGCCAACCGGTCCGGCCGGCGCCGCGGCGGGCGCGGGCTGCCGGACCAAGCGGCGCCAGTGCAACCGCTGGGCGAGGTCGTCCAGGAGCGAGTAGGCGACGGGCGTTGCGATCAGGGTCAGGAAGAGGCAGAGCGCCTGGCCGCCGATGACGACGACGGCCACTGCCCGGCGTTCTTCGGCGCCGGGACCCGTCCCGAGCGCCAGCGGCGTCATCCCGGCCACCAGGGTGAGGGTGGTCATCAGGATCGGGCGCAATCGGTCGCGATTGGCCTGGAGAATGGCCACCGACCGCTCCAGGCCGCGCGCCCGGAGTTGGTTCATGTGATCGATTTGGAGGATGGCGTTCTTTTTGACGACGCCGAACAGGACGAGCAAGCCGAGGGCGGAATAGAGGTTGAGGGTGTTGCCCGAGGCCCACAGCGAGAGGAGGGCAAAGGGTAACGACAACGGCAGCGAGAGCAGAATCGTGAAGGGATGCGAGACGCTCTCGAACTGCGAGGCGAGAATCATGTACATGAAGACGATCGAGAGGAGAAAGGCCCACAGAAACTCGTTAAATGTGGACTCGAGCTCCCGGCCACGGCCCGAGACACGGGTCGAGTATGCCGCTGGCAGGTTCAGCTCACGCACCGCGTTGCGCAGGGCCTGCAGACGATCCGCCAAGGCGAAGCCGGGCGCAATGGCGCCGCGCAGGCTGATGGTGCGTTGTCGGTCGAGGCGGTCGATGCGCGAGGCGGTCTGGCCCGGGACGATCTCGACCAGGTTATCCAAGCGCACCAGGCCGCCGTCGCGGCGCGGTACGAACAAGCGCGAGATGACCTCGGGATCGTTCCGGCTGCCCTCAGCCAGCCGGAGTTGGACGTCGTAGTCTTCGTTGATGGTGGGATCGCGGAAGCGGGAGACGCGTTCGTCGCCGCCAACCATGATGCGCAGCGCGGTGGCAATGTCCTGTGTGTCGACCCCGAGCGCCGCAGCTCGGGCGCGGTCGATCTCCACCCGCAGTTCGGGTTTGTCCAACCGCAGGGTCGTGTCGGCGTCGAGGATGCCCAAGGCCGGCGCGCGCCGGCGCAGTTCTTCGGCGTACGCCACCAGGGACTCGAGCTCAGGCCCCAAGAGCGAGAAGTCGATCTCGACATTTGGTCCGCCGACACTGATGGACGATTGGCCGGAGCGGACGCCGATGCGGACCTCGGGGATCTGGCGTAAGCGTTGGCGCACCTGTTGGACCACGTCGCGTTGGCCGTAGTTGCCCTGAAACGCGGCGAGAGGATTGAGCGAGAAGAGGCGCGTCCAAGAGAAGACCCGTTCCTGATGGGGGGCGATGCGAACGTAGGCGCGGATCTGGTTGGCGCCGCCGATGCGGGTCGAGCCGACCGAAGCCAGGATGACGCGCACCTGGGGCATCGAGAGCAGCTCGGCCTCGACCTGACGGGCGACCTCGTTCATGGCAGCCAGACTGGTACCTTCCCGGGCACTGACGCTCACCTCGAATTCGCCCTCGTCGGTGTTGCCTGGGGTGTATTCCTGGCGGATCGCCTGGTAGAGTGGCAGGGCCGAGAGCATGACGCACACTGCCCCCACCGACACCGCCAAGCGGTGGCGCATTGCCCAGCGCAACGCCCCCGCGTAAGACCGGTCCAGGTAAGCGTAGAAACCCGTGCGGGACCGCACGGCTCCGCTGGCGCCCGCACGCACGGCGCGCAGACTGAAGAGGCGCGCGCTCATGGTGGGCGTGAGAGTGAAGGAGACCAGCAGGCTGACCAGCACGGCCACCGCCGCCGTCAGGCCGAATTGGTAGAGGAACCGTCCGGCGATGCTCGACATGAAACTCACGGGCACGAAGATGACCACCAGGCTGAGGGTGGTGGCCATGACGGCGGTGCCGATCTCCGCGGTTGCGGCGCGGGCGGCCTCGAAGGGGTTCATCCCCTTTTCCTCGACGAACCGGAAGATGTTTTCGAGGACGACGATGGCGTCGTCGATGACGATGCCGACCATGAGCACCAGGGCCAGCATGGTCACGCTGTTGAGCGTGAAGTCCAAGGCCCACATCATCCCGAACGTCGAGATGACCGAACACGGGATGGCCACCGCCGCGATGCAGGTCGCGCGCCAACTGCGCATGAAAAAAAAGACCACCAGGCTGGCCAGGATGCTGCCGAGGATCAGGTGCCCACGAATCTCCCGCAGCGCCTCGTAGATGTAGCGGGACTGGTCTTCGATGACCTCGAAACGCACATCGGGGGGGAGTTGCGCGATGACTTGGGGCAGCTTCTGCTTGACGCCTTCGATCACCGCCACCGTGTTCGCGTCCGACTGGCGCCGGACCTCGAGCGTCACCGCCGACTGGCCATTCAAGCGCGTAAGAGAGCGTTCTTCTCGCGTGCCGTCCTCGGCCCAGCCGATGTCTCGAATGCGGATGGGTGCGCCGTGGCGAGTGGCCACCACCAACTCGTTGAACTGCGCTGCCCCGGTGAAGCGGCCCAGGGTGCGCAGCGTATGCTCGATCAGCGGCGTCGTCACGTAGCCGCCTGGCACGTCCACGTTCTGCCGCACAATGGCCTCGCGCACAGCCGTGATCGGGATCTGGTAAGCTGCCAACCGGTCGGGATCGACCCAGATACTGATCGCACGCTCGAGCCCACCGCGGATCTGGACCTCGCCCACGCCCATCGACCGCTCGATGTGGACCTTGACGACCTTGTCGGCGAGCTCGGTCAGCTCCCGCCGGCTGCGGTCGCCCGTCAGCGCCAGCGTCATCGCCGGAGACCGATCGCTGTCGAACTTCGAGATTTGGGGAGGATCAGCCTCGCGCGGGAGGTCGTTGCCGATGCGGCCGAGGCGATTGCGGACGTCTTCGGCGGCCTCGCTGACATCGCGGCGCAGGTCGAACTGGATAATCACGAAGGAGATACCCTGGCCGGAGATCGAGCGCAGGTCGGTGATGCCCTCGATGGTGTTGACGTTCTCCTCGATCACCTGCGAGACCAACGCCTCCATCTCGACCGGTGACGCGCCCGGCAACCGCGTCGAGACATACACCGTGGGGATGTCCACGGGCGGGGAACGATCCACGCCCAGATGCGCATAACCTGCTGCGCCGGTGACGACCAGCGCCAGGATGATCATCGTGGCAAAAACCGGCCGCCGAATGCAGATCTCAGCGAGCTTTTGCATCACCCTCGCAGCTAGCCGCTGCTTGCCTCCGCCTGCGTCTCCGGCCGCGCAGGCGCCACGCGCACCGCCTCGCCGGTTTGCAGGTTCCCCGGCTCGAGCACCACGGCGTCGCCGGCGGTCACTCCGGCCGTGACCTCGATCCAGCCTGCGCCGCGCCGGCCGGTGCTGATCGGTCGCTCCAGGGCGCGCCCGTCCTTCACCACAAACACCTTCTCGACTCCGGCAAACGCGACCAGGGCCGCTGGCGGGATCGCCAAACCGCGGTCCTCGCTTCGAGTGACGATCTCGCCGCGAACGAACAGGCCAGGCCGCAGGTGGCCGTCGTTACGTACGTCCGCCTCCACCATGAGCATTCGGTTCTGCTCCCGAATCGCCGGGCTCAACCGCGCGATTTGCCCGGTGTAGGTGGCGGGGTCGCCCTCGACCCGGAGGCGGACGGTCTGCGCCGGTTGGATGCGGGCGGCCTGACGCTCGGGCACCTCGAGCCGCAGCCGCAGTGGATCGGTCTTGACCAGCGTGACCACCGGCGTGCCCGCGGCGCGGAAGTCGCCCACGCTGGCCAACCGCTCCTGCACCGCGCCGCTAAAGGGGGCGTAGATCGAGGTGTCTTCGAGTTGCTTGCGGGCAATCTCGAACTCAGCCCGCCGCTGCGCCACCGTCGCTAGCCGAGTCTGGATTTCCTCGAGCGCGTCTCGGTAGCGATTGGCGGCGACCTCGTACGCAGCCTCGGCGGCTTCAAGCGCCGACTCGGACAGGATCCGTTGCTCGGCGAGTTTGGCGACGCGATCGCGGTTGCGCGCGGCCTCGTCGAAGAGCGCTCGGGCCTGGGTCACCGTGCTGGTCTTCTCCGGGTCGACCCGGTCATCGTCCCCGGTGAGAGGCAGCCCGAGTCGGGCACGCGCTTGGGCGAGCAGGGCCTCGGCCTGTCTGAGTCGCAGCTCGTAATCCCGGGCTTCGACCCGCGCGATCAAGTCCCCTTGACGCACCACACTGCCCAGATCCACGGCGATGGTATCGAGTCGGCCGGCCACTTTCACGCTCAGGGTCGCCTGCTCATGCGCGGCCAACGCGCCGATCGCGTTCACCACCTGCTCCATCGGCCGCGCCGCCACCGTGGCCACCCGGACTTCCCGCTCGGCCGGCTGGCTGGCATGGGCCGGCGGGCGGTCTCGGTCCGGCGGGCGGTTGGGCGAGGAGCGTTTACAGGCGGGTAGCATGAGGCACAGCACCGCCAGCGCCAGGCATCCGCTGCCTCGCGACCGCCTTGTCACATCCACCGGATGAGTTTGTAATCCAGTCACGCGCCCTCTGGCACAGGGGCCAACAAGCCGTTGGCCATTCCGTTCCCAGCGCCAGGATGCCACCAGCAGACAGCCCCGGCCCAACCGACGCAAGGAAAGTCTTGGGACTTTGATGGAAACGGAGAGCGAGCGTCTCGCCCGCTGCACTGCGCTGCGGTCTCACCGGTCCGCCGTGATTGGCGGCTCGCAGGGGACTGCGAGCCCTACCGCATCGCGGCTGGCGGTAGGGGGCGACCGCTGGGCGCGCCGCGCGGGGGGAATCATACGCACGCAACAAGTACAGTCCCCGGCTCGCAGGGGACTGCGAGCCCTACCGCATCGCGGCTGGCGGTAGGGGGCGACCGCTGGGCGCGCCGCGCGGGGGAATCATACGCACGCAACAAGTACAGTCCCCGGCTCGCAGGGGACTGCGAGCCCTACCAACCGGCTAGCGAAAAACTCCTTTCCCAGCCCGGGGCAGTAGGCCAGACTCCTAGCGGCGGCTCAGACCGGGCTTCGGGGTGCCGCACCAGACCCTGCGGGCGGGATGTCCGCGCCCCGAACTTGACTGGGCCGGCACATGCATTGGGATTCGACAACTCGAGTCGAGCCTTGGGGCAGGAACCCATTGCCTCATCGCAATCGCACAGGCCAACCAGCCAAAGCCATGACGCCCACGATCCTATCAACTCCTCCCCGGCAGCGGATGAACTCGCAGTTGGCGGCTCGCCCCCAGGCCACCGCCCAACCCATGCCAGGTTCGAGCCTGGCCTGGCCTCGCTGGCTGGCCGGCTGCCTGGCGGTTGGCTGTCTCCTGCTGTCGGCAACCTCGGGTGCTGGGGCTGCTGAACCGCACGTGGCCCTCGGCTATGATCCGCAGGTTCGGCCGTTGCAGTTTGCCGCGAGCGAGATCCGGCGGGCACTGGCCGCCCGCGGCCTTTCAGCCGTCGAGGGCGACCTCGCGGCGACGGCTCGCGCCACGAACCGTACGCGGTTCTTGCTGGTGGCGGACCCGATTGCAGCGGATCGGCTGGCAACGCGGCTCGGCGTTGCTCCACCAACGTCCCGCGCGTCCGAGTCCTACGCCCTGCGCCGGCTGAGGGGATCGGGAGCGGTCGGCTACCTGGTCTTGGGCGCCGATCCCACGGGCGCCATGTACGGCGGCCTGGACCTGGCTGAGGCAATCCGGATCGAGACACTGGCGACCCTCGCAGACTCGGATCACGCGCCCCACGTGGAAGAGCGCGGGATCAAGTTCAATATCCCGCTGGACCTCCGCACGCCCAGCTACTCGGACTGCAGCGACGCTGCCCAGCAGAACATCCCGGAGATGTGGAGCCTGGATTTCTGGCGCAGCTTCTTGGATGAGCTGGCCCGGCACCGGTACAACGTGCTGACCCTGTGGAGCCTGCACCCGTTCCCCTCGATCGTCAGAGTCCCGGAGTACCCGGCGGTGGCGCTCGACGACGTCTGGCGCACCACCCTCAAGCTCGATGACACCTTCTCGCACTCGGGCAGCGACATGGTCCGCCCCGCGATGCTCGATCAGGTCGAGATCGTCCGGCGCCTGACCATCGATCAGAAGATCCAGTTCTGGCGCGACGTCATGCAACACGCTCACGACCGCGGCATTGACGTCTACTGGTTCACGTGGAACATCTTCACCTTCGGCGCCGAGGGCAAGTACGGCATCACCCGCGCCCAGACCAACCGCGCCACCATCGATTACTTCCGCGCCAGTGTCCGGGAAACCATCCTCACTTACCCGCTCTTGGCCGGCTTAGGTGTCACCGCCGGCGAACAAATGGAGAATCGACGCGACGAGTTCTCGAAGGAAAAGTGGCTTTGGCATACCTATGGCGAAGGTGTGCGCGACGCCCTCAAGCTCGCCCCCGGTCGCCAAGTCCGGCTCATCCACCGATTCCACCAGACCGGCCTGGGCGAGATCCTCGACGAGTGGAAGGGTTACCCTGGCCCCTTCGACTTGAGCTTCAAGTATGCCATCGCCCACATGTACTCGGTGCCCAATCCGCCGTACATCAAGTCGGCCTTGCCGCACCTGCATCCGGGCTTGCGCACCTGGCTCACCGTGCGCAACGACGACATCTACAGCTTCCGCTGGGGCGACCCGCAATTCGCGCGCGCGTTCATCCGCCACCTGCCCGGGCCCGACAAGGTCGCCGGATTCTACATGGGGCCAGACGGCTACTGCTGGGGGCGCGAGTTCCTGAGCACCGAACCCGAGACGCCACGCCAACTCGTGCTCGAGAAGCAGTGGTTCAGTTTCATGCTCTGGGGCCGGCTCAGCTACGACCCTGACTTGACGGACAGCCTGTTCGAGCGCACGCTGGCCGCCCGTTTCCCGCAGGTGCCGGCCGCCACCCTCCTCGAGGCCTGGTCCCATGCCTCGCGCATCTTCCCCCAAATCACGCGCCTTTTCTGGGGCGACATCGACCTGCGCTGGCTGCCGGAAGCCTGCTTGAGCCACCCGCGCCACCGCGGCTTCTACACCGTCCGCCATTTCATCGAAGGCCAAACCATGCCGGAAAGCGGCATCCTCAACATCACCGCCTGGCGCGGGCGCCAGTTGCGCCAGCAACCCGCCGAGGGTATCACGCCTCTCGAGGTCGCCGCGGCGCTCGATCAGGACGCCACTTCCAGCCTGCGCTTGGTGTCCGAACTGCGGGCCACCGCCGGTCAGGGCGAGCCCGGCGCGAGCGCCAAGGAACTGCGCCTGACGCTTGGCGACCTCGAGGCCTTCGCCCACATAGGCCATTACTACGCGGCCAAGATTCGCGCGGCGTGTGAGCTGGCACTCTTCGACGCCACGCGCCAAACCGATCAGCAAGCCTCCGCTATCCGGCACCTGACCGCTGCACTCGGGCATTGGCAACGCTACGCGGCGACTGCCGCCAAACAGTACCGGCCGGCCCTGTACAACCGCGTGGGCTACGTCGATCTCGACGCCCTCACCACGAAGGTCGAGGCCGACCTCGAGATCGCCAGGCAGTGGCAGCCCGGTACGATTCCGGACACCATCCGCGCCCGCCAGGGCGACACGCCATTCAAACCGTGACGGTGCCACCTGCACCTACACTGCCGCGGGCGTGGACCTCATCCGCAAGCAATCCAACACGCCGCACGGACTGTGGACTTACGAAGACAGCGAGAAGGCGCGGCTCACCCTCCTCGAGCATCCGGGCAAACAACTGGCGAATGCCGCTGTCCATTTCACTCATTACCCGCACCGCCATTCGTCCGTCTCGCCCCACCTCACCCGGAGACGCATCCTGCAGCAGCAAGGGAGGGAGCCCGACTTGGGCTCCCTGAACCCGCTTTAGCTGAACCAGAGCCGATGCCTTACTTTGCCAGTGGCGGCACCAGGCAATTGCACGGCGCGGACACGTTGCCCGCCGCATCTACGGCGGACACCAGCGCATCCCCTCTGAGCTTGATATGCACGATTCCACCGCCCATCGATTTCGCGGTGGGCTTGGCGCCAGGCGCTTGGGTGATCTTGACCTCGTCGCCACTGAGGAACCGCAGTTGACACTTGTGAAGCAGGGCGGGGCACCTGAGGATCCAGGCTTCCGGCGGCTATCGCCAGGTGTTGTGCTTGCGAAACGGCCCGGCGGCGATCGGACGCAACGGGGAGTGGACCCGCCGCCGCCGAATCGAGTCAGGGACGCACGCTTGGCGGTTCGACGGTCAGTCATCGATGGGAGACCCCATCGCGATCGCGTTTTCAAACTCCGCGTTTACCTCGCGGGCGAACTTGCGCTCGGGATGATCGGCGGGAAGTTCCCGGAGCAGAAACGGCGTGCCGCCTGCGTGCTCCCTCTTCAGATGCTCCCGCCATGCCCTGAAGGTAATCCATGAACTATGAACTCCGTCTCGACCTTCGTTGTCCGTCGGCCCTTGAAAATCAGGATAGAGGCGTCCTCGGCGATGGGACTTCGTAGCCGGTCGAGATGCGCGCGCTAAGGCGGAACAAGGTGCCAGGCTTCATCAAGTGCCGATGGTCCCGGCTGCACAACGCCCCGCAGCCGCGCACGGTGTAGATGATGCTCTCGCTGCCGTGCGGATGTGGGTGTTCCTCCAGGAACAGCCTGGCAGGCATGTTGATGAAGTGCGCCTGGCAGCCGTCCGTTAGTAACGGCGGCCCGATGCGGCCTTTCAACGTCTCGACCGCGAGGGTGGGTTATGGTCCTCATAGACTGTAATAACAATATACCTGGTGATGTATTGTTGTATTGTTGACACGATCAAAACTTAGTAACAGGTACAAAATAGTTGACACCGTGAGCTGGCGCCGATAGCCTCCTCGCCATCATGAGAACCGCACGTATCAAGATCAAAGGCCGACCCGCCGTCTACCACTGTGTCTCCCGCATCGTCGGCGCCCAACGCCTCCTCGATGACCTCGGCAAGGAAACCTTGGTCCGCCTCCTCCGGCGCCTGGCCACCTTCTGCGGCCTCGAGGTCGTCACCTACTGCATCATGGCCAATCACTTCCATGTCCTGGTCCGCGTCCCGGCCGAGCAGAACCCGACCGACGAGGAGTTGATCGAGCGGATGGAGGCGCTCTACGGCAAGGGCAAACAGGCTGGGCTGGTGGCCCTAGCCCGAGAAGGGTTGCGGGAGCGAGGGCGAGTGGACCCGGACCTGCGGCAGCGGATGTTGGCGCGGATGGGGGATGTGTCGGAGTTCATGAAGGAGTTCAAACAGCGGTTCAGCAAGTGGTACAACATACGGCATCAGCGGTTTGGGACGTTGTGGGCGGAACGGTTCCGGAGTGCGTTGGTCGAGGATCGGTCGCGGGTGCTGGAGACGGTGTCGGCGTACATCGACTTGAACGCGGTGCGGGCTGGGTTGGTGGAGGATCCTAAGGATTACCGGCACTGCGGGTACGCTGCGGCGGTGGCCGGGGATGCGAAGGCGCGGTCGGGGTTGTTGAGTATGTACGCGGGCGGCAGTGAGGGAGCGTCTCGATGCGGGAGTGCGGCAGCAGGGGCGACTGAGGCAGCCGGGCCGGCGGAGTCGGAGGGGGGAGGGGCCCGCGGACAAGATGCCCGCGCTCCGGTCTTGGCCTGCGCGGAGGCTGGAGCGGGGGCCGAGGGGGCGAGGAAAGAGAAGGGTAAGGCACCGGATTGGAAGGAGGTGAGTGCGGCGTATCGGCGGCGGTTGTTTGTGCGGGGAGGGGTGTCTGGGAGCAGCGGGAAGGTCGCGTTGAGTCGGCAACAGATTGCGCGGGTGTTGGAGAAAGGTGGGGAGTTGAGTCTGGGCGAGGTGTTGCGGCTGCGGATCCGGCACATGACGGACGGCGTCGTGTTAGGGTCCAAGGGCTTTGTGGACGAGGTGTGGCTGGCGCATCGGGAGCGGTTTGGGGCCAAGCGGCGGAGTGGGGCGCGGCGGATTCGGGGTGGGGGCGCGGCGCTGGCGGAACTGACTGCGTTACGGGACTTGCGAGTGCGAGCGGTTTCGTGAGCGGTCTCGTAAGCGGATGCGCGAGCGGGAGCCGCTCCGGTGGATGCCTGCCGCGGGTGCGGAGGCGGACGATTGTTGCTGGTGTGGGGGTGTGCTGGGTTGTCGTGCTAGAGTCAGGGCTGGGCAACCACGCGCAGGCGGTAGAAGCGGTGCGTGATGGGCGAGGTGGTGGGATCGAGGAGAGTCAGGATCCCGGCGCTGGTGGCGGTTTGGGTGGTCAGGGTTTGCCACGGCGCACGGCTAAGGTCGTCGGTGAATTCGATGTGGTAGACGCGCCCTGGGGCGGCCTGCCAGCGGAGCTCGAAGGATCCATCGGCGCGGAGGCGTGGGGCCACCCACTGCAAGCGTGAGGCCGCCTGGGTGGGGTCGGTGCCTGCGAGGACCTCTTCCAAGTCGGTGAGTCCGTCGCGGTCCGTGTCGGGTTGGGCCGGATCCGTGGTATAGAGAAACCGTTCGTCCGGGTCGGCGAGGCCATCGGCGTCTTGGTCGAAGGCCGGATGGGGAGGCTGGACCTGAGAGGGGAGGCTGCCCTCGTTGATGGAGTGACGGAGGAGTTCCAGTTTGGGTGCGGGCGGCTCGTGGGCTTCGATCAGGAGGAGCACGCCGGCGTCCCGGATGGGGGTGGTGGCGGCCAGGGCGACGCGAACGCGTTGGGGTTGGGTGGTGTTCGCTGCCCAGAGCAGTCCCTCGGCCAAGGGGCCGGGGCGCAAGGACCAGGGCCCGGCGCTTGTGGGAGTGACGGCCAGTTCCAGCTCCACGCTGTAGACGTCGGCATCCGGTCGGAAGAGGACGCGGCGGAGGCCGCGGGTCAACGGCGGGCCATCGTCCAGGGCTAGGACACAGTGGGCGGTGGGGATGCCTGGGGCGGTGCCGGGCATGCTGGCGACGGCCAGTGCGGAGGGGCCGCCTGGGGGCACTTCGTCGTCGGTCCAATTACCTGTGACGTCGCCGAGCAAGACGGCGGTGAAGTCCTGCCCGGAGAGGTGAGCGCGCAGGGGTGCGTAGCTGCGCGACTCTGGGATGAAGGCCCAGATTTGGCCTGCGCCTGGGAAGGGCAAGGCGCGCAAGCCCACAGCGTACTCGAGGAGATAGGAGGCATCCATCGCGGTGATGGCCCCGTTACGGTTGACGTCGGCGGCCAGGCGTTGGGCTGCTGAGAGGGTGAGCCAGCCGGCCTCGTGGCGGAGGACGAAGGAGGCGTCGAGGGCACTGAGGCCGGCGACTTCGTCCGCTTTCGCGAGGGTGAGGAGGTAATCGCCGGTGGGCAGGCCAGCGAAGGCGAAACGGCCCTCGGCGTCGGTGGTTAGGGTGGAAGCGCCCACGCCGTCGACACGTGCGGTGGCGCCCTGGACGGCGCGGTCGTTGAAGTGGCGCACTTGTCCAGCCAAGTTCCAGAAGGCATTCACGTCGAAGGTGCCGTGGTTCAGGGTGACCTGGATGGCGCCGTCGTTGAGGCGGACGTTTTCGAGGGTGAGGGCGGTGGTGGCTGGCGGCGGGCCGATGGCACGGCAGCGGAGGGTGACGAGAGTGCCCGAGCCGCTCACGACCGTTGGGCTGGCGAGGGAGAGGGTCACCTGGCCGGGCGGACTAGGGTTGGCGGAGAGAGTCCAACCTGCGGCCAGCGGGCCGAGGCGGGTGTCGGAGAGTTCGAGGACGGCGGGATCGAAGCGGACGACCGCGCTGGCGGCGCGCAGGCCGGTGACGTTGGCGACCGTGAGGTGGAGGTCCGTTTCGGCGCCGAAGTCGCCTGAGGTTCGCGGGAGGCCGACGACGGTGTCTGTCGTCTCGAAGCGGAAGCCATGCAACAGCACGGCTTGGGATTGGTCGGGGTTGACCACGGTCACATCGACGGTGGCGGGGAAATGGGCTGGGGTACGGCACGTCAACTGGCCCGGGCCCAGAACCACGACGTCGAGGGCGAGGGCATCTCCGAACCGGACGCTGGCGCCGGGCTGAAAGAGGACGCCGGCGAGGCCGACTTGGGTACCGCCGGTGGCGGGGCCGCGGTTTGGGGAGACGGAGGTTAGGGCTGGTTGATGGAGGACGGTGACGGTGTGGGGTGTGGCTGCGGTGCCGCTGTAGGCGAGGCTGAGTCCGTCACTGGCTTTGAGGTAATACTCGAGGCCCGGGGCCATCACGGCGGAGCCCGGGATGGTCACCGACCAGTCGGCGCTGCCGATCTGGACCATCTCGGTTTCCGTGAATGCCCCGCCGGCTCCGGCGGGTCGGTAGAGGAGGGTGACGTTCTGGACGCGCACGTTGTCGGTGGCCTTGGCGGTGAGACGCAACCCGCGGGCGGGTTCGGCGGACACGACCGCGGCGTGTTCGAGTTGCGGGGGGATGGTGTCTACGGCGGCGGCGGCGGCCACATTCGAGAAGTCGGATTCTTTGAAGTCGGTGGTGACGACGGTGAAACGGTAGTATTGAGGCACGGCGGGGGTTACGGCGGTGTCGGTGAAGGACTCTTCGCCTGGCAGGATGAGGGTGCGATTCCAGCGTGCGAAGGTTCCGTCGGGTTGGTCGGCGCGATAGAGGTGGTAGCCGGCGAGCAGGGGGAAGTCGTCCTGTTGCCAGCGCAGGTCGATGCGGCCTTCGCCTCCGGTGGCCTGCAAGGTGAGGGCACGGACCCCCAAGGTCTGCACTTGGAAGCGGAAGCGCCCTACGTCGTAGCCGGAGACCAACCAAGGATCGCCGGCGGCGACGGCCCCGGAGATCCGCATTTGATGGTAGCCTTCGCCGGTCATGGGGTTGATGTTGAAGCGGCCGACCCAGGTGCGGGCGTCGCGCCAACCCAGGTCGGCGGCGCCGACGACGAAATCGGTGAAGGGCACGGCGGGTCCGAAGGTCACGAAGGGTTGGATGGTCGGGTCCATGTCGCGGTTGAAGGCGACCTCGAAGGTAGCGGGGCCGCTGCCAACGACGGGCACGGTGTGGGCATTGGTGCCGTTGACGACGACGTCGACGACGAACGGGTAGGTCGTCGGGTGACCGACTTGGGCGAGGGGTTGGTAATCGACGAGCGAGGTGGTGAAGTTGTCGCGGTAGTCGACGAGGGCGTGCTCGACGAGGTTGGTGGCGCGGGTACCCCAGAAGTTATTTTTGAGGGAGACGTAGGTGCCGGGGCCGCCTTGCTCGTTGAGGCCCGGCGCATAGAGTCTCAGCCAGCGGGATACGTTGACGTCCCAGTACTTGCTCAGGAAAGCGTTGTGCCGGAGGTCGCCCGGGTGGTACGCCCGCACCGCGTCGATGAGGGTGGCTGTGCGCAGCGCGGCTTGCAGGGTATCGCGCGGCACAGTGCCGGGCAGTCGCAAGACGAAGGCGTGACCGACGTGTGCCGGGGGCGGATAATCCGCGATATTCCGCCAGAAGCCGGCCACGGGTTGGTCGTGGGTCCAGTAGTTGAAGTTCAGGGCGCCGAGTTGTCGCGCGCCCACGTGGGGTAGGGGGTAAGCTGGCCACTGGGGGCCCTGGTCGGGCGAGAGCCAGTTTTGGAAGGTCAGGGGCGAGCCGTCGAGCCAGCGCCAGGCGCGGGGGTACCCTGCGAATTCGAGGCCCAGCAGGCCCACGTCGTGTCGGCCATTGAGGAGGGCCATCACGGCGGCTTGTTCGTCGGCGTGGGCGACCGAGGTCAGGTGACCGCCGAGGAAGCGGGCGACGCCTTCGGCCGTATGGAGGTCGAGCCGGCCGGCGTCGCGGAAGCCCAGGCTCAAGGCGGCGTAGGTCAGGCCATTGGTGTGGAGCGGTGTGCCGAACGAGGTGGTGAGGTTGGTCAGCACGGCTCCATTCACGGTGGGGGTCAGTTGTAGGGTGAGGGGGGCATTATTCTCGTTGTCCTGGAGGAAGACGCAGTGTTCGAGGCGCGCCCCTGGGCTTACTGGGACGACGCTGGCGTCGAAGAGGCACGCGTAGAAGAGGTCGGCACGGAGGCGGCCGTCATAGAACTCCGGGGTGCGCTGATGGCGCAGGCGATGAAAGACGCTGTAGCCGATCTGGTCTGCTTGGATGAGGCAAGGGCCGTATTGCCAATCGAAGTAGCAGTGATCGAGGCGATGGGCTGGGCCGGCGAACACCGGGTTGCGGATGCGGGCATAAGCGATCTCGGTTTGCGAGTCGGGGAGCAACTCGAAGACGGTTTGCTGCCCGGGCACCAGATCGCTGGGGAAGCACACGACGGGCGCTGCGGCGGAGCCGGCGACGCGCAGGGTGCCGCGCACGACCAACCGCCCTTCGAGCGGCCCAGGATTGTAGGCGTCGTCGCTCAACCCGCCCCATTGGATATGGGTGCCGGGCAGGACGGTGAGGGTGGCCCAGGGCTCGACGAGCACGGCGCCCTTCACGATCCAGAAGTGGGCGGCATCGAGGGTGAGGTTTTGGTCGATGATTTTGGGGAGGCTCCTGCCGCGGAGGACGACGTATTCCAGCCCACGCGACGTTCGGTAGATGGCGGCGTCGTTGAGGTCGAGGCCGTTGCGGTAGGCGAGGTCCAGGCGCACGGCGGCGAAATGGCCGTTGGGGCAGCGCGGATCGATCTCGATGACGAACGGGCGAGTCACGCCCACCAGCGTGCCGGTGGCGTCGTAGCTGAATCCGTTGTCCCCGCGTCCCAGCGGCCCCATGTCGCTGAACTGGGCGGTGGCGGTGCGGATGGTGAGGAACGGGTCTTCGGTTGAGATGGTGCCGTGGACCTGCTTGGCGTTGCCGCTCAAGTTAATCAGCTCGAAGGCGAGGTGGATGGTCTCGCCGGCGTCCAGGCCGCCGTCGCCGTTGTTGTTCGGGCCGAACGAGGCGCGGTCGAGCGTCCAGTCTTCCAGGACCTGCACTTGCGGTTTGGCGAGCGTGACGATGGCCTTGGGAGGATTGACCACGCGAGCTTCCTTGTCCTCGGGCGGTCGGTCGCGGTTGTCAGCCGTCAGTTGGATTTGGCCCATGATATAGCGGCTGCTGTAGACGGCGCGATCGGCGAACACGGAGCGGAGTAATGCGGCGACGCCGGCCACGATGGGGGAGGCCATCGAGGTGCCGCTCCAGGCGGCGTAGCGGTTACCGGGCAGGGTGCTCCAAATGTCGACGCCTGGGGCGGCCACCTCATATTCTTTGCTGGTGCCCGGGTAGCGGTCGTAATTGGAGAATTCGGCCACTTTGCCGCCGCGATCCGCCGCCACGACGCCCAGCACCCAGGGGTAGGCGGCTGGGTAATGCGGATTGGCATCGGCGGTCCGGCCGTAGTCGTTGCCGGCCGCGGCCACCAGCACTGCTTGACTAAAGGCGACCGTGAGGGCGTCTTGGATCAGCAGGGAAGGGTAGTAACCGCCCCAGCTCATGTTGATCACTTCAGCCCCGTGGTCTGTGGCATAAAGAATACCCTCCGCCGCGTCGTCGAACGAGATGCCGCCTGACTCCTGGCCAATGCGGACCGCCATGATCTGGGCATTGAAGGCAACGCCCGCGCCGCCGAGTCCGTTGTGGGCGACGGCGGCGACGATCCCGGCCACATGGGTCCCGTGCCCCATGGTGTCCATGGGATCGCCCGAGTGTTCGTGGGTTTCGTAGGTGGTCGAGCAGCCGTAGACATCGTCGACAAACCCGTTGCGGTCGTCGTCGACGCCGTTGTTGGGGATTTCGCCGCCGTTAATCCACAGGTTACCCCGCAGATCTTCGTGGGTGTAGTCCACCCCGGAATCCACCACCGCCACCACCACGTCGCGCGAGCCGCCCGGAGGTTGCCCGTGGTCGACCAAGTATTGCCACGTTGCCGGGACCTTGGCGGGCACGAAATGCCATTGATCCTTGAAGCGCGGGTCGGAGTTCTGGCTTGGCAGCGTCGCAAACCGGTACCGCCCGTTCTGTTCCGCCCGTTCAACCTCGGGATCTTGCGTCAACCACGCGAGGGCGCTCGTCGCCTCGGCTTCACCCGCGAAGTCCAACCGGTACCACCGGAACAGCTCCGCGCGTTGAGCCGGTGCCGGGCGGTTCGCCGAAGCGCGGGATTGCAGGGTGACGGTCGCACCGGCCCGTTCCTGGTCAGCGGCACGAAAGACGGGTTTCAGCCGGCGCAATTCGAGTTCGGCCAGGCGCCGCCCGAGCGAACTGCTGGCGAGCGCCTCGACGCGGTCCTGTGCGGTGGCTCCAGATGCACGGTGCAGTGCCGTTGCCGCTGCCGACCCTTTTCGGAACTTGACCAGGACTTGTCGGGCCACGTCCGTGCTTGGGCGTTCACGGCCGGGGACGTTGGCTGCGCCTGGCGCTAGTGCGTCGCCGCTGTTGGGGGCGTCAGGTCGGGTTGGGGGGCTGTCCGCGGCGATCGGGCTGAGGCATAAGATGGCGCCGGCAAGGGCCGATGCCCCCCGACCCCGGAGCCTGCGGCGAGCGCGCCAGAACGCCGCCCATTCCCCGAGAAGGGGACCCCGTGTGGAATCTCTCTGCGTCATGAGCTTAACGTGTGGGTTTCGATTGACGGACGATGAGCCAGGTGGCCGCGGCGACGATCGCGACGGCGATGAGGGAGCCCGCATTGACGAGGCCCGCTTGGGTTCGCCACACGATGGCATAGCCCAAGGCGCCCGGGAGGAGTGCGTAGTAGACAAAGGGCAGGAGCGTTTTGCGGATGACGGCGCCTTCCTTGCCGACCAGGCCGACGACAGCGGAGGCGGCGACGACATTGTGGACGCAGATAATGTTACCGGCGGCTCCGCCCACGGCTTGCAGGGCGACCATCCAGGTGGGGTCGACTCCGATGCGTTCGCCCACGCCGAACTGGAACAGGGCGAACATCATGTTGCTGACGGTGTTGCTCCCCGCGACGAAGGCGCCGAAACCGCCGATGAACGGCGCGAAGATCGGCCAGGCCGAGCCGGCCAGGAGCGCCACGCCTTCCGCCAGCGCGATCGGCATGCGCTCGTAGCCGGCGGCGCCTCCGCCCGAGTTGATGAAGACCTGGACCATCGGGACGGTGAACACCAACGCCAACGAGGCCCCCACCAGGGTCCGGCTGGACTTCTTCCAGGCCGCCCGGTAGGCCGCGAACCGCATCCGGTGCAGCGCGCAGGTGATCAGCGTCACGAGGATGAAGACCGTGCCCGGCAGGTAGAGGATTTCGACTTTCTCGGAGATGCCCGTGCCGAGGAGGTCGTTGAACTCGATCACCCACTGTCGCAGCCAGTCGCCGATCCCGAAGCGGCGCACCCGCGTCAGCACCAGCAACAACGCCACCACGACGTACGGCGTCCACGCCAACCCGAGGCTCATGCGCCCGCGCGAGTGGTCGCCGTCCTCGATCTCGAGCGTACCATTCCATTCCGGATTCCATTGCTGGCGCGGCCCGAACTGCCAGACCTCGCTGGGCGGGGGCATTAGGAAGCCGCGCTTAGCTGCCGTCACGACAATGGCCAGAGCCGTGAGCGAGCCGATCAGGGAGGGGAACTCGGGGCCGAGCAGGCGCGCCACCAACACATAGGGCACGGTCATAGCGCAGGCGGCGAACAAGGCGAAGGGCCACACGCGCAAGCCTTCGGCAAGCGACCGGTTGGGTCCGAAGAACCGGGTCATGAGCGTGACGACGAACAGCGGCACCAAGGTGCCCGTGACGGCGTGCAAGAGCGCTACCTTCGCCCCGATGAAGGCCAGGAAACTGTGCCAGTCAGCGAACCCGGTTTGCTGCGCAAACGCGCGGACTTCGTCGGAGCTCAAGCCGGTGTTGACCCCGAGCAGGATGGGTGTGCCAACGGCGCCAAAAGAGACGGGCGTGCTCTGGATGATCATGCCTGCCACCACCGCCGCCATCGCAGGAAACCCGAGCCCGACCAACAGCGGCACGGCCACGGCGGCTGGGGTGCCGAAGCCCGCGGACCCTTCGATGAACGAGCCGAAGAGCCAGGCGATGACGATCACCTGGATGCGGCGGTCGGGGGTGATGTTGGTGAAGCCCTGGCGAATCGAGCGCAGGGCGCCGCTTTCGCTGAGGGTGTTGAGCAGCAGGATGGCGCCGAAGATGATGTAGAGGAGCATCCCCGTGATGATAAGCCCGCGCAGGCTGGCGGCCGCCACCTGCGCCACCGGCACCTGCCAAACCCACAACGCCAATGCCGCAGCTACCCCGTACGAAAGCGGCATCGCCCGACTCGCTGGCCACCGCAGCACGACCAAGAACAAGCCCACCACCGCGATGGGCAGAAGAGACAGCAACGCCAGGGTGCCGATGCCCATGGCACCTTCCTCAGTCCGGATGGCAACGTCGAGTCGGCCTCACGGGGGACGGCCTCGATGGACTCCGCGCGGTTGCTTGGGGGCGACACTCGAGCGGCACGTCCCCTACGGCCGACGCACGTCGTAGCTCCACAGCGACCCGTGGTCGCGGAGGTAAAGCCGGCCGTGTGCCACCACCGGATAGGCCCAAGCCTTCTCCATGGCGTGAGCGCGCTGGGGTTGCTTCGGCGGCGCGAATCGGCCCCGCTCGCGATAGCCCTCCGGCGTGGGCTCGACCAGCGCCACCTCGCCGTTCTCGCCGTGCAGATAGAGGCGACTGTCGGCATAGCACATCGAGGCGGCGCCCAAGGCGCGCTCTTCCCACTTGAGTTCACCCGTGGCGAACTCGAGGCAAAGCATGGCCTGGGCGGTCGTGCCGTAGAGGAACCGGCCCAGTTTCACCGCGCCCCCGATGGCGGTGGGCAACTTGGACTCGAAATAGACCTGCTCCGGCTCGATCCGGCCCTGGTCGGACTTGAGCCGGACCAAGCCGCCGCCGGTCCCGGCCGAGCCGACGTAGATGGCTCCTTCGCTGGCGACTGGGGTAGGGATATTCGCGTCATAGCGGCTGGTGGGCTTAGCGTATCGCCACAGGAGCTTGCCGGTCTTGGCTTCGACCCCCACCAGGCCCTTCTGCAGCAACTGGACGTACTGCCGAATCCCGCCCGCCTCGACCACAATGGCCGACGCGTAGGCGGCATCGTCGCCTTCCGGCAGGGGGCATTTCCAGAGGACCTCGCCAGTCGCCCGGTGCAAGGCGAGCACGGTGGCCTCGCTGCCGCCCGGACAGCACACGAGGGTGTCGCCGTCTACCAGGGGCGATTCGGCGTAGGCCCACGTGCCGGGTTTACCTCCAAAATCGCGCTGCAGTTGTTTCCGCCAGCGGACCGTCCCGGTCTCGAGATCGAGGCAGGCCAGGTCGCCATCCGACCCCAGCGCGTAGAGGACCTGACCTACGACTGTGGGTGTGGATCGGGCGGCGGGGAAGTTGGGGTTTTGCTTCGGTTTCCCCACCTGGCCGAGGCGGGTGGCCCAGAGGACCTTGCCGTCGCGCGCGGCCACGGCTTTGACGAATTCGTTTTCGAGACCTTCGTTGGCCAGGACGAAGAGCCGTTCGCCCACGACCGCCGGCGTCGAGTACCCGGAGCCCAAGTCGGTGACTTGCCACTGCAACTTGGGTCCGCCGGCAGGCCACTCTGGCAGCAGGCCCGTTTCGGTGGTGTGTCCATCGCGATTGGGGCCGCGCCACTGGGGCCAATCGGCCGCGCGCACCGGCGTGGGCTCGAAGCCACATGCCAGCGCGAGGTGGCTGGCGACCAGTAAGGAACAAGTTTTGAGGGTTGGTTTCATAGAGTCGGTTATGGATGAGCCTTAAGAGCCGGGGCGCAACAACCGCCGGAGCGCGCCTAACAAGATCTCCTCGACTTCCGGCGAGACGTTCGAGGCGCCGGTGCTGGTCTCGTAGCCGCCTTGCTCGTAGGCGACGGCGGTGCCGATGTAACCGGGGCCATAATCGCCATACGCAGCCACAGCCACGAACTGATCGGGTCGCATCGCCTTGGCGGCGAGCTGGTACTCGACGAATAGCTCGCCCGGCAAATGCAGGATCCACGCCGGCCCCAACGTCAGGCAGGTGACCTCGACCCGGCGACCGGCCTGGCAGCGCCGCAACCAAGCCAGCTTCGAGGCTCCGCCCGCCAGGAACGAAGCTGCGTCCGTCCCTTTCAACTGGGCTTGGAGTTGTTCGCTCGATAGGTGCTTCGCCGGTGGGAGCGCCACCGACTCGACTCCCCACGACACTGCGGTGGCAGCGATGGGTTCGCGCTGGGTGGTTTCCCAGGCGCGCCGCATGCCGTCGGCGAGTCGTTCGGCCAGCACGCGGCGGTTTTCCGGCGAGCCATCGTTGTACTTGCCGGCGCCGAGGTTGCCGCCCGCGCCAGTGAAATGGACATGCAGAGCTGCCGGCACCGCGAGTTGCCGGAGGAACCGGGCCACCCCCGGAAAGTCCGGGTTCGGAATGCCCGTGCGATAGTAACTCTGCGGGTGCACGGCGTAGTAGCTGAGGACGGCCAGCGGTCGGTTGGTGCTCCAAAAGCTCACCAACGACACGATGGGATCGATCGTGCCCTCGGGTTCCGCGCGCAGCTCGGGGTCTCGGCAGGCGGTGTAACGCGTGGCTCGCACGCGGCCATCGGCGCCCAGGATCCGGCGATTCGAGGCGACCTCGAACACTGGCGCCTGGCCGAGGCCCAGGTGGGTGACCGGGTGTGTCTGAGCCATCGCCTGCTGCACGGCCGCGGCCAGACGCCGCAAGGTTTCGCGGGCGAACGTTCCTTCGTAACTGACGGGGTCGAGCGCGGCGTCCTTGAGGATCTGTTCGGCTCCAAAGTCACAGTCAGGGGCGTCGTGCTGATGCACGGTATGCACGGCCACGCGCTCGGGGGTGGTCTGTGCCGCGGCCGCCAGAGCGGCGCGGAAGGCGTCGTGGCCTTCGTTGCCAATGCCGATCCAATCCACGGCGCAGAGCACCAGCGGCGACCCAGCCCCCAGCAAGATGACCCCGCGGGCGCGCAGTCCGAGGTCCCAGGTTTGCATGACGGGGTCGTAGGCCATTCGGTTGCCCAAGGGCGGCGTGGCATCGATATCGAACGTGGCCATGCGCAACGCGGGTGGGGTCTCCTCCGCCCGACTCGGGTGGTCCGCCGCGCCCGCAACCCACAGCGTGACCCACCCAGCAACCGCCAGCGTGATGAACCGCGTACGCGTATGCATGACGCCAGGATACAACGAAGCGGTCCGGCATCGCCAGGATGTTTATGGCCTTGGTGGCCGTGGCCGCGGGGTGCGGCAGGATCTGGATGGGCTGACCTCCGCGGGTGGCGATACCGATGAGGCGTCGGAAGCGTCGACCCTATACCGGCAGGGCGCGCCAACTTGCCGCCCAACTCGGCGGCTTACGAGGAGGTCCTCGGCAGTCGCCCTAACCAGCGCAGCAGGCCGTCCAAGATCGTGAGCGGATGCGGAGGACAGCCCGGGATGAACAAGTCCACCGG